>CAJIAX010000321.1_pt1 | contig 12167 bp, 9 predicted proteins | sample 9199251 | NCBI WGS metagenome assembly CAJIAX01 (sample SAMEA7708287, study PRJEB35096) | sediment metagenome | biome: marine neritic benthic zone biome [ENVO:01000025]; feature: sediment [ENVO:00002007]; material: shallow marine sediment [ENVO:03000034] sea grass bed [ENVO_01000059] ... | reverse complement strand
GGCGACGTGCGGCTCCGCCGGGCCCGGTCGGCGGTGCGGTAGCGGCGTCCCGGTTCCCCCGGCAGCGACGCGAGTCGCACTCCGGGGGGATCGTTTCGGTCCGGAAGCAGGGAGCGGGTCTCGGCGGCAGCCGAGGCCCGCTTTCGCGTGCCGAAACGCCGGCCGTCCGACCAGGCCTGCCGATGCGTTCCCCCTGCAGATCCCGTTGCCCCCTTGATCCACGTGCGGTTCTTGTTGTATCCTTACATTCAGATTTATGGATACAACCACCGCGCCTCCCGTCTTCGACCGCATGAGCGCCCTGGGCGATCTGGCCCGGAGCCGCCTGCTCGTCCTGCTCGAACAGGGCGAATTCACGGTCTCCGAGCTCATGAAGGTCGTGCAACTGCCTCAGTCCACGGTAAGTCGGCACCTCAAGTTGCTGTCGGACGGTGGCTGGGTGTCTTCCCGACAGAGCGGTACGAGCCGGTACTACCGGTTCGCTCAGGAGCTCTCGAAGGACGCCGCTGAGCTGTGGAGCGTGGTTCGACCGGACGTGGTCGCCACGGGGCTCACGGCAGGAGATGCCGAGCGGGCCTCCGCCGTGCTCGCGTCCCGGAGTCAGCGCTCCCGGGCGTTTTTCGCGTCTTCCGCCGATGCCTGGGACGGCCTGCGCGACCAGCTTTTCGGCGCCGGCTCCTCCCTGCTGCCGTTATTCGGTCTGCTGGATCCGGATTGGACGGTGGGGGATCTGGGCGCCGGCACGGGCCAACTCACCGCGGCGGTCGCTCCTTTCGTGCGGGAGGTCGTCGCGGTGGACGCCTCGCCGGAGATGCTGGCGGCGGCCCGTCAGCGGCTGGACCCTCTGCCCAATGTGGAGGTACGCCAGGGCGAGCTGGAACGCCTGCCGGTCGCCGACGAGTCACTGGACCTCGGTGTGGTTCTCCTGGCACTCCACTACGTGGTCTCGCCGGTCGAGATCCTGAAGGAAGCCAGACGAGCCCTCAAGCCGGGCGGGCGGCTCGTGATCGTCGACATGAGGAGGCACAGCCGGGATGGATACCAGGAGGAAATGGGTCACGTCTGGCCTGGATTCGACCCGGGCACGCTCCAACGTTGGATGGGAGAAGCGGGCTTGACCCGGAGTACCTACCGGCCTCTGCCTGCCCACCCCGAGGCCTCCGGGCCTCTGCTGTTCGTCGCCACGGCGACGCGACCCCGATAACCACACGACACACTTCGCCTGCTCCACAGAAGAGGGGACACGGAATGGATACCACGATCACGAAGAACCCGGCGGGCCCGGCGGCGGTTGAGACCCGAGTGCCGTTCAAAGTCGCCGACCTCGGCCTGGCCGAGTGGGGTCGAAAAGAGATGCGGCTCGCCGAGCAGGAGATGCCCGGCCTGATGGCGGCCCGGGCCGAGTACGGACCCGAGAAGCCGCTGGCCGGACTCAAGGTCATGGGCTCGTTGCACATGACCATCCAGACCGCGGTCCTGATCGAGACGCTGGTCGAGCTCGGCGCCGACGTCCGGTGGGTGTCCTGCAACATCTTCTCGACCCAGGATCACGCGGCCGCGGCCGTTGCAGTGGGGCCGGACGGCACCCCGGAGGACCCCCGGGGCGTTGCCGTGTTCGCGTGGAAGGGCGAGACCCTGGAAGAGTACTGGTGGTGCACGGACCAGGCGCTCCAGTGGGACGACGGCAGTGGCCCCGATCTGATCGTGGACGATGGCGGGGACGCCACGCTGCTCCTGCACAAGGGAGTGGAGTTCGAGGACGCCGGCACCGTGCCCGCCTTCGATGCGGACGCCGAGCCGGAAGAGTGGGGTGTGATCCTCGAGCTGCTCCGGAGCTCGCTGGCTGCGGACGCCGGCAAGTGGCATCGTCTGACGGCCAACATCCAGGGCGTGTCCGAGGAGACGACCACGGGTGTGCACCGCCTCTACGAGATGGAGAAAGAGGGCACCCTGCTGTTCCCCGCCATCAACGTGAACGACAGCGTCACCAAGTCGAAGTTCGACAACATCTATGGCTGCCGGCACTCGGTGGTGGACGGCCTGAACCGGGCCACCGACGTCATGATCTCGGGCAAGCTGACCGTGGTCTGCGGATACGGCGAGGTGGGCAAGGGCTGCGCCCAGGCCATGAAGGCCCAGGGCGCCCGGGTCGCGGTCACCGAGATCGATCCCATCTGCGCCCTTCAGGCCTGCATGGAGGGCTTCACCGTTCGCCGGCTGGAAGACGTGCTCGGTGAAGCCGACATCTTCATCACGGCGACGGGCAACAAGGACATCATCACCGCCCAGCACATGGCGGGGATGAAGGACAAGGCCATCGTCGCCAACATCGGCCATTTCGACAATGAGATCGACATGGCCGGGCTGGCGAAGATCGCCGGGATCCAGAGGATAAACATCAAGCCCCAGTACGACGAATGGGCCTTCCCGGACGGCCACAGCGTCATGATCCTGGCCGAGGGTCGACTCATGAACCTGGGCTGCGCCACGGGCCACCCCAGCTTCGTCATGTCCGCCAGCTTCACGAACCAGGTCATCGCTCAGGTCGAGCTGGCCCGGAACGACAGCTACGAGAACAAGGTCTACCTGCTGCCGAAGCACCTGGACGAGAAGGTGGCCCGGCTGCACCTCGACAAGCTGGACGCCCAGCTGACCGAGCTCACGGAAGACCAGGCGGGCTACATCAACGTCCCCAAGGAGGGGCCGTACAAGCCGGAGTGGTACCGCTACTAGGGAGCGCACTCGACATCCGATTCAATTGCGGCGGCGGCGATCGGGAAACCGGTCGCCGCCGTTTCACGTTCGGGCCCGCGGAGGCCCCTGCCGGCCGCCCACGGCCCCACCTCAAACGGCGGGAAGCCCCCCCCGCACTCCACCCACCGGACCATGGCGCCGGAGTGGGAATGAGATAATCCTTGACCTGTCCGTCCATGGGTGTATCGTGTTCGGCTGGGAGTCGCGTCCCGATACAGGCCATGGGGTCCGAAGCCTCGCTGGAACGTCGAGGCAGCGGGTGGGCCAAGGCTGTGTTGGTGACGCGATTCTGCGTTTCAGAAACGGATACGGGCGCGTCCCAATGGGCGGCGTCCTCAGATGGGAGCAGGACGATGACAGCGTTCCGCATGACACTCGATCAAGGCGGAAGAGCGGCCATGCCAGGTGGTGGCTCGTGGTCGAGGTGTCTCCACAGTGGAGACGAGCCAGAATTCGCAGGTCGGGGAGACGTCATGCGGTAGGACCGCCGTCCCCCCATGGAGCGTTGTTGACACGCCCCACCTGCGATCGGAGCAGATGGGGCGTTTTCAATGTGATATAGCCCCCGAACGACGAAACGACCGCGGATGGTGACCGGCCGTGGGCCGAGGCGAGGCGACGACGCGACTCCCGAGCCCCGCCCGCGCGCCGGATCACTTCCGGAGGTCCCGAGCCGGTCGAGCGGTCGATCGGAGGATAGCGACATGAAGAACAGGTGGGACGAATTCCTGCGGGCGACTCGAAAGGAGCCGGAACCCGCGGAGAGCTTCTGGTACGTGCGGGGCTTCCAGGTCGGCTTCGTGGTCTCGGAATTCACCGCGAGGGCCATCATGCGGGCACTGAGCGGGCCGGAGCCGAAGCGGTTCATCGAGTTCCGCGACCTCTTCGGATCCGAGGTGAGCATGCGCCTCGATCGGGTTCAGTACGTCGAAGAGTCGACGTTCGAGCAGCGTCAGCGGCTCCGGACGTTCCAGAAGGCCCGAGAGGCAGAAGAAGACCAAGAGGAATCCGACGACGGGAACCCGTGGGAGTAGCAGGTCCGGGGGGCGGATCCCACGACATGTCGACCCCCGCCCCCGAGGTGGCTCGATCCACCGGAAAGGAGGTGCCGAATGACCGACCGGTTTATGTGCCTCTTCCAGAGGCCCGTCCGCGTTCGCGCTCGCTGAGTGCGAGCGAGGCGAAGCCGCAGGTCCCCCCGGGAAGGCCGGTTCGTGCCTTCCCGGGGGAAAGCGCCCCGTTCCCCTGGCACGACATTTGTAGCGTGCCTCCGGGCAGCCCGTCCCCGAAACCCGAGGATTGGCCTGGTGACTCATGATTCCCGGACGATCGAGTGAGCGGATCCCAGAGAATTCTGGTGCTTTTACACGAAGACGACGGATATCCCTCGCGCAGGGTCCACCGCATCTGGGAGATGGTCCGGGTGTGGGAGGAGATGGGCATCGAGGTGCGCACGGCCCACGGGCCGGACGACCCCGCCGCCCGGGAGGCCGCCGATCTCGTCATCCCCCATGTCAACTTGACGGTGACGCCCCCATCCTATCGCGCATTCCTCGACGGCCAACCCCGGGTCCTGAACCGGGGCGTCTACGACATCTCCAAACGGGTTATCAGCGAGCATCTGGTCGAGGCGGAGGACGGGTACGAGGGCCCCGTTGTCGTGAAGTCGGACCTCAACTACGGAGGTCTTCCTGAAGCGACCCTCGAGCACCGCGCCCGGCGTCGGACCCTGCGCGGCCGCATCCGTCGCCGACTCATCGGTGACCCGCCGCTGCAGGTCGACGAACCGACGACGCCGCTGGCCGACGTGACGACCATGCGGCCCACCAACTACCGGGTCTTCGAGCGGAAGCAGGACGTGCCGCCGGCAGTCTGGGACAACCCGCGCCTCGTCGTGGAGCGATTCCTTCCGGAGCGCCGCGGCGACGACTACGTGATTCGTGTCTACTTCTTCCTGGGCGACCGCGAGTTCCATCAGCTGCGTGGGGGGCCCGAGCCCATCGTGAAGGGCCCCGGTCAGACGATCCGGGAGCCGGCAGAACCGAATCCGGACATCGTCGCGCTACGCCGCCGGATGGGGTGGGACTACGGCAAGTTCGACTACGTGGTCCGGGACGACGGGGTCGTGCTCCTGGACGCCAACCGTACGCCGGGGGTCGGCCGAATTCCCGAACAGTCCGCCCGGGCCGGCCGTTTCCTGGCACCGGGAATCGAAAGCGTCTTGCGCCGACCCGTGACCGACCTGCCCGCGGGCACGGCATGAACGCGGGTTCCCGAATTCTGATCCTCGTGCATGAGCACGACGGGTACCCGGGTCGGCAGGTCCACCAGATCTGGCCGGCGGTGGACATCTGGCGAGAGCAGGGCATCGAAGTGCGTGTCGCCGTGGGCATCGACGACCCCGTGGCGTCCGAGGAGGTGGACCTGATCCTGCCTCACGTGAATCTGAGCGTCACGCCCCCGGAGTACCGGGAATGGCTGGACGCACGCACGAACGTCCTCAACCGGGGCATCCACGACATCTCGAAACGGGCGATCAGCCGGAGCATCGTGACGGCGGGCGAAGACTACGAGGGGCCCGTAGTCGTGAAGACCGATCTGAACTACGGAGGCCTCCCCGAGTCGGCCATGGCGTATCGGGCGCGGAACGCCAGTCTCTTTGGACGGATACGGCGCAAGCTGTTCGGCAAGCCCGAGTACCAGCGTCCGGCCCACACCGGTCTGGAAGACGCCCAGGTGCTGGAGTCCGTCGACTACGAGGTCTTCGACGCCAAGCGGGACGTGCCGCCAGGCGTCTTCGCCAACGACGCGCTCGTGGTCGAGAGGTTCCTCCCGGAACGCCGGGGCGACCTCTACATGCTTCGGGCGTACCTGTTCCTCGGCGATGCCTACATCTCGGAGATCCGCGGCGGGCCCAACCCCATCGTGAAGGGTCCGGGACAGACGCTCCGGGAACGGTGCGACCCGCATCCGGGCATCGTGGCCCTGCGCGAGGAGCTGGGCTGGGACTACGGCAAGTTCGACTTCGCGGTGCGAGACGACGAGGTGGTGCTGTATGACGCCAACCGCACCCCGGGCCGGCCCAGCACCCGGGACTATGACCTGGAAAGAGCTCGGATCCTCGCCCCGGGGATCCACGCCCTGTTGCAAACCGGTCCGTCCGGAGCGACCTCTCCATGGGCACCGACGACCCGCCCATGACCGCCTGAGCGCGAGCACCCTCGTCTGCCACTCGGAAGAGAGCTGTGACCCTACCGTCCCTTCGATGGATGCCCACGTTGGGCTCGATCTCCGTTCTGTTGGCGTGTTCGGGCCCTGGCGAGCAGAACCTGGAGCTTTCCGAACACACCCAGGGCCAACCCTTCGAGCAGGTCCAGCCGGAGCTCTTCGCGGCGGCCGGCGCCCAGCCGAACGCCTGGGCCGACTACGACGACGACGGCGATCTGGACCTCTTCGTCGGATTCCGGGGCGCCCCGGACCGCCTCTACCGCAATGACGACGGCACGTTCGTGGACGTCGCTGAGGATCTGGGACTGGCCGAGCCTGAAGAGACCCGGGCCGCGGCCTGGGGAGACTTCGACAGCGACGGCGATCTGGACCTCTACACCGGATTCCCGGCCAACGTGGATCTACCCAATCGCCTGTACCGGAACGACGGCGTCGATGGCTTCACCGACGTGGCCCTGGACGTGGGCCTGGACATCCGCGGCGCGACCACCCGGCAGCCGGTGTGGGTGGATTACGACCAGGACGGCGACGTAGACCTGTTCGTTGCCCTGCGAGACCAGGTGAATCGACTGTTCCGCAACGACGACGGGCAGTTCACCGACGTCTCGGAAGCGTCGGGCCTGGACGACCCTCGACGGACCGTCGGCGTGGTGTGGTTCGACATGGAAATGGACGGCGACCTGGACGTCTTCGTCGCGAACCAGAACGGCGATACGGACGGGTTCTTCCGGAACAACGGCGGTGTGTTCACCGACGTGGCGCCCGAACTGGGCATGGACTGGCCGGGTCGGGGCGAGGAATACGGCAGCGTCGGCCCCGCCGTGACGGACTACGACAACGACGGCGATCTCGATCTGTTCGTGGCGTCGTACGGTCCTGACGTGCTGTGGCAGAACCAGGGCGACGGCACCTTCGTGGACGTGGCCCCGGGCACCCCCCTGGCCGGAGACCACCACTCCGTGGCCGCGGCGTGGGGAGACTACGACAACGACGGCACCCCGGACCTGTACGTGGGCACCTTCCTGGCATCCGTGGCCGAGGAACCGGACTACCTGTTCAACGGACGCGCCGGGTTCGGGGTCGTGACCCCCGACGCCCTTCTCGAGCGGGGCGCCAGCCACGGCGTGGCATGGGCGGACTACGACGGGGATGGAGACCTGGACCTGGCGCTGGCCAACAACAACGCCGAGGGCCGGCACCCGTTGTATCGCAACGGCGGGCAGGCTGAGCCGGGAAGCTCTCTCCAGGTGCGCGTACTGGACGGCCAGGGACGGCACACCCTGCCCGGCGCCGAAATCCGGCTGTACGACGGCGACACGGATCGCATCCTGGGCACGCGTTTGGTCGATACGGGGGGCGGCTACTGCTCCCAGGGAGCGGCTCCGGTCCACTTCGGCCTCGCACCGGGGGTCGAGAGGGTGCGGGTCGAGGTGACCTGGTTCGAAGAAGGCCGACGTGTGATCCACGATGCCGGCACCGCGGAGCCGACCTCGATGGTCGGGGACTGGCTGGAGGTGCGGGTCGGCGGAGCCTGACGCCGGGGGACTTCGCATCCCCGGCGAGCGTCACCAGATACGCACGTCCAGGACCACTGGGCGATGGTCCGAGGCCCAGGCCTCGTCTACGACGCGGTGCGCCACCACCTCGAACGCCCCCGCCGGCCGCAGCAGCACGAAGTCGATTTCACGATCCGGCTCGTCGGCCGGGTACGTCTCCGGGTCGCCTTCTTTATCGAGGATGCGCCAATCCCGCCCCAGCAACGCCATGACCTGTGAGCCCCGCCGAGCATTGAAGTCCCCAGCCAGGATCACCGGATCTGGGGCCTGGGCGTAGATCCGGGTCAGGGAGTCGGCCTGGGCTCGGCGCTCCTCCGGAGATCCCGCCAGGTGCACCGATACCGTCGACAGGCGTCGCGACCCCACCCCCAGCACCACCTCCTGCACCGCCAGATCGTTGCCCGCGCTGGGCGGCATGGAATGGGTTAGGACGTCCAGGACCGGGATTCGACTCAGGATGGCCACCCCGTATTCCCCGCCCTGGAATGGGCGATGGGCCCCGTGGAATCCCTGCATCTGCAACAGCTCGGCCAGGCGGGCCGTCTGATCGACGCCTCCGGTGCGCTCCGTTCGCCGGTCCACCTCCTGGAGCGCGATCACGTCCGCGTCCAGGGACCGGAGAGCGGTGGCGATGCGCTCGAGATCGACGGCCCCGTCCGTGCCTTCGCCATGGCGGATGTTGTAGGTCACGATCCGCAATGGGTTCTGTGCCGCCGCCGGGCGAGGAGCGGCTGTGGCCGCCAGTACGAAGAATGCGAGCGTGCGGAGGATCATGGTGCGCGCACGGTAGAGCCCGCACCCCTCCGGCACCAGCGTCGGTGCCGCGGCTCACCACGCTGATGACCCGGTTGCTGCCCGCGCCGGGCTGAGCGATCCCGGCGTGGTCAGACGGGTGCCCACCATTCGCCGCCGGCCCCGGTTCCCTCCACCCTCTTGAAGCCGAGCTCCCTCATCTCGATCCGCAGGGCCGCGACCAGGCGATTCCCCTGCTCCGAGTCCAGTCCGCCTTCGATGAAGAGCACCCGCTCGCCGTCACCACCGGCCCGGACCGCCACGTCCACCTCGCGATCGGCGGCTTCCCTGATCTGGGACGCGAGCTGGGTGGCGAACGCCCTCCGGTCGTCCCTCGTGGCCGGCCCCGTGCGCTTCGGTTTTCCGCCGCCCCGGGCTTCCTGCCACGCCATGACGACGCCGGGTAGCGAAAACGCGAGGCCCACCAGCAGGCCCAGCACCAGGAAACCCCCGGTGGAGAGGCTGAAGTCCCCCGACTCGGCCGACGCGATGACGCTGCGCGCGAACCGGTACAACCCGCCTGCGGAAACCGCCACCAGCACCACCGCCAGGACGGCGAACCCGAGTCCGTTCAGACGAGCCAGCGCCCGCTGGCCCGGCCCGCGCCGAGCCGCCTGTCCGAGCCCAACGGAGGTCGCCAGAGCGCCGACCATCATCAGCACGAGCTGTGGAAGGAAGTCGGTGATGGCGGACATGGCGTGCCGGGCTGAGGGGTCGATGAGCTCGCAGGACCAGGGATTGTCCGGTCTCGGGTCGGATCCCGCAACGTAGACCTAGCCGACGAGCATGGGGTGTTCGTGCTTGGACCGGTGGGTCGGACGTAGGGCTTTCGCCCAATCGCACCGAAGGCGTTCGACTACATCGTTATCGGCGGTTGCCCCACAGCCCCTGCGTCGCAGTCGGAATAGCGTTAATGGACGGGGCCGATCATCAGGAGCCCGAGGTTTCGAACACCGAACGAGGGAGCGCCATGTCGACCGCCACCACAGCGCCGCCGACGCCCGTGAGCCAGGCCGAGGAGCTGAATCCGTTCGTCATCGCCCAGAAGCAGTGCGATCACGCCGCCCGATATCTGCCCGAGTTGGAGCCGGGACTCATCGAGTTCCTGAAGCGCCCGGACAAGCTGATCACCGTGGAGTTCCCCATCGAAACCACGTCGGGTACGGTGCTCAACTTCGTCGGATACCGAGCCGTCCACAATCGAATCCGCGGGCCCGGTAAGGGCGGGGTCCGGTACCACCCGGACGTGACGGCCGACGAGGTGCGGGCCCTGGCATCGTGGATGACCTGGAAGACCGCCGTGGTCGACGTACCCTTCGGTGGCGCCAAGGGGGGCGTCGTCTGCAACCCGAAACAGCTCAGCCAGCAGGATCTGAGCCACATCACGCGCCGCTATATCGCTGAGCTGGGCGACAACATCGGCCCGTACACCGACATTCCCGCACCCGACGTGAACACCAACGCGGGTACGATGGCCCTGATCTACGACACCTACGAGATGATGCACAAAGGCGAGAACAACCTGGGTGTCGTCACCGGCAAGCCCGTGCACATCGGGGGCTCGCTGGGGCGGAACGAAGCCACCTCACGCGGTGGGTTGTTCGTGACCCAGCAGGCCCTGGCCAGGGGCATTCTGCCCGGCGTGGACACGCTGGAAGGTGTGAAGGTCGTCATCCAGGGCTTCGGCAACGCGGGGAACATCGCAGCGACGCTGTTCCGCGAGGCGGGAGCCGTCATCGTCGCCGTGAGCGATTCACGGGGTGGAATCCACTGCCCCGACGGGCTGGATCCCGAGGCCGTGGCCGCCCACAAGGCCGAGACCGGCTCGGTCGTCGGATTCGGGAGCTGCGAAACGTTGACCAACGAGGAGCTGCTGGCCCTGCCCTGCGACATCCTCATCCCGGCCGCCCTGGAGAACCAGCTGCGGGCCGACAACGCGCCCGACGTGAAGGCTCGCCTGATCGTGGAGCTCGCGAACGGACCCACGACCCCAGAGGCCGATGCCCACTTCATGGAGCGAGGCATCCCGGTGCTTCCCGACATCCTGGCCAACGCCGGCGGGGTCACCGTGAGCTACTACGAGTGGGTGCAAAACAACGAGAACGAGCAGTGGGACGAAGACGTGGTGAACGACCGACTCCGGCGGAAGATGGTGGCGGCGACCGACCAGGTGCTGGACGCCCAGGCACGGGTCAACTCGAAGTTGACGGAGCTGGAGGACACCCGCACCCGTCTGGGGCGCGACGGAGACGCCCTGACCCCGGTGGATCTCCGTACGGCCGCCTATGTCCTGGCGGTCGATCGGGTCGCACGTGTGGCCCTCGACCGGGGTATATGGCCGTAGCGGTGGGGCGTGGCGGGCCGGCTGTCCACGGACCGGCCCACCATGCCATCCACCGACGGCCGTGTGACACAGCACCTAGATCCGGCCCGGCTTCCTCTGGGATCCGGCCGGCACTCGGAAGCGCAAGGAGCGACGCCCTCCATGGATAGGCTCGTCTACCTGTTCTCGGAGTTGAACCAGGCCGAAACGCTGCTCGATGGGGATTGGGAGGCGGTTCGGGGGCTTTTGGGCGGGAAGGGGGCGAACCTGGCGGACATGACCCGGTTGGGCGTGCCCGTCCCCCCGGGGTTCACCGTGACCACCCGGGCCTGCCTGGCTTTTCTCGAAGGCGGCGCCGAAGCTTGGCCCGATGGCCTATGGGAGCAGGAGCTTCAGGCCGTGCGCTCGCTGGAAGAAGCCACGGGCAAGCGCTTCGGAGATCCGTCGGACCCCCTCCTTGTCTCGTCTCGGTCGGGGGCCCGGGTGTCCATGCCGGGCATGATGGACACGGTCCTGAACCTGGGTCTCAACGACGAGATCGCACGGGGCATGGTGGAGCGGACGGGAGACCCTCGGTTCGTCTTCGACCTCTACCGGCGCCTGGTGCACATGTTCGGCTCGGTGGTCATGGGGGTCCCCGACGAGGTGTTCGAGGCCGTCATCTCCGCTCGCCGACGCACACAGGACGTGGAAAGCGACGCCGAGCTCACGGGCGAGGACTGGGAGGTCGTGACCCGGAAGTTCAAGGAGATCTACCGGACCTACACCGGGACCGACTTCCCGTCCGACCCCCTGGAGCAGCTCAAGCTCTCCACGGAGGCGGTATTACGTTCCTGGACCGGCAAGCGAGCGGTGGACTACCGGAACGCGGCCGGCATCTCACATGACCTGGGCACGGCGGTGAACATACAGACCATGGTCTACGGCAACGTGGGCCATGGTTCGGCCACCGGCGTGGCGATGTCCAGGAACGGCACCACCGGCGAGCGGGAGCTCGAAGGGGACTTTCTTCTGGACGCCCAAGGCGAGGACGTGGTCGCGGGCATTCGGCACACCCGGCCACTGGCGGAGCTCGGTCAGATCATGCCCGAGATCGCCGATCAGCTCGAAGCCATCGCCCGCAGCCTGGAGCAGCACTACCGGGACATGCAGGACATGGAGTTCACCATCGAAGAGGGAACCCTCTGGCTCCTGCAGACCCGGAACGGCAAGCGCACCGCCCAGGCCGCGGTGCGGATCGCGGTGGACATGGTCCGGGAAGGCCTCATCAGTCAGGACGAGGCCATCGCACGGGTGACGCCCGAACAAGTGGACTTCTTCCTGCACCCCCAGCTCGATCCCAAAGCGGTTCGGGACCTCGAGCCCCTCGCCAGCGGATTGAACGTGTCCCCGGGCGCGGCGGTCGGCATCGTGGCCCTGGATCCGGACACCGCAGAGCGATGGGCGTCCGAGGAAGGCAAGGCCGTCATCATGGTCCGTCCCGAGACCAAGCCCGACGACGTCCACGGTATGCT
>CAJIAX010000282.1_pt1 | contig 12194 bp, 8 predicted proteins | sample 9199251 | NCBI WGS metagenome assembly CAJIAX01 (sample SAMEA7708287, study PRJEB35096) | sediment metagenome | biome: marine neritic benthic zone biome [ENVO:01000025]; feature: sediment [ENVO:00002007]; material: shallow marine sediment [ENVO:03000034] sea grass bed [ENVO_01000059] ... | reverse complement strand
CCAGATCACGGGCTCGGCCGAGATGCTGAAGGGCGCCAGCCTGGTGGAGCTTCCGCGCCTGGGCGGGCGCATGCGGCAGATCCTGCTGGAACGCCGCCTGATCTCGCGTGAGCTCGCCGGCACCGCGGAACGGGAACCGCACCGCGCCACGGCGGTGGTGCTCGGTTCGCCCGCGCCGATCAGCGTGATGGTCAACGAGGAGGATCACCTCAGGCTCCAGGGCCTGGTGTCGGGCCTGCGCTTCCAGGAAGCCTGGAGCATCGTCGATCGGCTGGACGAGGAGCTGGGGCGGGACCTTCCGTACGCCTACCACCACGAGTTCGGATTCCTGACCAGCTGTCCGACCAACGTGGGCACCGGATTGAGGGCCTCGGTGCTGATGCACCTGCCGGGCCTGGTCCTGACCAAGGAGATCGGGAAGGTGCTGGAGGGCCTCGGGCAGGTCGGGCTGACGTTCCGGGGTCTGTACGGCGAGGGTTCCGAGGTCGTGGGAAACTTCTTTCAAGTGTCGAACCAGACGACACTTGGTAAGACCGAGGAAGACCTGGTGGATCACCTGGATCGGATGATCCGGCAGGTGATCCAGTACGAAATGCAGGCGCGGCAGGTTCTGCTGCGAGACGCGCCGGCCGTGACCGAGGACAAGATCTGGCGCGCCTACGGATTGCTGCGCTACGCCAGGACCCTGTCCTTCGAGGAGCTGATGAATCTGTTGAGCGGAGTCCGATTGGGGGCGAGCCTGAAACTACTCCCCAACCTCAGTGTATACACACTCAACAAAATCATGATATTCACCCAACCTGCGCATCTGGAGCAGGCAGCGGGTAAAGATCTCCTTCCGTCCGAGAGCGATGCGCATCGGGCGGCGTACGTCCGGCGAATACTGGAAACCGAAGGCGTCGTCTCTCCGGATGCGGAAGCGTCGGAAGAGGACGGAACGCACGAAGCGGAATAGGCCGATGAGGTTCGGCGACCGAGGGCAGCTATGAACTACAATTTCACCGACCGCGTGCGGAAGGTGCTCGCGATGGCCCGGGAAGAGGCCATCCGCCTGCAACACGACTACGTGGGCACGGAGCACATCCTGCTCGGGCTCATCAGGGAAGGGGAGGGCGTAGCAGCCGCCGTCCTCACCAACCTCAGCGCCGATCTGGACCAGATCCACGAGCGCGTCGAGGAAAGCGTTCGGAAGGGCAAGGCCACCATCGCCCTGGGCGAGTTGCCGTATACCTCCCGGGCGAAGAAGGTGCTCGAGTTCGCCATGGCCGAGGCCCGCGAGCTCAACCACTCCTACGTCGGCACGGAGCACCTGCTCCTCGGGCTGCTGCGCGAGGAGAAGGGCATCGCGGCCCAGGTCCTGAACTCCCTGGGCATCACCCTGGAAGAGGCCCGGGCCGAGACCCTGAAGGTCCTCGGCTCCGACGTGAGTGCATCCGAGCCGGCCGGAATCGGCGGCTCCGGTGCGACGCCGGCGCCGGGCAAGGGCGACAAGAAGTCCAAGACGCCCGCCCTGGATCACTTCTGCCGCGACCTGACCGATCTGGCCAGGCAGGGCAAGCTGGATCCGACCATCGGGCGCACGACCGAGATCGAACGGGTCGTGGAGATCCTCTGCCGGAGGAAGAAGAACAACCCGGTCCTGATCGGAGAACCCGGCGTGGGCAAGACGGCCATCGTCGAAGGGCTCGCTCAGCTCATCTCGAAGAACGAGGTGACCGAGGCCCTCAAGGACCACCGGGTCCTGGCGCTGGACATGGCGGCCGTGATCGCCGGTACCAAGTACCGCGGTCAGTTCGAGGAGCGCCTCAAGGCCGTCATGAACGAGATCTCGCAGAACCGCAACGTGGTTCTGTTCATCGACGAGCTGCACACCCTGGTCGGGGCCGGAGCCGCGGAAGGCGCCATCGACGCGTCGAACATGCTCAAGCCCGCCCTCGCCCGGGGCGAGCTCCAGTGCATCGGTGCCTCCACCCTGAACGAATACCGGAAGTACATCGAGAAGGACGGAGCCCTCGAGCGCCGGTTCCAGCCGGTGATCGTCGATCCGCCGGCGGTCGAAGAGACCGTGGACATCCTCAAGGGCCTCCGGACCCACTACGAGGACCACCACCGGGTCATCATCCCGGACGAGACGCTGGAGGCCTCGGCCAAGCTGAGCGACCGCTACATCACGGATCGCTTCCTGCCCGATAAGGCCATCGACGTCATCGACGAAGCCGGTGCCCGGGCCCGGATCGCCAGCCAGGTCCCACCGCCCGAGGTGGAAGAGCTGAAGCAGCAGCTCGCCGAGATCGCCGGGCGCAAGGAAGCGGCCATCCGGGACCAGGACTTCGAGCGCGCGGCGGAGCTGCGAGACGAGGAGCGGGAGCTCCAGCAGCGGATCCGCGCCGAGCAGGAGGCCTGGGAGAAGGAGCGGAAGAAGCATCGTCCGGAGATCAGCGTCGAAGACGTGGCGTTCATCGTCAGCCGGTGGACCGGAATTCCGGTGACCCGTCTCCGCACGGCCGAGACCGAGCGATTGGTCCACATGGAGGACGAGCTGCACCAGAGCGTGGTGGGGCAGGACGCCGCCATCACTGCGATCTCCAGGGCGATTCGCCGGAGCCGCGCGGGTCTCAAGGACCCCCAGCGACCCATCGGCTCCTTCATCTTCAGCGGTCCCACCGGCGTCGGTAAGACCGAGCTGGCTCGGGCCCTGGCCGAGTTCCTCTTCGCGGACCGGGAAGCCCTGATCCGGGTGGACATGAGCGAGTACATGGAGAAGTTCTCCGTGTCGCGGCTCATCGGCGCGCCTCCGGGCTACGTCGGGTACGAAGACAGCGGAGCGCTGACCAAGGCCGTGCGGCGTCGGCCGTACTCGGTGGTCCTGCTCGACGAAATCGAAAAGGCCCACCCGGACGTGTTCAACATCCTCCTCCAGGTTCTGGACGAGGGGCACCTGACGGACAACTACGGCCGGGTCATCGACTTCAAGAACACCGTCCTGATCATGACGTCCAACCTGGGCGCCCGGGACATCACGAAGGGCAGGGGGCTGGGCTTCCACGATGACGATCCCCAGTCCAGCTACGACGTGATGCAGAGCAAGGTGCGTGAAGAGATCGAACGCGCCTTCAATCCCGAGTTCCTGAACAGGGTGGACGAGACGATCGTCTTCCACCCGCTGACCCGGGAGCAGATCGGCGAGATCGTCCACATCGTGCTCAAGGACATCCACGAGAGGCTGTCAGAGGAGAGTCTGAGCCTGGCGCTCACCGACGATGCGGTGGCGTTCCTGGTGGAGAAGGGCTACGACCAGAAGTTCGGGGCTCGGCCCCTCAAGCGGGCGATCCAGCGGTACCTGGAAGACCCCCTTTCAGAGAAGATCCTCCAATCCGAGTTCAGCGCCGGCGACGAGATCGCCGTCAGCCTGGGCGAGGACGGGGAAAGCCTGTTCCTTCAAGCCGCATCGCCGACGAAGACGTGACTGCAGGTCGACAACGCACCATGCATCGGTTGGGGAAGGCCGCCGCCCAAGCGGCGACCTTCTTCGCCGTTTCAGCCCTTGCTACGAGCCTCGTGGCGACCCCGGCCACGGCCCAGACCGGACCCGTCTTCGTCGATTCTCTCGCCGTCGAGGGGAACGAGCGTCTGGCCGACCAGGTCATCCTCGGCGTCATGAACCTCCAGCCCGGTACGAACATGACGTACCGGGACATCCAGCGGGCCATCAAGGACCTGTGGGCCACCGGCCAGTTCACCGACATCAACGTCCGGGCCACCGGCGGCCAGGCCGACCCGGTGGTCCTTCATTTCGTGGTGGAAGAGCAGTACCTGGTCCGAAGTGTCGTCATCACGGGCCTCGAGCACGCCTCGGAGGGCGAAGTCAGGGACACGGCCGAACTGAACATCGGTGAGCCCTATTCGCCGACCAAGGTGGCGTTCGCGATGGAGTTCATTCGCGCGGAGCTGGCGGACCAGGGCATCCCGTTCGCCAACATCGAGGAACGGATCGAGGAGTTGGAGGGCCGGACGGGCGAAATCGCCCTGTTTCTGGATGTGACCGAGGGCAACCGGGTCACCCTCGCCAGCGTGGAGTTCACCGGCAACGAGGCTCTGAGCGATGACGACATCGCCGGCGCCATGGGGACCAGGGAAGAAGGGTTCTGGTGGTTTCGGCCCGGCTCCTTCGAACAGGCACAGCTGGAAGAGGACCTGAACGCCCGGCTTCCGGCGGCGTACGCGGAACGAGGCTACCTGGACTTCCGGATCGCCGGCGATTCGCTGATCATCGACCCGACCACCGGGAAGGCCATCCTCCAGATCCAGCTCGACGAGGGACATCAGTACCGTCTGTCGGATTTCTCGGTCGAAGGAAACTCCGTGTTCCCGACCGACGTGCTGGAATCCTACTTCCAGATCGAGGACCGGGGCCTCCTCGGCGGCCTGGGCTTCGGCGGTGACGGCGGCGACGACGATCCGGTCTTCAACCGAGGCGAATTCGAAGCCGCAACGGCCCGCATCCAGGAGCTCTATTCCGACAACGGGTACCTGTACGCCCAGGTGGAGCCCTGGATCGAGCGCATGGAGGCGGAAGAGCCGGACGGCTCACCCATCGTGCAGGTGGGCTGGCGCATCGTAGAGGGCAACCCGGCCTACGTGCGCAGGGTCGCGGTCCAGGGGAACGATTACACGTACGAGTGGGTGGTTCGGGACAAGATCTTCCTCCTGCCGGGCGACGTCTTCAGCCGGGCTCTCCTGATCCAGAGCTACCAGAGCATCTCGTCGCTGGGGTTCTTCGAAGCGCCGATGGATCCGCCCGACGTGCTGCCGGACCCCGAAACGGGCGACGTGGACATCATCTTCAACGTGGCCGAGCGGCAGACGGGCTCGGTGAACTTCGGAACGGCCGTGGGTGGCGGCACAGGGCTCAGCGGGTTTCTGGGGTACGACCAGCCCAACCTGTTCGGACAGGCCAAGGAAGGCCACATCCGGTGGGACTTCGGTCGCTATCAGAACAACCTGAGCCTATCGTTCGCCGATCCGGCCCTCTTCCAGTCCCGGGTCAGTGGATCGGTGTCCGTGTTCGCGGGCCGAGACCGGTTCTTCTCGTTCCAGACCGGTGAGCGGAACCGGATCGGGACCAACTTCCGGTTCGGATTCCCGGTGCCGGGTTCGCTCCGATCCCGGTTCTTCCTCGGCTACGGCCTGTCGCGAACCAGCTACAAGACCCGAGCCGGTTCCACGGACCAATCCCTTTTCGGACTACCACCGGGTACCCAGAGCACCGTCAGCCTCAGCGTCGTCCGTGCGACCCTGAACCACCCGTTGTTCCCCACCTCCGGGTCGCGTCAGAGCCTGGGTGTGGAAAAGACCGGTGGGATTCTGGGCGGCGACGGGGACTTCTCCAAATGGACCGCCGAAGGCACCTGGTGGGTGCCGGTGGGCGGCGTCGGCGACGGGTTGGGCGGACCGTCCCTGCGCTTCGCCCTCGGGCTGTCGCTACGGGGCGGAATGCTCTTCGGTGACGCGTCGATCTTCCCGTTCGACCGGTTCTGGATGGGTGGCGTCCAGTTCGGAGAATTGCTCCGGGGATACGACGAGACCACGATTACCCCGTTCGGCTATTTCCCGGAGAACTCCGCCGCGATCGCCGACATCAATCGCCTGGGCAACGCCTTCCTCTCGTTGACGGCGGAATACGCCGCCCGCTTCGGTGACAACCTGTCCCTGTCTCTGTTCTACGACGCGGGGAACACCTGGCGGTCGCCCTGGGAGATCGATCCGGGCTTCATGTACCGGGGCGCCGGTGTGGGCGTACAGATCGTGACGCCGTTCGGCCCCCTCGGGCTCGACTACGCGTACGGCTTCGACAAGCCCGTGCCGGGATGGCAGCTGCACTTCCGGTTGGGCCCCGGTTTCTGATATCTTAAAAGGCTGGTGCCGGAACGTTGGTTTCGGTCCCCACGAAGCAGGTTCCGGGATCAACGGAGGTGCTTCGTTTGTATAACCGGACAACACCCCGGTCTTTCACGTGACCTGTCGTACCTCTGGCAAAGCGGAGTGCTCTCGATGAGCCGTTCACTGTTCGCCGCCGCTCTTCTGGCCCTCGTGGCCACGGTGCCGGCGTCTGCCCAATCCAACGTTCGGATCGCCTACATCAACTCCCAGCTGATCCTGGAGCAGGCCCCGGGCGCCGCCGACGCCGCCAGCCAGTTCGATCGGGACATGGCCCGCTACCGCTCCGAGGTCGAGCAGCTCGGTCAGGACCTGGAGGCGTTGATCGGCCAGTACCAGCAGCAGCAGCTGACCCTCTCGCCCGAAGCCAAGTCGAATCGGGAAGAGGAGATCCGCCTGAAGCAGCAGCAGTACAACTCCCGGATCCAGGAGCTGGACCAGCAAGCGGGAATGCGGCAGGCCGAGCTCGTGCAGCCGATCATGGACCAGATCAACGCTGTCATCGAGACCATCCGGGCCGAAGGCAACTACTCCCTGATCTTCGACGTGACCGCCGGCGCCATTCTGGCTGCCGACGAGACGCTGGACCTGACCGACGAGGTGATCCGCAGGCTGCAGAACGCGGCTCCTGCCACGCCGTCGAACCAGGACTGATCCCCGCTCGGTGCAGATCCATCGGCCCACCCGCCCGGTCCTGACGACCCGGCGGGTGGGCCGTTCCCGTTTCGGAGTCGAACCATGAGCCAAGCTCCCCCCACGAGCACCGCGTTGTCGGCTGGCGAAATCGCCGCCTTGACCGGCGGTCGACTCGTAGGCGCAGCCGCCGTGGTCGTGACCGGCGTGGGCACGCTCCGCGAGGCGAAAGCCGACCAGATCGCGCTTCTGGCCGAGCGCCGGTATGCCTCTGATCTGGACGGGTGCGAGGCATCGCTCCTTCTCGTCTCCGAGGCCCTCGCGGACCTCGAGCTCCAACGGTTCCCGAATCGGGTCGTGTGCCCGGACGCCCACCTGGCCCTGACCCGCCTGCTGGAGCACTGGTTTCCACCGCGCCGACCCCCGGCCGGCGTGCACCCCACCGCCGTGCTCGGGAGCGACGTGCGGCTCGGCGCCGATGTCTCGATCGGTCCCTACGCCGTGATCGACGAGGGCGTCGAGTTGGGTGATCGCGTCGTGATCGGGGCGCACGCGTGCGTGGGGGCCGGTACCCGGATCGGCGAAGACACGGTGCTCCATCCCCAGGTCGTGGTCTACCCCGGCGTCGAGGTGGGCAAGCGGGTGATCCTCCACGCCGGCGTTCGCCTCGGAGTGGACGGATTCGGGTACGTGCTGGACCAGGGACGGCACCGCAAGGTGCCCCAGGTCGGCCGGTGCGTCATCGGCGACGACGTGGAGATCGGCGCGAACACCTGTCTGGACAGGGGCTCCATCGGACAGACCGTGGTCGAAGACGGGGCCAAGCTGGACAATCTGGTCCATCTGGGTCACAACGTCTCCGTGGGGTCGCTGTCCCTCCTGGCCGCGATGGTGGGCGTGGCCGGATCGACCAGCATCGGCAAAGGCGTGGCGGCCGGAGGTCAGGTCGGCATCAACGGCCATATCCACGTTGGAGACGGCGCTCGCCTGGCGGGCCAGGCCGGGGTCGTCAAGAACGTGCCGCCTGGAGCTACGGTCTCGGGCTATCCCGCGCGGGACCACCGCGAGTACCTGAGGGCCATGGCTCAACTGTTCAAGCTCCCGGACCTGGTCCGACGGGTCAAAGCGCTGGAAGAGTCCGCCGGGGATCCTGCCGGACAGGAGTCCGAATCCTGACCGATCCATGCCCGTCGCGGGGTCGCGTCCGCGGAGTCTGGGAATTCTCGTTAGATCGGCGGGCCTCGACGTATTACATTGACTGGGCTTCTTTCGGAGCGTCTGCCCTCCCCGAAGACATCGCCACGTGCATCGAGGACCCCGAGCGGTCCACACCCCATAGATCGACCCTATGACCATCCGCAACCAACGCACTCTCGCCGAGCCCTTCGGCCTGACCGGCACGGGCGTCCATTCCGGGCAGCCCGCTTCGCTGACGTTCCGTCCAGCCGAACCGGGCACCGGGATCCGGTTTCGTCGGACCGATCTCGAGGGCGCTCCAGTGATTCCGGCGGACCTGGATCACGTGGTGGGCACGGAGTTGGGGACCAGCCTCGGGACCGACGACGCCCGGGTGCAGACCGTCGAGCACGTGATGGCCGCCCTTTCGGCGGCGGGGGTGGACAACGCGATCCTCGATCTGGAGGGACCCGAGCCGCCCATCGGCGATGGCAGCTTCGGTGGCTATCTGGACGCGCTCCAGGGGGCGGGCATCGAAGAGCAGGACCAACCCGCCCGCATCGTCCAGGTCAAGGAGGCCTTCAGCCTCTCGGTCCCCGGTGGGGAGTCCTATGTGGCCGCCCCCGACGACGACTTTCGGATCAGCGCCACGATCGACTTCACCCACCCGGCCATCGGGCGACAGTACGGGTCCTTCGAGGTCGACCTGGAGCGGTTTTCCGAGAACATCGCGCCCGCACGCACCTTCGGGTTCAAGAACGAGGCCGAAGCGCTGCACGAGAAGGGATTGGCCCTCGGGGCTTCGCTGGACAACACGGTGGTCCTCGACGACGACGGTGTCATGAACGAGTGCCTCCGCTTCGAGGACGAGTTCCTGCGCCACAAGGTCGGCGATATCGTGGGTGACCTGGCCCTGCTGGGCGCCCGCATCCAGGGGCACATCGTCGCCGAGCGCCCGAGCCACAGCGGCAACATCGAGTTGGCGCGGGCACTGGAAGAGCACGTTCGGCGTACCAACGGCGATCAGCCGATCGTGGACGTCCGGCGCATCATGCAGCACCTTCCGCATCGCTACCCGATGCTCCTGGTGGACAGGATCATCGAGTTCGAGAGCGGGAAGCGCATCGTCGGGATCAAGAACGTCACCATCAACGAACCTTTCTTCCAGGGTCACTATCCCGGCCATCCAATCATGCCCGGCGTCCTCGTGATCGAAGCGATGGCGCAGGTGGGCGGCCTCCTTCTGATGGATGCGGTGGAGAACCCGGAAGACAAGGTCGTATACTTCATGTCCCTGGATAACGTGAAGTGGCGGCGTCCCGTCACGCCCGGGGACCAGATCGTCTTCGAACTGGAGATGATCCAATTCCGCCGCCGCGTTTGCCGCATGCGGGGGTTGGGCACGGTCGACGGCCACCTCGTGGCCGAGGCTGACCTCATGGCTCGGATCGTGGATCGATGAGAGAAACTGCACTTGGGGCAGGGGAGCGAACGGAGGCCACCGTCCATCCGACCGCCATTGTGGATCCGGAAGCCACGCTCGGCGCCGGAGTCACGGTGGGTCCATGGGCCCTGGTCGGACCCGGTGTCACCGTCGGAGACGGTACGATCGTCGGCCCCTCGGTGCTCATCGAGCGAGACACCACGATCGGCAATGAGTGCAGGATCTCCAAGGGAGCGGTCCTGGGCACGGACCCCCAGGATCTCAAGTACCACGGCGAGCCGACCCGCCTGATCGTCGGCAGCGGCACGGTCATCCGGGAATTCGCGACCCTGAACCGGGGCACCGCCGCTTCCGGCGAGACGGTCGTTGGAGACAACTGCCTCTTGATGGCGTACACCCACGTGGCCCACGACTGCCGCCTGGGCAACCACGTCATCTTGTCCAACGCCGTGAACATGGCCGGGCACGTCACGATCGGTGACTGGGCCATCCTCGGTGGCTTGACCCCGATCCATCAATTCGTCCGGGTCGGCGCCCACGCGTTCGTCGGTGGCGCGTCGAGGATCGCCCGGGACGTCCCCCCGTACTGCAAGGCGGCGGGCAGTCCGGCCAAACTGTATGGACTGAACAGCGTCGGGCTGGATCGCAGAGGGTTCTCGCCCGCCGTCCGAGCGGCCCTGAAGAAGGCCTACCGCGTGGTGTTCGCCTCGAACCTGAACGTGACCCAGGGAATCGCCAAGATCGAAGCCGATCCCGAGCTGGCTCAGGTGCCCGAGGTCCAGGAACTGATTGCGTTCGTCCAGGAAAGCGAACGCGGGATCACGATCTGATGCACCTGGGCGACGCGGCGCTCGCCATGGGCGTCGTCGGCGTCGGCAGCCTGGGCTATCATCACGCCCGCATTCTCCGCGACGTGGACGGCGTTCGGATGGCGGGGTTCTACGACGCCAGCCCGGAGCGGGCCGCCTTCGTAGCCGGAGAGCTCGAGATCCAGGCCCACCCAACCCTCGAGTCCCTCCTGGACGCCTGCGACGCAATCGTCGTCGCGGTACCGACGACCGCCCACGAATCGGTGGCGACTGCGGCGCTGGAGCGAGGCCTCCACGTCCTGGTGGAGAAACCGCTGGCTCCCAGCCTGGACGCCGCGGATCGAATCCTCGCCGCGGCCGAGCAGACCGGAGCGGTGGTCCAGGTCGGACACATCGAGCGGTTCAATCCGGCGATCATCGCCGCCGACGGCTTCCTGGACGCGCCGTTGTTCGTCGAATCCCATCGGATGGCCCCCTTCGTCTCGCGGGGCACCGACGTTGCGGTCGTGCTCGATCTGATGATCCATGACGTGGACCTGGTGGGCAGCCTCGTGGGCACGCCGGTTCGAGAGATCGCGGCCAGTGGGGTGCCGGTGCTGACGTCCACCGTCGATATCGCGAGCGCGCGCCTCACGTTCGAGGGTGGAGCCGTGGCCAACCTGACCGCGAGCCGGATCTCCCTGGAAAAGACCCGGAAATTCAGGATCTGGCAGAAGTCCGGATACATGAGCCTGGACCTGGCCAAGGGGGTAGGGTCCTTTCTGAGGCTCAAGGGCGAGTTGCCCGCACTCGGGGGCTCGGCCTCGTCCGTGCCGCCCCTGACGAGCCTCAAGGAGATCGTGGAGCGCATCCCCATTGCCGGGGACGGGGTAGAACCATTACGCCGTGAGCTGGAGAGCTTCCGCGACGCCGCGCTGGGCAGGATCGACCCAGTTGTCCCCGGCTCCGCGGGTCGCGAGGCGCTGCGGGTTTCCCTTTCGATCGAGGAGCGGATTCGACGCCATGTCGTTGATACGAGTCCGGCGTGAACGCAAGAAGCAGTGGATCGACACGAAGAAGTCAGGGTCGCCCCGCAAGCTGCTCGTAGCGCTGGCGCTGGTGGCCCTGGCGATCTGGTATCTGAGCACCCGGTTCTGAGCCCGGGCGGGTCAGACATGCCAGGCACGCCGTGGTAACGCCCGGCGAACCGGACGCCGAGCCCGTGATCCTGTTCCTCGCCGGCGAAGTCAGCGGGGATCTACACGGCGCCCAGGTGGTCCGCGCCATCAAGAACCGCCTTCCGGCAGCCCGGATGATCGGCCTGGGTGGCCCCCTCATGGCCGCCGAAGGCGTAGAGCTCCTGGCCGGGCTGGACGACCTGGCGGTCATGGGCTTCGCCGAGGTGGCGGGGCGACTCCCGTTCTTCTGGCGACTCGAGCGGCGCATACGGTCGTTGTTGGACGAAGGCGTGGACCTGGTCGTCCCGATCGATTATCCGGGCTTCAACCTCCGGGCCACCCGGGACGCGGCGCGTCGTGGCATTCCCGTGCTCTACTACATCGCGCCCCAGGTCTGGGCCTGGAAGCGGGGTCGAGCCCGGACCCTGGCCAGGGACGCTGCGCACATCGCCGTGATCCTCCCCTTCGAGGTCCCGATCTTCGAGGCCGAAGGCGGCTCGGTGTCGTTCGTGGGCCACCCCCTGCTGGAGCACCACGACGGCGTCGAGGCAGATCCCGGATTCTCGGATCGGCACGGACTGGACGCGTCCAGACCCTTGCTGGCGCTGTTTCCCGGGTCCCGGGCCCAGGAGTTGGCTCGGCACCTGGATGTGTTCCTCGCCACGGGGCGGCGCCTCCAGGACAGGGTGCCGGGCCTGCAGGTAGCCGTCGCTCGCTCGGCCGGCCTGGATCCGGCGCTGTATGAAGGCACGGACGTGCCCCTGGTGGACGACGCCCGGGGATTGCTCCGGGCCTCGAGGGCGGCCCTGGTCAAGTCGGGCACCACGACCCTCGAGGCGGCGCTCTCGGGCACGCCGTTCGTGGTGACGTACCGGACCAGCGCCCTGACCTACTTCCTGGCCCGCCGCCTCGTGCGGGTGCCCCACGTGGCGCTGGCCAATCTGGTTGCGGGCGACCGGGTCGTCCCCGAGGTCCTGCAGGACGAAGCCACTCCTGAGCACCTCGCCGACCTCGTCGAGCCGCTTCTGGACCTCGACT
>CAJIAX010000226.1_pt1 | contig 12229 bp, 11 predicted proteins | sample 9199251 | NCBI WGS metagenome assembly CAJIAX01 (sample SAMEA7708287, study PRJEB35096) | sediment metagenome | biome: marine neritic benthic zone biome [ENVO:01000025]; feature: sediment [ENVO:00002007]; material: shallow marine sediment [ENVO:03000034] sea grass bed [ENVO_01000059] ... | reverse complement strand
CACGCTGCGCCGTGCACCCTGCACCGTGCACTGTGCACCGTCAGTGCGTCGCCTCCGCTGCTCCCGGCTCCTTGGCCCGCCGCACCATCGCGCGCACCTCCGCGAGCAACGCGGGCGCATCGAACACGATGCCGTCCTTGATCGTGTACTTCACGCCGCCGCGGTGCACGACCCGACCGTCCGCGTGGACGTCCACGCCGGTGCCGTAGAGCACCTTCAGGTTGTGGAGAGGGTTCTCCTCGCTAATCACCATGTCCGCCAGGAAACCCTCGCGGATGATGCCGAAGTCGGGCATCTGGCCCAGGGGCATGGTCAGGGTCTCGGCTCCGTGAAGGCTGGCGGACCTGAGCACCTCCAACGGGCTGAAGCCCGCCTCCTGGAGCAGCTCCATCTCCTCGATGGTGCTGAAGCCGTAGAGGTTGTAGATGAAGCCGGCATCGGAACTTACCGTGACGCGGCCACCCATGTCCTTGTAGTCGTCGATCATGGCCATCCACACCCGGTAGAAGTTCTTCCAGGCGATCTCGTCGGCCGACGTCCAGTCGTAGTAGTACGACCCATGGTTGACCCTGGAGGGCTCGTAGTAGTCCCACTGGCTGGGCAGGGTGTAGCGCTGGTGCCAGTCCGCGGTCCGAGCCCGCATCACGTCCCGGCTCGCCAGGTACGCGGTCATGGTCGGGTCCATGGTCACGTCCAGGGCCAGCAGCTCTTCCAGCAAGGCGTTCCACTCGTCCGAGCCCTGGGGATGGATCTTGTTCCAGTTCCTGGCGACCTGGCTGAAGCGCCATTGCTCGTCGTTGTAGTTCATGTCGGCGGGCCAGTCCTGCACGTCGCCGTCGTCGTAGATGGCCTCGAACAGGCCGTAATAATGCGTGATGGTGCCGAGCCCGAGCAGCGCCGCGTCGATGGCGTTCATACGGGCGACGCCGGTCTGGCCCAGGTGGGCCACCGTGCCCATGCCGTGGAGCTTGGCCTCGTCGATGAGGGCTTCCATGATGTCCGGCGGATAGGCCACCAGCTTGATGCCGTCGATGCCGTTCTCGCTGGCCCAGCGGACCCACGCCCGGGCCTGATCGGCGTTCTGCACCCTGCCCTGGTCCCAGCCCTGCCCTGGGCGCTGATAGACCCACATGCGGGGCGCGGTGATCTCGTTCGCGTTGGCCCGGGCCTTTTCGCTCAAGCTGAAGTCCACCGATCCGAACTCCACGCCCCTGCCGGTGGTGATGCCGTGGGCCATCCACAGCTTGTACGTGTACTCGGCCTCCGGCGCCTTGGGGACGCCACCGGTATGGAGGTGCAGGTCCACGAAGCCCGGCATGACGTACTTGCCGCTGGCGTCGATCTCCCGGGTCGCGCCCTCGGGCCGCTCGTCCGGATCGATGTCGATCATCGGCACGCCCACGTTCGCGATCCGGGTGATCCGGTTGCCCTCGACCACGATGTCCACGGGTCCCCGAGCCGGCGAGCCGGTGCCGTCGATGAGGGTGGCGCCCCGGATGATCAGTCGCTCGAAGGGGCCTTCGCCTTCGCCGTCGGGGCGGTCGGGGGCGGGGACCATCTGGGCGGGGAGCGAAGAGACCGCCAGAAGGATCGAGAGGAACGCACCGGTGGTCGTGCGCCGAATGGTCCGCAGGGACACGGGGGACTTCATAGGCCTCCTCCTCCGTTTGGCTTGTCTGTAGGCCGGGTCCCGACCGAGGCAGAGCGCCATCGGGGTCGGGTGCCCGCCGACCGCGTCGCCGGATGGGCGTCGCCGCCCTCAGCTCTTGAACATATTCCTCAGCACGAACCCCACGTTCGCCGGCCGCTCGGCCAGCCGCCGCATGTACCAGGGATACCAGGCGTCACCATAGCTGATCAGGATCCGCACGGTGCGACCCTTTTTCGCCCACCGCTTCTGGGCGCCTTCGGCGATGCCGTAGAGCATCTGGATCTCGTAGGGCGCAGGGGGATCCCCGTCCGCGGCCACCTTGGCAATCCGATCCACCAGGCCTTCGTCGTGAGTCGCGATGCCAGGCACGGCACCGCCGGCCCGGGACGCCTCGAGCAACCGACCTGCCTGCTCGAAGAACTTCTGGTCCACGTCCTTCTTGTCCGGATAGGCGATGTCGGCGGGCTCGGCGTACGCTCCCTTCACCAGCCGGATCGCCGATGAAAGGGCCATCAGCTCGTCCAGGTCCTCGTCGGTCCGGTACAGGTAGGATTGCAGGCACAGGCCCACGTTGTCGTGGTTGGCCCGGACACCCTTGAACAGCTCGATGGTGACGTCGACCAGGTGGGAGTACTCCATGTCGATCCACAGCTGGCTGCCCGTGCGGCCGGCCTCCGTCGCAAGCATCTCGAGGCACTCGGCGCAGTAGTCCTTGTCCAGCTCGAGACCCAGCTGCGTCGGCTTGATCGACACCCAGCAGTCCAGGCCGCGCTGGGCAATCTGTTCGTAGACGGCCAGGTAGTGGTCCCGGACCTCCGTCGCCTCGCTCAGCTCGGTGATGCTCTCGCCCAGGCGGGTGACGATGCTGGGCATGCCCTGCGCCTTCATGCGCTCTGCTGCGTCGAGGGCGTCTTCGAGGCGCTCGCCCGGCATGAACTTGCGAACCGCTCTCCGCACGAAGGCCATGCGGGGTAGATTGTCACTCAGGGTGGGATTGGTGGACGCCCACAACAGGGCGTTTCGAGCCATGGACATTAGGGGGTCAGCCCTCCGATACGACGATGTGCCTTGATTCGGGGGCCGGGGCCCACCTACGGTCGCAGGCGGGAGAATAGCGCAGGAACCGTGCCTGGTCTACGGGGCCTCGGCCAGGGCTTCTTCCACCAGTTCGATCACGTCGGGATCCAGCGGCATGAAGCGGCCGGTCCACCGGGCCTTGAGGACCCCGTGCCCGTCGATCAGGAAGGACTCGGGCACGCCGATGGTCTGATAGTTCCGGGTGATCGTCTGCTCCGCGTCGTGAAGAATCGTGAACGACGCGCCCATTTCTTCGGTGAACTCGACGATCTGATCGGCGGCTCCCCGGTTGTCGATGCTCACGGCCACGACCCGGAAGCCCTGGTCCCTGTACTCCTGGTACAGCTCTTCGATCTCGGGCATCTCCTTGCGGCACGGCGCGCACCACGTGGCCCAGATGTTGAGCAGCGTGGGAGATCCGGCGAAGTCCGCCAGCGACAGGCTGTCGCCCTCCAGCGTCACCGCCGCGAAGTCCGGGGCGGCGTCTCCGACCATGACCGGCTTGAACGCGTCCTCCCCGGCGCACGCGGTGGCTGCGACGATCAGGGCGCCGATCAGGGCCTTCGGGGCTGCGAAACGCATCTACGGACTTCCTTGATTGGGTCGGGCTCGGCCGAGGGGACTCCACAATCCTGCCCCGGACCGGCGTCGCGGTCAACATCGCAAGCGCTAACGCGGGGCGGGGCTCCCGGGTTCCAGAAAAGTCTGGCGTGCCCAGCGACGACATGGTACGTTGGTGACTCGTACCCGAATAAACACCGAAGATCGAGTCCATGCCCGCGCCTCCGACCTCGTCCAAGTCCCGTCCCCCGTCCCGCCGTTCCGTCACGATCGGTCCCATCCAGTGGGTCTGGTCCACGAACGTCGTGTGCGCCGGACCCAACGATCGCCTGATCGTGACCCGGGGGTTGGGCGCGTCCGAGGCGGACGCCGCCGAGGCGATCCTGGAGGCCCGGAGAATGGAGTGGCGAGACACCGGGTTCCGGCGCTGGCGCATCGACCGCCGGTCGGAGGGCGTCGTGTTCACCAGCCACTACGAGAAGCTGGGTCCCGTCGCGCTGGAAGACGACGTGCCGCTGGCGCGGCTCACGGACGCCGAGCTCGAGGACATGCTGGCCGGGGCGCGCAAGGCTGCCGGGGCCGGACACTAGGCAGTGCGGTCGTGACGCCCCCTCGATCCCTGCCCGTGGCCGTGCCGGACGCCCTCCGAGGGCGTGGCGTGGCCCACGACCCACCCAACCGGTTCGAGTCGGTGCACGTGGACCGGGAGGGGTGGCGCGACCCGGACGATCCGGCACGCCGCACCCAGCTGCTCAAGGACGCCACCCGGACGATCATCGCGCACAACGACAGCCCGGACGTGGGCTTCGACGTCAGCGTGAATCCGTACCGGGGATGCGAGCACGGGTGTGTTTACTGTCTCGGTCCCGCCACCCCCGTCCTCCAGTCGGACATGTCGTGGCGACCGATCGGGGACGTCTCGGTGGGAGACACGCTCGTGGGATTCGACGAGTACCCGGAATCGGGCCGAACGCGGAAGCTGCGCCAGGCCGTCGTCGAGCGACTGTGGTGGTCCCGCAAACCAACGCTGAGGCTGATCACCGAGCGTAGCGAAATCGTGACGACGGACGAGCACCTCTGGCTTCAGTGGCACAACTTCAGATGGTCGCGGACGGAACAACTGAGCCCGGGCCGCCAACTCCGATGGATGCCGCCGACACCGCTACTCGAAGACACAGAAGACTACCGTCGCGGATACATCGCAGGCATGACCCTGGGAGACGGCACCTACCGGTTCGAACCCGGCGGAGGAGTCGCCGTAGCGCCTCAAGCCCAGAGCGTCTTTGGCCGACAACCCGGATGGCAGCCAGAGCCCATCCTCGCCATCGAACCGGGTCCCGTACAGGACGTGGTGGACATCCAGACCTCGACGGGAACGTTCGTCGCGAACGGACTGGCGACGCACAACTGCTACGCCCGCCCCAACCACGAATACCTGGGCTTTTCTCCCGGCCTGGACTTCGAAACGAAGATCCTGGTCAAGGAACGGGCGCCGGAGTTGCTCCGGAAAGCGATGATGTCCCGGCGCTGGAAGCCCCAGCCCCTGGGCATGAGCGGCGTCACGGACCCCTACCAGCCGGCAGAAAAGCGCCTGCGAATCACCCGAGGCTGCTTGGAGGTCCTGGCCGAGTTCCGGAACCCGGTGGCCATCGTCACGAAGAACCACCTGGTCACACGAGACGTGGACCTGCTCGCGGAGCTCGCGAGCGTCGAGGCCGCGTGCGTCACGGTCTCGGTCACGACCCTACGCAACGAGATCCAGCGGGTCATGGAGCCCCGGACGTCGGTGCCGAAGCGCCGTCTCCGGGCCATCGAGGCCCTCGCCAAGGCCGGGGTGCCAGTGGCGGTGAACGTGGCGCCCGTGGTCCCGGGGCTGACGGACCACGAGATGCCCGCGATCCTCGAGGCGGCGGCCAACGCCGGTGCCACCCGGGCCGCGTACATCATGCTCAAGCTCCCCTACGCGGTGAAGGAGATGTTCGCCGTCTGGCTCGAGCAGCACTTCCCCGACCGGGCGGGCAAGGTCATGAACCGCCTGTATTCCCTTCGGGGCGGCAAGCTCTACGACGGCCGATACGGATTCCGCCAGCGGGGCGAAGGGCCGTTCGCGGAGCAGGTCAGCGCGATGTTCGACGTGACGACCCGTCGGCTGGGGCTGAACGGCAAGAACCTCCGAGGCTTGTCCAACGCCGCCTTCCGGCGGCCCCACCCGGAAGGCCAGGGGGACCTCTTCGACGGGTAGACGTGCGCCGCCGCGTCCGCGGTGCAGGCCGGGTCAGGCAACGCCGAGCGCCGCCCAACCTCGCCTCAGGCGATGCCTTCGGCCCAGTCCGGGTTGATGTCCCAGCGCACGACGGTGCCGCATTGGCCATGCATCATGCGGCCCCGGTCCCGGCGACGCCGTAGGAAGCGCAGGCCACAGGCTTCGCAGGTGACCAGCCACTTGGCCGGACGCCGAGCGGCGGGCGCGTGGTCCTTCCAGATCCGCCCGGAGGCGCAGCGCACGGGCCGGGCTCCCAATCGTCGGGCGGTGTCCATCCAGGTCCGATCGTGACCGTGCTCATGCCCGACGACTGCGTGGGCCACCTCGTGGCGGATCGTGTCCTCCACCTCGGACCAGGGCGCCTCTTCGATCAGCCACCGGGCCAGGTGGATCTCCTTGCGGTGGTACTTGCACAGACCGAACCGGCTCGTCATGCGGCCGTTGATCACCACCCGCCAGCCCGCCAGATCCTGAGCGGCGAGCAGGACCTCGGTCAGGTCCATGGCCCGGGTCCGAGCCTCGTCCGGACCCACGGTCAGCGGAAGTCCCAGCTGCTCGGTCACTTGCCCAACGTCTTCCGGACGTAGTCCCGCACGGCGGCAAGGATCTCCGGTTGGCTCCAGGCCTCGGCGATCCGGTCCTCGGTCCCGTCCTCCCGTGCCGTCCGGATCCGTGCCATGGCCGGCGCCAGGACCTGGGTCTTGGTCAGGCGGAAGGTCTCGGAGGGAATCGCGGCAAGCTTCGTCGCCCACCCCAGGGCGGCGTCCGAGAGCATCTCCGATGGTACGACCTCGTCGACGAGCCCTCGCTCGAGGGCGTCCGCGGCGGCATAGGTCTGAGCCCCGTAGACGGTGGAGCGGAGCAGGTGGGCCGGAGCCACGGACCGGAGCGCTTCGAAGGCGGCGGTGGGGAATGGGACGCCCACCGCCAGCTCGGGCACCCCCACCCTGCCCCGCCCCTCGGCCATGACCCGGAGATCGCAGGCGCACGCCAGCACACACCCGCCGGCGATCGCGTGGCCGTTCATCGCCGCCACCACGGGTTTGGAGAGCCCCAGCAGCGCCTCGATCGTCGCGTTCAGGCCGGTCACGAACTCGGCCACGTAGGCCGGACCGCCGTCGACGAACCGAAGCAGGTCGACACCGGCCGAGAAGATGCTCCCGGTACCCGTCAGGATCACGGCCCGGGCATCCGAGTCGCCCTCCGCGTCGAAGGCGTCTCTCAGGGCGCCGGCGAACTCCAGGTCGAGGGCGCTGGCTTTGCCGTGCGCCATGCGGAGAATCGCGACCCCGTCCTGGACTTCCCGGTGGATCATCCGGTCGGCACGCCCTCGACGTAGAGTCGGCGGTTGGTGACCATGGCCTCACGGCCCTGGAGCTGCACCTCGACGTAGATGGTGTATTCGCCCGGTTCCAGGGACGGCAGGGTCAGGTCCACCGATCGGAACACGGTGCCCAGGACGTCCGGAGCGGCCTGCTCCCAGCTCATGAGCACGGGGTCGCCGTCGGGCTCGAGCAGCCCCAGGAACTGGCCCGCGACCCGGAAGATGCTGGGCGCGCCCTGGTCGAAGCCGATCGTGACAGAGGCCACCTCGCCCCGTCCCAGGCCGTACACCTCCCACGCCAGGCGAATCGGCTCTCCGGGACCGATGCGAACGCCCTTCTTGGCGTACGGGACCGCGTCCTCGAACGTGTCCGGCAGGGGCCCTTCCGGATCCAGGAGCAGGATGTCCGACACGGCTGCGAGGCCCAAGGGCAACGCGTTCTGGCTTACGCCAAGACGATTGCGCCAGCCGAAGCCCGCCTGCTCGTTGAAGGCTTCGATGCTCAGCAGGTACTGGCCGGGTGGCGCCCGGTAGGTCAGTACGCCGAAGGCATCATCGCCCTCGGTGCCCAGGACCGTCAGCTCGTCCTGGTCCACCAGGAACAGACCGGAGCGGATGTCACCGGTCGTCGGATCGCCGGCTTCCAGACGGCCCGCGGCCGAGCTGGGTCCGAACGGGTCGCCGGTGGCTCCACCGAAGGGCTGGGCCGGCTGAGGATTCTGGGCCTCCTGGAGCGTGGCCCGGCTGGGCTGAGCCGAGGCCGGCTGAAAGGCCGCGACCACGAGCAGCGAGTCCCCCCTGCGGAACCGTGCGGTCTGGGCCTCGAAGGTCCGGACGTCGGGCATGTAGGGGGCCTTGTACGCCGACCGGGGCCGCTCGCTTTCCACCTGCCACGCCCCGTCCGGGGTCGCCGCCGGCTCTTTGACAACCTGCCCCGGAGGCACGTAATCGCTGCCGCCGGGCTCGTGACGACCCACGATGTAGCGGTCGTCCGTTGCGCTCAGGCCCATGCGAGGCGGCGGACGCATGCGCTCCCACGCCACCTCCTGGCCGTACCGAAGCACGAGCTGGGTCAGGTCCTCTTCCCAGTCCATGCCGAACGGGTTCGCCGCGTGCTCCCGCATCAGCGAGACCGTGCGCCGAGCATAGTCCGCCGTCCAACGATCGTTGCCCTCCACCAGGTAGAGAGGGTCGGCGAAGGTCCACAAGCGGTCGTGCAGAGCGGGCCAGTCCGCCGGATCGGTCTCGTCGTACAACTCCCGACCGTCGCCGTCCAGCAAGTAGCCGGGCTCCAGCCACCACTCCAGGACGTCGGGCGGCATCACGGCCATGGCCTCTTCGAAGGTCTCCTTGGCGAGCAGGACCTGGCCCATGGCGTGCTCGGTCATGCCCGTGAGGGCCTTGCACCACCACAGGTCCGCTCCGTTGCACCGCTTGGCCAGCTGCTGCGCCCGGCCCCACTGCCCGGACTCCGCCATATAAAACACCCGCTGACCCAACACCCAGTTGTCGGCGGGGATGCGCTGACCGATCTGTCCCAGCGTCATGAGCAACTCGCGCCGGGCCATGCCGATCTCCAGGGGCTCCTGGGGCATGGGCGTGTAGCCGTCCTCGTGCCGGAAGCAAAGGCGTCCCACGAGCTCGTCGCACATGGCGACTTCATGGTTGTAGCTGGGCGGCAGTCGGGACTCCCGGTAGCTCTCGAACCGGGTCTGTTGGTGCTCGGCTTCTTTGCGCAGCTCGGCCGAGTCCGTGGGCAAATCGGCTTCCGGCGTCGCCTGTGCGGCGGCCGGTGCAGCGCTCCACGTCAGCGCGAGCAGCGGCAGAAAACCGCGGATACTGCGTAGCATTCCCTTCGATTCTCCGTTTCGATCAGACAAGCTGAGGTGTGTATGGATCGGACCCGAACCCGTGGCGCAGGCCGGGTGACGGCCCGGCCCGGAGCGGCGACTCCGGCCCCCATCGAAGCAGGGAGACGGTTTCGTCAGGCGCTTCCCACGGTGGCCGAGGGCGTCCAGTAGGTCGGGCGCTGCCTGGCGCTCGAGCTCTTCTCGAACGTGTAGAGGAAGTTCGTGAAGCCCAGGTCGTAGTCGGACAGTCCGTTCTGGCCCGTGAGCTTCATGCGCTCGTCCATGAGGGACTTCATCATCTTGCTTATCGAGCCCTTGTCCTTCGGCGGCGGAGCCAGCGACCGGAGCTCGGATGCAAGCTCGTCCCGAAGCTTCAACTCGTCCAGGATGTCTTCGTAGCGATCGGGGTCATGATCGGCCAGCACCTTGAGGCTCCGGTGTAGACGCTCGCAGTTGGCCGACTGCTCGAGGACGGGCTCGCCGGACGAGGCCAGCGCCATATAGGCCAGGGCTTGGGCCTCCAGCTCCTTGAGGTAGCCTTTTCGGTGGCAGAACTCATGGGTGATCACGTGGGGCTCGAACAGGCCCACGTCCTGGAGGATGGCCACGTCGCCGGACACCACGTCGCACGTGCCCAGGGCGAAGGGGAAAACGAGCTTGGCCAGCGTGAAGCTCCGGACCTCGGTGCTGGTCTCGATGCGCTGCCCCGTGACACCGGCGATGAAGGCGGTCAGGTGGCGGTCGCCTTCCACCGCCATCTCCTTACGACTCATCTCGAGCGGCTGATACAGATCGTTCAGCCGTTCCGCGATCGCTCCCAACTCCCGACGCCGCTCGTCGTCGGGCATGGTGTCGAGGTGCTGCACATCCGCTCCGAACTGCCGCAGGAAATCGATCTTGCGGGCCCCCGACCGCTCCATCCAGTCGGCCAGGGCGCTACCGGCGTAGGCCCCGATGGCCATGGCCTGGATCAGCCGCCCCGGTACCGTGGCGCCGAGAAGCAGGCGGGTGGCCAGCGGGGCCGCCATGGCCAGGTCCATCAGGGAGACCGGCGAATAGGTGGCGGTGTTAGGGATCTTGATCGTTTCCATGCGCCTTCCTCGTGGGCAGTCTCTGGCCTCGGTTCCGTCGAGACCGTTCTACACCAACAACGGAAAAAGGGGTCGCCGGGGTTCCGGACTCCACAAACGGTGCTCCGGACCCGCGCGACACAACGGCGTCGCATCCCTCGTAGTGCAGGGTGTACGGCACCTGTTTCAGACTACCCTACGTCGGAAGGAGACGTTTCGTGGCAACCCGTCGCGGCAGCTCGCCTCGCGGACCCCGGAAGCCGGGGCTCCGGTTCCCGGACCCGAACCAGACGCCCAAGCTGCCCTTTCCGCCTCCGCCCGTGAAGCCGGCCGACCCCGGGTGCAGCACCGGCACCGGCCTCGAGGTGCTCAAGAAGATCCTCAAGGGCGGTCGCTAGCCGGCTCCGCTCCCGAGTAGCATCCCGATGAGCACCAGTGACACCCCCGTCCCCACCGGGAGGGTCAGGTTGTCGTCCAGGCCCCAGGGGATCCGCTCGATCACCGTGGCGGCGATGGCGCCCAGGGCCGCGTACAGGGGCGGGAAGAATGCCAGCAGGACGCCCAGAGCCACGACCGTGAACACCGCGGTACCCTCGATGCTCCCGTCACCCGGAATCCGGTGCTTGCCCCAACGGCGTCCCACGTAGCTCGCGGCGGGGTCCCCCAGCGCCAGGACCATGATGCTGGCCATGGCGATGTTCAGGGGGAACAGCAGAAGCGCCAACAGGACGCCGATCAGGTACCAGGTGGACGACGCGATGCCCCCTGCTTCCCGGGGCGACGCCAGATGGGCCATCGAGCGGAAGAACATGCGCTGAACCGCGGGCACCCTGAACCGGACCAGGTCGACGGTCAGCGCACCGAAGAGGGCTGCCGCCACGATCACGCGCATGAAGTCGACGCTGACGATCCCGCTGGCCAGCAAGGCCACGATGATCGTGCCGTTCGCGGCGTGGAACAGGCGTCTCCACGGTTGGAGCCCCTCGGTCCGGGCGACGAGCTCCTGAAGCTCCGGATGCAGTTCGGTAGCTGGGGTTTTCGGGTCCATGTCTCCCGCGCGCTGGAGGTGTGAAACGGAGGTCGAGGCTCCGTGCCTGCCCAACATGGCGGCGGCGGGCCGTTCGGACCATACACCCCCTGGCCCGATGGGAAACCGTTACATCACGCCCTTGCCGGGGAGACGGGCGCCCCCAGATGTTGCCGCATGGACAGGCGGACATTCCTGCGTGTGGGAGCCGGCGCGGCGCTCCTGGCGCCACGCATGCTCCGAGCCGAGCAGACCCTCGCCGACCCCTACGCCCCCAACCCGGGGCTGGGGCCGGGGCCTGCACCCGTGCGGGTCCGGGGCCGGGTCACGTCGGGTGGCCGGGGTCTGGGCGGTGTCCGGGTGAGCGACGGGCTGAGCGTGGTACGCACGGATCCCGACGGGGGGTACGAGCTCGTGACCGAGGCGTCACGGGAGTTCGTGCACGTGTGCCTTCCCGCCGGCCACCGGGTGCCGGTCAGCGACACCGGAACCGCATCGTTCTACCAGCCTCTGCCTGCCCGGGGCGGCGAGATGGACGCCAACTGGAGCCTGGAGCCACTGCAGGCCCCCGACGAGCGCCATGCACTGCTTCTCCTGGCCGACCCCCAGACCCAGGACGCCCGCGAGATGGGGCTGTTCCACGCGGAGACCGTTCCTGACGTGATCGATACCGTGCGCGGTCTCGGCGACCTGGAGTGCTTCGGCGTCGCCTGCGGCGACATCATGTACGACGACCTGTCGCTCTATCCGGAGTATGAACGCGGCGTGGCCCGGATGGGCGTGCCGTTCTTCCAGGTGGTGGGCAATCACGACCTGGACCTGGAGTCACCCACCGACCTGGGCTCGACCCGGACGTTCACCAGCCGCTTCGGTCCTCGCTACTACTCGTTCGACCGGGGTCGGGTGCACTACGTGGTCCTGGACGACGTGTTCTGGTTCGGCGCGGAGTACATGGGTTACCTGGGCCATGACCAGCTGAGTTGGATCGAGAACGACCTGGCCACCGTCGAGCCGGGCAGCACCGTCATCGTGTGCACCCACATTCCCGCGCTGGGCGGACGATGGGCGCGAGAGGGCCAGGCCCGGCCCGACCACTCCGTCTCGATCCCCAATCGCGAGGCCCTCTACCGCCTGCTCGAGCCGTTCCGGGCCCACGTCCTGACCGGACACACCCACGAAAACGAGCACATCTTCGAACACGGGGTGCACGAGCACGTGCACGGCACGGTATGTGGAGCCTGGTGGACCGGCCCGATCTGCTGGGACGGCACGCCGAACGGGTACTCCGTCTACGAGGTGAGCGGAGAGTCCGTCTCGTGGCGGTACAAGTCCACCGGGCACGATGCGGAGCACCAGATGCGGCTGTATGGTCCCGGTGCCGACCCAAACCAGCCCGCCGCCGTCCT
>CAJIAX010000012.1_pt1 | contig 12338 bp, 8 predicted proteins | sample 9199251 | NCBI WGS metagenome assembly CAJIAX01 (sample SAMEA7708287, study PRJEB35096) | sediment metagenome | biome: marine neritic benthic zone biome [ENVO:01000025]; feature: sediment [ENVO:00002007]; material: shallow marine sediment [ENVO:03000034] sea grass bed [ENVO_01000059] ... | reverse complement strand
GATCCCGGACCCCAGAGGAGCCGTGCACGCGCTCGTTCTGTCCACGCTGCTGCTGATACACCAGACACCGGCCTGGGGTGGCGCGCCCCCCCTTCCGAGCCCTGTGGCCAACAACGCCACGGTGGCCGTCGACACCCGGGACGGGCCCGCGGTGTTCAGCTTCATGGGGATGGATACGACCCGGGTGTGGAGTGGTGTCCAGCCCTGGGCGTTCCGTTGGACGCTGAGCCAGGACCGCTGGCACGAGATCAGCCCTGTGCCGGGTGCGGGCCGGCTGGCCGGTACGGCACAGGCCGTCGGGGGCAGGATCTACCTGTTCGGTGGCTACACGGTGGCCGAGGATGGCTCGGAGAAGTCCCTGCCCAACGTGGACATCTACGATCCCAACAGGGACACGTGGTCCAGGGGCGCCGACATGCCCCTTCCGGTGGACGACGCGATCTCCGGCGTGTGGCGTGATTCACTGATCTACCTGGTGAGCGGATGGCACGACACGGGCAACGTGGACCGGGTCCAGATCTACGATCCGGCCCGGGACGCCTGGCAGCAGGCCACCCCGATTCCCGGTGTGCCCGTCTTCGGTCATGCGGGCGGCATCGCCGGCGACGCCATCGTCTACCTGGGTGGCGCCCGGGTCACGGGGGGAGATCCGCGCTACGCCATCGAGCCTGGCGTCTGGCGGGGTGACATCGACCCGTCCGACCCCACCCGCATCGCGTGGCGCTCCATCGCCGGACCGGCGGGCCCAGCGCTGTACCGGGCCGCGGCCGGCACGGTTCCTGGGCGCGTCGTGTTCGCGGGGGGCACCGACAATCCCTACAACTACAACGGTATCGGCTACGACGGGCGCCCGGCCACGCCCGAATCGGCCGTCTTCGCGTACGACGTGGCGAGAGGTGCGTGGGTTCCCCTGACAGGGCTCGATGTCGCCACCATGGACCACCGGAACCTGGTGGTGGCCGGAGACCGAGCCGTGCTGATCGGAGGCATGCTCAGGGGACAGCGGGTCACGGACCGGGTCACGCAGATCCCGGCCACCGCCCTTCATTCCAACCCCGGAGACGGAAGATGACGCTCTCGCGCAGGTCCTTCTTGGCGGCCGCGGCCGCGGCCGGGTTGACCCCCGCACGCCTCTCTTCCGCCTCGACCGGCTCGGAAAGGACCCGTGGCCGACCCGACGACACGACCTCCGTGCCCCGCACCGCGCCGGACGACCGGTTCGACCCGTGGATCGAAGTGGATCCCGCGGCGTTGCGCGCCAACGTGGCCGAGGTCGCCCGCCTCGCCGGCGACCGGCCGATCCTGGCCGTGGTGAAGAACAACGCCTACGGACTGGATCTGGCGACCACGGCTCGGACGCTCGAGCCCCTGCCCCAGATCCACGGCTTCGCGGTCGTGAAAGTGGACGCGGCGATCACCCTTCGGGACGCCGGGATCACGAAACCCGTCCTGCACATGGGCATGGCAAGCGTCGCGGACGGCCAGGAGCTCGCCCGCCGGGACGTGACCCCGTCTCTGTACACCGAGGGCGCCCTCGAGCGGGTCCAGGCCATGGCCGAAGCCACCGGCGGTCCGGTGGGCGCTCACCTGTACCTGGACACGGGCATGGGGCGCATGGGCATGCCCTATCACCGCGCCCTCCCCTGGATGACCGAGCTGGCCAACGAGGCGTCGGTGAGGATCGAAGGCGCCTACATGGCGTTCACCGAAGATCCCGACTTCGATCCGGAGCAGCTCGCCCGGTTCACGAGCCTGGCTGCGGAGGCCCGAGACGAAGGCCTGGACCCTGGCGTCCTGCACGCCGCTTCGTCGAGCGGCGTGTTCGACCTGCCCCAGGCCCACCTGGATCTGGTCCGTCCCGGCATCGCCCTCTGGGGCGGCTATCCGAACGACTACCGGAGGCAGCAAGCCACCGCACCGCTACGCTGCGCCTTCCGACTCCGGGCCCGGGTGGTGCGCATCGATCGCTTGAGGCCCGGGGACGGGGTCAGTTACGGCCGCAACTACGTTGCCACCGAACCCACCTGGACCGCCACCATCCCGGCGGGACACACCGACGGCGTGCCCCGGACCGCCGTGAACGGCGGCAGGGTTCTGATCCGGAATCAGACCTATCCGGTGATCGGCGCCGTGAGCGCGAGCCACTGCATCGTGGAGCTGGGCCGCAATTCACCCGTGGGCGTGGGGGACGTCTGCACGCTGCTCGGCCCGGACCACCCGGACATCGTGCCCGACCGGGTCTCGGAGGTGACGGGAGCCTCGGTATACGACCTGTTCATGCACCTGAACCCGAGCCTGCCCCGGATCGTGGTATAGCCGTCACCCGTCTCTGACGAGCGCCACGCAGGCAGGCACGGCCGCGTCCAGGAAGCGGGCCACCCGGTCCGCCTGGGCCACCGCGTCGCCGGCCTCGAGGATGTCGGACCCCTGGAGCACCGCACCCACCCAGGGCTCTCGGTGCCAGGATCCCACCGGCAGATCCGGCAGGTCGGCCGGATCCGGGTACGGCCAGGGCGTGACGTAGAAGTAGGGCGCCGCGTACGAGACATCCCCTGGTGACAGTCCCACGCCGACGCTCCGCGTCCGTTCGGGATCGGGGTCTTCGAGGACGGTCAGGAGCGTGGCCATGTCGAAGTGGTGAGGCCACGTCCACACGGGTCCGGCTGCAGGGTACCGGCCTCGCACGTCTTCCAGCGCCGCGTCGGCGTTCCCGAAGCACCGGGCCAGCTCGGCCAGTCCCTCCGTGTCGCCCCCGCCGAAAGGGGCACCGTCGGCCACGGCGGCGGGCGGGACCTTGCCCGTGGACAGCGGTACGAATCGCCCCGGGTCCAGGCCGACGCCGCCTGCCGAGGTCCCGATCCATTTCGTGAGCTCGGCCAGGGTCGAACCCGCCAGCGCCTTCTCGGCAGCCACCGTGCCGCTCGGGTCCAGGATCTGGTACCTGGACGATGCGAACGTCACCCCCAGGCGGATCCCGTCGTCCGAGGCCGCGCTGATCATGCGAGCCGTGGACACCCCCGGGCCCCGGTCCCACGTGAGAGCCCGCTGCCCGTAGTCGGCCCGGTGGGGGGCGTACGCTTCGCCGAACCACGACAGCGGCTGGGCGGCCCAATGCATGTGCATCAGACTCGGCCCCAGGGCCTCCAGGGGAACGCGGCCCAATCGCTCCCAGCCGCCGGCACCCATCTCGTCGGTCATTCCGCCGGCGCCACTCATACGAGGAGGGGATCGGTAAGGATCTCGACCAGGGCGGGACCGTCATGCGCGATGGCCCGGGCAAGGGCCTCGTCCAGCTCATCGAGCTCGGTCGCCCGAATGCCCAGTGCCCCACACAGGTTGGCGTACGCCGCGAAGTCGGGATTCACGAGCGACGTCTGCCAGACGTCCCAGTTTCCCGTCCGCTGCTCCTTGGAGATCTTGCCAAGCTCCTGGTTGTTGAGGAGCACGTGCGTGATGTCCATCCCGTACTTCACGGCCGTGGTCAGCTCCCCCATGTACTGGCCGAACCCCCCGTCGCCCGAGACGGACACCACCTTGCGTCCTGCGAACCCTGGGTCGTCCTCGGTGGTTGCGGCCCACGCGCCCAGCGCCGCCGGCAGCGCGAAGCCGATCGACCCCAGGTAGCCGGACATGAGCACCGCCTGCCGGTCGCACTCGAAGTAGCGGCCGAAGGAGTAGGTGTTGTTCCCCACGTCCACCGGCATGATGGCGTCCGCGGGCACCGCCCGGGTCAGCGCCGCGAAGACGGCTGCCGAGTTGAGGCCCTGCCCCTGATCGTCCCGGGCTCGACGGTCCTTTTCCTCTCGCCAGATCGACCAGCGCGACGCGATCTCGTCCCGCTGGTCCACGGCCGCAGGCTGGACCTCGCCGGTCAAGGCCCTGTGCAGGAGACCCACCGTGACACCGATCTCACCCCACACCGGCACGTCCACTCCGTGGAACTTGCCCAACGTCATCGGATCCAGGTCGACCTGGATCGTCGGCTTCTTGGGCGTGATCCCGGTGTGGTTCGAGAAGCTGGCGCCAAGCACCAGGAGCGCCGTGGCCTCGTTCATGAACCAGCTCGCGATCGGCGTGCCGCTCCGGCCCAGCACGCCGCAGCCCAGGGGATGGTGGTCGGAGATCTGCCCCTTGGCCTTGAAGGTCGTGATCACCGGGCATTGCAGCAGCTCGGCCAGCTGGATCACCGCGTCCATGTGGAAGCGGGCCCCGTGACCGACGATGATCACGGGCCGTTCCGCGCCGGCGAGGAGCCGAACCGCGGCGTCGAGGGACTCGGCGGGAGGCGAGATCTCTCGGGCGCTGATCCGGCCGGCCGGGCCGCCGGCCCTCTCTGCCTCGGGGGCCGGCGCCTTCTGCACCTCGTCAGGAAAGATCAGGTGGGACACGCCCCGATTCAGGATGGCGCTCTTGCACGCGAGGTTCATGAGCTCCGCATGCCGACTGGAGTAGAGCACGGGCTGACTCCACTGGGCCACCCGTCCGAAGGCGGCCGATAGGTCGACCTCCTGGAACGCGCCGGGGCCCAGGACCTGCGTGTCGACCTGCCCCGTGAGCGCCAGCACCGGCGACCGGTCCACGTTCGCGTCCCAGAGGCCCGTCAGCAGATTGGTCGCTCCGGGGCCGGCGATGGAGAAGCACGCCGCCGGCCGCCCCGTCAGCTTGCCGTAGGCAGAAGCGGCGAAGGAAGCCGCCCCTTCGTGGCGGATGCCGTAGTAGGTCAGCGCGCCGGCCTCCTCCTGGATCCGGAGGGCGTCCGCCACGCCCAGGTTGGAGTGCCCGACCATGCCCCAGACCTGGCGCACGCCCCAGTTGACCATGGTCTCGGCCATGACGTCGGCCACGGTCCGGACGTGCTCGGCCTCTACCGGAAAACCCACGTAGACCCCGTCGTCCCGCACCTCGACTTCGTACAGCGGCACGCCGTCCTCGAAGGACCCGGGTGAGCGGCCCGTGATGGGGTGGAAGTCCCAGCCATGCCAGGGGCAGCGTAGCCATCCGTTCTCGATGGACCCCTCGCCCAGGGGCCCCCCCTGGTGGGGGCAGCGGTTGGACATGGCCCCGTACTGTCCTTCGAACCGGGTCATACAGACCGTCTCGTGGCCGCACGTGACCTGCGTCACCCGTCCCTCGCCCAGCTCGTCCAGCTCCAGGGCCTTGTACCATTCGACCGTCGGGAGCGCCTTGCTCATCGGAATCCTCGTGTGCCTGTAGGATGGTGCCCCGGGGGGACGCTGCGGGTCGGTCAATCCGGGTACGCATGGTCGGAACCAGACGCCCCGAACGGTTCAAGCCGTCCGGGGCGTCCAGGGTTCCTCAGGCGCCTCTCTCGGAACTAGCGGTCGCTCCCTCCGTCCGCGGCCACCCGCCCGTCCTGGACCTTGTGCTGGTCGAACCAGTTCCTCAGGTACAGCTGGACCCGGATGAAGTTGGTCGGCGGCCGACTGCGGCTATGCCAGCCGTCCGTCAGGCGAATCATGGCCGTCGGCACGTCCTGGATGCGGAGCGCCCGGTAGAACTGCTCGGTCTGCTCCATGGGCGTCCGGAGGTCCTTCTCGCCGGTCATGACCATGGTGGGCGTGGTCACGTTGCCCGCGTACATGAGCGGCGAACGGCGCAGGTGCTCCTCCGGGTCGTCCCAGACCATGTACTCGAAGTTCCGGTACCAGCCGGGTCCGTCGGTCGTGCCGATGAAGCTCGTCCAGTTGATCACCGGCGCTTTCGCGACGGCCGCCGTGAACCGGTCGGTGTGTCCCACGATCCATGCGGTGAGCACGCCGCCCCCACTGCCCCCGTAGACGAACAGGTTGTCCTCGTCGATGTACCCCCGTTCGATGATGGCGTCGACGCCGGCCATCAGGTCGACGTAGTCGGGCCCCGGGTAGTTGAACTTGATCGCATTGCCGAACGGGCTCCCGTAGCCGGAGCTACCCCGGGGGTTCGTGTACAGGACCACGTACCCGTGGGCCGCGTGGTTGTGGTTCTTGAAGTCGAAGCCCGTGTTGTACATCGAGTGGGGACCGCCATGGATCCGCAGAATCAGCGGGTACGCCCGAGAGGGGTCGAAGTCGGGTGGCTTGACGATCCAGCCCTGGATCTGCACTCCGGGCTCCGACTCGTACCAGATCTCCTCGACCTCGCCCAGCTCGACCTCGGCCATGTGGGTCTTGTTCGTGGCTAGGAGGGACTCGATGGCCCCGGTCGAGAGCCGCACGGTGACGAGCTCGGATGGCACGTGCGCGCTGGAAAGGCGCCCGACGCCGATCCCTCCCGGCCCCAGGTCGGAGACGCCGAGCATGTGGTCCCCCTCGGTCACCGGGCGCACGTCCCCGTCCACCGGCGCGAAGTAGAGGTTCGAGGTCCCCGACATCTGGGCGTTGAAGTAGAGACCGCTGGCGTCGTCGGCCCAGGTCAAGTTGCCCAGCCCCCGGCCGTGCTCGTCGGCGATGAGGCGGGGGTTTGATCCGTCGGCGTCCATCACGTACAGCCCATTCTCCCGATACGTGTCCGTGGACCAGTCCACGCCCTGGTAGGCGATCAAGTGTCCGTCGGGCGACGGGACCGGTCCGCTGTCGGGGCCCTTCCGGTTCGTCAGCTGGGTGATGTCACCGGTGGCCACGTCGGCGGCGTAGATCTCGGATTCACGCCACTCCAGCTCGGCCTTCTCGACCCGAAGGGACTGGAAGACGACCCGGTCGCCGTCGGGCATCCAGCGGAATCCCGTGTGATTCCAGTCCCCGCTGGTGATCTGACGGGGGGTCCCCCCGTCGGCGGCGACCACGAACACGTGGGTGAACCCACGGGGCAGCCATCCCCGGCCGTCTGCCCGGTACCGGAGCCGATCCTCGATCCGGGAGGGTGCGGTCCAGTCCGCGCCCCGGGGCTTCTCCGGCATGTCGATGCGCCATTTGGGGTCCGGCGGCGACGGGACCAGCATCTGGAAGCCGATCCGGGTGCCGTCCGGTGACCAATGGAGGTTGGAGGGCCCTTCGGACATGCGGGTGATCTGGCTGACCGCGCCTTCGGCGTCCATCCAGCGCACGAAGATCTGTCGGCCGCTGGGCTCGCCCGTGGCGACGTAGGCGATCCGGGTGCCGTCCGGCGACCAGGTGGGCGACGATCCGTCCACGAGGAAGCGATTGCGGTTGCCGTCCGCGTCCATGATCCAGATGGAGGACTCTTCCCGGTCGTTCACCGCGTCGATCCACTCACGCTGGTAGACGATCTGGCGTCCGTCCGGCGAGAGCTGGGCGTTGCCCACGTCTTCCCAGTCCAGGTACCGGTCCACGGTCAGACGATTGTCCATGTCCTGGGCGACGGAAACGGCAGGGAGCACCAGCGCCGCGGTCAGGAGCGCGCATACGAGACGGAAGGATCTCATGGGAGTTCTCCGGAGGATGGGCCCGTCGGGGGAAGAGGGAATAGACGCACCCGCCCCCGGGTCCGCAAATCCCAGCCAGGGGCCGGTGGGCTGTTGTTCTTGCCAAACCGCTCGGTGCGCCCCAGTGTCGATAGATGAAGTTATTTTTTCAGTACGTAACCCTCGCCGCTGTCGCCGGCGCGACGTTGGCCGCCTGGAGCGCCTTCGGAGCGGAGACGCCGCCAACGCCGCCCGACCAGGGCCCAGCGGTCCTGGCGCTGGTCAGCACCTCTCCGGCCGACCAGAGCCTGGGGGCGGCTCCGGACCAGGCGATTCGCATGGCCTTCGCCCGTCCCGTGGACCCGGCTTCAGCGGACGAGCGTGCGATCCGGGTCTTCGGTCGGTGGTCCGGCCCCCACGCGGGCTCCATCGCCGTGGAGGCGCAAGGAACGGAGCTCGTCTTCACCCCCGCGGTGCCGTTCCATCCCGGTGAATGGGTCACGGTGACCCTCGCCTCGTCGCTCCGGGACGCAGGCGGACAACCGTTGACGGGCGGCGCCCAGTGGGGATTCTGGATTCAGGCCGGCGCGGGCGCTTGGAACTTCGTCGATCTCGGACGGATCCCGGTGCGACGCCCCGGAGAGGACCAGGTCCGGTCGTACGGAGCGTACGCCGCCGATTTCAACGGGGACGGCTTCGGCGACCTCATGATCCCCAACGAGAACTCGAACGACGTCCGGGTCTTCCTGAACGACGGCACCGGTCGCTACGACGGCTTCGATCTCTACCCGATCCCGGGGGGCAACACGCCCAGCACCAACGAGGGTGGCGATTTCGACGGGGACGGAATCACGGACTTCGCGGTGGGCAACGCCGCCGGCAACCTGGTGAGCGTCTTTCGAGGGCTGGGAGACGGCACGTTCGAGCATCATGCGGGCTACCCGGTCGGGCGGGGGATCCGGGGTCTCTGCGTGCTCGATCTCAACAGCGACGGGGCCGCCGATCTCGTCGCCGCCAGCGACCAGTCCCATACCGTGTCCACGTTGATCAACGACGGTCAGGGATCGTTCGAGGTGACCCAAGCGCTGCGTCCCATGGATCGGGGCGTGCGCTCCTGCGCCACCGGCGACGCCAACGGTGACGGCATCACCGACGTGTTCGTCGGTTCGAACGCCACGAGCGAGGTCGCCGTTCTGCTGTCGGACGGCTCGGGCACCTTGACGCCCCAACCCCCGGTCAACGCGGGTGGCGGACCCTGGATGCTGGTCTCCGGCGACATGAACGGCGACGGATTCGTGGACCTGGTATCGGCTGCGACGCCGGGGGGCGCGGTCATGGTCATGCTCGGCGACGGCCAGGGTGGCTTCGGCACACCCATGCGGTACTCGACCGGACGCATGACGCTGGCCGTGGACCTGGGGGACCTGGACGGGGACGGCGATCTGGACGTGGTGGCGAGCGTCTTCACCAGCGCCGATTGGGTCGTCTTCGAGAACGACGGCGCCGGCAACCTGACCGAGCGCATGCGCCTGAAGTCCACCGAGGCCGGGTCCTGCGCGATCCTCCACGACCGGGACAACGACGGCGACCTGGACATCACCGGCATCGACGAGATGGACGACTGGGTCGTGCTGTTCGAGAACCGGTAGTCACCCCACCGCTCCCTTCTGGACAAGCCAGCGCCGCGAGCTCGAAGACCGGTCCGGAGCAGATTCGACAACAGCTCGATCTGGACCAGGCCAAGCACGCGCTGATGAACGCGATCCTCCACGACCCGGCGTTTCAGCGCCTCGAGCGGGCGTGGCGGGGAGGACGACGGGTCCTCGGCGGGGTGGGACATGCGCCCCGACCGATCTCTGATCGTGGACGGCCTACCGCTTCACGTGCACCGGGTGGACGGTGCCGCGGTCGCCATTCCCTGTGCCGAGTGCATCATGGCGGACTCAGGGGTCCCTGGACCCGCTAGCTCCGGCGTCTTCTTCGGCGAACCGGGTCCACCGGGTCGTGCGACCGATCTTCGCGAACGCGATCTTGATGAACCCACGGACCTCGAGTCGCTCGCCCCCTTCGGCGAGCTTCATCTCGCAGCGGTACTCCTTGCCGGCGGCGGGATCGTAGATGCGGCCGTCCTTCCAGGTGCCGTCGTCGAAACGGAAGCTGTGCATGAGCTCCAACCCCAGGATCGGCCGGTCCCGAAGATCCTCGTCCGGATTGTTCGCATCCAGCTTCTCGCCGCCCACGTTCTCGGGGTCTTCCCATTCCTGCACGGTGGGATGGCTGAGCCAGACGATGCGGCCGCAGTACCGGCCGTCGCAGGGGTAGATCTCGACGCGGGAGAACTGGCCGTCGTCTTCAGGCTCGGTGACCCACAGGCCGACGACGTCGTCGGAGGTCTCCTGGGCCTGGGCGGGTGCGGCTGCAACCACGGCGGCCAGAGCGGCGAACAGGGCGAAGCGAACAGCGCGGGGCATCATCTGGCTCCTCGGGGCTCGTCGGTACGGACGTCCTTCGTCCTACCCGGAACCCGCTCGTCGTTCCCCTGTGAACGGGCCCGGCCCCCCGACACCGTCATGCCCGGGACTGGCGCACGACCACGGCGCCAACCACCCCACCCAGGACCAGAACCAGGAGGAGGAGCGGAACGTTCCACCGCCTGCGTCCGACGGCGAACGTCGCGACCACGGCCCGAAGCGAGTCCACATGAAGGAACCGGGGTTCGCTGGAGCTGAACTCCACGACATACGTCACGCTGTCGAAAGGCACCACGGCCGTGTACTCGATTCGAGCCACCCGACCGTCGTCCCGGGTCTGAGTCTCCGTCCAACCCCACGCGTCCCGTCCGTCGACCCGAAGGAACTCGAGACCGCTGTACGCGGCGTACCCGAAGCGATCCTCGTGCAGGTCCCGGGCGGCTCGGATTTCGTCCTGGGTGGATGCGCCGGCGTAGGTCGTCAGGAAGATCGTGCTGTTCTCGTCGTCGTCACCGACCCCGCTCCACCACGCGCTCTGGCGCAGGTGGTCGCGGTCCAGGAACACGTTGCGCCCCTGTGAGCTGTTCAGGTCGTAGATGAACCGCTCCGGCGGCTCCTGGATCTGGGGGCCCTGAAACCGGGGATTCGAGCAACCGAGGACGAGGATCGCGGCCAGCGACGAAAAGGCGACTCCCCGGCCGGGAAGCGACGGGCGGCGGCGACGGAAGGCCATGGCTCTTCTCCAGTCCGGGTCGGTTTCCGTCGACAACGTTGGTGTCGGCGGGGCTTCCTGCAATTCCCCCACCGCGATCGATGGTACCCAACGGGCCTCGGGCCCCGAGATGGAGTGTCAGGGCATGCGCTCACTGAACTGGAGACTCGCGCTGGTGGCGGTCGGGATCATCATGACGGTAGTCATGGCGAAAGCGAGCCCGGCCGATCAGTACATCATCCTCATCGAGTTCGGCACGATGCCGTCTCTGGAGGGCACCGAGGTCGTGATCGACGGTCAGGTGGCCGGCACGCTGAAGAAGATGGGCCCTCGAACGCAGACGGGCTTCAAAGTGGGGGAAGGCGACCACACGGTGTCTTTCAACCACCCCGAGTACGAATCGGAGACCGCCCGGGTCAGCACCGGGTTCGGGGGACAGAAGGTGATGCTGATGCCGGAGTTGGCCAACCGCCGGGAGAACGGCGAGGACCACTACTACCTGGTCCTCTACCCGTAGTCGTCGGCCTCACGCACCCCCTCAGGGTCGGCGATTCTCCGCCGACGACAGCGCCAGGGCGTTGAAGAAGAGCTTGAACGTCCCGTGGGGCTGCGCCCGGAACGTGATCTCCGGTCCGAACAGGTAGAGGTGGCCGTCGCCGACCTGCGCGCTGGCCATGGCGACGCCGCCGTCCAGGTTCTCCTGCCCCCAGGCCCAGCCGCTCCGCAGCGGTTCCGGGCCATCGAACCACGCCACCGGCACCAGACCGCTCCCGGACAGGTTCATGACGGGGCTGTTGTCGAACATCACGTCGACCCGGTCGCCCAGGCCATGGGCGACGGGGTGGGTGTTGTCCACCGCCACCTCCAGGACCGAGCCCGGGACGTAGTAGACGTCGTCGCCGAGGGGGGCGCCCGAATCGTCCACCAGGTGGTTGCTCACGCCCAGGCCCAGCTTTTCCGCCAGGTCCGTGGAATGGCCGATCGTGACGATCGTGCCGCCGTCCTCCAGGAACTCCCGAAGCATGGGCACGGTGGTCTCGTCGCTGACGCTCCCCATCCGGGCGGCCCATTCCGGTGGCACCGTGGAGGGGTCGGGTGGCGCGAATCCGAACTGACGCATCAGGCGCTCCACCACCTCCTCGGGGATGTTGGCGAAGAACCGGGCAAACCCTCCGCCGGTGCCCACGGCGCCGTCGGGCAGCACGATCACGTCGTAGTCGTCGGCCAGGTCACCTTCGTCCAGCTGGGGCGGGAAGACCACCTCCACGTCGGCGTACTCCCACTGCTCCAGGATCCAGCGCATCCAGCCTGACGGCATCGAACCGCCGTATTCGTCCCAGAGGGCGATTCTCACGGGGCGCAGTCGCAACGCCTCGGTGTCCGGTTCCTCGGCCACGCCCGTGAACCTCACCCCCGTTTCCCTGGCCAGCTCGGCGAGGCGATCGGCGGCGCCCCCGCCGGCCGGGATGTAGAACGTGCCGGCGTCCCAGCCGTTGAAGGGCTCGAGCAACCAGTAGACGTCGTGCCCCGCGTCCTCCAGGCGGTTGATCACCCGGAACGCGTCGTTGACCTCATGGCTCATGAGGAACCCTTCGGCGCCGTCGGCCATGGTCACAGTGCCGGGCGGTGGGGTCACGTTCCACGCGTCGACCACCTCGAAGGGGCCGTCGAATCCGTCGAGAATCCGGTCGAACTCCACGCCCATCTGGTAGGCCAGCGTCCACCCGGCGTTGTCGTAGGGCGGCGTGGGCGGGCTGCCCGGGTAGGCGAAGTCGTTGGGGTGGTCCTGGGGCTC
>CAJIAX010000127.1_pt1 | contig 12823 bp, 8 predicted proteins | sample 9199251 | NCBI WGS metagenome assembly CAJIAX01 (sample SAMEA7708287, study PRJEB35096) | sediment metagenome | biome: marine neritic benthic zone biome [ENVO:01000025]; feature: sediment [ENVO:00002007]; material: shallow marine sediment [ENVO:03000034] sea grass bed [ENVO_01000059] ... | reverse complement strand
GTCCGCCCCTGATGGTCCCCCGATCCCGGGCACGCTCAACTCGGAGGCCCGGGCGACCGAAGCTTCCTCCAGGACCCCCCGGAGGAGGAAGACATGTCCCGCTCGACGATTACCAAGGTCATCGCAGTGGCCGGCCTGTGGCTGGTCGGTTCGCCCCAGCTCGTGGGCGCGCAGCAGCCGACCCCGGAGACCAGCGGCGCCACGGAGGACGCCGTTCAGGTCCCGATCGCCGACGATGACTCCGTCTCGGTGGTGTCGACCGAGGAGTCGGCCCGGCTACCCGTCTACCTGATGGTGGGGGGCGGCTACGGGCAGCGGCAGGACGAGTGCGCCCTCTGCGAGAGCCTCCTGGACACCGAGAGCTTCACGGGCCACGCCGGCATCGGGAAGTTCCTGACCGGCGGCCTGGCCGTGGGCCTGGACCTGAGCGTCTGGCAGAAGAGCCGGAACCGGGCTCCGGAGCTCGTGGACAGCACCGCGGCGGTGCCTTTGGACAAGATCGCCAGCTCGCTCGGCAACGCCTCGCTCTCCTTCTCCTACCAGGTCTGGCACGTCTACGTTCGGGCGGGCGGAGGTCTGGCCTGGGGACGTCAGGACCTGGAGTTGGCCGACCTGGAGACGGGCGAGGTCACGGTCCGGCAAGCCTCGGGCATGGGGCTGGGCTACTCCGTGGGGGGCGGGTTGACGCTCCCCCTGTTCTCGGTGGTGTCGCTGGCGTTCTTCGGGAACTGGAACGTCGGACTCTACGACCTGCGGTCCGACGGCGCCCTGCTCGTGCACGGCGCGCGGCACGAATACGTGGAAGCGGGAATCGGCCTGACCATTCGCTGATCCGGCCTCAGGCTTCCTTCTGCCTCCGGGCCACCACCACGCCCGCGATCACCAGGCCCGCGACCATGGCCCCACCGCCGAGGGCGAGCTCGGGCTGGGTGCCGACGAAGATCGCCAGGATCGCCACGTACAAGACGATCGTGAGTCCCGGCAACCAGGGGTACCACGGCACCCGGAGTGGCCGAGCCAGATCGGGGGCGATCTTCCGCAACCGGAAGAACGCCAGCAACACCATCAGGTCTACCGTCACCGCCACCATCATCATGAACCGGATGAGCTGCTGGAACGTGCCGGTGACCGACAGCACGCCGATGACCGCGCAGATGAACAGTAGCGCGGCGACCGGCGTGCCGTTCTTCGACACCTGACGGAACTGCCTGGGCGCCAGCCCGTCTCGTGACAGGGCGAACGCGACCCTGGGCATGCCCATGTAGTTCACGTTGGCGCTGCTTATCAAGATCAGGAGTGAGCCCACCGTGATCACGACGCCCGCCTTCGTGCCGAACACGGCCGCGATGGCGTCCCGAGCCACCAGGTCGGAGCCCGACATCTCGGCGGGGGTCAGGGCGGTCAGGAAGGCCACGTTGATCATCAGGTACAGGATCGCGACCGCGATCGCGCCCCCGATCAGGATGCGAGGCAGTGCCCGCCCCGGGTCCTGGGTTTCCTCGGCCATCTTCGCCGCGTCCTCCCAGCCGTAGTAGGCGAACGCCACGTTCTGGTACGCCAGGGCGAAGCCGAGCAGGAATCCGATCTCGGGCGTGAACGCCACGCTGGAGGTCAGGCCCCGGGGCTCGCCCACGGCCAGGGCGGCGGCGGCCACGACCAGGAGAAACAGCACCTTGATCAGCGTGGTCACGTTCTGGAAGACGGTGCCCACCTTGAGCCCACCCAGGTGCAGCACGGCGAAGGCCAGCACCACGACTCCGGCCAGGGCGCTGATGTTTCCCCTCCCACCGGCCAGGTCCACGACGTAGGTGGCGATGAGCACGGCCTTGATGGCTCCGGAGAACGCTCTGGTGACCAGCAGCTCGGACCATCCCGCCACGAACCCCGCCACCGGACCGAACGCGTGGGCCGCATACACGTACTTGCCGCCGGCGCTGGGAAGGGCCGCCGCCATCTCGGCCAACAACAGGGTGGACAGCCCGGCCACCACGCCGCCCAGCACCCAGACCCCGAGCATGAGCCACGGGTTGCCCAGGTATTCCGCAATGAGCCCCGGTGTCCCCAGAATCCCCGCGCCGATCACGATCCCGACCGTGACGGCCAACCCGTCCCGCACGCGCATGATGCGCTTGAGCTGGTGCGGTTCCCCGGCGGAGGAGGTGGCCTGGGGTTGCCCGGCCGTGCCTGCGCCGGATGCGGCCGTGGGTTCGCTCACGGGTCACTCCGTCTGGAGGGGACGCCCTGGCCGGATCGATCCGGCCCTCGGCGCCCCACTATGGCCGGGCCCGCCCCAACTGGGCAACACGCAGCGCTGAGCGAGCCGCGTGGTAGCCGCACATTCCGTGTACGCCGCCGCCCGGGGGCGTGGAGGACGAGCACAGGAAGATCTCGCCCCCTGGCATGGCGTAGGGATCGACGGCGGGGATCGGGCGGAACACCACCTGGCCCAGATTCATGGCACCACCCCCGATGTCTCCTCCGACCAAGTTGGGGTTCGCGGCCTCCAGGCGGGCCGGGCCCATGGCGTGACGGGCCAGGATCCGGTCACGGAAGCCTGGAGCGAATCGCTCGATCTGACTCTCGATGGCATCGGTCATATCGCCCTCCCACCCGGGAGGGACATGGCAGTACCCCCACGCGGTATGCTTGCCCTCCGGCGCTCTCGAGGCGTCGAAGAGGCTCGGCTGGGCAAGGATCACCAGCGGGCGATCGACCACCCGGCTGTCCCATACGGCCGCCTCGGAGGCGGCCACCTCTTCGAACGTCCCACCGACGTGCACGGTGGCCGAGGTGGCGCAGGCGGGATCGGTCCAGGGAATCGGACCGTCCAGCGCCCAGTCCAGCTTGAACGCGCCGGGCCCGTACCGGAAACGGCCGAGGCGGGCGCCGTATCCGGGGGGGATCCGGCCTTCGGCCAGACGCACGGCCTGATGAGGTCCCACGTCCAGCAGGTAGGCCCGGGCAGGTGGAAGCTCGTCCAGGCTCGCGATGGGGCGGCTCGTGACCACCTCGCCGCCGTGGGACCGGAGGCACGAGACGAGCGCCCGCCCGATGCTCCCGGCACCGCCCCTGGGAATGGGCCAGCCCCCCACGTGCCCTGCCAGGCTGAGCACGACGGCCACCCCACCGCTGCCTGCCGATTCCAGGGGCGCGATCGAGTGGCCCGCGTGGCCCGCCAGCAGGGCGCGGGCCTCGACGCCCTCGAAGCGTCCCGCCAGCGCTCGGGCGGACCGGAGGGCCAGCGATCCGAAGCGGGCGGCGAGCAGCGGATGGCGGGGAATCCGCAGGACCGGTGCCAGGACCTGTGGCGCCAGCGAGGGCCAGGCCTGGGCCAGGGACCCCAACATGCGACGGTAGGCCCCTCCGTCGGTCCCGAGCCGTTCGGCCGTCTCGTCCACGGAGCCCACCAGGGCCACGGCCGGTCGATCGTCCAGCGGATGCACCACGGCGGCCGGGGGCTGGATCCAGGTCAGCCCGTGGGAAGCCAGGTCGAGGGACTGGAAGAACGGTGACGCCAGCGCCATGGGATGGACCGCCGAGAACAGGTCGTGCACGAAGTCGGGCAAGGTGAGCGCCCCGGAACGGGCTCCACCTCCCGGCTCGGCGGCCCCCTCCACGACCAGGACCTCACACCCGTTGCGGGACAGCTCGATGGCTGCGGCCAAGCCGTTGGGCCCGGCCCCGACGATGACGGCGTCGTACTCGGTCACGGAAGAAGAGGAGCCCCGAGGGGGTCCAGCGATCTAGTCCGGGGAAGCCGGCGAATCGGAGGCACCCCCGGGCTCGGCGCCATATACGCCGACCCGGTCCCTGCCCGCGCTTTTCGCCTCGTACAGTGCCTGGTCGGCCGCGCTCAGTAGCTCCTCGGCAGTGCTCATCCCCTCCCCCCACTGGGCGATCCCCGCCGTCACTGTCAGCGGCCCCTCGGCGGGTTGGTTCCGGGCCAGGGACTCCCGGACCCGCTCGGCGAAGACCTGCGCGCCCGTGTCGGGGGTCGAAGACAGGATCGCGATGAACTCCTCGCCTCCCCAGCGGGCCGACAGGTTCATGGTCCGCGTATTGCCCATGAGCACCTGGGCGAAGCGCCGTAGCGCGTCGTCGCCCGCGGCGTGTCCGAATCGGTCGTTGAACCCCTTGAAGTGGTCCAGATCGAACAGGACGACGGTGAGCTCCCGCCCCCGCTGGGCCCCGGCGAACTCACGGGGCAGGACGAGCTCGGCGTACCGTCGGTTCGGGATCCCCGTCAGGGCGTCGGTCAGGGCCGCGGCTTCGGCCCGGGTTCGTTCCCGATGGATCAGTTCGGCGAGGATCGCGACGCCGACACCCGTTCCCACGAACACCAAGACAACGCCCACGAACAGAGGACCCCGCTCCGGCGTCCGACCCATGGACGCGGCGAGAACGTGCACCACGGCCAAGACCAGGAGGCCCAGCGCCACGGCCGCGAGCACGCCACGCCACCCTCGGTGGTATGCGAGCACGAAGGCGGGCACGAGGGCAACCAACCACAACAGGGTCTCGTATACGCCCAGGACGTCGCCGAGAAACAGCGTCGCAAGGGAGGGGACGACCAAAGCGGCCGCGGAAACCAGAAGCGCCTGGGTCGGGATGCGGGGGGGTTCGAACTGGCGATTGGGCTCCATGGCCCGAAGGTGTCGGTCTTTTCCGGGTGGTGCAAGGATCTGACAGCCGAACGGCTGCCGCCCGCCCTAGCCCGACTTCCGACCGACGTTGCTGTCTCCCCCGTCCAGGACACGGCGCACCGTGGTCAGCAGACCGTCGACCGAGAACGGCTTCGGCAGGAAGACCCAGCCGTCTTCCGGCCCCGCGTTCTCGAACAGCTCCTGGTCCGCGTACCCGGACACGTAGATGACCTTGATGCCCGGGATGAACGCGCGAACCTGGCTCGCCAACTCCGGGCCCGAGCTCCCGGGCAGCATGACGTCCGTGAGCAGGAGGTCGATGTTCGCCCCGAGCTCCCGGACCTGGCGCAGCGCGGCGTCTGCGGTGGACGCCTGGACGACCCGGTACCCGAAGCGGGTCATGGCCCGGACCAGGACCTGCCGGACGGGCTCCTGGTCCTCGACGACGAGCACCAACTCGGAGCCGCCCGCGCTCCGGGCCCTGGGCGCCGTGCGTACGTGGGTCAGGGCCTGGGCAGGCTCAGTCGCACCGGGGAGGTAGACCCGGAACGAAGAGCCGACACCGGCAGCGCTGTCGACCCGTACGAAGCCGTTGCACTGCCTCGCGATCCCGAAGACCGTGGCCAGCCCGAGTCCAGTGCCGTGCTCCTTGGTGGTGAAGTACGGCTCGAACAGCCGCGACCGTACGTCTTCGCCGAAGCCATGGCCCGTGTCCCGGACCTCCAACACCACGTAGCTCGAGCCGGAGCCGTTCCCCTCGGCCCTGAAGCGTTCGTTCTGCGGGTCCACGGTGGACGTGGACACCGTGACCAGCCCGCCCTTGGGCATGGCGTCCCGAGCGTTCACGACCAGGTTGACCAGGACCTGCTCCATCTGCGTGACGTCGACCATGACGGAAAGCAGCTGCGGTTCCTTCAGCGCATGCAGCGTGATGGTCGGCCCCAGAAGGCGACGGAGCATCGGCTCCAGCCCGGTGACGATCTCATTGAGGTCGTACGGCCGAGGTGTCACCACCTGCTTCCGACTGAAGGCCAGAAGCTGCCGGCTCAGGGCCGCGCCCCGCGTCGCGGCGTCCTCGACCTCTTCGAGTTGGGCCCTGAGGGGATGATCCTCGGCCAGATCCGTGAGCAGGAGTTGAACCGGGGTGATGATCGCCGTCAGGAGGTTGTTGAAGTCGTGGGCCACGGCCCCGGTGAACTCGCCGATGGATTCGAGCTTCTGGGACCGGCGCAGGCGACTGTCGGCTGGATCCGTCGGCACGGCGGGTCGAAGCGCCGCCCCATCCCGCTCCTGGGACGCCGATGGGTCGGCTCCTTCGCTTTTGGCCCCAGCGGCGCCGGACGCACCCCTGCGCACCACCGCGTACACGGAGATGACCACGAGCACGGCCAAAACCAGGTCGAGGATGAGGGGAAAACCGGTGGGATCCGCACCGGTGGACCACACGCCTCGGATCGCGATCCAGGCGCTGGCCGCCACGAGCGCGGTGCCGCTCGCTCGTAAGGCCGTGAGGTCAGATCTCGTCATGCATTCGACTCCGGGCCGAGCCTCTCTTCAGAGGCTCCGGCGAGGGGGACTTCGCGGGGCCGGCAGTGGGCGTCCTGCTCCAACTGTAAGGGCGACAACACGAAAATGTAGCCCGGACGCGGTGGTCCTGCCAACGGCCCCCCGGCCCGCGCCCCCGCCGCGCTCGGCGAGCCGGACCTGGCCGGGAGACCCGCTGGGAGCCGGCATCCCGTTGCCCACGGGGCGCTTGCGGGGTCGGCCCGGTGACCGACACCTTCGCACTCGCTCGGAGCGGTGCCGTCGACCGTCGATCCGGGCAGGGCCGAAATCGGCGACGGACAGCTAAGGCCGTCGGGCGCGGAAACCCCGTCGGGCACGGAGGACCCCTCAGAGCTCGAGGGCCAACCCCTCGTAGGCCGCCGTGGCGCGGATGCCGGCGGGGTCGAGCCGGGCCCGGGCTTCCGCTTCCATCTCCGTGACCTGTGCGTCCGTCCGGTCCGGATCATGGTGGAACAGCACCAGGTGACCGACCCCGGCCTCGGCGGCCAGGTCGCAGACCCGGGGCAAGGCGCTGTGTCCCCATCCCCAGCGGTCGTCGTGCTCCCCCGCCAGGTATTGGGCGTCGTGACACAGGACGTCGGCGCCCCTGCAGAACTCGACCAGCTCGGCAAAGCCCGTGGTGCTGCCCTCGGGTGCGTCGATCTCGTTGTCGGTCATGTACACCACGATCCCCTCGCCGTTCTGGATCCGGAAACCCTGGGCGCCCCCCGGGTGATTCAGCTCCAGGCTGGTTACACCGAAGCCGGCATCCTCCAGCGCGTCCACATCTTCGAGGGAGCGATGACGCAGATGGGCCGGGAGCTGATCGTGCACCAGGGGAAAATGGACCCCGTCCAGCATCTGGAGCGGAGAATCGCGGCGACCGTCCAGCTCGAAGTCCACCACATCGATGGTCCGGCCCTCTTCGTACAACGGGGCGAAGAACGGCATGCCCATGATGTGATCCCAGTGGGGATGGGACAGGAGCAGCACGATCCGGTCGTTCCCTCCAGCCAACGATGTGCCCAGGTCCTTGATCCCCGTTCCGGCGTCGAGGACCAGGACGGTACCTTGGGCTTCGACGCTGACGCAGGCCGTGTTGCCGCCGAATCGGACGGTGTCCGACCCCGGGACGGGGATGGATCCTCGGACCCCCCAGAAACGGACGATCATGCGTTCGAGCCCCTCGTGTTCTGCGACCGGCGTGCACGGCGAGTACCACAGGTGGCCCACCGGCGGGTCCCGGTCAAGCCCGACCCGAGCATGGGAGATGGCGCCACGCCGGGTTTCCGTGGGTGACCACGGCTCCGTCGGATCGTACATTCCGCGGCCACGGACATTCAGGACTTCTCGCCCGCCCACGTGGCGTGGCCGATCCGACGCTCACGACCCCGGGAAATCGCCGATGCGGCAGCTCGCAGCCATCATGTTCACCGACATGGTCGGCTTCACCGCGCTCATGCAGGCCGACGAGGCCAGGGCACGGGCCGCGGTGGCGCGACACCGGGACACGGTCCGCCACGAGGTCGAGCGGTTCGGCGGCGAGGTGGTCCAGTTCTACGGCGACGGGACCCTGAACGTCTTCCGCAGCGCCGTGGACGCCGCCGATTGCGCGATCGCGATTCAATCCGGCATGGCCACGGACGGCACCGATACGCCGTTGCGTATCGGGCTCCATACGGGGGACGTGGTCCGTGACGAAGACTCGGTGTTCGGCGACGGTGTCAACGTCGCGGCCCGGATCCAGTCGCTGGGGGTCCCGGGCTCGGTCCTGCTGTCCGCGAAGCTCCGGGACGAGATCAAGAATCAGACCCGGTTCCATGACCGCCCCATCGGTTCGTTCGAGCTGCGCAACGTGGTCGAGCCCATGGAGGTCTACGCGCTGACCAACCCCGGCCTCCGGGTCCCAGCCGAGCTCGATCTGCCCTCGGACGTGGGGCAGCACGACAGCGTGGCGGTTCTGCCCTTCGTGAACATGAGCGCGGACCCGGACAACGAGTACTTCGCGGACGGGGTCTCCGAGGAGGTCATCAACGTCCTGACCCGGATCCCCGGCCTCAAGGTCACCGCCCGAACGTCTTCCTTCGCGTTCAAGGGCCGGAACGAAGACGTTCGCGAGATCGGCCGCCAGCTCGGCGTCGCCCACGTCCTTGAAGGGAGCGTACGGCGAGCGGCGGACCGGGTCCGGGTGACCGCTCAGCTCATCAAGACCCGAGACGGCTACCATCTCTTCTCGGAGGTCTACGACCGGGGCCTGGAGGATATCTTCGCCACCCAGGACGACATCGCCGGGGCCATCGCCGACGCGCTGCGGGTCCACCTCGGATCGAACCCCAGGAACCAGAAGCGGTCGGGGGCGGAGACCCGGGTCCCCGAGGCGTACGAGCACTACCTGCAGGGTCTCCACCGATGGAACGAGTACACGCCCCAGGGTGCCCGGGCGTCCCTCGAGGAATTCCGCGCCGCGGCCGAGGCGGACCCGGAGTGGGCCCCTCCGGTCTGCATGGAGGCTGCCGCGCTGACGTTCCTGTGCTCCATCGGGTATGAAGCGCCGGACGTGGGGTTCCCGCTGGCCGAAGCGGCGGCCGACAGGGCCCTGGAGCTGGCGCCTGCCCTGGGCGAGGCCCACATGGGCAAGGCCCTGGTCCAATTCTTCTACCACTGGGATTTCGATGCCGCGGAGGAATCGTTCGAACGGGCCCTGAGCCTGCAACCGGGCTCTGCCAACGTGCTGGATACGTTCTCCATGCTGCGGCTCGCCCAGGGGCGCTGGGACGAGGCGCTGGCCTTGATGGAGCGGGCCGTGGAGCTCAACCCCCTGTCTCCGCTGACTCGGTTCGGCCTGGCGCGGTCGCTGATGTTCGCGGGCCGGGTCGACGACGCCATGGCCATGGCAGAGGCCATCCTGAAAGAGCACCCCGGCTTCCGGGCGGCCACCGACGGAGTCGGTTGGTGCCGGCTCATGACGGGCGACATCGACGGAGCCATCGAGACGTGGGAGTCCCTTGCCCGGGACACGGGCGATCCCTACAACGCGGCCGGCCCCAGGGGCGTGGGCTACGCGAAGGCGGGTCGCAGAGAGGACGCCCACGCAATGCTGGACCTGCTCGAGCAGAAAACCCAGGAGCGCCCCGGCATCCACACCGAGCTGGACATGGCCATGGTCAACGTGGCCCTGGGCGAGGTCGACCGGGCGCTGGACTATCTGGAACAGGCGTTCGACGCCCGGCTGGGCGCGGTGGTCTTCATGCCCGTGTACCACATCTGGCGCCCCCTCCACTCCAACCCCCGGTTTCGAGCTCTGCTGGATCGTGCGGGGCTGGAACCGAAGCCGGTGCCGTGAGTGTGACGATCGCGGCTCTCCGAGCGATTCTCGTCGTGGCCCTGGCGAGCGCCTGGATGGCGTCCCCCCAGGACCCGTGGGGTCTGGGTGCCTTCGACCTCACCAAGGACGGGGCGCGTCAGCACGATCTTCCAGGACGCCTGCGCGAGATCTCCGGCCTCGCCACCACGTCCGACGGCCGGCTCTTCGCCCACGACGACGAGCGAGCCCGGGTCTACGAGTTGGATCCCGTGACCGGCGAGGTCCTGAAGCGGATCGACGTCGGCTCGGGGGGAATCCCGGGGGACTTCGAAGGCATCGCCGTGGTCGGTGATCGTTTCTTCATCGTGGAGAGCGACGGCACGCTCTACGAGTTTGCCGAGGGCGAGCACAAGGAAAACGTGCCCTACGAGAAGACGGACACCGGGTTGGCGCGACGCTGCGAAGTGGAAGGCCTGGCCTTCGACGACGCGACCTCGTCGTTTCTTCTCGCCTGCAAGACCACCCGGGGCCGGGACCTTCGGGATCACCTGGTCATCTTCGGCGTTCCTCTCGAGACCCTCCTCCCCGATCCCGAGCCCAGGTTCAGGATCCCCTGGCGGTCCCTGCGCGACGTGGACGCCCGCGGCCGACTCCACCCGTCGGGTGTCGAAGTGCATCCCCGGAGTGGACGGATCTTCGTCGTGGCGGCCCGGGAAGAAGGCATCGTCGAGATCGGTCGGGACGGAGCCTTCGTGGCGGCAGCCGAGCTGCCCCACAGCCGCCACCGTCAACCCGAGGGCATCGCCTTCCACGATTCGGACCTGCTGATCGCCGACGAGGCCGCGGGCAAGACCGCCACCCTGACGCGGTACGGTCGGGTCTCCGACGAAGACGCACCCCGATGACTCGACTTCTCGGTTCGGGTGGAATCGGTCTTCTGGCGCTGTCCCTGTGGCCGATTGCGCTCCACGGACAGTCCGACGCCACTCCGGATTCGGAGCTCGTGCCTGGCCAGACCGTCGTGACGACGCCCGACGGCCGGTACGACGCCACGGTGTTCCAACGGTTCTTCCTCGGGTCCGGGCATCGGGATCTCTGGCCCCTCGAGGTGGAGGCCCAGGTCCTCGATCTCGACACCTGGGCGGGCGGGCTCACGGTGATCCGAGCGGGAGGCGGCCTGCAGACCCGCTCTCTGCGCTTTCAGGGCGCCGACGGACAGGTCTGGAATTTCCGGTCCATCGACAAGGACGCCACTCGGGCCCTGGACCCGGAGCTGCGAGAAACGCTCGCCGGTGATGTCATGCAGGACCGGATCAGCGCCCTCATGCCCCTGAGCGCCATGGTGGTGGATCCGCTGCTGGCCGCGGCGGGCGTGCTTCACGCCGACCCCGTGCTGGTCGTCATGCCTGACGATCCGAGGCTCGGGGAATTCCAGGAGGACTTCGCCGGGCTCCTGGGCTGGATCGAGGTGCGACCGGACGAGGGCATCGACGGTGAGGCGGGCTTCGCGGGCTCCGAACGAATCGTCGGGTCGCCGAGGTTGCTCGAGCGGATCGAAGATGACCCCGACGAGTTCGTGGACGCCGAGGCGTATCTCCGGGCCCGTCTGATGGACGTGTTCGTCGGAGATTGGGACCGGCACCCCGACCAATGGCGGTGGGCCGGCTTCCCCGACGAGCGCGGCATCCGGTTCGAGCCGATTCCCCGGGATCGGGACTGGGCGCTGTCCCGGCTCAATGGCGTGGTGGGGTCGGTGAGCTGGGCCTTCTGGCCCCACTACGTGGGGTTCGGCACGGACTACCCGAACGCGTTCCGGGCCACGTGGAGTGGGCGGGTGCTGGACCGGCGGCTCCTGAGCGAGCTTACCCGGGCCCAGTGGGAGACCGTCGCCGGGGAGCTGTACTCGGTTCTCACCGATTCGATCATCGACGCCGCCGTCGCGACCCTGCCGCCGTCGTACGAAAACGCGATCGGCGACGAGCTCCGGGCCTCGTTCAAGAACCGGCGGGACGATCTGCCGGGATTCGCCGAGGCCTGGTACGACGAGCTGGCGGGATGGGTGGACATGCACGCCACCGACGATGGGGAATTCGCCGACGTGGCCTGGACCGAGGAAGGCGGGGCCCGGGTCCGCCTCTACAAGGACCGGGACGGCGAAGGTGACCCGTACTTCGACCGCACCCTCCGCGCGGCGGAGACCCACGAGGTCCGCCTCTACATGCACGGCGGCGACGACCGGGTGGTCGTCAGCGGGTCCGGCCCGGGCAGCGTGCGGGTCCGGGTTCTGGGCGGCGGTGGAGACGACGAGCTGACCAACAGCACCGAGGGCGGCGGGGGGCATGTTTTCTTCTACGACGACCGGGGCGACAACCGGTTCGACGTGGGACCCGGGGCCAAGGTGGACGAGAAAACGTTCACCGAGCCCTTCGACCCCACCGAGACCACCCACCAGGCCCCGTTCCGGGACTGGGGAGCCCGGTGGCTTCCCATGCCCGCCCTCAGCTACGACGTGGACCAGGGCGTCTTCCTCGGCATCGGATTCACCCGCATCGGCTATGGCTTCCGTGCCTACCCGTTCAATACGGAGCTCGTCGTCAACGGGGGCATCGGGAGCGAGCCCGGTAAGATTCGGGGTGCGGCGAGCTACAACTTCCCGTTGACGAGTCAGACCCTGCGGGCCGCTCCGTCATTCTACGGGTCCGGGGCGGACGCGAATCGGTTCTATGGATACGGGAACGACACCGAAAACACCGGAGACGGTGACCGATTCGAGGCAGAACGGCGTGAATTCAGGCTCGAGCTTCCGGTATTGTGGCACATCAGCGAAAAGACGGGGCTCTCCGGCGGACCCGTCCTGAAGAACTTCGCGCCGTTCGACACCGGGGAGACCCTGATCGAAGAGGTACAGCCGTACGGGTTCCAGGACTTCAGCGAAGTCGGCCTGGCGGCCTCCTTCGACCTGGACACCCGGGACCAGCTGATCACGACCCAGAAGGGGGCCTTGATCCGGGTCGAGGGCCGCGTCTTCGCCCGGGCCCTGGACGTGGAAGAGGAGTTCGGCGGCCTCCGGGGGTTCGCGGCCGGATTCGCCACGGTCCCGGGCCGCGTCGGCCCCACGCTCGCCGCTCGGGTCGGCGGAGAACACGTCTGGGGCGACTTCCCCTATCAGGAGGCGGCCTACCTGGGTGGCCCCACGAGCCTGCGGGGCTACCGGAACCAACGGTTCGCGGGAAGGTCTTCTCTTTTCGCGAACACCGAGGTCCGCTTCAAGCTGACACGGTTGAAGATCCTCGTGCCCGGCGACGTGGGGATCTACGGACTCGCCGACTTC
>CAJIAX010000209.1_pt1 | contig 13061 bp, 9 predicted proteins | sample 9199251 | NCBI WGS metagenome assembly CAJIAX01 (sample SAMEA7708287, study PRJEB35096) | sediment metagenome | biome: marine neritic benthic zone biome [ENVO:01000025]; feature: sediment [ENVO:00002007]; material: shallow marine sediment [ENVO:03000034] sea grass bed [ENVO_01000059] ... | reverse complement strand
GGTCGTCTGCCACCCGGCGCAGCTCGTCCACGGCTTCCGGCAATGAGGCGAAGCCCCTGAAGCGCCGAACGGCGCCCCCGATGAGGTCCCGGATCTCGCCACGCCATTCCTCGGGTCGGTCCGCCGCCTCGCCGGGCTCCCGCCAGATCCGCAGGAGGAACGTGTACGTTCGGACCGGGCGCTTTGGCATCATCACGAGTGGGGAAGGCGACGCGTTTGGCGTGGAGGACACCGCACCATCGAGCGCTCGTGGGAGCGGGTGGGCGACCCCGGTGATGGTCCAACGTTCGACCGAGCGTCTCTCCCGCGCCTCAGCGACGTCTCATCGCATGCCCGTCGCGGAACGGTCGGGCGCGCGCTCGTACCCACCGGAGCCGTAGCGGGGCGCTCGGCCGGCAGGGGTCGCACGAGCCGGGACGCGCTCCCGCCGGATCGCCTCGACCAGGCGTCTCGTCTCTATCATCGGATCCACGTCCAACTCGCTGCGGAGCAGCACCTCCAGGCGCCGGTAGTGGTTGAGCGCCGCAGGCCGGTCGCCGACCTGATAGAGCGATTCGATCAGGTCCCGGTGGATGTGCTCCCGGAGCGGATCGTAGCCCAGGAGCTCACGCCCGACGTCGATGGCCATCCGCCAGTCGCCCTCCTCCACGGCGAAGCACATCTTCGTCTCCAGCGCGTTGAGAAAGCGGGCCTTGAGGGTCTGCTGCTCCCGGACGCACCAGTCATGGTAGACACCCTCCAGGAGATCGCCGCCGTACAGCGTCAGCGCTTCGTCCAGGCGGCTCCCGGCTTCGGTACGATCGCCCCGGCGTTCCGCGTTCCGGGCCGCGTCAAGGGCACGCTCGAAGGCCTGCACGTCCAGCCAGTGATCGGTTTCCCCGTCGAAGCCGATCTCGCGGCCCCGTCGAACGATGCAGGACCCGGCGCCTGCGCTGCCCAGCGTGGATCGCACTCGCCACAGGGTCGTTCGAAACCGTTTTCTCGCCAGCGGTTCGGGGACGTCGCCCCAGAAGGTCCCGACCAACACGTCTCGCGGATGCAGCCGGCCCCGCTTCAGGGCCAGGTAGAAAAAGAGGTTGCGCGCCTTCCGCGTGGGAAACTCCGGGAGGTTCTCGCCGTCCAACGACAGCCGTGCCTCGCCGAGGAGGGTGATGCGTAGCGTGCCCAATCGACCGCCTCCACTTCGACCAACGACAATGCTCTACGGTTCGTGACGGCCATGCACCTCTGGGGATGAGGCGACCGGTGGAGGGGACGCCATAGTAGTCGCCTTCAAGCCCCTCGGCAATCGGCCCGGGCCCCGGTCCCGATCCGGTCGCTACCGGGTCCAACCGAGCCCGGTGGACCGGCCGCTCGAACGAGCCGGCAACCCCTGAGACGCCTCGGAGACGGTTCTGAGGCGGGCGTGAGACGGATCGCGCCAATCTCTGCAGTACAACGGTCCCTGCGTCCCTCTCTCGCAGGGAATCCGGAAGGCTCCGACGCGCGTCTTTCGCTGGTCCCCCCGAAATCGTTGACGACTGGTTCGGCAACGCCGGCCCGGAGTGCGGAGACTCACACCGGCCGGCGGCCGTCACGCGACACCGACAGGGGGAGAGCACCATGCCCACCGCGCCCACGTTTCCCGGCGTCTACATCGAAGAGGTGCCCAGCGGGGTCCGCACGATCGTAGGCGTGTCCACCTCGACAGGGGCCTTCATCGACGGGTTTACCCGAGGCCCCGAGAACGTCCCAATCCGGATCTTCAGCTTTGCCGACTTCGAGCGCGTCTTCGGAGGCCTCAATCGGGACAGCGAAGGTAGCTACGCCATTCAGCAGTTCTTCCTGAATGGGGGAACCGAGGCCTACGTGGTCCGTGTCGGCACGCCGCCGTTCGCGGCGGCAGACGAGACGCTCACGGGTGGCGGGGCGGACATGTTCAACGTGACCGCGGGCAGACATTTCGCCGGGGCCCCGGTCGACGATCCAGGCGCTTGGGGCAACTCCCTCCGTGTAGAAATCGATTACGACACCACCGAGCCCAACGACACGTTCAACCTCACCCTCCAGGAGGTCGGACTGGCAAACGGCCGTCGCGTGGTGCGGCGCAGCGAATCGTACCGGAACCTCACAATGGAGCCGGATACCGAGAACTACGCTGTAGACGTGGTGAACGAGGACTCGGTCCTCGTCTACCTCGACCGCGACGGCATGGCTGTGCTGGCGTCTCCGTTCCCCAGGCCCGATCCGACGGCCACGCTGGGAATCGCGCTGGCCGACCCGCCGGTCTTCCCGGCCCAGGGCGCCACGTTCCAGATCACGGTCGACCCCGACGGGCTCGGCGGGTCGAACATCGTCGGGACGTGCACCATCGACTACGGCGGGGCGCCGACGCCCACGACGTACTCGGGACTGCGTCCGTTCGTAGAGGCCTCCATCCGGGCCGCGGTGGCTTCCGCCCCCAGCACGGCGGCGGATCAACCGGCCCTGAACGATCACGTCCTGGAAGCGGTGGTTCTACTGACCAACAACCGCTTCCGCGTCCTGCTGGGCCGTAACAGCCCGACCTTCGACTCCGAGGCCGTCGTGACGTTCCAGGACCCTGGCGCCCCTACGACCGGGGCGGACCTGGGGCTCGTGGGCGGAGCCGTCCAGGCCGGTCCCCAACAGGTGGCGTTGACCGGCGGGCAGGACAGCGGCGGGCTCACCGGCGCTGCGCTCATCGGCGTGCGGAACGACAAGACCGGTTTCTACGCTCTGGAGGACGCCGACATCTTCAACATCATGTGCCTCCCGGCGGCAGCCGAGCTGGGGGCCACGGCCATGCGGGACGTGTACGGGCGGGCGACGGCGTACTGCGAGGAACGCCGAGCCTTCCTGATCATCGATGTCGACGACGGCACCGACACCCCGAACGACATGGACGATTGGCTCAACGACAACGCAGGCCTGCGTCATCGCAACACGGCCGTCTACTTCCCCCGGGTCAAGATCGCAGATCCTCTGAACCAGAATCGTCTGCGCCCCGTGGGACCCAGCGGGACCATGGCCGGCCTGTACGCCCGGACGGACGGCGAGCGTGGAGTGTGGAAGGCCCCCGCGGGCACGGAGGCACGCCTTCGCAACGTGCAGGACCTGGAGTACGCCCTGACGAACCGCGAGAACGGCGCCCTGAACCCCGTGGGGGTCAACGCGCTCCGGATCTTCCCGATCTTCGGCACCATCGCCTGGGGAGGACGAACCCTGGACGGTGCGGACCAGATCGCGTCGGAGTGGAAGTACATCCCGGTCAGGCGCTTCGCCCTGTACCTGGAAGAGACCCTTTTCCGCGCCCTCAAATGGGTCGTCTTCGAACCCAACGACGAGCCTCTCTGGTCCCAGATCCGCCTGAACGTGGGCGCCTTCATGCAGGGGCTGTTCCGTCAGGGGGCGTTCCAGGGGCAGACGCCGAAGGACGCGTACTTCGTCAAGTGTGACTCGGAGACGACCACGCAGGCCGACATCAACCTCGGCATCGTCAACATCGTGGTCGGCTTCGCGCCGTTGAAACCCGCGGAGTTCGTCATCATCAAGATCCAGCAGATCACCGGTCAGATCCCGACCTGATCCCAGAAGGGGGCCCCAATGGCGCAGTTCACTGCGAACCCCAACCGGTTCGACCCATACAAGAACTTCAAGTTCAGAGTGAAGTGGGACGGGCGTTACGTGGCGGGGATCAGCAAGGTAGGCGCGCTGAAGCGCACCACGGAGGTCGTCGAGCACCGTGAGGGCGGCGACCCCAGCACGAGTCGGAAGTCGCCCGGTCGCAACAAGTTCGAGGCGATAACGCTCGAGCGGGGCGTGACGCACGACACCGACTTCGAGGCCTGGGCGAACAAGGTCTGGGATTTCGGCGCCGGATTCGGGTCCGAGTCTTCACTGGCCGACTTCCGGAAAGACGTGATCATCGACGTGTTCAACGAAGCCGGCCAGAAGGCGATTTCCTACAAGGTCTATCGCTGTTGGGTTTCGGAATACCAGGCCCTTCCCGACTTCGACGCGAACGCGAACGCGGTGGCCATCCAGACCCTGAAGCTGGAGAACGAGGGCTGGGAGCGTGACGAGGCCGTCACCGAGCCCACCGAGCCGACGCTGTAGTCCCGTGAGCGACCCATGAGTCGCCCCATGGAGGCGATCGTCCTGCCCCGGGGAGTGGGTGATGCCGGGGAAGGGGGTCGACCCGTCTGGATCCGTCCATGGGACGGACGCGACGAGATGGAGTTGTTCAGCGACGCCGGCGCGAGCGCGGCGGTCACCGTGACAGCTCTGCTCTCCCGCTGCGTCTGCACGGACCCCGGCGGAACGCCCGTCGACCCTGATTTCGCCCGGTTCCTGACCGTCGGGGAACGGGAGAGCCTGCTCCTCCAGGTGCGGCGGATCACCGTCGGCGACGCGCTCCCGTGCATCCTGACGTGCCCCGAATGCGAGGAGAAGATGGAGCTCGACCTTCGGACTGGAGACCTGCTGGTGCCGCCCGGCACGTCCGAAGAGCAGTGGCATACCCTGACGGTGGAGACCGCGGAAGGGACGGAGCAGGTGTCGTTTCGCCTCCCGACGGGGGCGGACCAGGAGGCGGTGGCTGCGGCCGCGGGTCGTGACCCGGAGGCGGCGGCTCGGGACCTGGCGGAGCGCTGCCTGGCGGGCGTGACGTCCCGGGGCGACGTCGACGGGGGTGCCGATTCCGCCACGACGAGCTTGTCTCCGACCGTGGTCGAGCAGCTGTCGCACCGCATGGCGGAGCTCGATCCGCAAGCCGAGATCCGGATCGACGTGGAGTGCCCCGAGTGTGGAGCGCCATCCCACACGCTGCTGGACACCTTCGCGTACATCTGCGCCGAGACGCGCCGGTCTCTCGCCAGGCTGCGTCAGGAGATCCATCTGCTCGCGTTCCACTATCACTGGAGCGAACGCGAAATCCTGGCCATGACCGGCACGAGGCGTCGGGCGTACGTGGAACACCTGGTGCGCGCCCTCGAGGCCCAGAGGGCATCATGAGCGACTACCTCCGCGACCTCGCCCTTCGCGGCGCGGGTCTGGAACCGACCCGGTCCCGGCCGGATCCCGACCTGCCGGCCGACCTCGACGTCCAAGAGCTGGACATGGGCCAGGCCCCGGCCCCCATGTGGGACGAGATCGCGGGGGCGGCTGGTCCGGCGAGTGGCTCCGCGCCCTTTCCGCCGAGGCCCGAACCGGCGCCCCGTGCTCCGGAAAGGGACCCGGCTTTCCCCGGGCCCGCATCCCCGCCCAGGCACGATCACGGAGTCCGGGCCGCGAGTCCGAGTCCCCCGCGATCCGATGCGCACGCCGGAGCGGCAGAGAGCCCATCGGCGCCGCCGCTCCACTCACGCCTGGATTCCGATCGGCCGGTGGAGCCTGTGCGAGCGCCCCGGGGTCCGTCCTCCGAAGCGTCGCTCCAGCACGAGGGTGCTCCCCTCGATCACGGAGCCCTGCCGGAGCCGCACTCGACGGCCGGTGCGCCAGGCCCGGATCCCGAGCACCGAGCCGGGCGGCCCGTCGAACCACGGTCCACTCCCGCCCCGTCGGACCGTGCCTCGCCGCGTGCGAACCATCCAGCGGACCTGTCCGAGCCCGAGAGTCAACTACTGGCCCCGCGTGCCGCTGCGCCGCTGCCGGAGGCGCCGTCCGCCGACCCGGTCCTCGAGGATCCGTCGCCGCTCCCCGGACGAACGATCGCCCGTGCCGCCGCCCCGCCCAGGGCATCCATGCCGGAGCTCCCCGATCTGCCGCTCCAGTCCGTGCCCGCTTCAGGGTCGACCGTGGAGATCTCCGTTCACATCGGTCGCATCCGGATCAGGCAGCAGGCGCCGGAGCCCACCTTCGAGCCCGGCCCCCGGGCCCGGCCGGCTTCCGGTTTCAAGGACATGGACCTCGCGCGCCGCCATGTCGACAGGCGCTGGTATTGAGCGATGGCCGATTTCCGCGCGATTTCCGGGGTCAGCAGGTCGCTGAGGAATCTCCTGACGGACCGCATGGAGCAGGCCGTCAGCGTCACGGTGGCTCCTCCCGACGTGGAGGTCAGCGGCATGACCGGGAGCCGGGTCAACCTCTACCTGTACCAGGTCAAGGAGAACGGCTACCTGAAGAACCAGGAGATCCCCAGTCAGGGTCATCCGGCCGACTACGGACATCCACCCCTGTCCCTCGATCTCCACTATCTCCTGACCACCTTCGCCGCGACCGAGACCGCGGCCGACGCCGACCTCAATACACAGCAGACCCTCGGCGACGCCATGAGGGTGTTCCATGACTACCCTGTGATCACCGAGGATCTGCACCAGAACGACAACCCGGCAGACCCCCGGATCCAGGATCCGTCCCTGCTGGGCGAGTTCGAGCAGGTCAGGGTCACGCTCGAGCCCCGGGAGATGGACGAGATCTCCGGTCTGTGGAGTGGGCTCCCCGAGGCCGCGTTCCGGAGATCGGTCTCGTACCGGTGTTCCGTCGTCCAGATCGAGAGCCAGCGGGCCCGACGATCCGTCCGCCCGGTGAGGGAGCGTCGGGTGTACGCGTTTCCGCTCAACAGTCCCCACATCGACGAGATCGTGCGGGATCCGCCGTTCCCCAACTATCCGATCCGCACCGCGTTCGCGGAGGTCGGGGACACGATCCTGGTCATCGGCCGGAATCTCCGGAGCGACTCGACCCGGGTCATTCTGGGCACCGAGGTGGTGAATGCCCCGAACTCTCAGGGCTCTCGAATCCCCCTCACGGTGCCGGCGACCTTGTCCTCGGGCCTTCACGCGGTCCACGTCGTGCACGATCTGCTTCTCGACGTCGCCGAAGGGGATCCTCCCGTCGCGCACCGGGGCGTCTCGTCCAATGCCGTGCCGTTCATGGTGATCCCCCAACTGTCGGGGCTTCCCCCGGGGCCCGTGTCCGCCGGGGACACGATCAGCGTGACGGTGAACCCGCCCGCCGAAGCGCAACAGGAGAAGGTCCTGCTCCTGAACGACACGGCGATCCAGGCCGAATCGGTGCCGCCCGACTCGCCCCCCAGCGCCACGGTCGATTTCCGGATTCCCGACGGCTCCGCCGCCTTGCCCGCTGGAACCTATCTGGTGCGGATCCGGGTCGCCGGCGCCGAAAGCCTCCTCACGGTGGACCCCGTGTCGAGCCAGTTCGTCGGTCCGACCCTGGCGGTGGCGCCATGACCGGGCGTGGCGTGCTGAGTCGCGACGGCGTCGACCGCTCCCCCTCGGACGCGACCGCCTGGCGGCGAGTCAACCTGGACGTGCTGACCCTGTCTGTTCAGCGGATCCGTCTCCTCCTGCACCGGCGCATTCTCTGGCTGCGGCAGCAGTGGCAGGAGGATCCCCTGACAGAGTACCGGGGGCTGGTGGTCAGCGACGAGCGGGCGGACACGCTGCTGAGCCCCCATGCGGACGACGAAGCCGCCTTCTACGCGTCGGACCCCGAAGTGACCGAGATCGACCAACGGATCCGGGACGTCGAGGCGGGCCTCGCGGATCTCCGGTCCCAGTCCGCCGACCGACCTGCGGCCCTGGACGAGCTGGCAGAGTTGTTCGGCCTTTCCGAGTTCGCCGTGAATACCGTGCTGCTGGGCGTCGGGCCCGAGGTGGATCCGGAGCTCGAGCCCCTGTATGCCTACGCCCAGGACGATGCGACCCGGCGGCATGCGACGCCGAATCTGGCCCTTGCCCTGTTCTGCCCCGACCGGGAGGATCGGCTCCGCGCCCTGGATGCCCTGACGCCCGATGCGCCTCTGCGCCGCTACCGCCTGCTGGACGTGGAAGACGGCGCGTCAGGCAACACCTTCGGAAGTCGGGCCCTGGTGGTGCCTGAGCGGGTGCAGGCGTTTCTCCGGGGCGGTGGGGGCATCACGCCGTCGGTGGCGGGGATGCTCCAGCCGGTTCCCGCCGCTCCCCTCACGGCCGAGCAGGAAGCACTGGTCTCCCGTCTGACCGGGCGGCTGGCCGACCTCGGCGCCGGGAATCGTCCCCATGGCCTGAATCTGCTGGGACCGCCGGGCTCGGGGCGCCGGGCGATCGCCGAAGCCGTGAGCCGGCGTCTCGGTCGGCACTTGGTCGCTCTCGACGTCGGAATCGCGTCCCGGGATCCCCGGGCCTTCGAGGCGGAGCGACCGTCCCTCGAACGGGAAGGGGTCCTGTCACGGCTGGCGGTCTACGTGGACGGGGCCGTGCTCGACGACGTGACGGAGCCGGAGACGAAGCGCTCTCTGATCTCGGCCATCGACCGGCTCGACGCTTGGGTGATGGTCGGAAGCACCAGGCGATGGCCCGGAATCCGAGTCCTGACCCCTTCCACCGTGCCCAAGATCGACTCGGGGCACCGGCGGACCCTGTGGCGGGCCGCATTGTCCCGGGAAGGCTTCGAGTTGAATGGGGGCGTGGACGCACTCGTTCACCAGTTCGAGCTGGGACCGTCGGGAATCGCGGACGCCGTTCGAACGGCCCGGCGCATGGCCGATCTGGCGCCGACCGACGCCCCGGTCGATCCCGACCGCCTGGTGTGGATCGCCTGCCGGAAGCGCTCCGGACCGGGCCTGTACGACCTGAGCCAGCGGATCGAGCCCACCCACGTCTGGGACGACATCGTCCTCCCTCGCGACACCTTCGACCAGCTCAGGGAGATCGCCGCCCAGGTCCGACTCCGCACCCGGGTCTACGAGACGTGGGGCTTCGGGAAGAAGCTGAATCGCGGATTGGGGATCAGCGCGCTGTTCTCGGGCCCGAGCGGGACCGGAAAGACCTTCGCCGCGGAGATCCTGGCCCACGAGTTCGACCTGGCGCTCTACCGGATCGACCTGTCCGGCGTGGTCAGTAAGTACATCGGCGAGACGGAGAAGAACCTGCGCAAGGTGTTCGACGCCGCCGAGGACAGCGGCGCCGTGCTGTTCTTCGACGAGGCCGATGCCCTGTTCGGGAAGAGGACCGAGGTCCGGGACTCCCATGACCGGTACGCCAACATCGAGGTCAATTACCTCCTGCAGCGCATGGAGGACTATGCCGGCCTGGTGATCATGGCCACCAACATGAAGTCCCACCTCGATCCGGCATTCCTGCGCCGGCTCCGATTCCTGGTGGACTTCCCGTTTCCGGATGCGTCGCTCCGGAAGCAGATCTGGGAGAAGTCGTTCCCCGCCCAGGCCCACGTCGGAGGCGTGGACTACGACGCCCTTTGCCGCATGACGGTCCCCGGCGGGAACATCCGCAACATCGCCCTCAACGCCGCCTTCCTGGCCGCGGACGATGACACCGCCATCGAAATGCGGCACGTCTACCACGCCGCCCGGCGGGAGTACGAGAAGATCGAGAAGCTGGTGGTCGAGGCCGAGTTCGGTGCCTTCGGACGGAGGGTGGGGCGATGAACCGGCTTCGGGTGGAGATCGGGTCGATCGAGGTGGAGACCGCGGGTCCAGTGCAGGGAGGATCAGGCGCTCTGGCCCGGGACATCCGGGAGAGGATCGCCGGAGCGCTCGCGGCAGACGCGCCTGGTTTGGTTTCGTCCGGAGGGGCAGGGAGCCGAGCGTCGGCGCCGGACCAGCGACTCATCGAGGCGCTGATCACGAAGGCGGTTCTCGGGGCGCTGGAGGGTCGGACATGAGCGGGCCGGAGCGCCGAACACGGAAGCCGCGCGAAAGCCGGCCCACCCCATCCGTGGCCAAGCCCGACACGGGGACGCCTGAGCAACAGGCGCCCGAACGGTCTCCGGACGTGGCTCCTATGGGGAACCAGGAGACCCAGCGTCAACTCGGGCGGAAGCGCCCGCCCCCCCGCCCGTCGCCTGGAGGGGAGGCGCAGGACGCTCGGAGTCAGGGGGGCAACCCGTCCCTCCCGACGTTGGATACCACCCCACAAGAGAGGTCGGCCGTACCCCGCTCGAGCCCTGCCGGTGGGGGACCTGGAGTCCCCACTGAAGGGACGGTTTCAGCGCATGGTCCGTCGGCTTTCATTCGACCGGACAACGGACGGACCTTGGGCCGGGAAGAGACGCGCAAGACGGATTTCCTTTCGGTGCTCGAGGCCGAGGTGACCTGGATGGCGGAAGAGGAGTTGGCGTCGACGAGTCGGACGACCCGGGATTGTCCGTGGATCGCATACTGGTTCCGGTATTACCAGCGCCGAGATCACCACCACCTGATCCGTTCGATCGAGCGGTACGCACCAGAGACGGCCACGGCGACTCGGTGGGAAGACGTCGTGACGCTGGTCCGTGAGAGGGCGAGGGACGGTCTCCGGCGATCGCTCGAGACCGGTCGCATGCACGACGTGCCGCCGGGGGTGCCAGCCGAGGCCTTCCTGTCCCGATCCGGGTCTTCCGTACCGGCCGGAGAGCCGGACCGGGATCCCTTCGATCTCAGTGCTTCGAGCGCCTCCGGTGCCCGTCCCGAGGAGGCGCTCCGTTCGGATCTCGGACTCGGTGAAGGCAGCCCCCTCGACACCCGCGCCCGCACCCGCATGGAATCGGTCTTCGGCGCGGACCTGTCGGGTGTCCGGGTTCACACGGACCCCTCGGCCCAGACGGCGGCGGGTCGGCTGCATGCTCGGGCGTTCGCGATGGGCTCGGACGTTGCCATGGCACCCGGGCGCCACCAGCCGGGCACGCTCATGGGCGACGCCCTGCTCGCCCACGAATTGGCTCATGTGCTCCAGCAGCGCGGCGACCGTGAGGTGGAGGCAGGCACCACCGTGCCCATGAATCAGTCGCCCGCGATCGAGGCCGATGCCAATCGGACCGCCATGAGTGCGATGCAGCTGCTCTGGTCGACTGGCATCGGGGCGTGGGGTGGAACGGCAGGGCCTGGGCTGTCGTCGGGCCCGCGGATCTCCCGCTGTGACGACGAGGACGAAGAATTCGAGGAAACCAAGACCGTGACCGTGACCATGGCCCAGTTCACGGGCAGCACACTGAATCCGGACGACCATCTCGCGTTCGCGAACGAGAAGGTCTTCAATCAGGCCAATATCGAGATCGAGCGGGACGGACCGGTCGAAGAGGTGGATCTCGGGCACACCAGACGCATTCTCGGCAAGGACCTGATGCTGGACACCGAGGAAACCGAAGGAGGGTTCGCGCCGACTGAAGAGGGCACGGCACTTCTGTCCAGCGATATGCAGGAAGGACAGATCCCCGTCTACTACGTCGAGGAATTCGACTCCAATCTCGATCCGGACCGGACGTCGACAAAGGCCGCGATGGCGGAGCACGGCGCCAGCTGCTCGGATCCCCGTGGGATCGTCATGAACAACCGGGCCATCGACCAAACCCTGTCCCACGAGATCGGCCACATTCTCCTGGGGCCCGGGGGCCACGAGGACGAGGAGAGCAACCTGATGTACCGGGTCACGGGCGATTCTCGCACCGACCTGACCCCGTCCCAGATCGCGATCATGCGCAAGAACGATCTGGCGAGGTAGCGATGGGACCCGAGCGCGGCACCCACGGCGGCGGACGGCATCCTCGTCCTGCGGACCCCCGGAAGAAGACAGGCAAGTCGCCTGTCCGTCCTTCCGGGTCGGACGCTGGCGGAATCCAGCGGACCGTGGGGAACCAGGGCCTTCAGAAGCGGCTGAGCGGAGCTCCCGAGCGGGATGCTCGCCCTCCTCACTCGTCCAAACCGAACGCGACCCGACCTCGTCGATCTGCCGCACCGCCGGTTCCCCGACCTGAGCCGGCCCGGAACGAGGAGACGGACGGGCTCGACCGTGCCAACGCGACCCGGGAAGACAGCGGGACAGTGCAGGCCGGGACGGGCGCCAGGCCTGCCGCGCCGCCCCCCGGGCAAAACGGCACCGGACGGACGGCGTCCACGGGTGCGGCTCCCCTCGCCGACCTCATCGTCCCCGACGCGTCCCCGGTGACCGGCGCCAACCAGATGCACAAGAGCGACTTCCTCCACGCCCTGGAAGCGGACGTAACGGTCATGGCCGAGGAAGAACTGGGCCAGGCTGGACGCACCGTGCGGGACTGTCCCTGGATTCCGTACTGGTTCGGGTACTACCAGAAACGGGACGCCGACCAGGTGGCACGGGCGCTGGTGAAGTACGCACCGGAGGCGGCCGGAGCACGGTCCCTGGTCGATGCGATCGGCGCCGTGAAGCGCCAGGTCCAGGCCAGCATCCGCCGGTCCCTGATCTCGGGTCGTCCGGAAGGATTGCCTCCGGGACTGCCGCCTGAGGCGTTCGACCCGACGCGAGCCCAGCGCGTGCCCTCCGGGGAGCCCTCCAGGGACCCCATCCTGATGGAATCCGGCGGGGGTGCGCCCGGGACCGGTTCGCCGTTCGCCCCCCTGGGCGAGGGCCATCCCTTGGAGACGGCCACCCGGTCGCGCATGGAGTCCGCCTTCGGGACCGATCTGGCCCCCGTGAGGGTGCACACCGGCGCAGGCGGTCAGACCCTGGCCGGCCGGTCCAGCGCGTCCGCACTTGCCATGGGCCACGACATCGCGTTCGCCCCTGGTCAGCACCGGCCCGGCACGTTGGCTGGGGATGCCCTGCTGGCCCACGAGCTGGCCCATGTGCTCCAGCAACGGTCGGCCACCGAATCGCTCGGCGCTTCTGTCGGCGGGGCAAGACACGGTACCGGGGTGTCCGAAACACCCGTCCAATCCCTCGAAGCGGACGCGGACCGTTCGGCCATGGGCGTAGCGGCGTTGCTCTGGACGGACGGCGCGGGTACCGGCTTCGCGGGGCGGACCCAGCTCGGGGCCGGGTTCGAGGGGCAGCTCCAGCGCACCCCCGTCCTGCAATCCGCGCCTCGCATATCCCGCTGCGATGGCCCTCCATCGCTGGATCCCGACACCTCGGTGGGACCTCAGAAGACCGTGGACGTGAAGCCGGTCCGTCTGGCCGGGAGCGACCGGAACATCACCGACGACTTCACCTGGGCCAACTCGAGGGTGTACCCCCAGGCGAACATGGTGCTCAACGAGCTCGAAACCGACACGCTGAACGAAACCGACACGGCAGCGCTGATCGGAAGCGACCTCTCGGTCGATCGGGAGGCCGGAACGCCGGCCAGCAGCGAATCCAACGCCTTGT
>CAJIAX010000272.1_pt1 | contig 13152 bp, 11 predicted proteins | sample 9199251 | NCBI WGS metagenome assembly CAJIAX01 (sample SAMEA7708287, study PRJEB35096) | sediment metagenome | biome: marine neritic benthic zone biome [ENVO:01000025]; feature: sediment [ENVO:00002007]; material: shallow marine sediment [ENVO:03000034] sea grass bed [ENVO_01000059] ... | reverse complement strand
GGCTGGACGGCAACCGCTGGCAGCTCCACGCCGCCGACCTGGACGACGCTCCGGAGGTGGTGGTATTCCAGCACTCTCCGAGGGTCACAGCGCCGGCACCGCAAACGCATCTGCAGCCCGGAACCGAGTCGCACGCACAAACGAGACCATGACCGAACCGCCCATTACCGAACACCCTATGACCACCTCGAGACCTTCCGCCATGCACGACGGACCTTCACCGATGACGAGTTCGATGGCATCCCAATCCCGCCGGTACGACCCGATCCCCGTTCGACCGCGCCCTGGGCGCGTCCGACTCGCCGGGGCCCTGGGGCCACTCGTGCTACTGACGACCACGCTGGCCTGCAGCGACGCCCCTCCGCCAGCCACGGACGCCGACGACGCGCCCGCGGCCACGGTCCAGGATCGCCTGGCCCGGTACGCCCAGGTCCGACTCACGGCCGATCTCTCCAGTCTCAGCCAGCGGGAGCGGGACATGATCCCCCTCCTGATCGAGGCGGCCGAGCCGATGACGGAGGTGTTCTGGGTCCAGGCCTATGGCTCCAGAGACGCGATCCTGGGCTCGGTGGAGGACGAGGGCACCCGTCGTCTGATCGATATGAACTACGGGCCCTGGGACCGCCTGGACGGCAACCTCCCGTTCGTCTCGGGCGTGGGCGCGAAGCCGGCGGGCGCCAATTTCTACCCAGCGGATATGACCGTCGACGAGTTCGATGCTGCCGCGGCGGCCGCTGACGATGGTGGAGAAGCGTTGCGGAGCCTGTACACCCTGGTCCGTCGCGGAGACCAGGGTCTCGAGGCGATTCCGTATCACATGGCGTTCGCGGCACAGCACCGGACGGCCGCGGAGAAGCTGCTCGAAGCCGCGTCCCTTGCTCCCCAGGCGAGCCTGCAGAAGTACCTGGAGCTGAGGGCCCGAGCCCTCCTGGTCGATCGATACCGGGAAAGCGACATGGCCTGGTTGGACATGAAGGACAACCAGCTCGACATCGTGATCGGCCCCATCGAGACGTACGAAGACCAGCTCAACGGCCTCAAGGCGGGACACGAAGCGTACGTGCTGGTCAAGGACATGGCCTGGAGCGAACGCCTGGCCCGGTTCGCGGCATTCCTTCCCGAGCTCCAGCGAGGCCTCCCGGTGCCGGACGCCTACAAGACCGAGACCCCAGGCGGCGGAGCCGAGCTGAACGCCTACGACGTGGTCTACTACGCGGGTGAGGCCAACACCGGCTCGAAGACCATCGCCATCAACCTTCCCAACGACGAGTCGGTCCAGCTCGCCAAAGGCACTCGCCGACTGCAGCTGAAGAACACCATGCGCGCCAAGTTCGACGAAATCCTGGTGCCGATCTCCGAGGTGCTGATCGCCGAGGACCAGCGTGCGTTCATCAGCTTCGACGCCTTCTTCGGCAACACCATGTTCCACGAGGTCGCCCACGGCCTGGGCATCAAGAACACGATCAACGACCGGGGGACGGTCCGGGAAGCGCTGCGGGAGCACGCCTCGGCCATGGAAGAGGGCAAAGCGGACGTGCTGGGCCTGTACATGGTGACCCAGCTCTTCGACCAGGGCGACATGACCGAAGGGGACCTCCGGGAGAACTACGTCACCTTCCTGGCGAGCATCTTCCGGTCGGTGCGCTTCGGTGCGTCGAGCGCCCACGGTCGAGCCAACATGGTGCGGTTCCACGCGTTCCAGGAGATGGGGGCGTTCGTGCGGGACGACGCGACCGGCACCTACCGCGTGGACTTCGAGCAGATGCGTGAGGCGATGGCGGCGCTGTCCGAGACCATCCTCACGCTACAGGGCGACGGGGACCACGCCGGAGCCGGGGCGCTCCTGGCCGAGAAGGGCATCATCAGCCCGGGACTCGCGGCGGACCTGGACCGGCTGGCACAGGCAGGGATCCCCGTGGACGTGGTGTTCGAGCAGGGCCTCGACGTGGTCATGGGCGGTGACGAGTAGGTCCCCTGTCGGCGTGAAGTCCACGCCGCCGGCTCACCCGCCCCCGGGAGCGCCGGAATGATCGTGCGGGGAGGCACCGGGCTCAAAGCGGCGTGGCGGCACTACGTCGTCCGGAACTGGAGAGTGCTGCTGGTCGTGCTCCTGATCGAGGTGGCCGTGTGGGCCGTTTACGACCAGGTCCCGATGTTACAGCACAGCGCGTTCTCCGCCGCCGCCGTGGGCGTACTGGCCACCGTGGTGGGCATCTTCCTGGCGTTCCGGTTCAACGAGGCATACAGCCGCTGGTGGGAGGCCCGTACCCTTTGGGGCGGCATGGTGAACGTGAGCCGCACGTTCACGCGACAGGTGATCGCCTACCTACAACCGGGCCGGGTGTCCGCCATTCGCTCCGACGAGACCGCATCCTTGCACCGGGAATTCGTGTACCGGCACCTGGCGTACATCAACGCCCTCCGGCTCTCGCTGCGGGAGCAGGCGCCGTGGCCCGAGGCCGCCGCGTACCTGGACCCGGCCGAGGCGGAGGCCCTCGCTCTCGCCCGTAGCGTGCCAACCCAGCTCATGCAGAGGCAGGCCGACCGGCTCGCGGAAACGCTGGGGTCCGACGTCGCTGAGCAGATCCTCCTCACCCACCTGGATGATTCACTGACCGAGATGACCAGCCTCCAGGGCGGGATGGAGCGCATCAACAACACGGCCTTTCCGGACCGGGTCGTGACGATGACGAAGGTGGCCGTTTGGTCCCTGGCCGTCTTGATCCCGTTGGCCTTCGTGCAGGGCGATCCCAACGTCTATCCGTTGAGCTTCATCGCCACGGCGATCATCGTGCTGAGCTTCTTTCTCGTGAAGCAGCTCGGCGACGAGTTGACGTACCCGTTCGACGAGCTCCCCAACGACACGCCGATGTCGGCCCTCTGCCGGACCATCGAGATCGACCTGCGGCAACAGCTGGGCGAAGAAGACCTGCCGAACCCGCTACGCCCGGTGGATGGGGTCCTGATGTAGCTGGAGGGGTGCCCTATTCGCTCACCAGTCCGACGAGGCTTCCTCTTCTTCGATCTTCTGGATCTCGGACTGAAGGCGGTCCCACTCCTCGGAGCTGACCGGTCCGGCCTCGGCCACGACCGTGCGGTTTTGCACGTTGCGCCGCAGCACCAGTCCCACCATGGCACCCCCCAGCAACAAGGCCACGGCCGGGGTCAGGTACCCGACCCAGTTGAATCCCTCCAGGGGAGGCGCGATGAGCACGGCGGCGCCGTACTCGACCACGAATTCATCCAGGATCTCGGACTCGGTGGCCCCCTCACTCAGACGTTGGAAGATCCGTTCGGACCAGACCGGGGACACGCCGCACTGCATGTTCAACTGGCAGGTGTGGGTGTCCAGGGTGCAGCCACAGGTGCACCGGAGGTTCGCCTCCACGTACCGGAGCTTATCGCCCAGCTCGCCCTCGTGGTTGTGGACCCAGGTGCCGTTGGGGTCGTAGCCCGTGTGCTCGGGCCCGGTGGACTGGGCCACGGCGGGAGCGGCGACGAATACGAGCAGCAGCGCGGTCAGGAATCGCATGGATCGTCCGGCGGATGGGTGGTTACGGAGCCCTGTGAAATCCTACTGAAGGTCCGGGCGCTGTGAAAGGGCGCACACCGGACCCGGCCTACCCGGGTGTATTGCAGCGGACGAGTCTCTCCGTCCTGCCGTCAGGGTACGGCGATGCGGCCCACCGACGTCTCGACCAGCGATCCGAAGTACAGGTGGTCGCCCACCCGCTCGACGGACGTGATCTGGGCGTACCGGCCCGCCGGATCCTGCAGGACGTCGTCAACACCACCGGCCGCGTCGAGCAGGATGACGAACCCACGATTCATGGGTTGGGGCAAGAACGACTCGGGCAGCCGCCAGACGATGCGGCGCATGAACGGAGACGGGAGCAACTGGTCGTCCAGGTACGGATCCCTGGGGGAGACCAGTGTGAGCCAGAAGCGACCCCGCCCGTCCGCGGAAATGCCGTCCGGAAAGCCTGGCAGGTTTTCGTGGAACACCTCGTTCGTGCCTGCCTGGTCGCCGGACAGCCAGACCCGGCGCACCCGGTACTTTCCGGTCTCCACAACGACGACGAAGCGCTGATCGTCGCTCACGGCCACCCCGTTCGCGAAGTACAGCCCGTCCAGGACGAGCCGGGTCTCGCCCGAGGCCGGGTCGAACGCCAGGAGGCGCCCATTGGGGCGATGCTCCATGAGATCCGCGATGTACTCGTCCAGGGAGAACCGGTGGGAAGCGTCTGTGAAATAGATCGTGCCATCCCGGGCCACGTCTACGTCGTCCGTCAGGCGGAAGGGGACGCCGCCCTGCTCCGTCGACAGCACCGACACGTCTCCGTCCGGCGAGACCGAGAGCAGGCCCATGAACGCGTCGGCGACGATCAGATTCCCGGCGGCGTCGAAGTCCAGGCCCAGGGGGCGGCCGCCCGTTTCGGCGAAGGCCTCGGGATTGGCCCCGTCCGCGCCGAAGCGGACAATGCGGCCGTCTTCCATGCCCGCGTAGATCCGGCCGTCCGCGTCCACGGCGACATCTTCCGGACCGACGCCCAGGTCGGACCCCACGCGCTCGATCGAAGCGAGGCGGGCGTTCGACTGGTACGCCCCTGTCATGCGCGGTCCCGTGGGCGGATCCCAGGGTGCCGGATCGATGGAGATCGGCGAGGCCAGCAGGTACCACGCACACCAGACGACCCCTGCCAGAATCAGGAGCAAGACCAGGCGGCCCATCATTCTGCAGGCACCGACAGGACGGGACAGTTGATCCGGCGAATCACGCGTTCAGTCATGGTTCCACTCATGGCATCGAGAAATCCGCGGCGACCTTCCGTGGTCATGCACACGATGTTGGCCAGGTAGTCGTCGGCAGCCATGACGATTTCGTTCGAGACTTCGCCGTGCCGACATACCCGTTCGACATCCCACCGCTGGTCCTCTGCAATCTCGATGCCAGGCATGTCCGACTCGTGTCCCACGTGGAAGAGCGTCAGCTTCGTGCGCTGTCCTCCGAAACCGTCGATGACGTTCATGGCGGCGTCGATACCCGGGGAGGGATCGGGCTTGTGGGCCACCGGCACGAGGACACGGTCCATGCTCACCGAACCGTCTTCGACCGAGACGCAGCCCCGGGCTCCGTTCGGCACGAACAACGTGGTGACCACGGCTTCGGCGGACAATGGTTCCGCGACGGACCCCTTGAAGAATCGGTCGATCCCCTCCCGCCCCGCCGTGGCGAGCACGAGCAGGTCGACACCGTGCTCCGCCATGAAGTGCACGATGCTGTGCACGACGCCCCGACCCCGCAGCGAGACCTTCTCGGCCTGGATCCCCAGCTGTGCGAAAACCGCTTCCCGAGACGAGCCGGACGGCAGCAATCCCCAACGTTCGAGCATGGCCCGCACACCGGGGAATTGAGTCCAATCGGGGCGGTCGTCATTCTTGCCCACGTGCAGCAACGTCAGCCGGGCCCGGTGCCGAATCGCGGCGCGGAGGGCGTGGGCGAATGCCGCCTCGCTGCCTGGTCCGAAGTCGGTCGGAAACAGGATCGAGGAGAACCGGATAGGGGTCCAGGTCGATGGAGTCATGATCCGGGTGTTCTGGAGGGAAATCGGCGGGGGACCGGTTCCTGCAAACGGTGGCTGCCCGGGCGTCCTCCGTCAAGAAAGCCTGAATGGCGGCACTCGACGGCCCCGGGCGCTGCATGGGGTTTCGCCACGGAGCCGGACCGCTGGCGGCGAACGGTCCCGGGGCATACCATCGTGTTTCGGGCCCGCTCCCGTATGGTTCGGCCTCCGGGCGCCCGTCCCCCGCTCCCCTCCCGCTCGCCGGCGGCGTCGATCCGCGCCCCGAGCCCATTCAGGCCGACCCGGCAAGGGCCCGATACGACCGGCGTCCTCATGGTCCGGACGTCGGGATACCCGAGGAAAGGAGCACGGAGATGGATGCGCAGGATCGGGGACGTTGGGTGTGGTGCGAGCTGCTCACTCCACAGCCGGAGCCGGCTGAGCAGTTCTACTCGAAGGTGGTGGGTTGGGGCGTGGAAGCATGGCCCGACTCCCCCGCCGAACAGCCCTACCACATGTGGACCGCATCGCATGGCCCCGTCGGCGGGGTGATGAAGCTACCGGAAGAAGCCGAGGCTGCAGGCGCTCCGCCCCACTGGCTGGCGTACGTGGCGGTCGAGGACGTGGACGCGACGGCGGCCCGGGGCACCGAGCTGGGCGGAGGCGTGTTGATGCCGCCACAGGACATCGAAAAGGTGGGTCGGCTCGCTGTCCTCTCCGACCCCCAGGGCGCGGTCTTCGCCGTGCTGGCACCCATCGACGAGATGCCGCCCCACGAGGGTCCGCCCCACCAGGGCGAGATCAGCTGGTACGAGCTCGCGACCACCGATCGCACGGGTGCTCTGGCGTTCTACCACGAGCTGTTCGGCTGGGAGAAGACCGACGAGTTCGACATGGGCGAGGGCAACCTGTACGAGATGTACGGCACCCACGGCCATACGGTCGGAGGCATCTTCAACAAACCGCCGGAGATGCCGGGCCCGCCCCACTGGCTGCTCTACGCCATGGTCGACGACGTGAACCGTGCCGTGGAAGCGGTCAAGGAAAACGGTGGCCAGGTCCTCAACGGGCCGATGGAGGTGCCAGGCGGTGACTGGGTGGCCCAGATCATGGATCCCCAGGGAGCCGTGTTCGCGGTCCACTCCAAGGCCAGCGCGTCCGCTTGAGCGTTCGGTATGGAGGATTCGAGGGGTGGCGGCTCAGGCCTGAGCCGCCGTCCCTTCGGACCCGCCCCGCCGGGCGAGCCACACGCCCCATGTGAGCACCGGCAGCACGTAGATCAACAGGAACGCCCAGGTCAACGTGCCGTATCCCCGGGCGATCAGGCCGACCAGGCCGATGCGGGCCAGCAGGGCGGCCCCCAGCAGGAACGCCACCGCGATGATCGGTCGCGTGACCTGGGGAAGCGTCTTGCCTCGTTCGGCCGACACGGCGAAGACACGCTCATTGACGGCGTGGATGAAGCCGGTTCCGGTCTCCACCAGGGTGCCGAACAGCACGATCTGGAAGACCAGCTGGAACGTTCGCGATCCCAGCGCTTCGAGCACGTAGTTGGCCGGTACCGTCTGATCCACCACCGCCGGATACAGACCCACCATGGCCACGTAGAAGAAGAACGCCGGCACGATCGCGATGGGTCCGGCCAGCAGACCCGCCCCGATCGCCTCTTTCCGGGTGTCGATGTGGCGCACGGTGAACAGTACCGCCGGAATGACCGCCAGGTTGTAGGCCGCGTAGCGCACCCCACCCCGCACCCAGGGCCCGCCCAGGGAGCTGGCGGCGAAGTTGGCTTGGATCTCGGGGCCGAACCGGAAGACGGCCCAGCCCACCAGCGTCACGTACACGGCGTAGAGCAGGAAGGACCAACCCGCCAGGAAGCGCTCGATGAGGTCGGTCCCGAAGAAGACCAGGGCGCCGACGGCAACCATGATCCCCACCACCCCCACGGCGTAGGGCAGCCCGAACGTCTCCTCCAGGATCGATCCGGCGGCGGCGCCGACGACGGCCAACACGATCAGCATGAGCAGGATGTAGCAGATCTCGAAGAGGATCCACGCCCTGCCCAGGAGCCCCTTGAAGAACGCCCGGTATTCGTAGGCGTGCCATTGTCGCGCCAGCTCGAACGTCACGGCGCAGACCAGGCTCCAGATGACCATCGAGACCGCCAGCATGGCGAACAGCCCGCTTGTGGGCCCCAGGGTGAGGAAGAACTCGACGATCTCTCGTCCCGTCCCGTATCCGCCGGCGATCACCACGGACTGGAAGACCATGCCGGGTAGCACGAACTTCTTGAAGACCGAACTGGCCAAGGGGGCTCCTGGTCGGGGAAGGCGGCTGAAGGTGCGGACTGGGAACGGACCCGAAGGTGTGGGGGTTCGGTCCCTCGACGCAAACACTGCCCGGAACGGTCCGGGCTCGAGTTGGAGGAGACGAACCGTGACCCGTGCCCGACCTCACATTCGCCGGCTCACCCTGGTCGCCACCCTGGCCGTCGGCGCCTGCGGCGGGGGCGTGGGGACCCGTCAGGACTACGATCCGGGCGTGGACTTCGGTGCGTTCCAGACCTACGCCTGGGCCGAGCGTACCCCCTCGGGAGGCGAGGACGCCCGGGTATACAACCGGGTCACCATGCAGCGGGTCCGGACCGCGGTGGAGCGTGCCCTGAACGCGAAGGGATTCAGGAAGACCGACGACGCACCCGACTTCCACGTGGCATGGCACGGGGCCATCCGGGGTCAGATGAGCGCCACGACCATCGGCACCCACTACGGGTACGGTTGGGGGTGGTATGGGGGGACGAGCATGACCAACACGTTCGTCAACGAGTGGGACGAGGGCACCCTGTTGATCGACATCGTGGACCCGACGGAAAACCTTCTGATCTGGCGGGGCGTGGCCCAGGGCACCATCGACGAAGCGCCTACGCCCCAGGAGGCCCAGGCCCAGCTGGACAGGGCCGCCGCGATGATCCTGAGGGACTTCCCCCCTGGGTCCGAGGGCGGATAGGCGGAGCCCGGAGCTGCGCCTCCGATTCGAGTCGGTCTCGTCTGCGCTGGTGCACGCCCGGGACTGGAGCAGCAGGACGGCCCATTCGGGAGCAGGCGGAAGCAGCGACGGCACCGACCCTGTCGAGCGGTCGACGAATCCACCGTATCCCTCGCCGGCGAGCCTGCGGGCGCTAGTTTGCTTGCGGAGCGTTCGCGCACGGGCGTCGTCTCGGAACGAGATGGAGGGTCCGCGCCATCGCCCGACCACAATCGCGGAAGCCCGAGCGGAGCCCATGACCGAACCCCAGCGATGACGAGGCGCGACTGATGCGGCCCGGTGACGACACCACCGGCGGCCGCGTTCTGCTCGCCCTGGCCAGTGGGCTCATCCGGGCCTACGTGGACACGGTGGGGCGGACCTGGCGAACGGAGGTGGTGGAGGGAGGAGAGGTCCTCCGGAACGTGCTGGCACGCAAAGAACCCGTCATCTTCACGGTCTGGCACAACCGCGCCGTGATGGCGGTCTCCGTGCTGCTCCGGTCCGTGTACAGGAAGGGACACGTGGTGTCGGTCATGGCCAGTGGCTCCCGGGACGGGGAGATCGTGTCCCGGGCGATCGAGGGGTGGGGCGTGGAAGTCGTGCGGGGATCGGCCACACGGGGCGGCCGGGAGGCACTCTGGGGCGCGTACCGGACCATTCGGCGGAGCGGAGCGTCACCGGTGGTTGTGCCCGACGGGCCGACCGGACCGGTCTATCGATACAAGACCGGCGTCCTCCACCTGGCCCGTCTGTCCCGGGTTCCCGTGGTACCCATCGGCCTGGCCGCCAGTCGGTACCGGACGATCAAGTCCTGGGATCGCCTGATGATTCCTCGGGCCTTCTGTCGCATTGGCGTCGCCATCGGCGAACCCCGCCTCGTGCCCCGATCGCTGGACGCGGACGCCGTCGAGGACGAGCGGCTGCGCCAGGAGGCGGTCCTCAACGGTCTGACCGCCCAGGCCGAAGCCGCCGTGGGCTCCCATCCCCCACCGGACCTTCCCACCCCCTCGCCCGCTCTTCCGGCGGCCGATCCATGAGCGAGGCCGATCGGAGGCCCTGGCTGGAGCGGGTCCGCCGGCGCGCCGAGTATGGGGCGCTTCGGGGTCTCCAGGTCGTGCTGCGCCTGCTGCCCCTGGGGCTGGCGTACCGCCTGGTGGAGGCGGGCCTGCTCACGTTCTACCGCTTCTCCCGGTATCGGGAACGGGCCATGGCCTCGCTGGAGATCGCCTTCGGAGACGAGCTCTCGCCCGGGGGCCTGGAGGCCCTCCTGTGGCGGTCCGTTCGCTACCAGGCGTGGTTCTTCCTCGACGTCCTCCTGGCCGGATCTCTGCTCGGCGATCCCCGGCGGGCCGCGGCCTTGGACCTGAGCGCGTGGGAGGAGGCCAAACGAGACCATGACGCCCGGTACCCGGGCACCGGGGCGATTCTGGTGACCGGTCACGTGGGAACCCCCGAGGCGGCCTCCCTGGCGGGCGCCCGGGCCTTCTGGCCCCACCTCGGCCTGGCCCGCAAGCTGGACAACCGCCTCGTCTGGCAGTGGTTCCTGACGGTGCGGGACCGGTTCGACCGGCCCACGGTGGACCGGTCCGGAGTGTTGCGCGCCGCGTTGCGGCGGCTCAGGGACGGTGGCAGCGTGGGCATGCTGAACGACCAGAACGCCGGACCCAGGGGCGAGTTCGTACCCTATTTCGGTCGGCTTGCCTCTACCCACGCGGGTGCCGCCGCCCTCGCGGTCCACACCGGGGCCCCCATCTACGCCCTGTGCTTTCCTCGAACGCGACCCCGTCGCTTCGAAGCCAAGGCCGAGATCTCGGGGCCCTTCTTCGCCGATCCGGACGTCGACAAGGACTCCGAGATCCACCGGCTCACCGCCTTGATTACGGCGGAGATCGAAGCCATGGTCCGGCGTCACCCCGAACAAGCACTCTGGGCCCACCGGCGCTGGAAGACGCGTCCCCCCGAAGAAAGCGACCCGTCGTGACTCGATCGTGTGTGCTGCTCGCGCTGGCCGCCCTGGGCGTGCCCGGCCTGTCCGCCCCGGCAGGGGTCGAGGCCCAGGCCTCGCTTCGATACCCGAACGTGGGCGCGAACCGCATCCGGGTGGAGCACCACCTGCTCCCGTCGGTGACCACGGGCCCCCTGGATCCCGCCTGGAGCCCGGACGGCCGCTGGATCGCGTTCTCCATGGCGGGGGACATCTGGAAGATCCCGGCAGCTGGAGGGACCGCCGTGGCGCTCACCAGCGCGCCCGGATACCACTTCGAACCGGCGTGGAGCCCCGACGGCCGTTGGATCGCGCTGACGATCGACGTCGACGGCAACCTGGACATCGGTTTGGTGTCCGCCGACGGCGGAGCCGTGGAAGAACTGACTACCCATCCCCACGTCGACATCGAACCGGAGTTCACCCGGGACGGCTCCGCAATCCTGTTCGCCTCGGCCCGGGCCGGCAGCTTCGACCTGTATCGCATCGACATCGACACCGGGGACCTGACCACTCTCGTGGACGGTCCGGGGCACCAGGTCCAGCCCGCGATCTCGCCGGACGGCCGGAGAATGGCGTACCTGGGTCCGGTCGAGGGCCGGCTGGGGACGGGTGGCATCTGGACCGCCGGGGCGGACGGGAGCGACCGGTCCCTGGTCCACTACGAAGAGACGAGCTACCGGACACAGCCCAGCTGGAGCCCCGACGGAGCGCGCATCCTGTTCGTGTCCGACGAGGCGGGCAGCAACGACGTGGTCTCGATCCCGGCCGACGGTGGCACGACCGCCCGGTTAACCAGCCACGGCATGAACGAGCTGGGCCCGGTCACCAGCCCCGACGGATCGCGGATCGCCTTTACGTCCAACCAGGACGGGCCCCAGGCTCTCTTCGTGATGCCGGCGGGCGGCGCCCGTGAAGAAGACTGGGCGCCGGTACCGGTGTCGTCCCGGGCACCCCGGACTCCTTCGGGCCGGGTACGCATCCGGATCACCGACGCGTCGGGGCAGCCCCTTCCCGCCCGGATCTACCTGGAGGCATCGGACGGTCGCGGCTACGCCCCGGTCCAGGGCTTCCACCGGGTGATCTCCGAGACGGAAACCCACTACTTCCACGCGGACGGAGCCGCCGAGGTCGACGTGCCCGTCGGGCCGGTCACGGTCCGAGCCATGGGAGGGTTGGAGCGGGTGCCGGCCGAGGCTTCCACATCGGTCGTCGAAGGCCAGACCGCCCAGCTGGAGCTACGCCTGGACGAGCTGCTGGACGCCACCGAACGAGGTTGGTATTCCGGCGAGACCCACGCCCACGACCTTCACCAGGGACGCTTCGGGCTGAGCCACGGGGACTTTTTCCTCCAACTGGTGGCCGAGGACCTGCGCGTGACCAACGCGCTGATCCACATGGACGGGACCCGCATCATGGGCCGATGGAGCGATCTGACCGGGTCACCACACCCCCTCTCGACGTCCAGCCACATCCTCCAGTACGCCCAGGAGTTCCGGGGATCGTTCGGCCACGTGGGACTGTTGGGTGTGTCCCGCTTCGAGATGCCGCTGATCGGCGGAACTCCGTACACGGTCTTCGACGAGGACGTGCTCAATCGGCCGTACCTGGAAGCCGCCCGGGCCCAGGGCGGCATCGGCGGTTACATGCATCCGTTCACGCGGCCCATCGACGAACCGGCCGACGCCGCCGACAACGAAATCCCCCTGGACGTGGTGCTGGGAAGCGGCGTGTTCTACGACGTGCTCAACATCTGGTACGACGAGTTGGTCAACGCCGGCATGTACTACCGCCTGCTGAACACAGGAGCGCGCCTGGCTTCCACCGCGGGCTCCGACAACTTCGCCGACGTCTACCGGGATCCGCCGCCGGGTACGACCCGGACCTATGCCCGGGTGGAGGGTCCGCTGACGGTGTCCTCCTGGCTCGAAGCGGTGGAAGCAGGGAGAACCTTTGGGACCAGCGGCCCGCTCCTGTTCCTGACCGTGGACGGGCATGAACCGGGGACGGAGCTCGAGACCACGAGCGCGGATCCGTCGGTGCACAAGGTCCGAATCGAGATCGCCACGATCACGCCGTTGGACCGGGTGGAGGTCGTGGCCAACGGCCGGATCGTGGAGACGGTGGACGTGACGGACCGGGGAGACCGCTTCGAAGTGACCGCCGACGTGTCGCTGCCCGCGGGCGGTTGGATCCTGGCCCGGGCCATCGGCCCGTCCTCGCCGTGGGTGGCCGACACGTACGCGTTCGCCCACACGAGCCCAGTGTACGTGGTCCGGGACGGCCGCCCCTACCTCGACGCCGAAGACGCGGTCTTCCTGCGCCAGGCCGTCGAGGCCCTCGGTGTTCGGGCCACGCGCCGGGACACCTGGGTCAACGAATCCGCGAGGGTGACCTACATGGGGGACGTGGAGGCCGCGATCGCGCGTTATCGCGACATCGAGGCTCGAGCCCGGGAGCGGTAGACGCACCAGGCACGGCTGCAGGGACCTGCCTCGAGCACTGCCCCGCGGACCCTCCTGGTATCAGCGCACGACGATCCGGCGAATCCGGCTCAGCTCCGGGTACGCCGCATCC
>CAJIAX010000010.1_pt1 | contig 13154 bp, 8 predicted proteins | sample 9199251 | NCBI WGS metagenome assembly CAJIAX01 (sample SAMEA7708287, study PRJEB35096) | sediment metagenome | biome: marine neritic benthic zone biome [ENVO:01000025]; feature: sediment [ENVO:00002007]; material: shallow marine sediment [ENVO:03000034] sea grass bed [ENVO_01000059] ... | reverse complement strand
CGGCCAGGTCGATGGCGGCGTTGTCTTCCAGTGCTGCTGGATCCTGACCGGGGTCGATCCGCCGTTCCGTGTCGTCTAGAGGCGCCACGTGCCGTTCTCCATAAGTAGAATGCGCGTTCTGATTGCGGGGTTTTCGCCTGCCATTCCTACGCGCCTGGTCACGGTGCACGCCGTCGGACGATCCCGGTCCTCAATGCGTGAACGCATAGACAATGTAGTTGACAGAAAGCTTGTAGGCCTCGTTGGACAGGTCGATCGGGTAGTAGCCTACGTCCGAGAATTCCCAATACTCGCCCAGGTCGTTGTTGTAGTTGATGATCATCATGAGGCGCTGCTCGGGGTCGTCGCCCTCATACATGCCCAGGTACTGGGGACGGTACCGGAAGGTGGGCGCAGCCAGGTTGTCGAGGTTTGCGATTTCGAAGAACGAGTTGAAGATCTCGTGTGATTCGTCCAGCTCGTGGATTCGGTGACCCGGCAGCACCCTTCGCATGTGCTCCTGGAAGTTGTACAGCTCCCAATCGCTCCTGAAATCGTCGACGATCAGGAATCCGCCCTTTTCAAGGTAGGCGCGAAGTCCTTCCACCTCCTGGGGTGTGGGCGTCCACCCTCCGACTTCGACGATGTACGCGATGGGGTACTTCGTCAGCTCCGGGTCGTCGAAGGCGAAGATGTTGCTGCCCTCCAGTTGCGCCCACGTATTCGTCACCTCCGTCAGGATCTTCAGGAAGTTGCGTTCGCCCCGCGGGTAGTCGTGGGCCCACAGCGGCCCCCGGCCCCGGCCGAAGCCACCCCGACCGCCGGACGAGAACCGAATCCGGGCGAAGGTGAAGCGGCCGTCGTACGGGTAATGGGGAAGATCGTAGTCCTGCGGGCCTCGTGCGTTGGAGGCCGCGGTGGACGGAGGGCTGGGTGCGGCGCGGGGGCCCGTGACGTCCGGACGGCTCGGAGCGGTGGCCACACCGGCCGCGGCGAGTGGGCCACCCACCGGGCCTGCACGGTTGCCGGCGTCAGGCGCGAGGGCGGAGAGGACCACGGCCGCCGCGGCACCCAGGGCGAACAGGCCGCCCACCACGCCAGCCCGCATGGCTCGCCGCCTCATTGCCCACCTCGCCGATCGGGGCCGGACCGTTCGCCCGCCCCGGTCTGGACCTGGGCGGACGGCGTCGCGCCGGACGAAGCGGCGCGGATCTCGAGCAGCAACTCCAGCGCGTCTTCGTAGTTCGGCGCGACTTCCAGGGCCCGAAGCACCTGGGTGCGGGCCTCCGCCGCCTGACCGGCGTTCATGTGTGCCAGGGCCAGCTGGTAGTGGGCCTCGGCACGATCGGTGGGCTCGAGAGCGACCACCGCCTTGCGTTCCCGGACCGCCTCCTGCCACCGCTCGTTCCTGGTCATGAGCTCGGCCAGCTGCTGGTGGACCTCGATCTCGTACGGATGGACCCAGATCGCCCGATCCAGGGCCGCGGCCGCACCCCCGACGTCTCCCATTTCTTCACGGATGCGAGCCTCCTCGACGCCGGCCAGATAGTGACTCTCGTTCCGAAGGGCGGCGTCCCGATAGGCGTCCGCCGCCCGCTCCACGTCGCCCAGCTCCTCGTATGCCCTGGCCAGGAACCAGCTCGGGCCGTCCAGCGCACCGAATTCCGGGAACAGCTCCCGGGCCGCAATGAAGTGGGGGAGCGCGGCCTCCCAGTCGTCGCCCGCGGCCAGCATGCGCCCCAGCGCGAACTGGGCGTTGAAGTCGTCGGGGTCTGCAGCGACCATGGCTTCGAGAGCAGCGATCGTGGGCCGGGATCCGGGTCCTGATCGTTGCCGGACGGCCCGGATCGTGGCCGCGAAGCGATCGTCCATGTAGTCGTCGAAGCGACGGTCCAACGCTTCGGGTTCGAGGTCGAAAACGGCCGGGATCAGCTCTTCGGTGGATCGACCCGCCTGGTAGCCGGCCAGCATGTCGAGCACGGCCTGAAACCCGAACTCGGTCTCGACCATGTCGAAGACCAGCGAAGCCTGATAGTAGGAGTAGACCACCTGTTGGGGAAAACTGGGTCGGATGAAGCCTTCGTTCATTCGGCTGACCGGGTGCATCCGGTCTTCGTCCCAGGCCAGGAGGAAGCCTACGTCGGGTTGGTGCCCCCAACCGGGCCGAGCCTTCCGTTGTTCGTGCACCGAAAGGCCCTCACTGAACCACCGGGGCACCCGGTGGTCGGTCATGCCAAGGTGGAAGGCATGGGCCAGCTCGTGCCAGAGGGTCGAACCCCAGTTGAAGGTTCCCACGTCCCGGGCCGACGGCGAGTCCATGGCAAGGACGCTCCCGAAGCTCACGCCGAGGATGCCGATCCCCGCTAGCCCGGCCGTGCGTACCGAGAAGTCGGCATGGCTCGGGTACAGCTCGAGCCGCACCGGCGTCGGTGGTTCATACTGATATCGAGCCACGAGGCTGTCCCAGGCCTCTTCGGCCAGGGTGGCCGCGTACGGCAGGAGCAGGTCGGCTTCGTCCTCACGGAGGAACAGCTCGAAGTGCTCGGTCTCGACGGTCCGGTACCGCTCGTACGTGTCCAGGAGGTCGAGCGTGTTCTTGAACCAGACGTTGAACGGGTCTCCGGCGAACGCCGTCTCGAGGGCTTCCCGGGACTCCTCGACCCGGCCGAGTCGGAGCAGGTTGATTCCCCGAATCCCGTGGCCCCGCCACGAGCTCGGATCCAGGTCCACGGCCAGCTCGGCCAGCTCCACCGCCTGGGCGTACCGGCGATGGTCCACGGCCAGGTCCGCCACCGTGTTGAAGAGCTCGGCCGCTCGGGGGTTGAGGGCAAGCGCCTGGTCCCGGACCCGTTCGTATTCGGCGGGCTCTTCGGCCAGGTAGTACGACGCCGCGAGCACCGCCAGCGCTTCGAGGGACGCCGGGTTCACCTCCAGGGCCCGCTCGGCCTCTTCCCTGGCCTCGGGGTGCCGTTCGGCGCTCAGGTGCAGGCCGGCCAGGGTGACCCGCGCGTCGACGTGATTCGGGTTCACCTCCAGCGCCTGGTCCAGAGCCTCGCGAGCGCCCGATCGGCCGTCGAAGCGCAACGTGCGAGCCATGCCGACGAGAGCGTCCGGGTGGTTCGGATTCACGGTGAGGACGGCGGCGAACGAAGCGTCCGCGTCCGGACCGTTGTACTTGTCCAGGAACAGCTTCCCGACCTGGATCTGGGCGTCCTGGTTGTTCGGGTCGGCCGCGATGGCCTCGTCGAAGGCCCGGAGGGCATCCTGGAAGAGGTCGGGCGCGTCCGTGCCCAGGTACCGCACGGCGGTGCCCACTGCTTCAAGATCCGCCGACGTGGTCGCCCGGCCCTGGTTGTAGACGTCGATGAAGCCATCGAAGAGTCGCATGGCTTCATCCCGCTGGCCTCGGCGCAGCTGGAGCGTACCCAGGTCCGCGAGGGCCGTAAGGGCATCGGCCGCACCACCCTCTGCGGCGGCCCGGAACGCCGTTTCGGCCGCGCCCACCTGCCCGCGGGCGTAGAGTACCCGGCCCAGCGCGCCTTGCAGGTCCACCCCGTGCCGCTCCACGCCGCTCCGTGCCGCGTCTTCGGCGTCGTCGTACCGGCCCACCATGGCCAGCGCGCGAACCAGACCCACGGTCGCCTCGACCGAGCCGGACCGGGCGGCGCCACGGAAGGCGCTGATCGCGGCGGCATAGTCCCCTGTCCGGAACGAGGCCCACGCGTCTGCCGAGGTCTGTGCGCTGACGTGGGTCCCGGCCAGGATGCTGACCGCCAAGGCCAGCCACGCGGGTCGGACGCCGAGCCGACTCATGATCCTTCGCCCCCTTCCAGGGCGCGGATCTCTCGGGTCACCAGGCCGAGCTCCACCAGGAGGTCTTCCAGACGGCGGTCGTATTCCTCGGGCTCCAGGGACTCCTGGACGCCACGGAGCTCCTGGACCCTGCTCTGCAGGCTGTCCCTTCGCTGGTACAGGGCTTCCAGCTCGGGTGTGGCGGCGACGGTGCTCGCTCCCGCCGGGGTCGAAGACAGAAAGAGGCCGGCCGCCAAACGGCCTTCGGTTTCCAGGGGATCCGGAGCGTCCGACCCCGTGCCGTCGCCGTCGCCGTCCAGCACGGCGTGTTCGGTCAGGAGCAGTCCCTGGTCCTCGTAGTACCGTTGGACTTCGCTGGACGCGTATTGGAACGCCTCGAGCAACGAGACCCGGCCATCCTTGTCCAGGTCCGCTTCTTCGCCCTCGAACGCTTCCACGAAGTAGCCGCCGAACACCGTTTCGTTCTGCTCGCGGGCGCTACGGGTCGCCGCGATCACGACCCGCCCCTCGCTGGCCAGCTCGGCCACGAATCCGCCGCTGGACGCCGCGGTGTTGACGAAGGCGACCCGCTGCTGGGACAGGGGGTCCAGGAGAAGCGCGAACTCCGCCGGTCCCAGGTCCGGACCGGGTAGATTGAAGCGGGCATCGGAGCCCCGTGCCGTACCGTGTCCGATCAGAACCACCAGCACGGCGTCGCCTGGGGCAGCAGCCGCAGCGATGGACCGAACGGTCGAGGCCACGTTGTCCGCGGTGGACCGAGCCGCGATGCGACTCGGATCGATCTCGGTCTTTTCGCCCAGGTAATGGACGTTCTCGGTCGGCACGCCATACTGCCCGGTGGCAGCGTCGAGCAGCTGAACGGCCCATCCGTGGAAGCGTTCACGGTGCTCCTCGTCGCCGCCCAGCCCGACGATCACGAGCAGGTGGGTCTCCTGGGCTAGGGCCGGAGCGGCACGGAGCGCAGCGGCGCCCGCGGCAGCGAGAAGGATGACCATCACCAGCCTCAACGAGCGCACGCCCACGCCGAGGATCGCCCCCGCTCCGTGTCGGCGGGCTTTGCGGGGGCCACTCACGCCAACCCCCGGGCCCGTCGGTAGCTCCACTCCGACGCCACCAGCGCCAACAGCAGAATCAAGAGGACCGGCATGTCCCAGAGGTCCCGTTCCTCCCGTACCGTGACCCCGGCGCCGGTATACGTGATGTCTTCGGGCAATGAGCTCACCGTCTCGGGCGTGTAGAAGCGGCCTCCCGTCTCTTCGGCCACCCGGCGGAGCAGCGATGCGCGCATGCCGGCGTCGAAGTACTCCTCGTCGCTCGGTCGGGCAGCGAAAAACGACTCGCCGGACCCCAGGAACTCGTCCGCTCGGTACGCCGCCACCTCGACCCGGTAGAGGCCCTCGGTGTCCGGCTGGAACGTGGCGCTGTATTCGCCGTCCCGCTCCACCGTCCAATCCAGGGGCACCGTTACGGTCTCCCCCGAGGGCACGGTGAGCGCCGCCGACACGCTGCCGTCGTTGACCTCGAAGAAACTGGAGTCCGCCACCTCGGCTCGTAGGGTGACGGGCTGGCCCGGCTCAACCTGTTCGGGCTCGGTGGTGACCGTGACGACCTCGGGCACGCCGTCCACCACCCAGCGGAGCAGCTGGCGCCAAAAGTTCTCGTGGGTCATGTCCTCGACGGCGATGGTCGCGTCCATCTGCCAGGTCCAGACGTCCTGGACGGCGAGGGAGATGGACTTGCCTTTGCCGTACCGCTGGAACGCGAGCACGGGATGGTCGGACGGCCCGCCCTCGGCGCTGCCCGTGAGCAGCGCCGTGGCGCCGGGCTTCAGCTCCGAGAGTCGGTTGAACGTCGACAGCCGAGGCAGCGCGCCCCACCGTTCTCGGGCCATCTCCTCATCCTGCTCGAGCTGGGTCACCGGGTGGGACAGGCCGGACCGGGTCGGGGTCACCGAGAGCTCCGCGAAGAACTCGTCCGGGTTCTCGCCCAACGACGGAAGCACAACGGGCAGGATCTCGGCCACGGGCGTGCCGGTGAACCCACCCTCCGCGAACGACGTGCGGCCACCGAGAGCCAGGAAGCCGCCGCCCCGCTGACTCACGAAGTCGGCGATCATGTTCAGCTGGTCGTTCGTGAAGAAGCTGGCCTCCACGCTGCCCAGCATCAGGCCCTTGTATCGGAAGAGCTCGTCCCGGGTCCGGGGGAATCCTCCCCGGAGCTCGTCGCCGTCGTCCACGTCGAGACGAAGGAACTTGTTGTCTGCGGTTCGCTGGAGGACCACGACCTGGACGTTCTCGTCTTCGGTCATGGCCCTGCGCACGAACTTGACCTCGAACCGGGGCTCGCCCTCGAAGTAGAGGACCTTCTCGCGCCGGTCCAGGACGTGCAGGATCAGCTCGCGCGTGTTGTTCTCGACCACCCGCTCACCCGGCTGGGGCGGCACCGTGAACCGGAGCCTCCGGGGGCCGGCCTCCTCCAGATCGAAACGCAGCTGGGCCACCGTCGGTTCGCCGTCGCGCCCGAGCTCGACGTCTCGGGTGGCCAGAAGGCGACTGTCGTCTTCGACCTCGACGGCCACCGTCTGGCCACCGAATCCCGTCGCTTCCACGACGACGTCGACCACGAGCGTGGTGCCCAGAAGGGCCGTGGGCGGGGTCTCGATCCGGGCCAGCTGGACATCGGGGCTCAGGGTCTCGGCCCCCAGGCCCACCGTGTACACGGGGATCGAACCCGCCTGAAGGGGCACCAGCGACTCGGCGAGCGGGTCATTGGACGTATCCGCGCCGTCGGAAAGGACGACGATGCCCGAAAGGGGCACGCCCGCCAAATCCTCACGGGCCCGGTCCAGGGCCGTGCCCAGATGGGTGGCGTTGCCGTCGAACGTCAGCGTCTGGACGTCGTCCAACCGGGCGGGGCTGGTCGAGAAGCTGAACATGCGCACGGCGAATCGCTCGGACAGGGCCTGGAGCAGGGGGCCCTCGAGAGGGTCGAGCTGTTGCCGCGCGAAGTCCCCCCGGGGGCTGCCGTCCAGGTCGGAGATGGCCATGCTGCGGGAGTCGTCGACCAGAACGGCGAGGAAGTTGCGCTGGGGAACGACGGAGGTCAGCACCAGGACGGGGCGAAGCAGGAGGACGACGATGATGCCCAGCGCCGCGATCCGGAGCGTGGCCAGGACCGCCCGGTCCGCGACCGTGGTCTTTCCGCCGGCTCTGGAGTAGGTGATGACCGCGGGAACGGCCAGCAGCAGAGCCAAGCCGACCAGCAGCACCACGGGCCAGGGAGTGGCGAACGCGATCTCGCCCTCCTGGAAGAGCACCCTCCTGAATTTGAACAGGAACTCGAACACGGATTCGGGCACTAGGCGTGCCTCGCCGGCGTCACGTCAGTCGTCCTCAATGGCTCATGGCGTAGATGATCATGTTGACGCCCACTTCGTAAGCGTAGGTCGAATACTCCAGCGGATAGTACGGATCCTCGGCCCACTCCCAGGCGTCGCCCAGGTCGGTGTTCCAGTTGATGACCACCATCAGCCGGCCCTTGTCGTCGAAGATGCCCCGGACGTGAGGGGTGTATCCGTCGCCCTCGTGGGTCGGTCCTCCCCGTCGCCCCCGGCCGACGCCGGGCACCTGCCGGATTTCGTCGATGTCGTAGAACGACGAGAACAGCGGGTGGTCGAGGCCGAGCTCGACGATGGGGAACTCCGGCAGCACGCGCCGGATCTCGTTCTCGAAATTCTCCCACTCCCAGGTGCCCCAGAAGTCGTCGATCACCAGGAAGCCGCCGGCCAACAGGTAGCTCCGGAGTCCATCGACCTCTTCCTGAGACAGGGCCATGCCTCCGACTTCGAGAGCGTAGAGGAACGGGAACCGGCGGATGCCGGGATCGTCGAGCACCACCGGGTGCTCGTTCGGATAGACGTCGAGATTGACCAACCGCTCGAGCACGATCAGGAATTGGCGGTCGGCCTTGGGAAAGTCCACGGCCCAAGATCGACCTCGTCCATAGAAGCCACGGCCGTAGCCGCTGTACGCGACCCGGGAGAAGTAGAATTCCCGGGGGATCCCCGAGCCGGCCTGGGACGGTCGCTCGACACCGACGAAGCGGATCGACGGGCCGGGTGCCTCGGACCGGTCGATGCCGGGATCGACCGGCGCGGTCGCAAGCATGCTCGCTGGGGTCGATGGAACGCTGGACCGTGCGTCGACCTCCGGGCTAAGTGCCCAGATGGCGAATCCGGCCGCCGCCACGGCGGCGCCGCCGGTGCTCCAGCGGTTCAACAGCCCCACATCTCCAGCCTCTTCCCGGGGAATTCTCGTCGTCGTCTGGTGGAGCCGCACGCGGAATCCGGCGGGTATTGGATCCACGTCATCGCGTCCACGGCCTACAGGTCGGGCAGGATGTCTCGGTACGTCGGCCCGTTGGAAAAGTTCCTTTCAGAAAAACGGTCTCCGATCGCCCTTCGACCCCGGGTCGACAGGTGACTGCCGAGACCGGTCCACCTACCTATATTGCTCCTCTTGCCATCACACACCACCGACGCAAATAACCGGATCGGAGCAGGCAATGGACAGCGCTGTCCGCGAAGCCATCAACCAGCAGATCAAGCAGGAGTTCTACGCCGCCTATCTCTACATGGCCATGTCCGCCCACTTCAGCAATGAGAGCCTCGAGGGATTCGCTCACTGGATGCGCCTCCAGGCCCAGGAAGAGCTCGGTCACGCGGTCCGACTCGTGGACTATCTGTTGGAGCGGGGCGAGCCGGTCGACTTCCCACCGGTGGATGCTCCGCCTACCTCGTTCGGAGCGCCGCTGTCGATCTTCGAGGCCGCGCTGGAGCACGAGCGCAAGGTCACCGCGTCGATCAACCAGCTGTACGCCCTCGCGGTCGAGAAGATGGACTACCCCACCCAGCTTCAGCTCCAGTGGTTCATCGCCGAGCAAGTGGAAGAGGAGGCCAGCTCGGGCACCGTGGTCGAACAGCTGCGCATGGCCGGCTCGGACAGCGCTGCCCTGCTGATGATGGACGAGCGGCTGGGCGGGCGGAGCGACGAGGGCGAAGGCGACGAGTGAAGGCCCCCGAACACAAACACATGCGCTGTTTTCAGAATCTTCGTTCTATAACGAACGACAGGCAAGGGACTGGAGGTCCGACGCGGTTGGCGACGGCCGCCGCGATCATCTGCCTGCTGCCCATGAGCGCATGCCGTGGCTCGGCGCCCCTGACGGAAAGCGACCATCAGACGGTGCTCGCCCACCAGGTCCTGGATGCGCCCAACCCCGCCGACCCGGGGCCCCACGCCGTATCGACGCTGTACTACGGCAGCGGGACGGACAAGAACCGGCCGGAGTATCGAGACTCGGTGACGATCGTCACGCCCACGGTGGACGCGTCCAAGCTGGTCGATCTGAGTAGCTACGCCGCCGACGAGCGCAACGCGTACTGGGGCTTCACTCCGGACAGCTTTCCCCTCAACGCCCGGGTGTGGTACCCCGACGGCGACGGGCCCTTTCCGGTGGTCCTGGTGGTCCACGGAAACCACAACATGAAGGAGTTCAGCGACCCCGGGTATGCCTACCTGGGCGATTTGCTGGCGAGTCGGGGGTTCATCCTGGCGTCGGTGGACATGAATTTCGTAAACGGCAGCATCCGGCAGGAGAACGACGGCCGGGGCTGGTTGCTGCTGAAGCACCTGGAGGCCTGGGGGGCCTTCAACGAGGATCCGGAGAACCCGTTCTACGGCAAGGTGGACATGACCCGACTGGCGGTCATGGGCCATTCACGCGGCGGCGAGGCCGTAGGGCACGCCGCGGCCTTCAATCGCCTGAAGCGGTATCCTGACGACGCCACCCTGGAGTTCGACTTCGACTTCGACATCCGGGCCGTGGTCGCCATCGCTCCGGTGGACGGCCAGTACCTGCCCACGGGACGGAAGGCCCCCGTGCAGGACGTCAACTACATGGTCTTCCACGGCTCCCACGACGGCGACGTCACCAGCTTCCACGGGCTCAGACAGTGGGACCGGGTCGGGTTCTCGTCGTCGGACAGCACGCTGTTCAAGACCGCCGTGTACGTGTATCGGGCCAACCACGGCCAGTGGAACGAGGTCTGGGGGCCCAACGACAACGGACCCCGCAGCGCCCGGATTCTGGACCTGGACGCGCTGATGGACGAGGAGGACCAGCGGGAGTTCGCCCGGCTGTACATCTCGGCCTTCCTCGAGGCGTCTCTCCGGAACGACAAGCGCTATCTGCCCATGTTCCGGGACCACCGGGTCGTCGGGCAGTGGCTGCCCCCCACCATGTACGTGACCCGCTATCAAACCTCGGGCTTCCACGTCCTGGCGGACTTCGAGGGCGACATCGACGTGACCACCGGGTCTCGTGACGGAGTGGTTCTCGAAGGGGATTCCCTCAGCGTCTGGCGTGAAGGCATGCTCGAGCTCCGGTCGAGCAACCGGTCCAATACGTCCGCCTCGCAGGAGAACCAGGCGGTGTGGCTGGGCTGGAACCGTCGCGTCGCGGGGCAGGACGACTCCGCCCTGGGCCAACCGGCCCGGTACACGGTCACCTTGCCCTCGGGCCTGACCCGTGAGCTGGGCCTGACGTCGGGATTCACGCTGGACCTGTCGTTGGCCGCCACCCCGGAGACTCCGGAGCCCCGAGGGGAGGACGCCACGGAGCGTGAACCCGCCGGCGATGGCGACCAGGACGGCGGGGAGGACGATCCTGGGCCCGCTCCGGATCTCACCGTCGAGCTGGAAGACGGCCGCGGCCGGGTGGCACGGGTGGCGCTGAGCGACTACGGGCCCATCCGACGTCCCCTGGAGATGACGGTCCTGAGACGGAGGGACCGGGACGACGAGCGTTTCCAGACGAACTGGGAGCTGGTGCTGCAGACCTATTCCCTGCCGCTGTCGGACTTCCTTGAGGCGGAGCCGGGGCTGGCGTTGGAGGACCTGCGGGGCGTTCGCCTGGTCTTCGATCGCGCCCCTGCGGGGGAGGTCGTGGTGGACGACATCGGCTTCAGCGATCTCGACCCGGCCTTTCTTTCCGCTACGGTGCCCCGGTCCCGGTCGACCGATCCTGACCGAGATCCCCCAGGCCGTTGAAGCGCGGGGCTACTCGCGGCGAGGTCCCGGACGGGGGGGGCGGCGCTACTGACGCCAGCGCACCCCCACGCGGTGGGCATCGCCGGTGTCGTCGTACCCCTGGTATGCGTACTCGAGTGCGATCGCGTCCCCCCAGAAGGCCAGACCGAAGGTGAGGGGTCGGGCTGGTCCGTCCGGGACCCGGGTGGCTCCGAACCGGGCGATGAAGGTTCGACCCTGGATGGGCCAGAACCGCACATCCACGCCCCCCGCCGGGATCACCTCGCCATCCGCCCTGCGGGCGACGGCGGCCGCCAGCCGGACATCGAGGGGGCCTACGGGTTCGGGCTCGAACGAGCCGGACAGGGTGATCCGATCCGGCAAGGGCCGCTCGGTGTCGCCCACGGTCAGGTCGGGGCCCAGGTTCTGGACAGCGAGTCCAAGGGTGAAGACCGAGACATCGAGGGTGGCCCCCAGGTCGACGGCACCGGTGGAGCCGGACGCCCCGCTGATCCGCTGTTCGACCAGCTTACCGACGGCGCCGATCTGGACGTCCCCGAGGGCCCGGCCGTAGCCCACCGAGGCCACCAACTCGGACACGCCAACGTCGCCGTCCGTGAACAGGTCCGACTGGTCGGGCGCGTCCGCAGCTGTGGCGTCGTACGAGAGCGCCTGGAGCCCTACCCCCACGCCCCCGCCCAGCCAGGGAAGGGCTCCGGCCGCGTTCAGGAGCCGGGCGTCGGCCCCGAACCACTGGGCTGCGACGCCTACCCCAACGGCTCGGGCAATTGCCCCCGGGTTGTAGAAGACGGCGTCGGCGTCGCGGCCCGACACGGGGAACACGGTGCCCAGGCCCAAGGCTTCCGTGGACGCCGGAAGCTCGAACACCAGGGGGGCCTCGACCTGAGCCGTCAGCCGAAGCGGAGAGAGGAGAACCAGCGCCACCGAGGCCGTCGAGAGGATTCGATTCATGGCCGGCCAACCTCGACGCCCGGGGCGTGCGCTGCAAGTCGCAGCACCTGGGCGCGGCCAGATTTCAGCAGAACCATGCGAGCCAGTGTCTGTAGAGCACGGGGTGGCCTCCCTTCCGGACGGAGAGTTTTGCCCTTCATTCACTGGGGTACGGGTCGTGCCCTATGTGGCCCCGGGTCAGGAGCCGGGCCCGTCGGGCCAGGACCCCGGCCGTAGGCGCCGGCGGTCCACGACGACACTCCGGTGGCAGCCGTCGCAGACGAGCCAGATTCGGTCCCGGACGTAGGGAACGTCGGGCCGGGGCGGCACCGCCCGGGGAGTGAGCGCCGCGTCGCAACGCGGGCAACGGACCGGACGACCGGTTGCAAGGGATTGGAGAAGCCCTCGTTCTTCGTCGCTGGAGTAGTTGGCGGCCATGGGCACGAGACGTAGGAGCACAGGAGGGTACGCGGGCGGCGACAGCCGGGCCCCGACCCCATAGAGCAAGTATATGAAGCTGTTTCTGACCATCACAGCGCTGATGTCCGCCCAGCTCGGCGGAACGGAGCCGGATCCGAACGACGGTGGCACGACTCCGCCGGGCGTACGGCCCGCCGTCGTGGAGTACGACGGGTCCGCCGGAGAGATCGCGGTCGGAACGCCCAGGATCCTCGGCGCCGAGGTACGCATCGACGGTCGAATCGACGAGGCGGTGTGGGAGGACGCGGCGCTGCTAGGCGGGTTCACCCAGTACAACCCGTCTCAGGGTGCGCCCGCTTCCCAGACGTCCGAAGTCCTGGTCTTCGCCGGCGGCGAGGCCCTGTACTTCGCCATCCGGGCCTTCGATGACGACCCGGGGCGGATTCGGGCGACGCTGGCCCAGCGCGACAAGATCCAGGAGTCGGACGATTGGGTCCGCCTGATCCTCGACACGTTCAACGATCAACGACGAGCCTACGTGTTCACCGTCAATCCCCTGGGCGTCCAGCACGACGGGCTCTGGGTCGAGGGCAAGGAGGGCCGCTGGGGGGGATTCGGCGACCCCATCGACGACAACCAGGACTTCCTGTGGGAGTCCAGCGGACGCCTGGAGGACTGGGGGTACGCGGTCGAGCTGCGCATTCCCTTCAAGAGCATGCGCTTCCTCCGGGAACCCGTTCAGGACTGGGGTTTCCAGGTCGTCCGCAACATCCGCAGGACCGGGTTCGACGAGTCGTGGGCGCCGATCGACGCCAACATCACCAACAAGCTGACCCAGGCGGGCAAGCTGATGGGCCTGGAGGACATGAATCCCGGCCTGTTCATGGAGATCAATCCGGAGGT
>CAJIAX010000261.1_pt1 | contig 13275 bp, 11 predicted proteins | sample 9199251 | NCBI WGS metagenome assembly CAJIAX01 (sample SAMEA7708287, study PRJEB35096) | sediment metagenome | biome: marine neritic benthic zone biome [ENVO:01000025]; feature: sediment [ENVO:00002007]; material: shallow marine sediment [ENVO:03000034] sea grass bed [ENVO_01000059] ... | reverse complement strand
TGTCGCTGCTCGCGCCGGGGCCCAGCAGTCGGGTGTTCAGGTCGACGCGGCTGATCGATGCCCCGAGGCTGACATTGAGGGTGTCCAGGGTGGCGTCCCGGGTCGCGAAGGTCCGTTGCGCGGACTGATGGAACGCTCCGCGACCGAGGCGCTGGAGAGACACGTACTGGACCTGGGCATTGTCGTGGGCCACGACCTCTACGGCTGACGCAACCAGCGACTGGGCGTGCAGGTCCTCGGACAGCACCTCGTCCACGAACGAGACCTGGCTGCCCTCTTCGGCCACGATCAGCGTCCGGGAAAGCGCCGCCATGCCGCCCCCGGTCACCCAACGTGTGACCCGTACCGGGAGCTCGAGGCGCACGCCCCGGGGCACGTACAGCAGCACGCCGTCGGTCCAGAGCGCCGCGTTCAGCGCCTGGAACTTGCCCTCGCTGGCCGGCACGATGCGATTCGCCAGATGCTCCTCGAGGAGGTCGGGGCGATCGCGGAGGGCGTCCCGCAGAGACGAAAGGACCACGCCCTTGCCGGCCAGATCTGCCACGAGATCCGTGTGCACCACGTGCCCGTCGACCTCGATCAGGTGCCCCGTGGCTTCCCGGTCCTCGTCCATGGCCGCGATCAGACCCACGGGCAACGCGTCCCGATCGTCCGGCAAGCCGGGGTCGGGGGCCAAGCGCAGCCCGTCCACGTCCAGCACCCGGGACACGTTGGTGTACCGCCACTCTTCCAGCCGGGTGGAAGGCCAGGGCATGCCCGCGTAGGTCTCCCACGCGTCGAGCCGCCTCCGCTGAAGCCACTCCGGCTCCGACGCGGAAAGGACCTCGACCGCCGTCCGATTGATGGCGTCCGTCACACCCTCCGCAGGCCGCGCCTTGGTCATCGTGTCACTCATATATCGAAACGTCCCATGATCCGCTTCAGTCTGTATCCAACGCATCTGTCGTTCGTGTCGTTGTGTCCGCCCGGGCCGCAGTCACCGCAGGTGACGACCGGCCTTGTACCGTGCCGACCCACCCAGTCCACCCGACCGTCCCCACCGGGCCGCTCGTCACGCCAGTGACGAGTCGGCCTTCTGCCGTGCCGACCCACCCAGTCCACCCCACCGCCCCGCCCGGGCCGCTCGTCACGCCAGTGACGAGTCGGCCTTCTGCCAAGTCCACCGCCCCCAACGACCGTGTCCAGGGGGTGGGCATCGTGGATGCAGGGGTAGGCGGGCGAGAAGCGCGCTCCGAGGCGTACCGAAAGGTACGTCGCAGGAGACGCGACGAAGCCCAACGACGCCCTGCGCCGCGAGGTCCGCCCCTCTACCCCACCGAGCCTTCCATTTCGAGCTCTATCAACCGATTCAGCTCGACCGCGTACTCCAGGGGCAGCTGCTTGGCGATGGGCTCGATGAACCCGCGCACGATGAGCGCCATCGCCTCTTCTTCGCTCATGCCCCGGCTCATCAGGTAGAACAACTGCTCGTCGGCCACCTTGGAAACGGTAGCCTCGTGACCGACGTTGGCGTCGTTCTCTTCGATTTCGATGTACGGATAGGTGTCCGTGCGTGACGTCTCGTTGATGAGCAACGCGTCGCACTCGACGTTCGACTTCGCGCCGAGGGCACCATCGTAGACCTTACACAGGCCGCGGTAGGTCGAGCGCCCCGTGCCCTTCGAGATGGACTTCGAGACGATCGTCGACGTTGTGTGTGGCGCCGCGTGGACGACCTTGCCGCCGGTGTCCTGGTGCTGGCCGTCGCCCGCGTACGCGATCGAGAGGATCGACCCGTGGGCCCGCTCTCCGACCAGGTAGCACGACGGGTACTTCATCGTGGCCTTGGAGCCCAGGTTGCCGTCCAACCACTCCATGGTCCCGCCCTCGTTCACCAGCGCTCGCTGGGTCACCAGGTTGTACATGTTGTTGGACCAGTTCTGGATCGTGGTGTAGCGGAAGCGGGCTCCCTTGCCCACCACGATCTCGATGACGCCCGAGTGGAACGACTCGGTGGAGTAGACCGGGGCGGTGCAGCCTTCGATGTAGTGGGCGCTGGCACCCTCTTCGATGATGATCAGGGTCCGCTCGAACTGCCCCATCCGCTCCTGGTTGACCCGGAAGTAGGCCTGGAGCGGCGTCTCCAGGTCGACACCCTTGGGCACGTACACGAAGGAGCCCCCAGACCACACGGCCGCGTTGAGCGCGCTGAACTTGTTGTCGCCGATGGGAACCACGGTCGAGAAGTATTTCCGGAACAGCTCGGGGTGGTTCCGGAGGCCGTCCTCGATGGAGTCGAAAATGACGCCCTGGGACTCCCACTCCTCCTTCAGCGAGTGGTAGACCATCTCCGACTCGTACTGGGCGCCTACTCCGGCCAGCACCTTCTGCTCGGCCTCGGGAATGCCCAGCTTGTCGAAGGTCCGCTTGATGTTCTCCGGCACGTCGTCCCAGGAGTGCTCCATGCGGTCCTGGGGCCGTACGTAGTAGTAGATCTCGTCGAGAACGGCATCCAGGTTGGACAGATCCGCCCCCCACTCGGGCATGGGCTTCGACTCATAGATCTTGAGCGCCTTCAGCCGGAACTCGAGCATCCACTCGGGCTCGCCTTTCTGGGCACTGATCTCACGCACCACGCTCTCGTCCAGGCCCACACGGGTCCGGAAGACCGGCTTCACGTCATCGATGAAGTCGTATTTGTACTCGTCGAGGTCGAGTCCTTCGACCAGCTCGTTCTTCGGCATCAGGGGCTCCTGTTCGCCCGTTCAGGGTCCGGGTGCGCCGTCCGGCCCACCCGCGACGTCGGGGTCGGTCAGACCGCGGCGGGCTCTTCCCGGTATTCCTCGTATCCGCCCTGCTCCAACTCCAGCGCCACCTCGGGGCCGCCCGACCGGACGATCCGGCCGTTGACCATGACGTGGACGTGGTCGGGCGTGATGTAGTTGAGCAGTCGCTGGTAATGAGTGATCAGGAGAACGGACATGTCCGGGTTCTCCCGATGCAGCGTGTTCACCCCATTGGCGACGATCTTCAGCGCGTCGATGTCCAGGCCCGAGTCGGTCTCGTCCATCAGGGCCAGCGACGGCTGGAGGACCGCCATCTGGAGGATCTCGTTCCGCTTCTTTTCGCCGCCGCTGAACCCGTCGTTGACGGGCCGCTCGGCGAAGGCGGGCTCCATGTCGAGCAACTTCATGCGCTCGAGAAGCTCGTCCTGGAAATCGAAGAGGTCGAGCTCTTCGCCTTCCTCGAGTCGGGCCTGCAAGGCCGTCCGGAGGAAGTTCGCGATCGAGACGCCCGGGATCTCGACGGGATACTGGAAGGCCAGGAACACGCCGTCCTGGGCCCGCTCGTCCGGCTCCAGCTCCAGCAGGTCGTCGTCCTGGTAGGACACCTCACCCCCGGTGACTTCATATCCGGGGTGCCCGGCCAGCACCTTGGCCAGCGTGCTCTTGCCGGAGCCGTTGGGCCCCATGATCGCGTGGATTTCTCCCGCGCTGATCTCCAGATCGACACCCTTCAGGATGTCCAGATCTTCGTCCGCTACCTTGGCACGAAGGTCACTGATCTTCAGAATTGGCGAATCGCTCATCGGAATCCGTGGGAAACTGGTCCGTTGGTTTTATCAAGAATGATTCTCTTTTTCGTTCGAAAGCTAGATCCGCCGGGACCGGCGGTCAAGTCGATTCAGGCTGCAATTACGCCCGTTCCGGGACGCCGCGACCCCGGGCCCGATACCCGTAGCCTGGGGCCGTTGGACACGGAGTCGGGGAGCCAGCACCCGGGCCTGAGTCTGGACGGACCGCGATGAGCCAGGCACCCGGGTCCGAATTGGGAGAACGCGTATGGGTGGTGATGGGTGGAGGCGGGTTGAAGGGCCTTTGCCACCTCGGCGCCTGGAAAGCCATCCGGGAGGCGGGCATCGAGCCCGCCGGGGTCGTAGGCACCAGCATCGGATCGCTCATCGCGTGTTACCTGGGGTTCGGCGAAAGCCTCGAAGCTCTGGAGGACCTGGCCCGGTCCCTGACGCCTCGGGACATCGTTCGGCTGAACCGGCGGGTGGCCTGGATCAACGGCGTCAGGCAGCCGTCGGTCCTCAGAGGCGACGTGCTGCGGGACTTCTTCGAAGACGTGCTTGCTGGGCATACCTGGGACGACCTGCAGATTCCGGTTCAGGTGAATGCCGTCAGCCTGAGCTCGGGGGAATGCGTCTGGTTCGGCCCCGGAGGTCGAACCGACGTCCCGGTCCTCGACGCCGTGCAGGCTTCATCGGCGCTCCCCGTGCTGCTCCCACCCGTGCGCGTGGGCGGAGAACTCATGGTGGACGGGGGCGTGGTGGACATGTTGGGATTGGATCGCGCCGCGGACCGAGGAGCATCCGGCGTGATCGGGGTGGACGCGGGCGCTCGGGGGCCCGTGGACGGGGACCAGGTGGTGGCCCACGGCATGGTGGGCATTCAACAGCGCCTCTTCGGGATCATGTCCTCACAGCGCCGTCTTCGGAAGCTGAGCGAGTGGTCCCGGCTGCCTCTACGGGTGATACGGCCCCAGTTGGACGGCTACGAGATCTTCGACTTCAAGCACATCGGGTATTTCATCGACGAGGGCTATCGAGCGGCGAAGGCAGTGCTGAACGGGGGCTGAGGCGCGAGACGTCCGACCCGCCGTCAGCGCGAGCGGGCAGACCAACGCCGCGGAGACCTTCGCGGCGAGGGCGGGGGGGAGACGTCCCACCGGGTGAGCACGTCCACGAAGGCCTGCAGGGCCGCGGAGAGGCCCCCCCGGCGGGCGAGGCCCCGGGGCGTCGAGCCTGTGAGCCTTTTGACGGCCCTCCCCAGCGCACCCCCCGTGGAGTATCCGACCCGGAACGCGGCATCGTCCACCGTCAGCCCTGGGGACTGGAGGATCCGCGCCGCCTGGAAGATCCGACCCCAGAGAAGCAGCTGCCGCGCCGAGGGCAGGTCGTTCGACCGGAGTTCTCGACCCAGGGCCCGGGGGGTGGTCCCCACGGCCGCGGCGAGGTGGGCCACCCTCGGCTCCTCCTCGGCGTTTTCTACAGCCCATCCCAGGCAATCCAGAACGAAGGGCGGCAGCCTGCCGTCTAGAGTCCGCATGACCCTGGCCGCGGTGGCTCGGGAAAGGGCGCGATCGACCGCGAACCGGATCGCGGTGCGCCCTTCCTGCCCCGTGGCCTGGAAGACCCCGTCGATATGAAGCCGTCCAAGGTCGAACAGGTCGGCTTCGCGCCCCTGGAAGTCGGAGTAGACGACGATGGCCAGATCCGGGTGCTTCCGACGGAAGCGTTGGAGCTGGGAGTAGGAAAGGGGGCGAAACGCGTCGTACGGGTCGACGACGCAAAGGTCCACCGGCTGACGCATGACGAGCCGCAGCAGGTGCCTCCAACCGGGTGAGTGAATCACCCGGTCGCGATCGTCCAGCGCCGACGCGAATCGGGCTGAGGCTGCCGCGTCCGGCAGCATCAAGGCCAGGACGGCCAAATCTCGATCCTTGGATGTGAGGCTGGGGGCTGCCCCAATATATCGACGACCCCCGGGCCGCCCACAAGCTAGGACGAGGGAGGGAGCATCTTGTCCAGCTTCACCGCGGTGCCGTAGCAGAGCATCTCCGCCGCGCCGCTCATGACGGTGGAGGTCTGGAACCTCAGGCCGACCACCGCATCGGCACCGAGGGCCTGGGCTTCCTCGATCATCCGGTCCACGGCTTGTTCCCGGGCCTCCGCGAGCATCTTCGTGTACTCGTGGACTTCTCCGCCCGCGATGTTCCTGAAGACGGCGAGCAGGTCTTTGCCCAGGTGTCGGGCACGAATGGACGACCCTCGGACCATTCCCATGGCCCTCGAGATCCGAAAGCCGGGCACTTCGTGAACCGTCGAGAGAATCATCGATGCACATCCCTGTACGGGTCGGTGTGCCATTCCTGATACCGTTCCCAGATCACGGATGCCAGGAGGAGGACCAGCCCGATGACCACGGCGCCCGTAGCCATCTTCTCGAACGGATCGCCAGCCGACGTGGCGAAGAGGTATGCGGCATAGACGCTCCAGGACGACAGCCCCACGATCAGGAGGATCCACCCAAGGGGCCGGGTGAGACGCCGATTGACCACGCTCCAGACGGAGTCGGAGCCCGCTGGGGCGGCGAACGTCAGGTCCTGAAGGTCGTTCTTCATGGCCCGAAACACGGCCAGCTCGCGCTGGAGCTCCGTCGATACCTCCAGCGTTTCGTCGATCCAGACGTGCTCTTCCTGGGACGTTTCGCCGTCCAGGTAGCGCATCAGGTCGTCATGAGTGATTCGGCGTTCCACCTGTCTCTGCTCCGTCAGGGATACTCGGCGCCCGCGGTGACCAATGCGTCTTTCAACGCGCGGCGCGCGTGATAGAGGCGACTGGCCACGGTGCCCTCGGGAATATTCAGGATCTCCGCGATCTCCGCGTACCGAAAGCCCTGAAGCTCTTTCAGGACGAGTATTTCCCTGTGTTCGTCACCGATCTGGTCGAGCCCCTTCCACAGCAGCTCACGGGCCTCGACCTTCTCCCGTCTACGCGCGGGTCCAGGGGCGTGTTCGTCCGAACGCAGCTCGAGTCGTTCGTCGAGGGTTTCGACCTTGAACCGGGCCTTCCGACTCCGGAGCATGTCCCGGCACTGATTCCGCAGGATCTGGAAGAACCAGGGTCCGAACGGTCGGGTCACGTCGAACTTCCTCAATGACTGATACGTCTTCACGAACGCCTCCTGAACCGCGTCCTTGGCGTCTTCCAGATTCCCCATCATGCCGACGGCCACGCGCATTCCCGGCCGCTCGTACGCTCGTACGATCGGTTCGTAGAAATGGGCGTTCCCGGCCTGGCACTTCAAGATCAACTCTCGCTCTACCTCAGGTTGCACCTGGGCTCCCGCGTGACGTTGGCAGCTCGCCTGGGCGAACTGCGGTATGGGGGCTACGAAGGCCGCGCCGAAATTCTTCACGCTCCAGATGAAACTGCAAGGTGAACGAGAAGATCGAAGCCCGACTCGGCACCCCGCATCCGTTATCCCGGAACCCACGAGAGGGGGTGCCGGTCCCTTGACTTCCCCTGCCACGCGCCCGCAATTCAGCCCCGGCGAGCCCCCGGTTGCCACCTGGGGCGTCGAGCCTTCGGACGTCATCAACCGGGAGTGCCCGTGCGCGTCATCGTGGCGGTTCTGCTCGCCTTCCTGGCCGTGCCCCGGGCAGTCGCGGCACAGACCGGGGCCCAGGGCGGCGAATGGCGAGCATACGGAGGAGACGCCGGGAACACGCGGTACACATCCCTGGACCAGATCGGACCGGACAACTTCTCCGACATGGAGATCGCCTGGCGCTGGTCCGCGATGAACTTCGGTCCATACCCGGAGCTCGAGAGCCAGACCGTTCCCCTCATGATCGACGGGGTGCTGTACGCCACGGCCGGCGCCCGGCGATCCGTCGTCGCCATCGATCCCCGCACCGGCGAGACGCTATGGACCTGGCGAATGGACGGGGGCGAGCGGTGGGATGAGGCGCCCCGGCGCAATTCCGGCCGAGGTCTGGCCTATTGGTCCGACGGAGCCGACCGGCGCGTCCTGGTCGTCACGCCGGGGTTCCGCCTGGTGGCCCTGGACGCGGATACCGGTTGGCCCGTCGAGGGCTTCGGCCACCACGGGGTGGTGGATCTCTACGACGGTCTCCGGTGGCCCGACGGCGAGAGGGAGGCCGGCGCGATCGGAAACAGCTCGCCACCCACCGTCGTCGGGAACTCGGTCATCGTGGGCCCGGCCCTTCGGATCGGCATGCGGCCGCGCTCGAAGAGGAACGTGCCCGGCGACGTCCGGGCATTCGACGCCCGAACCGGCGCGCTCCTGTGGACCTTCCACACCGTTCCCACCCGAGGCGAGTTCGGCTACGACACCTGGCTGGACGGCTCAGCCGAGTACAGCGGGAATGCGGGCGCCTGGGCACCGATGGCCGCGGATCCGGATCTGGGGCTCGTCTACGTGCCGGTGGAGGCGGGCACCAGCGACATGTACGGGGGGCACCGGCCGGGCAACAACCTGTTCTCGTCCAGCCTCGTGGCGTTGGATGCCGAGACGGGTGAGCGCGCCTGGCACTACCAGATCGTGCATCACGACATCTGGGACTTCGACATCGCGGCCAATCCGATCCTCGCCGACGTGGTCGTGGACGGCCGCCCCCGAAAGATCGTGACGCAGCTCACGAAACAGGCGTTCGCCTACGTCCTCGATCGGGAGACGGGGGCACCGATCTGGCCCATCGAGGAAGTCCCCGTGTCCCAGGACGGCGTGCCCGGCGAGTGGACCTCCCCCACCCAGCCGATCCCGACCCGACCGGCGGCCTTCGACCTGCAGGGCCTGAGCGAAGACGACCTCAACGACCTGACGGAAGAGGTCAACGAATTGGTACGGGAGTTCGTCGCTCCGTATCGCCTGGCCGCCCTGTACGATCCCGTGTCCTTGAGGGACGCCCCGGACGGGACCGACGGCACCATCGTCGTGCCCGCGGCCGACGGAGGGGCTCGGTGGGAATCGGGCTCCTACGATCCCGAAACCGGCCTGCTCTATGTCGCTTCCGTGACGACGCCCTACCTGTACCAGCTCGAGCCGGACGGCGACGCGACCGATCTCGACTACGTCGCCCGGTACGGTTCGACGACGGTGGAGGGCATTCCCCTGACCCGTCCGCCGTGGGGGCGCATCACCGCGATCGACCTGAACACGGGAGACCACGTGTGGATGGCGCCCAACGGTCGCGCCACCGCCACGGTCACGGAACACCCTGCGTTGGCGGGCGTCGACCTCAGCCGTGCCGGGAAGCAGACCCACGCCCTGACCCTGACCACGCCGACCATGCTCGTGGCCGGCGAAGGCTTCACGGGCGACCCCGTTCTGCGGGCCCTGGACAAGCGGACCGGCCATACCCTCGCCGAGCTGGAGCTGCCTGCCCCCCAGGTGGGCTTGGCCATGAGCTACATGCTCGAGGGCCGCCAGTACATCGTCTTCACGGTGGGCGGCTCGGGCCACCCGGCCGAGATCATCGCCCTCGCTTTGCCCGCCAGTGCCTTGGAGCCGGCTGGTCCCGATGACTCCGGGCGGGGCGACTCCGGGGACGTGCACTGAGCGGGCAGGTGGGCGGCGCCGGCCGGGAGACCTGGGGAAGCCGGCTGGGGTTCATTCTGGCCACTGCGGGTTTCGCGGTGGGACTCGGCAACATCTGGCGATTCCCCTACGTCGTCGGCGAGAACGGTGGGGGCGCGTTTCTCCTGCTGTACCTCGCGTTCGCCCTGGTGATCGGGGTGCCGCTGATGACGATGGAGCTCACGCTCGGTCGGAAGGCCCAGCTCAGCCCGATCGCCGGCATGAGGCGACTCACGGGGAGCTGGAAGAGCCCCTGGAACCTCATCGGTTGGCTGGGCGTGGGTACGATGGCGTTGATCGTGTCGTACTACGTCATGCTCATGGGATGGATCGTGGCGTACGCCGGGATCCTGGGCATGGGCAAGCCCCTGGGTGCCGATCCGGAGCAGACGGCCCGTTCGTTCACCGCGTTCACGACCCGACCAGGGGCCCAGATCGTGTTGACGCTGCTCCTGTGCGTCCTGATCAGCCTCGTCCTCCGTCGTGGCCTCCAGGCCGGGCTCGAGCGGCTGGCCAAGGTGGCGATGCCACTGCTCGCGTTCATGATGGTAGGCCTGGCGGCGTGGTCGATTCTCCTGCCGGGGGCGGGGGCGGGGTTGGCGTGGCTGTTCAGGCCGGACTTCTCTGCGCTGAACGGACAGGTGGCGCTCGCCGCGCTGGGGCAAGCCTTCTATTCCATCGGCATCGGTATGGGGGCGGCGTTCGCGTTCGGGAGCTACCTGCCACCGGGCCACTCCGACATCCCCGGCAGCGTCGTCATCGTCGTCATTGCCGACACCGTCATGGCGGTGCTCGCCGGCCTGGTGATCTTCCCGGCGCTGTTCGCCATGGACATGGCTCCGGACTCGGGTCCGACCCTCCTGTTCGTGTCCATGCCCGCCCTGTTCGCGATCATGCCGGGCGGACGGATTTTCGGCTTCCTCTTCTTCACCCTTCTCACGGTGGCAGCCCTCACCTCGGTGATCGCCGGATTCGAGTTGCTCACGACCGTGTTGAAGGACACGGGCAAGATCACCCGAAAAGGTGCGGCGGCGGTGGTGGGGCTGTTCGCATGGGCGGCCTCCGTGATCGTGATCATGACCGAAGGGCCGTGGCAGGGCTTCACGCTCGCCGGCAGGGATCTGTTCGGGTTCCTGGACTTCGTGTCCGGCAACTACATGCTCACGACGGGGGGATTCCTGATCGCCCTCTATGTGGCGGTGTCGTGGGGTTGGCGTCGGTTCCAGTCCGACGCGAACGAGGGCGCCGCGGGATTCCGCGTGACCGATGCGTGGAGGCTCCTGGTCCAGGTCCTCATTCCCGTGTCCGTGGGTTTGATCCTGCTCGTGGCGTTGGGACTCCTTTGACCGGGAGTCCGCACGTGTGGCGGCGTACCGTAGCGCGATCCGGTTGCTGTCGACGTTGGCCCGACCGTAGGGTGGAGCCGGACTCCACCATGAACCGAGGCGGAATGAAGAATCGAGCGGAGACGCACGGCTCTCGCCGGGGCGGACATCGCGTCCTGGTCCTGGCAGTGCTGGTCGGACAGCTGGCGTGTAGCGAGCCGTCGTCGGCCCCGGGTCAAGCGTCGGACCAGCTCTCGGCCGTCGTGGACGACCTTTGGGAGCACAGCATCGCCGGAGATCCGCTGTCGCGGCTCGGCCGGGGGATGCCCGTGACGGAACTGCCGGACCTGTCCTTCGAGGGAGCCGCCCTCGAAGCCGAGTACCAACAGACGGTCATGCAGCGCCTTCTGCAGGTGGACCGGTCGGACCTGCAGTTGGGAGAGCAACTCACCCTGGACGCGCTCTTGTGGGAGAGCTCGATGGCCGTCGAGGGCCTGGAGTTCTTCTGGCTCCAGGGCTTCCTGACGCCGTACGCGTCCCCGCTGCGGACCCTGGCGCTCCTGTTCCCCGCCATGCCTCTCACCACGGCGGAAGAGGCCCGGGCGTACCTGGACCTGGCGGAGAAGCTGCCTGCCTTCATCACGGGACTGGAAGATCGAGCCAAGGGACAGGCCGAACGGGGAATCGCGGTGTCAGCGGCCAACCTACCCAACGTGGTGGACACGTGGCGGGCGCAGGCCACGGAGCCTGAACGGAGCCTGGCCTGGCCGGGAGAGGCCCGAGTCTCCGGTCTGCCTGCCGAGGTCGCGAGTGAATTCCGGGTAGAGCTGTCGACGTTGATCCAGGAAGAGATCAACCCTCGGTTCCGCGCTCTGGCGGACTACCTCGACGGTCCGTACGCGGAGGTGGCTCCCGCCGGGGTCGGGCTCTCCGAGTACGAAATGGGCAAGGAGTACTACCGCTACCTGGTCCGTTGGCACACCACCATGGACGTCTCTCCGGAAGAGGTGCAGGAGGCGGGAGAGGAACTGCTGGCCGACTTTCGCCGCGCCATGGCCGAGATCCGACGCGAGGTCGGTTTCGAGGGCACTCGGGAGGAATTCCACGCGATTCTTCGGACCGACCCCCGGTTCTTCCCCGAGTCCCCCGAAGAGGTCCAGCGCCGCCTGATGGAGGCCGCGGATTCCATGTGGGTCCGGATCGGGGACTACTTCGAGGTCACGCAGGAAGCGCCCTACGGGGCCAGGCGACTGCGCGCCGACCTCGAGCCGACCATGACCTACGGCTACTACAACCCACCCAGCGCTGAAGACCCGCACGGCTATTACAACTTCAACGGGTCCAGCCTGGACCAGCGTAGCTGGATCGGTCTGGCCTCGATCGGCCTTCACGAGCTGATTCCCGGACACCACTTCCACATCGCCCGGCAGATGGAGAACGAATCGCTGCCCGAGCTGCGCCAGACCCGGCGCCACACAGCGTTTACGGAGGGCTGGGGGTCCTACTCATCGTTCCTGGGTCTCGAAGCGGGGATCTATCGGGACCCGTATTCCCGCTACGGGCTCTACGCGCTCGAGAGCTTCCTGGCCACGCGGCTGGTGGTCGATCCCGGCATGAACTACTTCGGCATGACGCTGGAAGAGGGCAGGGAGTTCATGCGGGAGAACACCCTGGAGTCCGAGACCCAGATCGAGACCGAATCGCTCCGGTACTCGACGGACATCCCAGGCCAGGCGCTGGGCTACCAGATGGGGAGTCGGATGTTCGTCGGCCTTCGTGAACGGGCCGAGGAGGTGTTAGGGGAGGACTTCGACATCCGTGCCTTCCACGAAGCGCTCATGGAGCACGGTTCTTTGCCGATGGTGGTGGTCGACCGTCGCATCACCGAGTACCTCGAGGCAGCAGCGGGTCCGGAGAGCGAGCCATGACCGAGCCACACGCGAGACGGCGCTGAACGAATGAAAAGACAGGGAATCCCCATGACGGAATGCTGCCGGTGAACGGGCTCCTTCGCTTTTCCGGGGCCGTTGACCGGATGAACGACAAGATCGGCTCCTGGATTCAGTGGCTGACCTTGTTCATGATCATCGTCGGGGCCGTGAATGCCCTGTTGCGGTACGCCACCCGATTCGCCGGCGTCTCGCTAAGCTCCAACGCCTTCATCGACCTCCAGTGGTACATGTTCAGCCTCGTGTTTCTCCTGGGCGCGGCCTGGGGGCTGAACAACGGCGCCCACGTCCGGGTCGACGTCTGGTACGAGCGGCTGAGGCCCCGTACCCAGGCGATCATCGACCTGGCCGGCCACGTCCTGTTCCTGATCCCGTTCAGCCTCGTGATGCTGTACGTCTCCTGGCCGCCGGTGCGGAACTCCTGGTCCATCCGGGAGACATCGCCGGATCCCGGGGGCCTGGCCCGCTACCCGATCAAGACCGTGATCCTGATCTGCTTCGCCCTGCTGGCGCTCCAGGGTGTCAGCGAGGTGATCAAGAAGGTGGCTTTCCTGCGGGGAGACTTGCCACCGGATGGATCGAGGCAGACAGCTGGGGCTGCGCAAACGCCCGAAGCCGGTGCAACGGACCCGGGCGAGGAGGAGCGGGGGGGCATCGAGGAGGACGGCGATGCGCAGGGCGGTGACACCCCGGCCGGGACGGAGCCGACATGAGCGGCCTCTGGGGTCCGGTCATGTTCGGGGGCGCGCTGGCGCTCATCTTCACCGGATACCCGGTCGCGTTCGCCCTGGCCGGCACGGCCATGCTCTTCGCGGTCATCGGTTGGTTGGCCGGCGCATTCGATCCGATCCTCTT
>CAJIAX010000162.1_pt1 | contig 13278 bp, 7 predicted proteins | sample 9199251 | NCBI WGS metagenome assembly CAJIAX01 (sample SAMEA7708287, study PRJEB35096) | sediment metagenome | biome: marine neritic benthic zone biome [ENVO:01000025]; feature: sediment [ENVO:00002007]; material: shallow marine sediment [ENVO:03000034] sea grass bed [ENVO_01000059] ... | reverse complement strand
TGATGCCCGGCGCCCGGATCGTGATGCCCGAACCCGGAGCCGTCTGGCCGGCGATGTAGATGCACCGGGACCGTACCTCGATCCGGCTGCTCAGCTCGATCACGCCGGCCACGTCGAAGACCACGACGCTGAGCCGGTCGCTCTGCGCGCCCTCCACCGCCGCTCGGAAGCTGCCCGTGCCGCTGTTCTGCAGGTTCGTCACCCGCAGCACTTCCATGTTCGAGCGGCTGCAGGCCGTCAGCGCCATCGCTCCGTACCCCTCCGCTCCCGGAAACGCCCGGAATCCCGTCGGCGGCGGCGGGGGCGGGGGCGGCGGCGGCGACGACGAGGTGCCCGGAATCTCGAGCGGTCCGTCGTGGCCCCAGGGCCCGGCGTTTGCGGCATCCGGCTCGGACCTCACCTGGACACCCACCCAGGAGGCTTCGCTCAGGCGCGGAACCGACACTCGATGCTGGGTCCCACTTACGATCCCGGCGAACACGGCGAATCGCCCATCGGACGACGGGAAGCCTGCACTCGCGCCTTCGGCGCTGCTGGAGTCCTGCCGCATGTCCAGCCGATGCGCCCCGGAGCCCGGGCTCCAGTGTACGTCGACCCGGACGGAGTCTTCGGTGGTCTCGACCACGCTGAGGGTCACCGTTGGCGGACCCGTTACGGTGACCGAGATGATGTCGGTCTTACCGTCCGCGCGGGCGACCACGGTCGCTTCACCGGACGATTGGGCCACGATGTTGCGCTGATCGTCCCGTGAAGCCAGCGCGACCTGCGCCACCTCGGAATCGGTGCTGCTGAAGTCGAACTCCGCGTTCGGCATTGCGTTGCCGAGCGAGTCGTAGGCAGCGGCGGTGGCCAGGGCGCTCTGCCCTGGATCCAGGGTCAGGTCGGACGGCTCGATCTGCACGCTCGCCACCAACTGCTGGGAGTCGATGCGCGCTGTGTCCGCTCCGCTCTCGGTGGCCGCTACGATCAGGGCGATCCCGACCGCCTGTGACACCACCCTGCCGAAGTTGTCCACGGTTGCCACCTGCGGGTTCAGGCTCGTCCACTCGATCGGCGCTTCCGGCACGAAGTTGCCGTCCGCGTCTGTGACCGTGGCCGTGAGCTGCACCACGGCGGTGAGGGCCCGGGTGGTCGTCGTGGGGGGCGTGAGCGCCACGGTCAACGGACCGCCGCCTCCACCACCCCCACCGCCACCTCCGCCCGAGGAGTCTCCGTTTACGACCACACCAGCGGTGCCGGTGGCACCGTCCAGAGAGGCCGTAACAACTCCGGAACCGCCGCCGACCGCCGTGGCGAAACCGCCCACATCCACCGCGACAACCAGGGGATCCGAGGTCTCCCACGTTACCGGACGGTCGTTGATCTTGTTCCCGTACGCGTCGTACGCGCTGCCGCTGAACTGCTGCGTGTCACCAGCGTCCAGGGTCACGTTCGCTGGCGTCACGACGACGGAACTGGCAGGACCCACCGTTGCCGTGGCGTTGAACTCCGCCGTGTTCTCGGCGGCGTCCGACCAGACGGTGACTCCCTGGGCTCCGGGGCTGGTGCCCAGCGTCCACTGAACGGACGCTTCACCCGAGCCGTTGGTGGTCACGGAGTTGGCGGATACCGAACCACCGCCGGAGCTCACGGAGAACCGCACCTCGAGACCCGCCGCCGGAGCGCCCTCCCCGTCCGTGGCCCGGACGATCAAGGCATCCGGCAGGGTCTCGCCCACGGTCGCCGTCTGTCCGTTGCCGGATACCCGGGCCAGGGACGTGCTGTTGAACGCCTGAACCCGAATCGAGGCCGATCCCGAAACCGCCTTGTTGGGTCCGGCCGCCGGACCCGCCACGCTGCTGGCCGAGACCGTGCTGGCGACGATCGTGGCGTCCCCCTCGTTGACGCCTCGGACGGTTCCGGAACCGTCGACGGAGGCGACCTGGGTCTGCTCGGACTTCCAGTCGACGAGCACGTCCGGGATCTCGTTGCCGTACTTGTCCAGCACCCTCGCGGTCAAGCGGTTGCTGTCGGAGACGCCGACGGTGTCCGAAGGAGGATCGACGACGATCCGATGGGGCTGACCGGCCTTGCCCCACCCGTGGATCTTCGTTCCGCTCTTTCGGCCTCCTGGCGCCGCGGCGGGTGCGGCTGCCGCGCCACCTTCACGCACCGCGAGCGCGTTGGCACCCACCTGGGCTCCGAGGGTCCACTCCACCGTGGCGTAGCCGTAGGCGTCCGTGGTCACCATGATCGGGGACACCAGCCCGCCGCCTGCCTCAACCTCGAAGCCCAGCGTCACCCCGGGCACGGGCAGGCCGCCCCGGTCGATGACCCGCACCTCGACACTGTCCTCCAGGGCGGCACCCGCAACGCCAACGTGGATCTCGTCTCGTACGAGGAGAAGCACGTCGTCGACGACCGGCTGGACGATGACGATCGCCTGGGACTCCACGCCGTAGGCCGGAGCCCGGACGAAGATCGTGGTCTGACCGGGATGCTTCGCCTCGATCTCTCCCGTGGACGACACCGACGCGATGCCGGGCTGGTCGCTGCTCCACTCCAGGTTGTGAGCGCTGACGCCCTGCCCCTGGGGACCGGCCAGCAGGGCCGTGAGCCGGCCTGAAGCGCCGTCGTCAAGGGTCAGGACGGAGGGCGAGACGGACAGGGAGGCCTGTGCGCCGGGGTTCGCCACGAGCCCCGTCGACGGGTCGTCGCAGGACGCGACCGCGAGTAGAGTCGTCAGCAGGAGCCAGGCGCTGTACCGAAAGCCGCGCCTACGTTCACCGATCGAGTTGGACCTGAGCATGGTGTCTCGCATCGTTCAAGCGTTGGGGGATCCCAGCAGACCCGTTGCACGTGCGCCACATGCGCGGGTTCGACACGAGAAAGACCTGAAGCAACGCGTGGGCCGAGTGTGGACCGGGGCTGGAGGAGATGCGGGATACCGTTTGAGGACAAGCAGTTAGATTCGTTGGGATGAGTTCCGGTATCCGGCTCTGGACCCGATGGGATCGGTCCCTTTTTGCCGTGTCGGGAACAAATGTTCTGCCCCAGGCGGTATTCGATTCGGAGGTTGATCCATGAAGGAGCCGCGGCAGGCACTTCGGCGTCGGTCGCTCCGGTGGGCCGCACGCGGTGGCGGAGTCTTCTTCGTCCGGTCCTCTTGGCTTTGTCAGGCAATCGCGGTTGGAGCAGAGGGGTCCAAAGGGGAATCGCTGAGACGGTGGCTCGAATGGAACGAGGGGTGGCCCGCACGGTGACCGAACAGGAATCGACTCAGGACCGGTCCGGCCAGGCTCGTGTACTCATCATCGGCGGTCCCGACGTTGACAGCCGTCTGGACCTCATGGATCGCCTGTCCACGGACTTCTCGCTGGCGTGTGCGGGTTCGGATCCGCGCCTGGAGGCGACGTTCAACGCGCGGGGCTTCCGTTTCCACGCGTTTCACATGCGCGGAGCGGTCAGTCCCCTGTCCGACATGAGGTCGTTCGTGGAGTTATGGCGGATCTGTCGGCGGGAGAGTCCTGACATCGTTCACGCGTTCGCGACCAAGCCTTCGGTCTGGGGGCGGTTGGCAGCGGTTCTGGCGGGGGTCCCGGTCGTCGTCGGCACACTGCCGGGTCTCGGTTCGTTGTACGTAGCCGGGGAAAGGAGGGGAGGCGTCGTCCGGCGTATGTATCAGTGGCTGCAGTTCCGAACCTCTCGGAGCTCGTCCGCGACGGTCTTTCAGAACGAGGCGGACCGGCAACAGCTGATCGACGCCGGCGTAGTGGACGCCGAGGCTTCCACCATCATCCCCGGATCGGGTGTTCGGACCGACGTGTTCAGCAGAGTCGCGATCCCTCCCGACGAGGTGGAGGCGGCGCGGCGGGAAATAGGCGGCGACGGCGCCAGCGTCGTGGTCACGATGGTCGCCCGGCTGATTCGCCCCAAGGGCGTCCTGGAGTTTGCCCGCGCGTGTCGTGAGCTGCGGCAGACGCACCCTACGGCCCGATTCGTGCTGATAGGCCCGGCGACGACCGAAAGCGTCGACGCGCTCACTTCAGAAGAGATGGCCGAGGTCACGGAGTGCTTGACCTGGTTGGGATCGCGAACGGATGTGCCCGTGCTTCTGGCTGCGAGCGACATCTTCGTCCTACCTTCCTACTATCGGGAGGGGATGCCGCGCGTTCTGCTCGAGGCGGGTTCGATGGGGCTTCCGTTGATCGCGGCAGACATCCCGGGGGCCAACGACGTGGTGGAGCAGGGCGTGAACGGTTGGCTCGTCCCACCACGGGAGGTCGAGCCACTCCGACGCGCGATCGCGAAGCTGGTCGACGACACCCAACTCCGTACTGAAATGGGGTCGGCTGCCCAGAGCATCATCCGGGAACGATTCGGTGTCGATGCGATCGCTCAACAGCACGCGGAATTGTACCGGGAGCTGTGTCGGATCGCCGCAGATCGTTCGCAGGGACGCACGGTCGAACCGTAACGCGCGCCGGCTCTACCGGCCGTAACGACGAAAGAGGTCAAGGTCGACATGAACGACGGGTTCAGGGCGCTTCCTCCGGGGGCGGACGAGTACGGCTACGAAGAGGTGGGGACCGATAGTAGTCCGGTCCGTGACCTCCAGCAGATCGCCGAGACGGTTCGTCAGCGATGGTGGCTGCTCGTCTTCACGGCCGCGACGGCGGTGTTCGCCGCCTGGTATCTCGGCAGGGACGAGGTCCGGTTGTACACGGCCGAATCGCTGCTGCTTTTCGAGGAAAGTGCGCCGGTGGTCGGTCTGACCCTGGGCGGTCAGAACGAAGGCATCGGTAGCCAGCTCGAGATCATCCAGAGCCGGTCGGTGCTTGCACCGGTGGTGGATTCCACCGGCTTCCAGTTGCGCATGTTCGACCGACAGGGTGATCGCACCGTTCTGATCACCAACCTGGAAGTCGATCCGGACGCGATGGGAGCCCAGTATTCCATGGGGGCGGACGGAAATCAGATCGTCCTCACCAATCTGGCCACCGAACTGGAAGTGGGCCGTTCCGCGAGCGGGGCGCTCGTTCGGGGCCCCGGATTCTCGTTCGGCCCCATCACCGCCGAGGATCTGCCCGACCCGGTGACGTTCGGGGTCTCCCGACGCCAGGCCGCGATCACGAGCCTGCAGGCCAGGCTGATCGTGGAAGAGGGGCAGGGGCCGAACATGATGCGAGCCCAGTACACCGACCCGGATCCCGTCTACGCCGCGGCGGTCGTGAACCAGGTGGCTCGCTCGTACCAGGAATACAGCCTGGTGACGAACAAGAGCGTGTCCGGACGTCGGCGGGCTGCCATCGCGGACGAAATGGTGATCCTGTCGGACTCCCTGAACTCAGCCCAGCAGGCCTCGTTGGAGTACCAGCGTAGCACGCAGCTGTTGAACCCCGAGGTCGAGGGCAACGCCCTCATGACCAACGTCCTCGCCACGGAGACCGAACTCCAGGAGCAACGCTTCCAGGAGAGCCTGCTGGAAAGCATGGTGACAGGGCTTCAAGAGGACAACACCACCGACGAGGGGCTGCATCGCATCATGGCCCTGGGCGCCGACCTGGTGCCCGGCGGCATGGAGCTCGAGAACGAGCTGCGCCAGCTGGAGGCCGAGCGCCGACGTTTGACCTCGTCCCAGTTCGGGCTGACCGACAACAATCCCGAAGTGGTGGTCCAGGATTCACTGATCGCCGCTACTCGTGCCCAGATGCGGATGTCGGCTGAGCAGAGCCTGGAGCTGCACCGGGCCCGGACCCAGTCGACGCAGGACCGCCTCGGCCGGTTGCGGGGCGACATCCAGGCCTTGCCTGAGCGCACCGCCGAATACACCCGCCTGCAGCAGCGTGTCGAAGCCATCCAGGCCCAGTTCGACATCCTCGTGGCCCAGTACTTCCAGGCCCAGGTCGAAGAGGGTGCCGAGGCCGGAGACGTGCAGGTGGTGGACCGGGCCCCGGTTCCGATGTGGCCCGACCCCTCGCGGAGGGCCTTGAAGATGGCCATCGCCCTGGTGGCCGGACTGCTCGTGGGTGGCCTGGGAGCCGTGACTCTCGACCAGCTCGATTCCAGGGTACGGGGCACGCGGGACGCAGAGCGGGCCGTGAGCCTCCAGGTCCTGGGCACGGTGCCGAAGATCAACTCCGGTTCGTCCAATCCCAAGTCGGTTCTGATCGGGAAGGAGGCATTCCGGGGCCTCCGCACCAACATTCGCTTCGCACTGTCCGAGCAACCTCGGCTCATGGCCATCACGAGCTCGGCCCCTGGCGAGGGCAAGAGCACGATCGCCGTCAACCTGGCGCTCACGCTGGCGGAACAAGGCTCCCGCGTCCTGCTCATCGACGCCGACCTCCGGCGGCCCCAGGTCCACCGGATTCTGGGGGTCGAGCGGATTCCGGGCCTGGCCGACGTGCTCATGGGTCAGGCCGAGCTGGGCCATGCCATCGTCGACTCCCCGGTACACCCGGGACTCTCGGTGCTACCCGGAGGCTCGGCCACCGGCAGCCCTGCCGAGCTGGTGGGGGGTGACGCCTTCATGAACATGGTGCTCGGCCTCCGCGAGGAGTTCGACACCGTGATCGTGGACACCTCTCCGGTGCTGGCGGTGACAGACGCGGCCCTGGTGGGCACCGTTGCGGACGGGACCATCGTGGTGGTCCGGGCCAACCAGACCGACCAGGGCGCGCTGTCGAAGTGCGTGGAGCAACTTCGTCGGGTCAACGCGAATCTCGTGGGCATCGTCCTCAACGACGTCCCCTTGGACAACGTCGGATACTCGTCCTACTACGACTCCTACTACGACGGTGAGGGCGGTGACCGCCAGAAACGTCACCTGTTGGAATCGGGTGGGCATCGTTCCTGAGGGGGCTCCGGTCGGCGACTCTTGCGATTCTGGTGAGCCGTCTCGTACCTTCGGGTCTCAGGGTTGCAGGCTGTGACCAGAGGAGAGAGATATGTCCAAAGCCAGGAAAGAATATCGGGCCCCGGTCATCAAGGAATGGGGCACGGTATCCGACTTGACGGCGGCCGTCGGCGGCGACGCCGTGCAGGGTAGTGACGGCGGAGGCGGCACGGTCGGCTAGCCAAACCGCCCTCGATCACGTCTCGAACCGGCTTCAACCCAACGGGTTGCTGTCCGGCTCCCGACGCGACCGGAAGGCTCACGCGCGCCCCGAGCGCCGTGGGCCTTCTTGACGTTCAGGATCTTTGGCTCCTTATTCGCAGCGGAGCCGTGAAGTTGTCTGCCGGATCGTTGACCTGAGCCCACTGCACGGAGGGCCCGTCCCTGAAGGTCCATTGGTACACCGATCGAGGTCGGCGACCCGCAAACGAGGACGCGGTGATCGTCGAGGCGCTGTTCGGCAACCGTGATCTGATCGCGGTCGCAGATGGCATGGGCGGTCACGCTGGGGGGGAAGTCGCCAGCGAGCAGGCCCTCCAGACCCTTCTCTCGTTTCTCGAGTCGAGCAACGATCTCGCGGAGGGCGTCCGGCGCGCCAACGAGGCCCTCATCGCAGCGGCCGAAGAGCACCCGGAATGGAAAGGCATGGGCACCACCCTGGTTGCCCTGCTGAGGGTGGGCGACGAGTACCATGTGGCGAACGTGGGCGACAGCAGGGCCTACCGGCTGGATCCCACCGGCATCCACCAGATCACCGAAGACCATTCCTTCACCGCGGAAGCCGTGAGCAGCGGCCGGCTGTCCGAGGACGAGGCCGAACGGTCGCCCTGGCGGAATGCATTGACCCGGGCGGTCGGCACCGACGAGGACGTCGAGGTCGACGTGTTCGGGCCCTACCCCCTGGAGCCGGCCCACAAGGTCGTCTTGTGTTCCGACGGCCTGTACCGGGTCATGGCCGACGACGAGCTGGCGGAAGAGATCCTGGCACAGGGCGAGCGGCCGGACGCCGCCCGCAACCTGGTAGCCGATGCACTGCGCAGGGGATCCAGCGACAACATCTCGGTGGCGGTGGTCGAGTTCGGGGTCATGGAAGAGCGCCCGCCCCTGCAGGGGACGGAGACAGCTCAACCCGCTGACGCCGCTTTCGCGACCGACCCGTTGGCGACGGTGGGCATCGCGGACCTGTCGCCGGAAGCTCCGCCCCTCGAGGACCCGCTGGCGCCCGAGCCGCAGCCGTCGGGCGCGATCGAAGCGGAGGAAGAGGCCGGCGAGGTCCAAGAGGCTCGGGTCGTCGCGGGCGAGGAGGCGAACGCCGCGGCCGTCGGAGCGGCCGCGGTCGGCGAATCCGACGACCTCGACGGTACGGCCGGGGCCGATAGGATGTCCGACCACCCCGAGGGCGCAGAGGCAGCGGAACCGGCGCCGGCGTTCAGGGCGGCGCGCCCCGCCCGGGCTTCCCGGTCCGGCAAGTCTCGGCGATCCCGTCCCCTGACCCGACGGCGCCCGCGGCGCCCGGGCCTGCCGCCCTGGGTGCGCCGCGAGTTCGTCCCGGCGCTGCTCCTGGTGGGGGTTACCCTGGCCATCGTTTTCGTCCTGGTCTCCTTCCTGGACTGAGCCAGGGCAGGAGTACGAAATCCGCCCGGGGGCCGTCCCCGACCTCCGACCGATCCCCACGCCGCCCACATCAACCGTTGCATTCGCGCAACAGGAGTACGCTCCTGGCACGGCCCAGAACTTCGTGGCCAGCGTTTCTCGAGAACGACGCAAAGCCCTGTCCAACAACGACATGACGCCGCCGGCGAACGAGGCGCAGCGTGCGCTCCTCCGGTGCGGTCCCCCGGTACGGATCTTGTCCCTCTACGAGAGCACGCACCTACTGGCCGGCGCGCCGTTGCCCCTGCGGCGCCTCGGAATCGACCAGTCGCGAGCGTGAAGTGACAGGGCGCGCCGGGCGTCGGTCCGGTCGAGGAGCACCATGTGGAGGAGTACGAGATGGCGCTGGTCGTTATCGGCAACCACAACAGATCCGCATCCGACCAACCCAGTCGCGGCGTGCGGCCCGCCGACCTGAGGGCGGCGGCCGGCCGGGTTTCCACGGACCTGCACATGGTCCTGATCCTGAGCAGGAAGGCCCTGGCCGGCGACGGCCTGTCGCCCGAGGTCCGGGCGGCCGTGGGGGAGGCCTTCTTGTTGCACGTCTGGAGCCTGCGGGAGTTCTTCTACGGCACGGAACCGAGGCCGGACGGCGTACGAGCCGCGGACTACTTCCACAGCCCTGCGGAATGGGAGTCCCTCCGACCGACCTTGCCCCGGTCCCTGGATCAGGACTGGCACAGGCTGTCCTCGACGGTGACCCCGGTGTCTCAGGTGGACCCCTGCGCCACCGCGTGTACCGGACCCCGACCGTACCAGGGGTTCACCAGCGATCTGAGGAACGTTACGGAGACCTTCCTCCGGTCCCTGCCTCCTGAGCGCTCGACCTGGTTCGACTTCGTGAACTGACCCGGCCGCGCCTATGGCGCTTCCGGTCCCGTCACGACGGGCGGGAGTGGCAGACACGGGGCCCCACGATGGGATTTCGCCGTCGTGGGGCCCTCCGTATGTTGGCCCGAACGCCGCACCGGTTCTTCTCTTTCGGGCCCTGTCCGCCCCCCGGAGCCTGCCATTTCCGGTACCGAGCCTGCCGCCCGACCCCAGTTCGCCTCGAACGCTCCGGCCCGTTGGGCCGCTCTCGCGTTGCTTTCGCTGGCCGAGCTGGGGGCCATGTCGGTGTGGTTCACCGCCAGTGCCGTGTCTCCGGCGCTGGATCAACTCTGGGGACTGTCCCCTGTCCAGAGCGGGTGGCTCACCACCGTCGTACAGCTGGGATTCGTTGCCGGTACGGCGCTCGTGGCGGTGCTCAACCTGGCCGACGTGGTCCGGGCTCGAGTTCTGTTTCCCGTGTGCGCCTTGTGCGCGGGGCTGGCCAACTTCGCCCTCCTGGTCGTACCCGACTTCGCCTGGGCCCTGGGTTCCCGCTTCCTGACGGGGTTCTTCCTGGCGGGGGTATATCCTCCGGCCATGAAGATGGCCGCCACGTGGTTCCGGTCGGGCCGGGGGCTGGCCATCGGGACCATCGTGGGGGCGCTGACCGTGGGGAAGGCCACCCCGTATCTGCTCAAGGCCGTCGGAGGTCCCGGATTGGAGGCGGTGGTTCTCGGCGCTACGGTAGGCGCCGTCATCGCGGCGGGCCTGATCGCGCTGCTCTACCGCGAGGGACCGTATCCCTTCCCCCGGCGCCCCTTCTCCTGGGGGCTGGTGGCCCGGGTGCTCCGGGACCGGGACACCCGTCTGGCCACCGGTGGGTATCTCGGCCACATGTGGGAGCTCTATGCCGTGTGGACCTGGCTGCCCGCCTTTCTCCTGGCCAGCGGGCAGGCGGCCAGGGCCCGGGGCCTCGCCGTCCCCGGCGAGTCCGTGGTCGAGTTGGTGTCGTTCGTCGCGATCGCGGCCGGCGGCATCGGGTGCGTGTGGGGCGGTGCGGTGGCCGACCGAATCGGGCGGGAGCGATTCGCGAACCTGGCCATGGGCATCAGCGGAGCCTGCTGTCTCGGGGTGGGTTTCCTGTTCGGCGGCTCGTTCTGGTTGGTCGCGGTTCTGGCGGTGGTGTGGGGCGTCTTCGTCGTCGCGGATTCGGCGCAATTCAGTGCGTTGGTCACGGAAGTGGCCCCGCCGGAAGCCGTGGGCACGGCCCTCACCCTCCAGACGTCCGCCGGCTTCTTGTTGACGATGGTCACCATCCAGGGTGTGCCGTGGGCTGTGGAGATGGTCGGGTGGAGCTGGGCCTTCGCCGGCCTGGCCCTGGGCCCCGCGTTCGGCATCGCCGCCATGCAAAGGCTCGCGGCGGCTCGCACCTCGCCAGGTTGAGCCCCAACCCCCGGACGCCTAGCCCGACACGCCCGTCGGGCGCACCGTGCGTTCCGCGACGGAAAGGCCCCCGTCCACGAGCAACGCGAGCACGGCGGCGGGGATGGCTCCCGAGAGGATCATGTAGGTATCCGCCAGCGCCAGCCCGCTCACGATCGGATCTCCCAGGCCGCCGGCGCCGATGAAGGCGGCCAGCGTGGCGGTACCGACGTTGATCACGGCTGCCGTTCGAACGCCTGCCATGACGAAGGGCGCCGCCAGGGGAAGGCGGACCTGCCGTAGGATCTGACCCTGTGTCATGCCCAGGGCCCGGGCAGCATCCACGGCCACGGGATCGGCATCCCGCACCCCCGAATACGTGTTCCTGAGGATCGGGAAGAGGGAATAGAGGAACAGGGCGACCACCGCGGGTGCCACCCCGATACCCAGTACAGGGATCATGAAGGCGAGCAGCGCGATGCTGGGAACGGTCTGGAGCAGTCCGACCGCCCGAATCACGCCCTCCGCCTGGTCGCGCCGGTGCTCCAGCGCCAGACCCAGGGGAACGGCGACCAGAACCGCCGCGAGCAGCGACACGATCACCAACAGCAGATGTCGGCGCGTCAGGCGGACCAGCCCGCTCCGGCGGTCCCACATGTAGCGGAACAGCCCGGGGTCGCTCGCCTCGCTGACGGACGAGGCTTCGACGTCGATCAGGCCCAGCTCCGCCAGTGCATCCCTGGCCACGACCGCGACGTCGACCTGCTCCACCTCGAGACGGCGATTCCAGGAGCGCATGATCGCCTCATCGATGCGGCCGCTGAGCTCCGTGAGAGCGGCGACCACATCCGGTCTTTCCGTCCATAGGTCGGCGCCCACCAGTGGTGCCGCCTCGTATGGGGGAAAGAATCCCCGGTCGTCCTCCAGGACGACCAGGTCGTACCGGTCGATGAACCCGTCGGTCGAATAGCCGTCGATCACGTCCACGCCTCCGGACGCGACCGCCTCGTACTTCACGGCCTGGAGGAGCGACCGCACGCCCCTGGGCACCAGGCCGTAGACGCGTTCCAGTCCCGGTAGTCCGTCCTCGCGACCGATGAAGTCGGGCGAAAAGCCGGCGACCAGGTCGCCTCCTTCCCGAGCGAGGTCTGACAGGGTCGCCAGCCCCAGGCTGTCTGCCGTCACCCGGCGCACGGCGATGGCGTAGGTGTTCTCGAAGCCGAGGGGCGGGAGCCAGTGGACGCCGTAGCGGGTCTCGAACACGGTGGCCACCCGACTGAATGCCGCCTGTCGGGACCCCTCCGGTGTCTCGCCGAGGATAGCCAGCAGGCCGGTGCCCGTATACTCGGGGTATACGTCGATCGCGCCGGTGCGGAGGGCCTCGAACGACACCTCGGTCGACCCCAACCCGGGTCGCCGGTCGACGCCGAAGCCTCGGGCCTCCAGCAACTGGGCGAACATCTCGGCGAGTACGTAGGACTCGCCGAACTGTTTGGACGCGATCACGACCGGCGCACCCTGCGCCGTCGGCGTGGAGCCGGTCTGGTCGGTGCTCCCATCCTGTGTGTCGAACACGGGGGCGGACGAGGATGCCGCCATCGCGCCGCCGCCGTCCGCCGGGGACGGCGGGGCTGGGCTCCCTCTCACGAGGGCGGGGCAGGTCAGGGCCAGAAGCGCGGCTGACACCGCCACCGCTCGAGCTCGGGCGCCGCGTCCTGGGCTCACGTCGTGAACGGGCTTCACGTGGGATCCTCACGGGGCGTTCCGTCCGGCCCGGGCGTACCGAGTCCCGCCCGATCCAACAGATGGGCGACGTACGCCGTGGCCGGTGAGCGTCGAAGCGTCTCCGGCGTGTCGCACTGCTCCATGCGACCGTTCTTCAACACCGCGACGTCGTCGGCCAGGTCGAACGCTTCCGTCAGGTCGTGTGTCACCAACACCACCGTAATGCCCACCTCTCGGCGCAGGTCCTTGAAGGTGGCGTGCAGGTCGGTTCGCGTGATCGCGTCGAGGGCACCGAACGGCTCGTCCATCAGCAGCACGCCGGGACGTGCGGCCAGCGCCCGAGCGATGGCGACCCGCTGACGCTGTCCGCCGGACAACTCCCGGGGCCACCGGGCCCCGAATCGGCCGGGGGCGAGCCCCACCAGGTCCAGGGCCTCTTCGGCTCGGGCCCGAGCGTCGGACATGCCCCGGAGCTCGGGCACCATCTGGGCGTTGCGCAGCACGGTCCAGTGCGGTAGCAGCCCGCCCTCCTGCTGGACGTATCCGGTCTGTCGGCGGAGCTGCACCGGGTCCATGGTCGTCACGTCGTCGCCGCCAACGAGCACCCGTCCTTCGTCCGGCTCGACCGTACGGTTGAAGCACCGGAGCAACGTGGTCTTGCCGGACCCGCTCTCTCCGACCAAGGCGATGCACCGGCCCGATTCCACCCGCAGGCTCACCCCGTCCAGGGCCACGACAGGCCCGAACCGACGGACGACGCCGATCGCGGCCAGGGTGTGGGCCTGGGTCAT
>CAJIAX010000044.1_pt1 | contig 13299 bp, 8 predicted proteins | sample 9199251 | NCBI WGS metagenome assembly CAJIAX01 (sample SAMEA7708287, study PRJEB35096) | sediment metagenome | biome: marine neritic benthic zone biome [ENVO:01000025]; feature: sediment [ENVO:00002007]; material: shallow marine sediment [ENVO:03000034] sea grass bed [ENVO_01000059] ... | reverse complement strand
ACGGGCCGCGCTGGCCGCCGCGGTGGCGGCCGGCATCCGTGCGTTCACCCATCTCGCCCTCAGCACGGAGGGGCCCGAGCCGGCCACGCCGTGCGGGGCCTGCCGACAGGTGCTGGCCGAATTCGCGCCGGGTCTTCCCATCGTGTCCACGGCCGGCGGCCGGACCGAGCGCTGGAGCCTGAGCGAGCTGCTGCCCGCGCCCTTCTTGTTCGAACAAGCTCCCGGATACGACCGGTGAGCGAACATCGGGCGCACTGAACCCTTGTCCCTGACGAGCCTAGATTGAAGCGATATATCCCGGCTGCTCTGTTGACGGGCACCGTAGTCTTCTCCGGTGCCTGCGAAGAGACCACGCCGACCAGCACGGACTCGGGTCTGATTCCCGTGTCCCCGACCACGGTCGAAGTCCGGATCCCGTTTTCCGACTTCGGCCGCGACGTGAACCAGTGGGAGGGGTTCGGGAGAGTCGCGGACCTCAACACCGCTCTCCTGGCCGACGAGTTCGACGAGACGCTGACGGCCCGCACGGTGGTCCGCTTTGGCGAATACCCCGAGTTCGTGCAGGTGTCGGACCCCACCGGGGTCGTCGTCGCCGACTCGACCCTGTCGTTCGTGGGCGGACGGATTCTGGCCCGGATCGACACCCTCAGCGTCATCGGCGAGGGTCCGTTCACGCTGATCGCCGGTGCCCTGCGGGGCGGCCGGTGGGACGCCGCGTCGGTGAACTGGGAGAACGCCGTCGATTCCGTCGGGGACGTGAGAGGTTGGCCTGAACAGGGGGCAGGGCCGATCGACGTGCTGGACACGGTCCTCTGGGACCCCGCCGAAGGCGACAGCGTGGTCTTCGAGGTCGATTCCGCCACGGTCAACCAATGGGCCGATACCACGGATCCGTCCCGGGGCTTCCGGCTCGAGGCCATGAGCGAGGGTGGCCGTCTGGAGGTGGCGGGATTCCTCCTGGACGTGGACATCGTGCCCTCGGTTCGGCCGGACACGGTGTTGTCCCGGCCGGTGGGCCCCCTGACCACCGGGTTCGTCTACTCGCCGCCGCCGCCCACACCCGACAACGAATTCAGGGTGGGCGGGGCACCGTCGTGGCGGACCACGTTCGGGGTGGCGTTGGCCGACACGCTGTTTGGTCCGCCCGAGCTGTGCGACGTCTTCGGCTGCCCGTTCCTGCTCACCTCCGAGTCGGTGAACTTCGCCGCCCTGACCCTCAACTCGGCCACCAGTCCTCCCGGCTTCCAGCCGGACGATACGTTGGCCCTGGACGTGCGGGCCGTGATCAGCGAGGCCGCCCTACCCAAGTCGCCGCTGAGCTCATCGTTCGCCGGGTTGCTCGGGAGGCCCCTGCCCCCGGAGTACTTCGGAGACGAGGCGGACGGGCAGGTGACCGTGGCGGTCACCACCTTCATCCAGGACCTGCTCCGAGGCGAGACGGTCGTGGGCTCCGAGGCGCCCAGTGCGTTGTCGCTGCTCACGCCCCTCGAGCCCCTGTCACTGGAGCTCCTGACGTTCGAGGGCGGAGGCTCGGAGAATGAGCCGTTCCTCCGACTGATTCTCACCACCCGGGTGGGAGTCCCGCTCCGATGAGGCGACTTGTCGTCGCGGCCTTCCTGGCCGCCCTCGTGTTCGCGCCCGGCGCGGCTCGGGCCCAGTCGTTGTTCTCCCAGGGTGGCCTCGGCGTCCCCGTGGAGCCGCTGGACGCCCGGGCCCGAGGCCAGGGCAGCCTGGGCATCGGCCTGTTCGGGGTCACGCTGACCCCGGTGGACCCGGCGGCGGGCTTCTCCGCCGTGCCCACGCTCACGGTCACCCTGCAGCCCACGTGGGGTTCGTTCGACCTGGAAGGCGAAACCGGCGATCTCCAGGGCCAGCGGTTCCCGATTCTCGGGGCGGCCTACCCGGCTTTCCAGAACCGGGGCATGTTCTCGCTCGCGTTCGGTTCGTTCATGGACCAGCGGTGGGCCGTATCGGCGCCCGACACGATCGACCTGGCCGGCGAGGCGGTGCCCGTGCTGGATTCGTTCGATTCGGACGGGGGCATCTCCACCGCCCGGCTCGGCTACGCCCACCGCATCATCCCGTCCCTCGTGATCGCAGGAAACATCGGGGTCATGACCGGACAGGTCACCCGGACTTTCGAGCGCCAGTTCGACTCCACTGCCGTCGAGGCTGGGGTCGACGACTTCGAAGCGTCAGGGCGCTGGCGTTGGTCCGGACCCGCCGGGGCTCTGGGTCTCCGGTGGGATCCGAGTCCCCTGATCCGGGTTTCGGCCAGCGCGAACTTCTACGGCACGCTGGAGGCGCAGCCCCAGGACACGACGGCGGGACCCACGTTCGAATTCGACCTCCCGGTCGAGTTCCGGGCCGGAACGAACGTGACGCTGACCCCCGACTTGCTGCTGAACGCCAGCGTGTACTACGCCGATTGGACGGTGGTCGACGAGTCGTTGGCGACGGATTCGCTCCCTCCCGGCCAGGCCGCAGCGGCCTCGCTGGGGTTCGGGGGCGGGCTGGAGTGGTCCGGCCTCGGTCTGGCCGGAAAGAGCTTCCCCCTCCGGTTCGGGTACCGAAGGCAGGAGATTCCCTTCAAGTTCAACGGCGAGGTCCCGGTCGAATCCGCGCTCAGCGCCGGACTCGGCCTCAACCTGGCTCAGCAGGACGGGGTCGTGCTGGCCAGAATGGACATGGCCATCGAACGGGCCAACCGCTCCGGTGGAGGCCTCGAGGAGGATTTCTGGCGCTTCAGCCTGTCCTTCACCGCGGCGGGACGATAGGGGCGGGCGTGGGTCCGGGGGCGCCACGATGCCGACGGAACGCATGAAGGTCCACTACCACACGTTCGGCTGCAAGGCCAACCAGTACGACACCGAGCGCATGCGCCAGGAGCTCGAGGCTCGGGGCGCGGCCACGTTGGAGTCGGCCGTGGACGCCGACGTCTGTGTCGTCAACACCTGCACGGTCACCAACCAGGCGGACGCCGACGCCCGGCGGTACATCCGGCGCCTCCGACGAAATCATCCGAACGCCCGGGTCGTGGTCGCGGGCTGTTCCGCGGCGTTGAAGGCTTCCGCGTACGAGGCCATGCCGGGGGTGGCCGGGGTCGTGGCCGGGCAGGACCCGGTCGAGGTGGCCCGGGCCGCCGTCGCCTGCCGGCAGGAGGAGGGCGGTCCGGCCCTGGTCCAGCTGGGCACCACCAGGACCCTGGACCGGATGGACGTGGAGCCCATCGGCGGCGGGATCCTGACGCGCCGCGCCGGGGCGACCCGGGGCTGGCTGAAGATCCAGGACGGCTGCGACCGGAAGTGCTCGTTCTGTGCGACCCGGCTCGCCAGGGGCGAGAGCCGGTCGAGACCTCCCGCCGAGTTGGTCCGGGAAGCCCGGGTCCTGGCCGACCACCACCCGGAGCTGGTCCTCACGGGAATCCACATCGGTCACTACGGCCTGGACCTGACGCCGCCGTGGTCTCTGTCGAAGCTCCTCGGTCATCTGTTGGACGAGGTCCCGGACGTCCGTTTCCGGTTGGGGAGCGTGGAGGCCACCGAGGTCGACGACCTGCTCATCGACCTCATGGTGTCGTCCGGAGGCCGAGTCGCTCCCCATCTCCACATGCCCCTGCAGAGCGGGGCCGATCCGGTTCTGCGCCGGATGCGCCGGTGGCATACCCGGGAGCAATACAGGACCCGAGGGCTGGAGATCGCCGCACGGCTTCCGGTGCTGGGCCTCGGCGCGGACATCATCACGGGTTTCCCGGGCGAGACGCCGGAAGACCACGAGCAGACCCGGAGCCTGGTGGAGGAGTTGCCGTACACCTACCTCCACGTCTTCCCCTTCTCGCCCCGGGAAGGCACCGTGGCCGCTGACCTGGACCGACCGGTGCCCCAGCGGGTGGCGGGCGAACGTAGCCGGGCGCTGCGCCAGCTGGCCCAGGACAAGGGGCGGGCGTACCGGACGAGCCGTTCCGGCCAAGAGGCCATCGTGGCCATCGAGGGGTCGGGTGGGACGGGGCTGACCGAGGATTACGTGCGGATTCCAGTCCTGGGCGAGGATTCCCCTCCGTCCAACCGACTGCACCGGGTGGTGTTGGTGGGGCAGGGGGACGAGCTGTCCGGCGCGCTGATCGGGGCAGGATGACGAGCTGGGCGAAGTTCTGACGGGGCAGGGGACGAGCCGTCTGGAGCGCTGACGGGGCGCAGCCATGCCATGGGCGGAGTTCCGCTGGACGCCTGAGGCTCCGCTGGACGCCTGAGGCGCAGCCGACGTCCGCTCCCGCGTACGACCTCTGTGTGGCTCGTGACCCCGGGATCGTAGGCGCCGCCGCCGGGTGTTACCTTTTCAGACCCAATCCACCATTCGCTGGCCCTGGCCGGAATCCGACCTTGGTTCGGAAGCGGCGGGCCCGGTCTTCGAGGTTCGGTGAAGAAGAAGGCGTACGTAGAGACCTACGGGTGCCAGATGAACATCAGCGACGGCGAGCTGATGCAGGGCGTCCTGGAGTCCGGCGGCTACGAGATCGTGGACCGCCCGGAGGCGGCCGACGTGGTGCTGGTCAACACGTGCGCGATCCGGGAGCATGCCGAGCGCCGGGTCCTGGGTCGAGTGGCCCAGCTCAACGGCCTCAAGCGGGAACACCCGGACCTGGTCATCGGCGTCACCGGCTGCATGGCCCAGCGCATGGGCGAGGACCTCTTGGCCAAGGCGCCGTACGTGGACATGGTCATGGGCCCCGATGGATATCGGGACCTGCCCCAGCGCCTGGAGGCCGTGGAGGGCCGACGTACGGGGAACGGGCGGCGCCGGAATCGGCAGCTGGCCGTGCTCAACCTGGATCCAGCCGAGAACTACGCCGGACTGGAGCAGCGGCGGAGCTCGACGGTGTCCGCCTGGGTGCCGATCCAGCGGGGCTGCGACCATCGCTGCACCTACTGCATCGTGCCGTACGTCCGTGGGCCCGAGAAGAACCGGGATGCCGACGAGGTGCTGGCCGAGGTCCGGGGCATCGCCGAGTCGGGGATCACCGAGGTGACGCTCCTGGGCCAGACCGTCAACTCCTACGAACACGAGGGCTGGAGCTTCTCCGACCTCCTTCGCGCCGTCGGCCGGATCGACGGCATCGAGCGCGTCCGGTTCACGTCGCCCCACCCCAACGACCTGACGGCGGAGCTGGCTGATGTCATGGCCACCGAACCCGCCATCTGCGAGCACATGCACCTTCCCGCCCAGGCCGGCAGCAACCGGACCCTGAAGCGGATGCTGCGCCGCTACACGGTGGAGTCGTTCCTGGACAAGGTCGACCTGCTTCGGGACACCATGCCCGACGTCGCCATCTCGACCGACATCATCGTGGCCTTTCCCGGTGAGACCGAGGAGGAGTTCGAGTCCACGTTGGACTTGATGCGGACGGTGCGCTTCGACGATGCGTACACCTACAAGTATTCCCTGCGCGACGGCACGCCGGCCACACGCTTGCCGGCCAAGGACTTCATCCCGGACGACGTGGCCCAGGACCGGCTGGAGCGCCTGATCGCCTTGAGCCGCGGCATCATGGGCGAAATCGCGCGAAGCGAGGTCGGTCGGACCGAAGAGGTGCTGGTCGAGAAGCTGGCCCGGTCGGAGGGTCAGGTCCTGGGACGGACCCGGCGTAACAAGCTCGTCGCGTTCCCCGGAGACGCGTCGATGATCGGCTCCTACCGAAGGGTCTCGCTTCACGACACCACGGGGGTCACGTTCGTGGGGGCCGAGGTGCCGACTCCAGCCGGAGCTGGCGCGGGGTGAGCAGGCTGCTGGGGGTGTTCGGGGTCCTGGTCGTCCTGGTCCTGGCCATGATGTTCGCCGCCCTCAACGGAGGCCAGCGCGTCACCCTCGACCTGGGATTGATCACCCTCTACCGGGTGCCCGTGACCGTGGTTGCGTTCGGCGGACTGTTCACCGGAATGGTGATCATGCTCGTGACCGGGCTCCACACGGACCTCCGGGTACGGAGCATCCTCCGGGAACGACTGGCCCAGGAGTATCGAGACGAGCAGGACCGGATCGACATCCACCAGCAGGACCTCTTTCCCGGCGACGAAGAAGGCACACCCAGGACCTGATCGACCTCCTCTGTCCCCGGCGGGGCCCGGCGAGACGTTGATCTCGCGTGCTCCGCCCGTCGTGTGGCTGGCGGCGGCCTACCTGGTCGGCATCGGCCTCCGGGCGGCTCCATTCGAGGCGCCCTCGCCCCTCCTGTTCCTCCTGTGCCTCGCGGCGCCCCTGATCGCATGGCGGCGCCCGGGAGCGGATACCGCCGCGTTGGTGGCGATCCTGGCAGGCCTGGTCGCCGGCGCGGCGGCCGAGCTGCATGACAGCCGCGACTGTTCGACGGCGCTTACCGAGTCGAGCACCGTCGTCCGCGGAGCGTTCCTGGCTCGCCCGATCGGCAACCGACGGTCCGTGCGGTTCGCGGTGGCCACCGGCCCGTCCGGGTGCAAGGGCGCGCTCTTCGTCGTGCCCCCAGCCGGATCTCCACCGCCCGCCCCGGGCAGCCCCGTATCCGTGACCGGCCGGTGGTTGGCGTCGGAAAGGGGGAACGGGGCAGGGGGGGTGCTGCTGGCCTCGGCCATCGAACCCACGCCCGGCGCCTCCGCGGTGATTGGCCGTCTGCACGGCTACCGGGACCGGGTCGCCCGCAGGCTCGAGATCCTGTTCCCTCGGCGGTGGGCCCTGGTGCATGCGCTCGTGCTCGCGCGCAAGGACGGTCTGGATCCGGAACTGAAGGACGGTTTCGCGGCGACCGGCTTGGCGCACCTGCTGGCGATCTCGGGCTTCCACGTCGGCGTGGTCGCGGCACTGCTGCTGGCATTGTGTAGCCTGACAGGCCTTTCGAGAGGCGGTGCGGCAGGGGCGGCGGCCTTGGGCGTCTGGGTGTACGTGCTCGGCATCGGAGCGCCGGACGCGGCGGCCCGGGCGGCGGTGCTCTTGACCGTGGGAGCCCTTGCCCGACTCCGAGCCCGCCCGGTCCACGCCCTCGGAGCGCTAGCCGCGGCCCTCGTGGCCATGGCGGCGATCGACCCCGGCGCTCCCGGCCGGGTGGGCTTCCAGCTGTCGTTCGCCGGCGCGGCGGGCCTCGTGTCGTTCTCGCGCCCCATCGAGCGGTTCCTGGCCCAAGGGCCTCTTCGCCGGGCACCCGCGTCGCTGCGAAGCGCCGCCGCCGCGGGCGCTGCGGCGACGGTGGCTACGTTGCCCCTCGTGGCATGGCACTTCGAGCGGGTGTCCGTCGTCGGGATACCGGCGACCCTGCTGGTGGGACCACTCGTGGCGGCCGCCATTCCCGGTATCTTCGCCTCGGTGACGGCGTCCGTGGTCAGCCCGGGCCTGGCCGCCTTTCTAGCCGGCGGCGTGGAGTGGATTCTCGACGCCGTGGTCTGGTTCGTGACGGCCACCGCCCGCTGGCCCCTCGCCTCGGTTCCGGTGAGCAGACCGGCCGTGCTGGCGGCCTGTGTAGGGTTCGCCCTGGCACCCCGGTTCCTCAGCGGACCGGCCCGGCCGGGCCGACGGACCCGCAGGCGCATCGCCCTGGCAGGTTCGCTGGCGGGCCTCATCGTCTGGCCGGGCCTGGTGGCCCTGGCCGGGACCGGCACCGTGGAGGCCGTGTTTCTGGACGTGGGTCAGGGAGACGCGATCCTCGTCCGGTCGCCCAGGGGACGATGGATCCTTGTAGACGCGGGTCCCCGGACCGACCGCCGCGACGCCGGGGCTCGGGTGGTGACGCCGTACCTGCGAGGGCGTGGCGCGGGCCGGCTCCATGCCTTGATCCTCACCCACCCGGACCTGGATCACATCGGTGGCGCCCCCAGCGTGCTCGACGCCGTAGGCGCCGACGTGGTCTTCGATCCGGGCGTGGCCGTCGGCAAGGCCTCCTACGTTGACGTGCTGGAGCGAGCCGGTCGGGAAGGGTCCGCCTGGCTGCCCCTACGCCGGGGACGCCGTCTCCGGTTCGACGGCGCCGAGCTGGAGGTGTTGCATCCGCCCACGACCGGGCCCGGAGCAAAACCGCTGAACGCCAACGACCGTTCCGTGGTGATCCGCGTGACGTACGGGGCCTTTTCGCTGCTGCTGACCGGAGACGTGGAGTCGGCGGGGGAAGCCATGCTGCTGGAGCGGGGCGAGCTCCGGCCCAGCCAGGTGCTCAAGGTGGCGCACCACGGGAGCCGGACGTCCACGACAACCGCATTCCTGGAGGCCGTCCGACCCGAGGTGGCCATCATCCCCGTCGGCCGGCGCAACCGATACGGGCATCCGGACCCGGGTGTTTTGGCACGGCTGGCTTCCATCGGCGCGAGGATCCACCGGACCGATGCGGCCGGTACCGTGCGGGTGGTCGCTCAGCGGGACGGTTCGTATCGCGTGCGAACCGAACGCTGACGACGACGCCCCCGGACCCGACGCCCTGCCGAAAGCGGCGTCCACGCCGGACCTCCGGTCCCCTTCCGCGACGGGCGCGTCCATTGACCAGGCGACCTGAAACGCCCTATTTGGGGCCACGGTCCACGCATCGCGGAAGGCACGAGCGGGCGTGGGCGCGGAAAACGGACCCTCCAGCCCCGCGGACATGCCCGACAGCCACGTCGTCACGATCGAACGCCACATCATCGAGGCCGAGCGCCAGCATCCCGACGCCCGGGGCGCGTTCAGCAACATCCTCTACGACATCGCGCTCGCGGCCAAGATCATCGCCCGCGAGGTGAACAAGGCGGGTCTGGCCGAGATCCTGGGCCGCACCGGCGACGTGAACGTCCAGGGCGAGGAGGTCATGAAGCTGGACGAGTTCGCCAACGACGTGATCTACCAGGCCCTGGACCATACGGGGACCCTGGCGTGCATGGCGTCCGAGGAGAACGATGGCATCATCCCGATCCCGGACAAGTTCCCCACCGGCGACTACGTGCTGCTGTTCGATCCCCTGGACGGTTCGTCCAACATCGACCTGAACGTGTCCATCGGCACGATCTTCTCCATCCACCGGAAGATCAGCACCGGCGATCGCGGGACACTCGAGGACTGCCTCCAGGTGGGGCGCGAGCAGGTGGCCGCAGGGTACGTGGTCTACGGGTCCTCGACGATGCTGGTGTACTCCCACGGCTCGGGGGTGCACGGGTTCACCCTCGATCCGTCCATCGGCGAGTTCATCCTGAGCCATCCGTACATGCGCATTCCCGAGCCGCCCAACCGGCTCTATTCGGTGAACGAGGCCTATTACAGCCGCTGGACGTCGGGGCAGCAGAAGCTCGTGGATCACCTCAAGGGGCTGGACGGCGAGGGCGGCCCGTCCTACAGCGCCCGGTACATCGGATCGCTGGTGGCGGACTTCCATCGCACCCTCCTCCGGGGAGGAATCTTCATGTATCCGGCCGAAGTGTCGAAACCTGAGGGGAAATTGAGACTTCTGTACGAAGCTGCGCCCCTGGCCATGCTCGCGGAGGACGCCGGAGGCAGAGCCTCCGACGGGCAGATGGACATCCTGGACGTCCGGCCCGAGAGCCTGCACCAGCGCACGCCCCTGTACATGGGCTCGGCGTCGCTGGTCGGCATGGCGGAACGGTATCTGGCGGAGGGCTGAAAACGGCCCCGGGGGCCGGGACATCAGAAATCTGACACTACCAGGGATTCTTCAGGGTGCAGGAATCCAACAACGCGACGTAAGTGGTTGCTTATCAGTCACTTGCAGTTGTGGATGTTTTGGCACCATGTTTGCAGCTAACCGAGCGATGACCCTCGGCCCGCTGACTTGAGCGGCTTCGAAAAGCCAGAGATTCGGTTTTTTAGAACGTAGATGAGCGGATCACACGAAGAGCGGTAAACCCGCCCAAGGGAAAGGAGGGGCCACCGACGGAACGACCGGAACCCACGGGTTCCTAGAGTTCGAAGGTAGTGAGCAACGGCTCACTCGGTTGACCCAAGAAGTTCGTATCAAAGAGTTCGTACAGTTCGTATCGCAACCTCAGAACGAGGCAGCAAATCAATGAGGCAGCTCAAGCATCTGTTTACGGCGGCAGTCATGCTGTTCGCCGTGACGGCCTGCGACGAGGGGACTCCTGACAACACTCAGGAGCCCCCGCCGCCGCCGTTGAACGGTACCGTCAGCGGCGTGGTAACCGCCGAAGGCGAGGCGCTGATCGGCGCCGGAGTTTCGATCTCCGGCAACGGTGTGGCCCAGGTCGGCGCCACGGACGGCGTCGGTACGTTCGAGTTCACCGGCCTTGACGCCGGTACCTACACCATCACCGTCGACGCCGTCGAGGGCGTCACGTTCCAGAGCAGCACCGCTTCGGTGACCCTGTCCCAGGGCAGCTCCAGCGGTTCGGTGGCCTTCAACGGCGAGTACGTCCGGACCAGCTCCATCAGCGGTACGGTCACGCTGGCTGGCGCCGGCGCAGCGGGCATCGGTGTCGAGCTGAGCGGTCAGTCGAACGCCGCGACCACCACCGGCGCAGACGGCAGCTACGCCTTCTCCGGCCTCCGGGCGGGCACGTACACCGTCACGATCAACGCGCCTGAGGGTTCGGACTTCCCGGTCACCTCGCAGAGCGTCACGCTCGGCACGGGTGATGCCGAAGTCATCAGCTTCGACGGCGACCTTCCGCTCACGAGCACGGTTTCCATCAAGTCCATCACCAACAGCCTGACGGGCGCGACGGTCAACCCGAACGCCATCGCCGGTCAGATCGATGTGACCGTCACGGTGGATCCGGGCACGGACGACGTGCAGCGCGTCGTGCTGCTCATCGACGATGACGAGGTGGGTAGCCAGAGCTTCAGCATCGCTGCTGAGGACGAAGCGGCCGAGGCGCCGCAGGAGATCGTCTTCATCGTCGTGACCGACGAGCGCGGCGCGGCGGGAAGCCCCGATCCGCGCTTCCCCAACCAGGCCTTCACCATGAGCGTCCAGGTCGAGACGGCCCAGGGCGACGTGGCGGCCGAGGTGGACCAGCAGGTGACGTTCGTCAACGAGGACGTGTTCTACCTGATGAACTTCGCGGCGGACTTCGGTCCCGCGCTGAGCGACCAGAACGGTCTGGCCTTCACGGGCGACGACATGATGGTCATGGTCGGCTTCACGTCCTTCTCCGGCCAGACGGTCGACAACGCGACGTTCTCGCTGACCGGTAACTCCGGTCCGTACGTGAACGACAACGACACGTGGACCGGCAACACGCACACGTACACGGTCACCGGCTTCGACACGAACGCCACCGACCCCGTCGACCTGACTACCGGTAACGGTGCCCAGATCGGCACGGCCTTCTCCACCGACGGCAACCCCATCGGCGGGCTGCCGGACGTGCTGGCCATGGACGGCATCCGGAACGACGTCACGGCTCCGGCCGCCGGCGCGTTCGAGCTCGTCGACATGCAGACGGACGGACGTCCGTTCCTGTGCTGCTCGCAGAACTGGACCAACCCGAACACGGACGTTTCCACCGGCAAGGCCGCCGATACGGACGTCGGCGGTATCGGGAACATGACGGTCACGTACCATGCGGCTGCGGCGACGGGTAACACCGCTGCCGACATCCTCGCGACCGCCGCGGTCGATCCGCCCACTCCGGGCAACGCCGGTCTGGCCGCATCGGTCACCAACGACGTGTACACCTGGTACGCGAACGTCTGTGACCTGTTCGAGCACTGCACCGCGGTGAACATCGTCGCGTCGGCCGACAACCCGGCCAACCTCGTCAACGGCCACCAGGCCAGCGGTGTGGACGAGGTGAATCCGTTCAACGAAGCGTTCACGGGTGGCTCGTCCCAGCAGGGCGACGTCATCAACGTGGTCGCTGGCGAGACCTTCGCCGTGCAGGGCAGCGATGACATCGCCGGGTTCCGGGGTGGCTTCGAGGTTCGCGGTACGCTGATGTCTCTGGACCCGACGAACGGCTGGAGCTGCCTGATCGGCTCCGACGATCCGGCCACGACGACGGTCGTCGAGTGTGATCCCACCGGGATTACGCTTGCCACGGCAGTCGACAACGGTCTGGGCGCCGATCGGTACTACGAGTTCGGTGTCTCGAACTTCGTGGACCAGGGTGGTCTCGAGAGCGGCACGCTGGCAGCTCAGCGCGTCGCAGTGGACAACGCTGCTCCGGCCTTCACCGCGCCGACCACGCCCACCTCCGGTGGCGTGATTGCGGGTGGAAGCAGCCCGAGCTGGAACAGCGCGTTCACGGACAACCTGGATGCGGACTTCTGGTTCGCCCGGAAGACGTACTTGGATCGTGCTACGGCGCTCGTGGCCTTCCCGGGTGCGGGCATCGCACTCCGCGGACCGGACATGTCGCTCGGAACCACGTTCGACGACGACCTGGTTGCGTCCGGTACGCTGATGTACACGGATGCGTTCTTCATCCGCGGCATCGAAAACGCGGGGACGTCGAACAGCGCTGACGTCACGACGAACGGTCTGGCCCAGGACTTCATCCTGGCCGACGTCGAGTTCAACATCGACGACGTCGGGACCAACCGGACGGCGCAGGCTACGCCCAGCGGCCAGGATCCGGCGCTGGTCGAGGCCGGTAGCCCTGTCGACAACGCGGACCTCAACCTGGTGAACTTCGCCAGCTCTGAGGCCACGATCGAGATCGACGGTGGCTCCAACCCGACGACGACCAACCTGACGGTCGCGTTCCTGGGTACGCCCAGCGTGCTCGCCAACCCCTGCACCAACGGCGTGTGGTTCTTCTACCGCAACGTCGACGGTGACCAGGAGATGTTCGGGCAGGTGAGTACCGCCAACATGACGGTAACCGACTCCGGTCTGGCCAACGGCCGCCGGTGGGAGGCCGCCACGACGTGGACGGCCACGGGTGCCGAGTTCGGTGGCGCTCTGACGGTGCTGGCGATGTGTGTCACAGCCAGTGGCGACGCCCTGGCGGTGTTCAACACCGAAACCGCCGTGATTCCGTAACCTCGAACACAATGGGCCTCCGGGATTTCCCGGAGGTCCGGGTTTGAGAAGGCGCCGCCCTCGGGTCGATCCCCGGGGGCGGCGTCGTTTTGTGTGTATGCCTCTAGTAGTTGGGGGCCACCCGCGCGCGGTGTCTCCCCTTGGCGGATCGCTACGGGGCTGCTGCCGGTCGGGTGGATTCCGACCGGGGGTGGCCCTTCGCTGTGCTGCGCTAGGGGCCTTCAGTCCCCTGCGCAGGACTCCGCTACGGGGAGACACGGCGCGCGGGTGGCCCTTCTGCCATGGGGGCGCTGCAGAAACGGTGGACCGTCCCCGGGGAGGTCGTCGCCGGGGCTTGGTAGACGGGTGGGCTTTTTTTT
>CAJIAX010000142.1_pt1 | contig 13427 bp, 13 predicted proteins | sample 9199251 | NCBI WGS metagenome assembly CAJIAX01 (sample SAMEA7708287, study PRJEB35096) | sediment metagenome | biome: marine neritic benthic zone biome [ENVO:01000025]; feature: sediment [ENVO:00002007]; material: shallow marine sediment [ENVO:03000034] sea grass bed [ENVO_01000059] ... | reverse complement strand
GCACCCCCCTCGCCACGGACCTCGTGGGGCTGTACGCGGTGGGCGGGGTGAGCTTCGGAGCCCACGAGAGCCAGTCCCGCCTCATCGAGAATCACGTCGGTCGGAGCCGGGCGTTCTGGGAACATCACTACGGAGAGCTCCACGACACCTTCCCCGAGCAACTCGCCGGTGTCGACGCCGAGATGTTCTGGCGGGCCGTCAATCGTGTGGAGCCTGGGTTCATCCGGGTGTTGTCCGACGAGCTGACCTACGACTTCCACGTCATGCTGCGGGTCGAGATCGAAGCGGCGCTCATCGATGGGAGTCTGCCGGTGGCGGACCTTCCCGAGGCGTGGAACGCCAAGGTCGAGGAATACCTGGGCCTGGAGGTGCCGAACGACCGGCTCGGCGTGCTCCAGGACGTGCACTGGTCGTCCGGGCAGGTGGGGACGTTCTGCAACTACACGATCGGCAACGTCATGGCCGGACAGCTGTTCCACACCGCGACCGAGGACGCCGGGATTCGGGACGGGCTGGCGAACGCCGACTACCTGCCGCTGCGGGAGTGGCTGACCGAGCACGTCCACCGCCACGGACGCCGCTACAGCCGGGACCAGCTCCTGGAGATGGCCACGGGACGGACCCTCGACCCGACCGACTACATCGACTACCTGACCCGGAAGTACACCGAGATCTATGACCTCTGAGTCCTCCACGGGCGGTGGCCGCAGCCGTCTCGCGCGACGGGTCAAGCTCAGAGACCGGCACATCGTCACCCGGATGATGGACATCGCCGGGAGCCTGCCCGGCGTGATCAAGCTCGGGCGGGGCGACCCGGACCTGGACACGCCGGCGCACATCGTCCGGGCGGGCCAGGAGGCGTTGGCGGCCGGGGCGACCCACTACACCCATCCCCTGGGGCTTCCCGAGCTGCGGCAGGCCATCGCCGACAACATCGTGGCCCACGGCGGGGCCGCCTACGCGCCCGAGGACATCGTGGTCACGCCCGGCGGGCAGCAGGCCATGTTCATCATCGCCCTGGGGCTGCTGGATCCAGGGGACGAGGTGCTCATTCCCTGCCCGGGCTACAACCCTTACCTCCAGGCCGCCGAGCTCACCGAAGCGGTGCAGGTGAACATCCGCACGACCCGGGAGACCAACTTCACCCTCACGGCGGAGTTGGTTCGGGAGCACGTCACGCCCCGCTCGAAGATCCTGATCCTGATCAACCCCAACAACCCGACGGGGACGGTGATTCCTCCGGACGAGGTAGGCCGGATCTGCGAGGTGGCGCGGGAGCACGACCTGATCGTCGTCTCCGACGAGATCTACGCCCGGCTCACGTACGACGGCCTCGTGGCCCAGCCGGTCGCAGCGCTGCCCGGCATGAGGGAGCGGACGCTCACCCTGTCCGGTGTCTCCAAGGCCTACGCCATGACCGGCTGGCGGGTCGGGTACTTCGCGGGCCCGCCGGACCTGATTCCCGCACTGGCCGAGATCCACCACGCCTTCGCCATCTCCACGTCGGCGGTCAGCCAATACGCGGCGCTGGCCGCCCTCACGGGGCCCCAGGAGTGCGTGGAGGAGATCCGGACGACGTTCGACGAGCGGAGGCGGGTTCTCTGCGACGGGCTCGGGGAGCTGGGCATCCCGTTCGCCGAGCCCCAGGGCGCGTTCTACGTCTACGCGAAGGTTTCCGAGACGGGGGTCGAGGCCACCGAGTTCTGCGAGCGCCTTCTCCGGGAGGGACGGGTCATGATCTTCCCGGGCAAGATCTACGGGGACTACACGGACGACTACGCCCGCCTGTCCCTGACCCAGTCGGTGCCCCGCATCAGAGAGGCCCTGGACCGGATGGCCGGAGTCGTGGCGGACATCCGTCGAGAGCGTGTCGTCGTATGAGAATCAGCCCTTCGAGCACGAGGTCAGACCGTTGAAATCAGATAATCCGAACGTTCGCGGCATCAAGCACATGGCCTTCGCCGTGCGGGACGCGGACGAGGCACTCGGCGCTTACGCCCGCTTCCTTCACGTGCCTGCCGATACCGAGATCCACGTCTATCCCAAGTCGAAGAACCGGGTCGCGCTCTTCTATCTCGGGGGGATCGAATACCAGCTCTGCCAGTCCATGGACCCGGACGGACGGTTCGCCAAGTGGATCGCCGAACGAGGCGCCGAGGGGCTCCACCACATCTGCTACGAGGTGGACGACATCGACGCGGCCCTGGAACACGCCCAGGCCCAGGGAGCGAGCCTCCGGATCTGTCAGGCCTGCCAGGTGCACGGCTCCCATCCCCACCCCGAGGGATGGGTCGCCTTCCTCGACGACGAGGCGGGGGGCATCGAGATCGAGTTCATGCAGGTCTACACGCCCGAGCAGTTGAAAGAGTACGAAGCGTACAAGGGCATCTAGTCCGATCCCGACGAACTCCTGCGACAGGAATGCGATGACCGACCCCAGCCCCATCCGGGATTGAGCGTGGAAAGCCGGCGCGACTTCGTGGGCTATGCGGACTCGCCTCCGGACATCCGGTGGCCGGGGGGCGCGCGCCTGGCTGTCAACTTCGTGCTGAATGTCGAGGAGGGCTCGGAGTACTCCATGCAGGACGGCGACGGCCGCACCGACGCCGCCCTCACCGAGGTGTCCCAGCCCAGGGTTCCCCGGGGCGATCGGGACCTGGGCGCCGAGAGCATGTTCGAGTACGGGAGCCGGGTCGGCTTCTGGCGAATCCAGCGGGCCTTCCGCGACCGGGGACTGCCGCTCACGATCTTCGCTTCGGCCCTGGCTCTCGAGCGGAACCCGGCTACCACCCGGGCCATCGCGAACAGCGACTGGGACGTGGTCTGTCACGGGAGGCGGTGGATCGAGCACTACCTCCTGGACGAGGACACGGAGCGGGAGGAGATCGCCCAGGCATACGACACTATCCACCGTCTGGTGGGCCGTCCGCCCGAGGGATGGTATTGCCGCTACGCACCGTCGACCGCCACGCGGCGGCTCGTGGTCGAGCACGGTGGTTTCACGTACGACAGCGACGCCTACAACGACGAGCTCCCCTATTGGGTCGAAGTGAATGACCGGCATCACCTGGTCGTTCCGTACTCGCTGGCCACCAACGACGCGAAGCTCGTGGGCGGCCCGCTGGTGACCGGACGGGCGTTCGGTGACTTCCTGATCGACGCGTTCGAGGTCCTTCTCTCGGAGGCCGACCTTCATCCCCGGATGATGTCGGTGGGGATGCACGCCAGGATCCTGGGGCAGCCCGGCCGGATCGTGGGTCTTCATACTTTCCTGGACCACATCCGGCACCGGGACAACGTCTGGATCTGCCGCCGGGGCGACCTGGCCGCCCACTGGCGTGCGGTGGCCCCTCCTCCGGGTTCGGTTGGCGCTGAAGGCGGCGGTGACAGTGATGGTGACGACGATGTTCGGCGCGGGGCGTGAGATGACGCTTACGCTTCGGGCTCCGGATTCTGCCGCCTTCGCGCCCTTCGGCGTGTTCCTGGAACCGCCCTCCGCGGTGGGCGAACGAGCGATGTTCGGAACGTGGCTGGAGCCCGTTCCGGGGATGGTGCAGCAGTGCCACCTGAACCGGGTCGCACCGTCCACGTTGCCGGTCACTGTGGACCAGGTCGAGCGCCATCCCCACGCGGCCCAGGTGTTCGTGCCGGTAGGGGTCTCCCGCTACCTGGTCACCGTGATGCCATCCGACGAGACCGGTGGCCCCGATCCCCAGCGGGCCCTGGCCTTCGTGGTGCCGGGTACGCTGGGCGTGGCCTACCGTCCGGGGACGTGGCACGCGGGCATCGCGGTGCTGGATACCGAGGCCAGCTTCGCCGTGCTGATGTGGCGCGGCGGGGCGGAGGACGACGTCTTTGCCGCCATCCCGCCCATCGAGCTGCGCCCGGCCGACTCCCTCACCGAAGGACGGACCCATGGCTGACGCCTTCGAGCTGCCGGGTGCCGGAGCCGCCGCGGGGGCCCCGCCGCCCCTGGGTCCCATCGAGCAGACGCCGCTGAGGGTCCAGGTGGCGGAGCGCCTGCGGTCCGCCATCGTCACGGGCAGATTGCGTCCGGGGACGGCCCTGGTGGAGACGGCGCTGGCCGAACAGCTGAATGTCAGCCGGGCGCCCATTCGCGAGGCCATCCAGGACCTGGAAAACGACGGGCTCGTGGAGACCGTGGCGTACCGGGGCAAGCGGGTGAAGCCGCTGACGGTCCGGGAAGTGGCTGAAGTCTGCGAGATGAGGCAGCGCTTCGAGGTCATGGCCGTGCGCCGGATCCTGGACCGGGGCACGGCGGTGTCGGCCCTCTGGGCACCGTGCGGGGCCATGGAGCAGGCGGCCGCTGCCGGCGACCGGGAGGCCCTGGTCGCGGCGGACGAGGCCTTCCACCGGACGTTGATCCAGCTCTCCGACCACCAGCTTCTGGCTCAGCTCTGGGCGGGACTCTACCTGCGGATCCACCAGATCATGTCCCTCCGGAACGACCAGGAGGTGGACCTGGCGGACATCGTCGGCACCCATCCCCCGATCGTGGAGGCGCTGGAAGCCGGCGACGAGAAGCAGGCCGTACGTCTCGTCGCCGAACACGCCGACGCGCTCGCGGACTTCGATCCCGCCAGCATCGCCGAGCACCCGGAATGACACGGAGACGCGTCCTGGTGACCGGAGCGGGAGGCTTCGTGGGGCGTGCCCTGACCTCGGGGTTCGCCCACCTCGGCTGGCAGGTGACCGGGGTGGACCGTGCGTTCGAAGCCGGATGGGCGCATCCCGGGATCTACAGGGTCACTGCCGACCTGTCCCGGGGAGTCCCGCCGGACCTGCCGGAGGCGGATCTGGTCGTGCACGGGGCCTGGGTGACGACGGATGCCGACACCCTGGGCATTACCCCGGCGGCGCACGTCGCCCTGAACCTGCGTCCTTTGTTGGCGGTTCTGGAGCATACCGCCCGGACTCGGCCGGCCGCGTTCGTCTTCCTCAGCTCTTCGGGCGTCTTCGCCCCGGGTGACGGGATCGAGGGGCTGACCGATGCGCACCACCCCACCGGCACGACTCCATACGCCGCCGCCAAGCGGGCGGCGGAGGTCCTGGTCCCTGCTGCCTTGGACCCGGCCACCGCGGTCCACCTCGTGCGGCTGGGTTACCTGTTCGGTCTCGGCGAAATCGCCCGGCCCAGCCGAGAACGGGTGTCTTTGGTAGCCGGGTGGCTGGCCGCGGCCCGAAGCGCACGCCCCCTGGAGGTGCGGTCGGACGACCCGGCCCGGGACTGGACGTTCACCTCCGACCTCGCGCCGGCGTTGGAGCGGGTCGTGGACGGTTCCTCCGCAGGGCATCCGATCCACCTGGGGAGTCCACACGTCTACAGGGACAGCGCGTTGGCTGACCTCATCGCGGGCCAGCTGCCAGGCGCGGAATCGGTTTCCGTGCCTGGGGCCGGACCAGTGAAACCGCCGATGGTGCCCAGCGACGTGCCCGCCCTCCGCGGCTTCGACTGGACCGATCCAGCCGCCGGTGTCCGCGCCCTCATGGCCACGGAGGTAGCGACGTGACCCGTCTCGGTGCATCCTCGGGCGAACGCGAGTCCCCACGAACAGCGAGAATGACGAGCCCATGACCCTTCGAAGCCTTCGGCCCCATACCGCCGCCGCGGTAATCCTCCCAGCGATCCTCCTGGTCACGGGCTGCGCCGAACGATCCGAAGACACCATCGTGGTGGGGCTCGGCGCCGACGTCACGACCTTCGAGCCGGGCATGATCTCCAGCCGGGAGAACGCCAACATCGCCCGTCACCTCTTCGGCACGCTCTTCGATTTGACGGACGACGGTGAGCACGTGCCGAACCTGGCCAACACGCTCGAGGTCACGGAGGACGGCACAGGCTACGTCTACACCCTGCGCGAGGGGCTGACCTGCCACGACGGCGAGCCCCTGACCGCCGAAGACGTGGCGTACACCTTCAACCGGATCGCGGACCCTGAGAACCGCTTCACGGGGAACGCACCCGGGTTCGTCTTTACCTCGATCGGATTCCAGAACGCCGAGGCCCTGGACGACCTCCGGGTACAGATCAACATCGCCCGGAGGAACCCCATCGCGTTCGGGCTCATCACCGAGATCTACGTCCACTGCAAGGACAGCTACGAGCAGATGTCGCTCGATGAGGCGGCCTCGAACCCCATCGGCTCCGGCCCCTACCGATTGGCGTCCTGGACCCGGGGCTCGGAGGTGGTGCTGGAGAAGGTCCGGGATCCGGGCAACTTCCAGCGGATCGTGTGGCGCATCATTCCCGAGGCCTCCACCCGCACCGCCGAGCTCATCGCGGGCAACGTCGACATCATCACGAATGTCGTGCCCGAGCAGATCGAGACCATCGATGGCTCCGGTCGGGCCCAGGTGCAGGTGGTGCCCGGGAACCGGCGGATGTACGTAGGCTTCAGCCTGTCGGACGCCTCACGCCAGATGCCGGGAGGAGAGGCGATCCAGGATCCCCTCGTGCGGCGTGCCCTGCAGTACGCGGTGGACGTGCCCACGATCTGCCTCCAACTCCTCAGCTACGAGTGCGAGCGCGCCACGGGGCTGGTGAACCCGCCCAACGATCATCCCGACCTCGAGCCGTATCCATACGACCCGGCGACGGCCGAGCGTCTTCTGGACGAGGCGGGTTGGGAACGGGGGGAGGACGGCTTCCGTTTCGCGATCCGGCTTCAGGCCGGACGGGGCCGCTACGTCAACGACGTCAACGTCGTCCTGGCGATCACACAGTATCTGCGGGACGTGGGCCTGGACGTGGAGCTCGAGCTCATGGAGTGGTCCTCGGTCTACACGCCGCTCCTTCGGGAACGCAGCATGGGTCCCCTGTTCTTCCTGGGTACGGGCGGGGGGCTGTGGAGCCCGATCTACGACATGACGGACCTGGCGGACGTGGACTCGGGCACCAACTACACCCATTGGAGCGACGACCGGTGGTTCGGCCGCTGGGGGGACCTGGTCGAGGCCGAGACGCCCGAGGAGACGCGGGCGATCATCAACGAGATGCTCCAGGTCTTCTACGACGACGGTCCCTGGCTCCACCTGTATTTCCAGCCGGACTTCTACGGCGTGTCCAACCGAATCGAATGGACCGCTCGCCGCGACGAACGGGTGCACGTCTTCGAGGCCGGGCTGAGGTGATCCCGGCCGCGGGCTGAGGGACGGACTCCATGGGCGCCTACGTCCTTCGCCGGTTGCTCCAGAGCGTCATCGTCATCGTCGGCGTGACCCTGGTCAGCTTTCTCGCGCTCCAGGCCGGGGGCGACCCCACGTACCTGTTCGTCAGTGAGCGGGCCTCCACCGAGGAGATCGAGGCGACCCGGCGGGCCCTCGGTTTCGATCGGCCATTGCACGAGCAGTACCTGAGCTTCGTCGCCGACCTCTCCAAGGGCGACTTCGGGCAGTCGCTCTCCTACCGGCAGCCAGCGATGGACATCGTGCTGGAGGCGCTGCCAGCGACGATCGAGTTGACCCTGTTTGCGATGGTGTTCGCCCTTCTGCTGGCGATTCCCCTGGGAGTGCTGGCGGCCATCAATCGGGGCACGGCCTGGGACGGATCGATCACCACGGCCGCGATGTTCGGTCAGTCGATCCCGAATTTCTGGCTGGGGATCATGATGATCCTGGTGTTCGGGCTCTATCTGAGCTGGTTCCCGATCTCGGGACACGTGCCGTTCCTCGCGCCCCTGATGGATGGGAACTTCGCTACGGCGTTCGCCAACCTGCCCCGCACGCTCCTCCACCTGATCCTGCCCGGGATCGCCGTGGCGACGTACTCCCTGGCCCGGAACACGCGGCTGATCCGTTCGTCCCTGCTGGAGGTTCTGGAACAGGACTACGTCCGGACCGCGCGGTCGAAGGGGCTCTCGAAGCGGCGGGTGCTGGTCCACCACGCCCTGCGCAACGCCTGGCTACCCGTGGTGACCATCATCGGGCTCGAGTTCGGCTTCCTCCTGGGCGGGGTGGTGGTGGTGGAGACGGTGTTCGGCTACCCCGGGGTCGGTCGCCTCCTGTTCGCGGCCATCAATCAGCGGGACATCCCCCTGGTCCTGGCCGGGGTGATCCTGCTGGCGAGCATCTTCATCGTGCTCAACCTCATCGTCGACATGGTCTACGTCCGCCTCGATCCCAGGGTGAAGCTGGCCGGGGGGCGGGGATGAGCGAGCCAGGGGGCGGGACGGGCGTGGGGCCGCAACCGGGCGACGGCAGCGCGGCCGAGCAGGAGCGGGCGGCGGTCGTGGCGAACGCACGCCGAGAGACGGAAGCGCGACGGGCCCTCCGTATCATGGTGGAGGCCCGCTGGCCCATCTTCGCCGTGTTCTTCCTGATCCTGGCGGCGATCGCGGCCGCACTGGGGCCTGCCATCGCCCCCTTCGATCCCAACCGGCAGAACCTGGTGCTCCGCCTGGCGGACCCCATGGCGGCAGGTCCGGAAGGCACCGTCTTCTGGCTAGGATCCGACGCCCTGGGCCGGGACGTGCTGTCCAGGCTCCTGTACGGGGCCCGGGTGTCGCTCCTGGTGGGGATCGCCGCGATCGCCGTCGGGGGAACCATCGGCATCCTGGCCGGGCTCCTCTCGGGCTACTTCGGTGGTTGGGTCGACGACGCCATCATGCGCCTGGGAGACATCCAACTCGCGTTCCCGTTCATCCTGCTGGCGATCATGTTCCTGGTCGTGCTCGGATCGGGGGTCTGGAACCTGGTCCTGGTCCTGGGCATCGGGCAGTGGGTGACCTACGCCCGGATCGTGCGGGCCGACACCCTGTCGCTCAGAGAGAAGGAGTTCGTGGAGGCGGCCCGGGCCATGGGGGACAGCAATCCCTCGATCATCTTCCGGACGATCCTTCCCAACATCCTCGCCCCCCTCACCGTGATCGCGTCGTTCAACGTGGCGAGCGTAATCCTCTCCGAGGCGGCGCTCTCGTTCCTGGGCTTGGGCGTGCCGCCCTCGGTGCCCACCTGGGGAAGCATGCTGGCCGAGAGCCGGGACACCCTCGTGGCCAACAAGTGGTGGCTGGCGGTCTTCCCGGGGGTGGCCATCATGCTGACCGTGTTGAGCTTCAACATCCTGGGTGACTGGTTGAGGGATTTTCTGGACCCGCGCCTACGCCGACGCGGCTAGTGGGGCAATGGTCACAACTCATGGTACGTGGATGAATCGTTGGATCAGGAGACATAGATGAAGGTCGGAATCATCGGGGCCAGCTTCGCCAAGAAGGCGTACCTGCCGGCCCTTCGCTACGTGCCGGGAGCCGAGGTGGTGGCCCTGGCCTCGGCGCGCATGGAGAGCGCCCAGGCTGCGGCCGCGGCGTTCGACGTGCCCCACGCCTATGACGACTGGGAGGCCATGCTGGCGTCCCACGAACTCGACCTGGTGTGCATCGCGACGCCCACGGTCCTCCACGAGCCCCAGACCCTGGCAGCCCTCGAGGCGGGAGCCCACGTCCTCTGCGAGAAACCCACCGCCATGGATGCGGGCGAGGCCGCCCGGATGCTCGCCGCCGCGGAGGCGGCGGGGCGGGTCCACATGATCGACCACGAGCTCCGCTTCAATCCGAACCGGATGCGCATCGCCGAGCTGATCGCCGAGGGCGCGCTGGGACAAATCAGGCACGTGGACATCACCAACGTGGGCACGGCCTGGGGTGATCCCGGTAGTCGCCCGGAGGGGGATTGGTGGAGCCTGGCCGAGATGGGAGGCGGACGCCTGGGCGCCAACGGGAGCCACCAGGTGGACCTCCTGCGTTGGTGGCTGGGCGAGGTGGCGTGGGTCAGTGGTGGGGCCGAAACGGTCGTGGCGGATCGCGCGGACCGGGACACGGGCGAAGCCTGGACCGCGACCGCGGACGACCTGGCCTACTTCACCGCTGAGATGGCATCCGGGGCCGTGGTCCAGGTCGTCATGTCCGGGGTGGCCGCCCACGGCATGGGGAACGGGACCCGGATCTTCGGCTCCGACGGGACCATCACCCTCCACAACAATGACGAGCGCCTCCTGTTCGCCCCGGCGGGCGAGGACTTCCAGGACATCACCGTTCCCGACCCCAACGCGGACCTCCCGGGCGTGAACCCGGGAATCTGGAACGTCTCCGTGGTGGCCCTCATTCAGGAGCTGGCCTCTGCTATTCGAGAGGGACGGCCGCCGTCCCATGGCGCTACGTTCGTGGACGGGCTGGCCAATCAGCGGGTGCTGGACGCGGTACGGATCTCGGCGGGGGAGCGGCGTTGGGTCCGACCCGAGGAGATCGATGCCGGGGCTTGAGGGCCAGACCGCCCTGATCACCGGCGCGGCCCAGGGGCTCGGTGCCGCGATCGCTCGACGCCTTCACAAAGAAGGCGTACGGCTGATCCTGCTCGATCGAGACGAAGGGGAGCTGGCGCAGACCGTGTCTGCCTGCCCGGGGGCCGCCTCCGCGGTGGTCGACCTGGCTGATGCCGAGGCCACGGACCGGGCCATTGCCGACGTCGTGACCGGCCCGGTGGACACCCTCGTCCACAACGCGGCGATCCTCCGCCCGGAGCCCCTCGAGGTTGTGACCCTGGACACGTTCCGGGCCACCCTGAACGTGGGGATCCAGGCCGCGTTCCAGCTGACCAAGGCGGTCTGGCCCGGTATGAAGCAGAGGGGCGGCACGTTGGTCTTCGTCTCGTCCCGGTCCGGGATCGAGGGCTTCGCGGACGAGACCGCCTACTGCGCCGCCAAACACGCCCTCGAAGGCTTCTCCAAGTCCCTGGCCCTGGAGGGTGAGCCCCACGGGATCCTGTCCGTGACCATCACACCGGGGATGTACATGCACACGCCCATGTCCGAGCGGAACTACCCCCCGGAGCTCCGAGACAAGTGGGTGGACCCGATCCGTCTCGCACCGGCGTTCTCGTATCTCGCGACTCGTCCCATGCACCTGTCCGGTCAACGGCTGAATGCATGGGACCTTTCCCAGGAGCACCCCAGCCCGTGACCATGCAGCCCATCTACGACTGGATCGACGCCCACGCCGACGAGTGCGTTCGCGACCTGCAGCGCTTCGTGCGGCAGCCCGCCATCTCTGCTCAGGGTGTGGGGCTTCGGGAGTGTGCCGCCCTGGTGCGAGACACGATGCACGACGACGGACTGCCGGCCGAGTTCCACGAGCTGGACGAAGGGCCGCCGGTGGTCTTCGGGCATCTCGAAGCGAAGAAGCCCGCCAAGACGATCCTCTGCTACTCCCACTACGACGTGCAGCCTCCCGAACCTCTCGATGAGTGGACCCACGGCGGGCCCTGGTCCGCCGAAGTCATCGACGGCGTGCTTTACGGCCGGGGCTCCACCGACAACAAGTCCGGCGTGCTGGCCTTCAACAAGGCGGCCAAGGCGTTTCTCCAGGTCCGGGGCGAGGTGCCGGTCAACCTCAAGTTCCTCATCGAAGGGGAAGAAGAGATCGGCTCGCCGAACCTGGCCGCCTGGGCCGCGAAGAACAAAGAGCTGCTGGAAGCCGACGGGATGCACTGCCTGGACGGCTCCATGGAAACGGGAACGGCCGTCCCCGACGTCTCGCTGGGTCTCAAGTCCGTGCTGTTCGTCGAGCTCGTCGCCAGAGGCGCGAAGATGGACGTGCACTCCCTGAACTTCCCGCTGGTGGAGTCGCCGGTCTGGGAGCTGATCTGGGCGCTCAACACCATCCTCGACCGGAATCGCCGGATTCTCATCGAAGACTGGGAGGAGGGGATCTGGCAGCTCGGCCCCGACGACGAACAGCAACTGACGGACAAGGCGTCCCGCGTGGACCTGGACGCGTTGAAGGAGGAGTGGGGCATCAGCGAGTTCGCCCTCGGGCGGGACGGCGTCGACGCGATCCGGGCCCGGACCTACGAGCCCACGGCCAACATCCAGGGCATGATCGCCGGATACACGGGTCCCGGCCGAAAGACCATCATCCCGAATGAGGCCCGGGTCCGCATGGACTTCAGGCTGATCCCGAACATCCAGCCCGCCGATGCCATCCGGAAGTTGAAGGCGCACCTGGAGAAGCACGGCTTCGGACACATCGAAGTCCACGCGTTCGACGGCGCGGAACCGCCGTACAAGATCTCGGTGAAGGAGGACATCAGCCAGGCGATCATCGCGGCCGCCACCGATGTCTATGGAGAGCTGCCGGTGGTGAACGGGGTCTCCGCGGAAGGCGCGATTCTGCGTCACGTGTGGATTCCCTGCGTCCTGACGGGCTTCGCCAACCCCGGCGCGAACCTCCACGCCCCGGACGAGAACATCCACGTGGACAAGTACCTGCAGGGGATCAAATACGCCGCCGCGATCATGGAGAACTTCGGCAAGACGTAGGCGTCGGATAGTCTCTCGCTGATGGCCGTTGTCGGGGCTTCGGGCTGGTGGCCGTCGTCTCTGAAGGGGGGCGCCGTCTCCGGAAGGGGGCCAGGCGGGTTACACGCCCTCGGGCGAACCGACCATGCGGATCAGGTCTCCGACCACACAGTGCTGCTCCAGGGCATGACGGAGGTGAGCCCCGGCGTTGATGGTGTAGTGATTCCGACGGCCTTCCCGGGTTCGCTCCAGGACGCCGCCGTCTTCGAGCTCTCCGATGATCCGGATCACGGCTCGCTCGGTGATGCCCACGTGTTGGGCCACCTCGCGCACCGTCATGTCCGGATCCGAGGCGAGACAGATCAGGATGTGGCCGTGATTCGTGAAGAACGTCCATGTCGAGTCACCGGACGACGACAAGTGAACCTCCGAAAGTTGACACAAATTTCACGTATTTTTATTCTAGCATCCTATTGCGTGATTTCAATGACCTGATTCAAACGCCCCTGCGGTCCGCCCTGGACCACGGGGCCTTCGAACGAGCATACCCGCCCCGGTTTGCCAGACCCGGGAAGCCGAGAAGGCGGGGAAGGGCGCCAGCCTGAAATGACCCAATCCAAGTCGCTCTTCTGGAACATCCGGGGCGACCTCTTCGGCGGCCTGACGGCCGGAATCGTGGCACTGCCCCTGGCCCTCGCCTTCGGCGAGCAGACCGAAATGGGGGCCATCGCGGGTCTCTACGGTGCCATCGCCATCGGGATCCTCGCCGCCATCTTCGGCGTCGCCAGCAGCCAGATCAGCGGTACCAGGGGACCCATGTCGGGGGTCTCGGCCCTGATCATCGCCGAAGCCATCGACTACGCCGGAGGCTACGAGCAGGCCCTGCCGATCATCATCGCCACGTTCCTGCTGGCGGGGGCGCTGGAGGCCTTGTTCGGGGTGCTGGGCCTGGGTCGGTACATCAAGTACATGCCGTACCCGGTGGTGTCGGGCTTCATGAGCGGGATCGGCGTCATCATCGTCATCTCCCAGGTCTTCCCGTTCTTCGGTCGTTCGGCTCCCGCCGGAGGACCGGTGGGCACGCTCCGGGATCTCCACCTGATCGACGACGTGCTAAACG
>CAJIAX010000301.1_pt1 | contig 13736 bp, 10 predicted proteins | sample 9199251 | NCBI WGS metagenome assembly CAJIAX01 (sample SAMEA7708287, study PRJEB35096) | sediment metagenome | biome: marine neritic benthic zone biome [ENVO:01000025]; feature: sediment [ENVO:00002007]; material: shallow marine sediment [ENVO:03000034] sea grass bed [ENVO_01000059] ... | reverse complement strand
GAATCGGGACGCCGGGTGTCTCAACCGGACACTCGCCGTGCGACAGCCGGCCGATGATACCGGTCAGGCGCTCCGCCCAGCGCCCGCGGAATTGCCCCATTGCCGGGCAATCGCGACAATCGCACTCCTGGGTGGGGGCGACGGGGCGACGAAGACGAAGCGGCTGAAACCGGGGACATGCATGGACGTCCATCTGATCGACGGCACCTACGAGCTATTCCGACACTTCTACGGCATCCCGTCGGACTCGAGGTACCAGGAGGGCAACGAGCTCTTGGCCGTTCGGAACGTGCTGGCTTCGGTGCTGGAGCTGATCGGGGACGGCGCCACCCACGTTGGGGTCGCCACCGACCACGTCATCGAGTCCTTCCGCAACGGTCTCTGGCCCGGGTATAAGACGGGCGAAGGCATCGATGCGGTGCTGTTCGACCAGTTCGTTCCGCTGGAAGACGCCCTGCGCTCGATGGGTGTGGTCGTCTGGCCTATGGTGGACCTGGAGGCGGACGACGCCCTGGGAGCGGCTGCGCTACGGGCCGCCGAGGACCCGAGGGTGGGGACCGTGTTCATCTGCACGCCCGACAAGGACCTGGGCCAGTCGGTGCGGGGACGGAAGGTGGTGCAGGTGGACCGTCGAAAAGGCGAGGTACGGGACGAAGCCGGGGTCATCGAGAAGTTCGGTGTCCCACCCCGATCGATCCCCGACTACCTGGCCCTCGTGGGGGACTCGGCGGACGGGTTTCCGGGACTGAAGGGCTGGGGGGCCAAATCCACCGCTACGGTGTTGGCTCGCTATGGTCACATCGAGGACATTCCCGATCACGCCCATACGTGGGACGTGTCCGTCCGTGGAGCGGTGGGACTGGCGACGACGCTGGCGGAAAACAGGGATCTGGCGCTGCTGTTTCGAACGGTAGCATCATTGCGTCTCGATGCCCCCGTGTTCGAGGACGTCGAGGAGCTTCGGTGGCTGGGGCCGACGGAGGGATTCGGTGGCATGGCGCGGGCGCTGGGCGCGCCGGAGCTGGAGATTCGGGCGCGGGCGTTGTCAGAAGGGACGCCCGCGGGTTGACCTGGGAGGGTCGGATTTGAACGACTGCAGAATGAGAGTGGGAGTCGTGGTCTGCGCGGTGCTGATGGCGCTCGGAGCATCCCCCCGGGCCGTACAGGGGCAGGCCACCTGTGCTAGCGCGGGTTACTACTGTGCGCACGGCAACACACGACCGGTGGCCCGATGGCCCGATGGGCGTAGGTCGCTCAAGATCCTGCTGCCGGCCCCGCCCCACGAAGCCCCGTCGCAGGCGCGTCGATACCAGCAGTCTGCCGCTCGCGGGCTGATGGCGTGGCACGGCTTGCCTCTGGAGCTGCTCGTCTTCGAGCAGGGGGATCCGAACGAGATGGACATTATCGTGGAGTGGCAGCCACAGCTCGACGACGGTCGGGTCGGCGAGACCATGGTGGCCACGGGCGAGAGCGGGAACGAGACTTCGTTCCGCATCGCCCGCTTCGTCCTGGCGACCCGTCCGTCCGCATCCGTGATCCAGAAGGCGCAGGAGGAAGCGGCGGCGGCGGCCGAAGCCGCCGGCGAGGAGGTGGGCGACGAGCCGCCCCCGTTGCCCGCCGATGTGTTGTACCAGCTTTCCCTGACCACCGTGGAGATCACGGCGATCCATGAGATGGGACACGCGCTGGGACTGCCCCACAGCGACAGCACGTCCGACGTGATGTATCCGGAGCTCACGGGCGCCCGGTTGTCCCGCCGGGACGTGGACACGGTCCGGGCCATCTACGCGATTCCCGTAGGATCCCGCCTCCGCTGATCGAAGGCGTCGGAGCGACCGGCGGACGCGATCGACCCGATTGGCCAGCGTCACGGACGCCACGCTAGGTTGGCACCGACCGGGACCCCACGCCGCCAAGGTACCATGGCCATACTGCTCACCGAGTTCGTCGGAACGTTCTTCCTCGTGTTCACCATCGGTCTGACGGTGCTGGCCGAGACGCCGTTCGCGGCGGTGGCTATCGGGGCGGGGCTCACGGCCCTGGTCTACATGGGCCGGCACATCTCCGGCGCCCACTACAACCCGGCGGTGAGCGTCGGGATCTACATGCGCGGGCGCATGGACGCGAAGGATCTGATCCCGTATTGGGTCGCCCAGATCGCGGGCGCCGCCTTTGCCGCGATCATGATCTCGGTGCTCATGGGCGCGACGTACGCGCCCGCCCCTGGACGGGGCGCTTCGCTGGTGCAGGTGTTGCTCGCCGAAGCCTTGTTTACCTTCGCTTTGACCCTGGTCATCCTCAACGTGGCGACCGCCAAAGCCACGGAGGGGAACTCCTACTACGGGTTGGCCATCGGGTTCACCGTGCTGAGCGGATCCGTCGCGGTGGGCGATATCTCGGGGGGTGCGTTCAACCCGGCGGTAGGCACGGGCCCGATCCTGATCGACACCCTAATGGGCAACGGCTCGATGACGAACCTGTGGCTTTATTGGGTGGGTCCCATGATCGGCGGCGCGCTAGCGGCCGTAGCGTTCAAGATCCAGAACCCGGACGACGCCTAGTTCGATGAGCACGCGGACAGGCGGGCTTCGTTCCTTCGGCTGACCCTGTCCGGATGACGCCCTCTGGCTCGAGCCCCTCCGGACCGAGGCTTCGCCGACGGTTACGCCGCTTCGGTCGCTCCGCGTCCGTGCGATGGTTCCGGCTGACGCGACGCCTGCGTACCGGTTTGGACAGCGTGCTGTCCAACGTCCGCCGCGGAGAACATGCCTTCGTAGTCGGGACGGCGGTGCTCATCGGCGTCGCCACGGCGTATGGAGCCATAGGCTTTCGGTTGCTGATCCAGGGGGTGAGCCGGGTCACCTTCGGTGTGCCCGAACTCACCCTGCAGTCCCTGGCGACCCTGCCGTGGTGGCTTCGGCTGCTGGCGCCTGCTGTGGGTGGGCTCGTTGTCGGGTGGCTCATTTCCCGAACGGCGGAAGAGACCCGGGGTTCGGGGATTCCCGAGGTCATGGAGGCGGTGGCGCGTCTGGCCGGCGCGATTCGTCTCCGTGTCATCTGGGTCAAGGCGCTGGCCGCAGCCGTCACCATCGGAACCGGGGGGTCGGCGGGTCGAGAAGGCCCGATCGTGCAGATCGGATCGGCGATCGGGTCCGGAGTGGGCCAGCTCCTGGGGGTGTCGGCTCGGCGCCTGCGCACGTTCGTGGCGTGCGGCGGCGCCGCTGCCATTGCGGCGACGTTCAATGCGCCGATCGCCGGGACCATCTTCTCGGTGGAGGTGCTGCTGGGCAACTACGCGTTCGCCTCCCTGGCTCCCATCGTGCTTTCGGCGGTGACTGCCACCGTTCTGTCCCGGCACTACCTGGGCGACGTGCCCGCGTTCACGATCCCGGCGTACGAGCTGGTCAGTCCCCGGGAGCTCATCCTGTACGGCGGACTGGGGCTGCTCGCGGGTCTGGCCGCGGTCCTCTTCATCCGAATGCTCTACCGCACCGACGACCTGTTCCAGAAGTCCGCCATCCGTCCGTGGTTGCGCCCGGCCGTCGGGGGGCTTGGCGTCGGCCTGATCGCCCAGGTGTTTCCGCAGGTCCTGGGCGTAGGGTACGCGACGATCAACGCCGCCCTGTGGGGTCAGACGGCGGCTCTGGTGGGGCTGCTGGTTCTGGCCAAGATGGTCGCGACATCGCTCACGCTGGGCAGCGGGGGGTCGGGCGGTGTTTTCGCCCCCACGCTGGTCATGGGGTCCTCCCTGGGCGCGTCGTTCGGGCTCGTGGTGGCGGGCCTCTTTCCCGATTGGACCGGCGGGCCGGGGGCGTATGCCCTCGTGGGCATGGGTGCCATGGTGTCCGGCGCAACGCATGCGCCCATCTCCGCCATCCTGGTGATCTTCGAGCTGACCAACGACTACCGGCTGATCCTGCCCCTCATGGTGGCCTGTGTGCTTGCGGTGCTATTGAGCTCCCGGCTCCACCGCCCGTCGGTCTACACGGCCAAGCTGTTGCGACGAGGGGTGAAGCTCCGTGAGGGCAGAGACCGCAATCTGCTTCGGGCGATTCCCGTCTCGGACGTCATGGACCCGGATCCCGCGACCGTCCGGGCCGATCTGCCCTTCCGGGACCTGGTCCCCCGCCTGGTGGCGGATCCGGGGTACGAGCTGCAGGTGGTCGACGACGATATGCGCCTCATCGGCACCGTCGCCCTCAAGGACGTTCGCGAGCTGTTGCTGGAGCTCGACTCCCTGGGCGACCTGGTGCTCGTGGAGGACGTGATCCAGTCGGACGTGGCCTTCGTCCTGCCGACCGACAATCTGGATCTGGCCATGCACCTCTTCGGGCGCACGCACCGGGAAGAGCTCTCGGTGTGCGACGATCCCGAAAGCCGGCGTCTGGTCGGCGTCATTTCCCGGGACGCGCTCATCGGTGCCTACAATCGCAGGATCTTCCACACGGACCTGACCGGCGGGTTCGGCAGCATCGTGGACGCCGTGGGCTCGGGTCGGTCGGTGGAGGTCGTCGGTGGCGTGCACCTGGCCGAGTTGGAGGTTCCGTTCTCCATCGTCGGGCGCACCCTCCGGCAGGCCGACGTGCGCCGCCGGTGGGGGGTCGAGGTCGTCCTGATCCACACGGCCGTGACCACGGGAGAGAGCTTGGAGGGTCGCCCCGGCCGTCTGCCGGCACCGGAGGTGCGCCTCCGGCCCGGCGACCGGTTGCTGGTCATGGGCACCCTGGAGGCCATCGAGGGACTCCGGGGCAAAGAGGGGGCGGGCACCTGACCGGGCGGACGCTTGCGCGGTCCACACGATGCGGGAATGGTACTCCACCTCGCGTTGTCACACCGACGCTCCGTCGCTCTCGGTGCGTCGTCGCGTGTATGTTCAAGTGCACCGGAGATCCCGGAAAAACCAGCCCAAGGAGGACGCATGAGCGAAGAGGGTGATCGCACCCAGGAAATCCTGGAGAAGCTGAGACAGCAACGCGACGAGCTACGCTTGAAGATCCACCTCGGCAAAGCCGAGGCCCGGGACGAGTGGGAGGAGCTGGAAGAGAAGTTCTCGTCGCTCAAAGAGCGCCTGCGCGCGGCGGGTGGCGAGGCCACCGATGCAAAGGGCGAGATCAGCACGGCGGCCAAGGATCTGGCCTCCGAGCTCAAGAAGGGCTACGAGCGCATCAGGGCCAAGCTCTAGCGCGTGTCGAGGCGTCACACCCCGGCCATGGCCGCCCGGGCGTCGAGCCTCCAGGGGATCGAGACCGACGTGGTCGCCTGTCGCCTCTGCCCCCGGCTGGTGGCCTGGCGGGAAGAGGTGGCTCGGGTGAAGCGTGCGTCGTACGCCGACGAGCCGTACTGGGGTAGGCCCGTTCCAGGATTCGGAGACCCGGATGCCCGGGTCTTGATCGTGGGGTTGGCTCCCGCCGCCCACGGGGCGAACCGCACGGGCCGGATGTTCACCGGCGATCGGTCCGGCGACTGGCTGTACCGGGCGTTGCACAGGGCGGGATTCGCGAACCGACCTGGATCGGAGTCTCGAGAGGACGGCTTGGCGCTGACCGACGTGTTCGTGACGGCCGCGGTGCGCTGCGCGCCTCCGGACAACAAACCCACCCCGGTCGAGAGGGACCGGTGCCGCCCCTTCCTGGAGCGGGAGCTGGACCTGTTCCTCCCAGGACTTCGGGTCCTGGTGGTGTTGGGTGGGTTCGCGTACCAGCAGACGATGCGGCTGCTCAAGAGCCGAGGCATGGCCGTGCCGTCGCCCCGGCCGAGGTTCTCGCATGGAGGCGAGGTGGCCCTCCCGGAAGGACCGACCGTCCTGGCCTCGTACCACCCGAGCCAGCAGAACACCTTCACCGGCCGCTTGACCGAAGAGATGTTCGATGGGATCTGGGCTCGGGCACGAACCCTCGCCGACGCTCCCCGACTACGACCGGACGTGTCGGTGGCGGATGACGGGGCTCGATAGGCGATGAGGGTCCGGATCGCCCTGCTGTCCCTGTCCGTTTGGGCTGCCGGATCCTGCGACTCCGGTGCGTCCGTCCGCGACTTCCCGCCGCCGACCGACCGGTTCACGGCCGCACCGGCGTTCGAGGACTTCGTCGGGGCGGAGCCGTGCGCCGGCTGCCACGCCGAGCGGTACGATCAGTGGGCGGCCTCGACCCACGGCACCGCCGGGGGCGACCCGACCCCGGACATGGTGATCGCGTCGTTCGACGGAACGCCCATCCAGTTTCGTGACGCCGAAGTCGTACCTCGGGTGGCGAGCGACGGGACCTACGAGTTCGTGGTACGCCAGGATGGACACCCGGAGCTGATCTACAGGGTGGACGGCGTCATCGGTCGGGCCCACATGGTCGGGGGCGGTACCCAGGGCTTCACGACCCGCATGGAGGACGGCACGGAACGGTTCCTTCCCTTCGACTGGTCCGGCAGCGTGAGCGATTGGTTCTGCAACACCGGCACGAGAACCGACGCCGGTTGGGTGCCCGTCACGCCCGACATGGCGCTGGCCGATTGTGGGGACTGGCCCCCGCTCCGGGTCCTCGGCACCGTCGATCGCTTCGGCAACTGCCAGGGGTGCCACGGAAGCCAGATCCTGACCGAGCAGCCCCAGGGTGAAGCCTATCGGACCCGCTATACGACCCTGCGGATCAACTGCGAATCCTGTCACGGGCCTGGGCGCACCCACGTGGAGTTGGCACAGTCGGGGCGTCTGGGATTCGACGAAGGGACGGGGTTGCAGCCACTCACGACCCTGGACACCGACGGCTCTCTCGACTTGTGCTTCCAGTGTCACGCGCTCAAGGACGTCGTACGGGAGGGACACCTGCCGGGTCCGCCTCTGGCCGACTACTACGCCCTGAAGTTTCCGGTCCTGGGGGACGACCCCTTCTATCCCGATTTCCGGATCAAGACGTTCGCCTACCAGGCGACCCACCTGGCCAGCGCCTGCTACCTGGACGGCGAAATGACGTGCAACAGCTGTCACGAGCCCCACGGCCAGGAATACCAGGACGAATTCGGGGGCGGCGTCGCGGGCCGGTTCGATGACGAACAGTGCACGTCGTGCCACGCGTCCAAAGCGCTGGACATCGAGGCCCACACCTTCCATCCGGCCGGCTCGGATGGAGCCCGGTGCGTCTCGTGCCACATGCCCTACCTGCAGGAGCCCGAAGTCGGAGACCAGGTCGAATACGCCCGCTCAGATCACACGATCCCCGTGCCCAGGCCCGCGTTCGACGCCGGCCTGGGCATCGAGAGCGCCTGCGCCATGTGCCATCAGGACCAGAGCGCGGAAGCGTTGGACGCACAGGCCCGGGCGTGGTGGGGCGACCTCAAACCCCACCGACCGCTGGTCCAGGCCCTGATCGAGGCCACGTCCGCCGGGGGCGAAGGCGTCGACCTCGACCTGCTCCAGCCGGACCAGCACGACCCGCTGGCACAGTTCGCTGGCCTGGGTCGCGTTCTGCTCTCGGGGCTCGAACCGGACGCGGCGACGACGGCGACCGCGCTGCAGGATCGACTGTTGGCCCTCGCGGCGTATCCGGACCTCGACGTGCGAGCCCTGGCCCTGGCGTCCCTCCACTGGTGGCGAGGCGGCGACCCGGCCACGAAGGCGTTCCTGGTCGAGGCTCTGGAGGACGCCGGCCCCCAGGAGGACAGGCTCCGGCGACGTTGGGTGCTGGGCCTCAGCTTCCTCGGCGACGACGCCCGGACCCGGGGCGAGGCTGATCGTGCCCTGATCGCCTATGAGAAGGCGCTGGAGCTCTTGCCGGACGATCCGCGCATCCTGGGCGCCGCCGGAGCGGCGCTGAACCAGGTCGGGGACTTCGAGCGGGCCATTCCCTACCTGGAGCGGAGCGTCGCGGGGGCGCCCAACCAGGCACTCACGCGGGTCAACCTGGCATCGCGCAGGCGGCCTTGGGGCAGGTCGCAGAGGCCGTGGAGAGCTACGCCGCCGCGGCCCGGGCGAATCCCGCCGAGCCTCTGGCATTCTTCAACCTCGGGAATCTCTACCTGCGCCAGAGCGCGCTCCGGGAGGCTGCGCTTTCCTACGAGCGGGCGATCCAGCTCGATCCGGGCCTGGCCCGGGCCCACTACAACCTCGCCCGCACCTACATCCAGCTCCAGCGGTATCCCGAGGCCCTGCCCCGGGCCCGGCGCGCCCTCGAGCTGGAGCCGGCCAACGAAGGCGCGCAGCAGATGGTCCGGGACCTGGTGCGGGCCGTGGGCGCGGGTTGACGGTCGAGATGGTCCAGGTCACGCCGCCCGTCGAGGGCCGGGCGACATGAGCAGGACCACTGCGCGGCTGGGCCTGTACGCCAATCGACACCAGTTTGCGCTGTTGGTGCTCGTCAACGCGTTCGTCGGCACCATGGTGGGGGTCGAGCGTTCCGTGCTGCCCCTGCTCGCGGAAGAGGCCTTCGGGATCGTCTCGGCACGGGTGACGCTGAGCTTCCTGTTGGCGTTCGGGCTGACCAAGGCGCTGACGAACTTCCTGGCGGGCGACCTGGCCGGTCGCCTGGGTCGACGGCGAATCCTGGTGGCCGGGTGGTTGTTCGGGCTGCCCGTCCCGTTCCTGCTGATGTGGGCACCGAGCTGGGACTGGGTAGTGCTGGCGAACGCCCTCCTCGGGATCAACCAGGGACTGGCCTGGTCGGCCACGGTCATCATGAAGATCGACCTGGTCGGTCCCCGGCGTCGGGGGTTGGCCATGGGCATCAACGAGTCCGCCGGCTACCTGGCCGTGGGGCTGGCGGCGCTCGGGGCCGGGTATCTGGCCGCGGTCTACGGTCCCCGTCCGGCCCCGTACGTACTGGCGGCGGTGGCCGCGGTTCTAGGCCTGTTGCTGAGCGCCTTCGGCGTGCGCGACACGGGCGCGCACGTCGAGCTCGAACAGGACCTCCACGGACCGCCCGAACATGCGTCCCCGCCGTACGGGTCGAGCATGCTCGGGCGCCTGGCAAGGGGCAGCTGGGGTTCCCGCAGCGTGCTGGGGGCGAACCAGGCGGGTCTGGTCAACAACCTGAACGATGGGTTGGCGTGGGGCCTGCTGCCGGTCTATCTGGCCGCCCAGGGCCTGGGAGCCGACGCCGTGGGTCTGGTGGCGGCCACCTACCCCGTCGTCTGGGGGGCGGGCCAACTCGTAACCGGATGGGCTTCGGACAGGGTAGGCCGTCGGCCGCTGATCGTTGCGGGCATGCTACTACAGGCCGTGGCGTTGTTCTGGTTCGCCCGGGGCGGCGCCCTGGCTACGTGGCTCGGGGCGTCGATGCTGCTGGGCGTGGGCACGGCAGCCGTCTACCCCACGCTGATCGCCCAGATCAGCGACGTCGTGGCGCCGGAGCAAAGAGCCTCGACCATCGGGGTGTACCGGCTCTGGCGGGACGGTGGGTACGTGGTGGGTGCCTTGATCGCGGGCGTCGTCGCCGACCAGCTGGGGTATCGGGCGGCCATCGTGACGGTGGCCGGCCTCACGCTCGTGTCGGGTTTCCTGGCCCGTGCGCTTCTGCCACGGCCGGTTCGGACGGGCCGTCCGGGGTCGGACTCGGCCGGCTAGGCGGACCGCCCGCCGACGGCGACGCTGCAGCCCGATCCAGGAGATTGGCCACCCGGGCCAGCAGCTGCTTGGGACCGAAGGGCTTCGGCAGGAAGGCGTCCGGATCCTGGCGTAACCGGTCCGGCGCCACGACCTCGCCGGTGTATCCGGAGATGAAAAGGAACGGCATGCCGGGTCGCTGCTCCGCCAGTCGGTCGGCCAGCTCGGATCCGCGCATGATGGGCATCACCATGTCCGTGACGGTCAGGTGGATCGGGCCCGGATGACTCTCCGACAGGCGCAGCGCCACCGAGGGGTCGCTCGCCTCGAGCACCTGGTACCCGGCCCGGTTCAGCATGCGCACCAGGATCGTCCGCACGTCGTCCTCGTCCTCAACCACCAGGATCGTGCGACCGGCGCCCGACTCGAGCGGATCGTTCGCATCCGATTTGGCCACCTCCTCCCCGTCCCCGACCATCGGTAGCAGGACCTCGAACGTGGATCCCACCCCCGGTTCGGACGTGACGGTGACGGCACCTCCGGCCTGGCGCACGATGCCGTACACCGTAGACAGACCCAGCCCGGTGCCCTTGCCCACCGGCTTGGTGGTGAAGAAGGGCTCGAACGCGTGCTCCATGATCGCCGGGTCCATGCCGACGCCGGTGTCTGAGACGGAAAAGACCACGTAGTCACCGGGCTCGAGACCCGCCCGCTCCGTCGTCTTGCCTGGCTCGAGCCGGCGGGAGAGGGTCCGGAGCGTCACGGCGCCGCCCTTGGGCATGGCGTCCCGGGCATTCACCACCAGGTTGACCACGACCTGCTCCAGCTCCACCGGATCGGCCACCACCGACCCCAGACCCGGCGAGAATCGGTTGATCAGCGTGATGTCCTCGCCGATCAGTCGAGTCAGCATCTGCTGAAGGCGAGCGAGAACCGCGTTGAGCTCCACCGGACGGGTCTGAGTCGTCTGCTTCCGGCTGAAGGCCAGCAGCTGTTGGGTGAGCAGCGCCGCCCGTTCGCTGGCTGCCAGGATCTGTTCGGTGTCGTCCCGGTTCTCCGGGTCCGTGCCTTGCTTGTCCAGGATCATGCGGGCATGCCCGATGATCACGGTGAGCAGATTGTTGAAGTCGTGCGCCACCCCTCCGGCCAACCGGCCCACGGCCTCCATCTTCTGGGTCTGCCGGAGCTGGTTTTCCAGGTCCCTGACGCCGGTAACGTCCTCGACGACCGTGACGAAGACGTCTCCGTCCCGTGTGTGGAGTACCCTGCCGTTCAGGCGCACCGTGGCCAGCGTGCCGTCCTTCCTCAGCCAATCCACCTCGATGTCCCGGTAGACATCGTCGTTGATGCGGGTCCTGGTCAGGACCGAGCGGGTGTCGGGGTCGGGGTAGAGCTCCTGTGCCGGGACCGCGACGAGCTCCTCGGCCGAGTCGTAGCCGAGGATGTTCACGAGGGCCGGATTCACCTCGAGGAACTCGCCGTCCCAGCTCGCCAGGCAGATGCCGAAGGCCGCGTGTTCGAAGATCGAGCGGAAGTTCTCCCGGGCACGGCGCTCGGACTCCTCCGCCTCGCTCCGGGCCGCCAGGGTCCGATTCAACTGATGGCCCACCTCGGCGACTTCGACGGGGGTGTCCGGAGGGAGCTGGACCAGCGCGCCACCAGCCGCTGCCCGGGTGCCGAGCACGAGCTGACGGATGGACCTGCTCACGCGGCGATAGAGGAGCAGCGCCAGGCCCAGTCCCACCAAGGCGATGAGGAGGCCGGCCGCCGACCGGCGATAGAGGGCCGTACGGGCCGGACCGACGATGTCTGCAGTGGGTAGCCCCACGTAGATCTTCCACCCGAGGCCGGGAAGGACCAGCCTTCCCCAGGTGCGTTCCACCCCGTCGATATCCGGGCCCCAGGAGACGCCCAGGTGCTCCGTCAACGGCAGGGTGGGAGTCTCCTCCGGAGGTGTCTTGCCGCCCAGGTGCATCTCCGGATCGACGGACCGGGCGATGATGTTGCTCTCCCGGTCGACGATGGTCACCAGGGCGTGCGGAGGCACCGTCACGCCGGCCAGCAGGTCCTCGAATCGGACCAGATCGATTCCACCGGTGATGCCGCCGATCCATTCCCCGTCCGAACCGAAGATCGGAGCCGAAAGCACGCTGACCCACTCCACGTCGCTCACGCCCTGCTGAGGGGGGCCGAAGCTGAAGGTCTGGGTCTCCTGCATGCGCTGGAACCAGGGGCGGCCCCGGGCATGAGGGAGCTCGGGGATCGGCAACCCGATGGTCGAGCACACGTAATCTCCCTGACGGTCGACCACGTTCACGGCGAGCAGGAAGGCGACGGCGTCCCGAAGGTCCGGTGCCAGTGCCGCGCAGGCCTCGGCTGAGAAACCGGTGTCGGCATCGTACGCGTTGCGGGCCAGAACCTCGGCGATGCCGGCGAGCTGGGTTTCGGCGGTCGACGTGAACTGGAGGGTCCCGGTCCCCACCGTTTCGGCCAGTCGCGCCACCTCGATCCGGGCCTCGTCCATGGTGTGTCGGTAGTCCCGGTAACTGAACAGCACGACGAGCCCCACCAACGGCAGGGACACCGTGGCGACAAGGGCGAGAAGCTGCGAGCGAATGGACCGGGGTCTGGTCACCCGTCGAGGCGGTTGCGCGTCACGTGGTCGAGCTCGTTCGAGGTGTCGGCCACGGTCGCAGGTCAAGTGAGAGTATCGGCTCGGGGGACCGATCTGCTCGAGAACGCGATGTTGGGTACCGGTACGCGGCCTCGCCCCCGGCGTTCCCTACGGTCCGGTCGCGACGCGACGCGGTTCGTCCAGCAGTCCGTCCTCGATGAGAATGGACTCGATCTCTCTCAAGGCGACGAGACGTCCCGGTCCTGCTGCGCCGTACTCGAGCACCGCCTCCGTGATCCGGTCTTCCAACTCGACCACGGTGGCGTAGGCATCTTCGACGACTTCGTCCTGCTCGGCCTCGGCGGCCTCGTGGATCTCGAGTACCGCAAAGACGTCTCCGGGGGTGACTTCGAATGCGAAGCTCATGTCCTTCTCCTCGCCGCCCAAAGTAGCATGCCCCGGCGAGTAGGGCGAAAGGAGGGCAGGCGTAGGACGTGGAGCCGGTCTTGGCTCACGCCACTGTCCCGTCCGTTCGGCCGTTGTGGCGCCGACGGGGTGGAGTGGGCACGATCCGGTTGCGTGTGGCCAGTCGACCGCCGAGGATAGCTGGTCCCCCACCCGCTTCCACGATCGAGACATGAACGACGACTACCCCGACTACCCGTCTCACTACCGCCCTCGCACGCACGAAGGCCGGGTAGCCGTGTGGGCGTTCCTGCTCCTGTTCGCCCTCTGTCAGCCTCCCGTGGTGCATGCGGTCGTCAACCGGATCGAGCCCCTCGTCGGAGGCCTCCCGTTCCTGTACGCGTGGCTTCTCGGGGTCTACACCGTGCTGATCGCGGTCTTGATCTGGACGCTGAGGAAGGGCGTATGATCGGCGGCGCACCGAGCCGCCTGGCCTCGAGCGACCGCGAGCATCGGTTCCGGAGGACGTCCTGATGGAGCCCTGGGTCGTCGCCACCACCCTCATCTTCGTCTACCTCGGCGTGACGGTCGTCATCGGGGTAGTGGCGAACCGTCGCATGGAGGTGGATCTAGAGGACTTCCTGCTGTACGGCCGCAAGGCCGGTCTGGTCGTCCTCTACCTGACCGTGGTCGCCACCTATCACTCGGCGTTCGCGTTCCTGGGGTCGGGAGGGTTCTTCTACACCCACGGCGTCGGGTTCTGGGTGGCTGGCGCGTGGACCGTGCTGACGGGCGCCATCACGTACGTGTTGGGCACCCGGATCTGGGCGCTCGGCAAGGCGTTCGGGTACATCACGCCCGCGGACCTGATCGCGGACTTCTACGAGAGCGAGGCGGTGCGGGTCCTCGTGGCGCTGGTGTCCGTCGTCTTCACGATCCTCTACATCCAGGTCCAGGCGCAGGGCCTCGGATACATCCTCGAGGTGGCGTCGGGCGGACGGATCTCGTTCGAGCTCGGGACGCTGATTCTACTGATCGTCGCCGCCGGGTACCTGATGGCGGGTGGGCTACGGGCGGTCTACTGGACCGACGTGCTGCAAGGGGCGTGGATGTACATCGCGGTGTGGGTCGGGGCACTGGTGCTGTCGTACGAATTGTTCGGCGGCCCCATTCAGCTTTGGCAAACCGTGG
>CAJIAX010000068.1_pt1 | contig 13831 bp, 11 predicted proteins | sample 9199251 | NCBI WGS metagenome assembly CAJIAX01 (sample SAMEA7708287, study PRJEB35096) | sediment metagenome | biome: marine neritic benthic zone biome [ENVO:01000025]; feature: sediment [ENVO:00002007]; material: shallow marine sediment [ENVO:03000034] sea grass bed [ENVO_01000059] ... | reverse complement strand
GGCGAGCCCACGTGAGCCGACAGGAGAAGCCCGGCGGCTGTGAGCAACCCCCACCGGAGCGGGCGTCGGGGCGGGCTCAACGACACACCCTCGACATCCAGTTCCCCCACCAGAGGCCCACGCGGGCCGACACGAACGCGATGCCGCTCGCAAAGGCCAGGGACGCCGCGTTGACCGGATTCGCCTCGGCGCCCCAGAACTCGTACCGCCACGGGCCGGGCCGGTTCTGGTAGCCCCACTGGTCACCGCCGAACACGAAGTTCCGGGCGCCCTCGCTGAGCATGAAGTCCCCGTACACCCACTGCACGGCCACGAAGGTGCCGACGAAGGCCACGCCAAGCACGGCCGCGAGGATCCAATCCCACCCGTCGGGCCAACGCCGCATGATCCAGTCGATGGCGAAGGCCGGGGCCACCAGCAGCAGAGGCACCTCGGGCCGCACCATGTGGGTGATGTTGTTGTACACGGGCGCCAGCATCGGCGTGGCCGGGAAGAGCTGGAGCGTCCAGTTCATCAGGACGACGCACGCGAAGTAGACCAGCGCCGCAGTGGTGGCGGGCCACCGCAGCCGTCCCGCCCGAGCCGTCGCCACCAGGACGATGGGGAAGACTCCCGCCGTGATCTTGTAGAAGCGGGCGGCGTGCCAGTGGTTCGGGTAGGAGTACTCGACCACCACCGTGGCCACCATCACCAGCATGAGGCCGGTGGCGTAGGCGTACAGTTGCCCGTACCTCCGCTGCTCCGATGCCGGCGCCCGGTTCTGCCGCGACAGTACCATGAGCATGGCGCCCAGCTGGATCGCGATGATCCCCGCTGCCAGCACCACGTGCGGCGGGCTCAGCACCTCGACGTCCAGCCCGTAGGCGTTGTGCCACCAATCGTCGAAGGGCGCCGAGGTGATCATGGCCAGGGCGCCCCAGATGCAGACCCAGGCGCCCAGGGGTCCGTAGAACACCCTCCAGAAACGAACCGAATCGGAGCGATCCGCCCCTTCGGCGAAGCTCGTGTGGAGCACGAGCCCTCCGCAGGCGAAGCCGGCCACGATGCCGCCGAGGTAGATCGCCAGGTGCGCGGGCGTCCAGAACGTGTCCCGACCGATGCTCATGTGCCACGAGATGTCCCACAGCACGCCCACCAGAACGCTCGTCGAGGCGAAGAGCACGGCGTAGATCGGCCAGAGAGGCGGCGACGTCGACCGGGCAGGGGAGGGGGCGTCAGCGACGAGGGTGTCAGGCGTCATGAATCCGGGCCTTCGGCGGGTGGGACACGGAACCGTCGAGGCAACTTGCCCGGTTCAGGTGGGGCGCTGCAAGGAGCGCCGCCAGACGACCGTGCGGCCGCGGCCCCGCGTCACGGCTCCGGTTCAGACGCTGGTGGCCCCCTCAAGTGGTTCAGCGGTCGGGCAGGGGCGCCGCTGCGAACCCGCGCAACGCCTCGAGCCACTGATGCGTCATGATCTCGAGCAGGGCTTCGCCTTTTTCCCGGGTCGCCAGGGTGGGGTCTCCGAACACGCCCGTCTCGGAGTACGCCGGATCACTGGGGTCCCTCGAAAAGAGACCCGGCGCGTAGCCCGGGTGATCGCCGCGAGGCGACCGGTAGTCTCGTATCGCCCGGTCCATGTCCACGAGGTCCGGCTGGAGGAAGAGATGGATGGAGGTTTCCATCTCGCCCGCGTGCCCCCCAACCGTCTCCGTTGCTAGCGCCTCCGACTGCGGCGTCGTCAGGTCGTCCCAGGACACCACGAGGGTGGGAGTGCCGGTCTGGACGCGCAGCTCCCGGGCCGCGATGGAGATGGGCAGGCCCGTGGCGCGCGAGATTCCGGTGTTCAGGAAGACGACGCGCTGGGCCCCCTGCCGAACCAGCGAGCGAGCCACCTGGAACACATAGTCGGTGAAGACGCCCGCATCCTCGACCTCCGTGCCGGGAAACGCGCGGAACGCCGGGAACCAGCCATGCAGAATGGGTGGTGCCACGACCACGTCCACCGAGTCCACCGCCTGTCGGCACAGGTACTCCATGACGACAGCGTCGGCGTTCATGGGCAGGTGAGGGCCATGCTCCTTGGCGCCCGCACCGAACGGAACCACCACTACCGGACTCGTTCCGAGCCGTTGCTCCGCATCCGGCCAGCTCAGCTCGCCGAGATAGGCTCCCACAGACTGACCTGCTCCCTCGGCGGGCGCCACGGCCAGGGCGATGATCAGCACGATCCATCGATGACGTCCGGTCATGAACCATCCTTCTGCCACGAGACAGGCGCGATCAGCAACCGACCGTGCCGACATCACGGTACAGGCGTAGTATTGGCGATGAAAGCCTGGCAACGCGGGACACCTCACGCTCGACGCAGCCACTTGCCGGCGTTGACCCCCAAGCCCTGCCGTGACCCATGATCCTTAAGCTGCTGTGGTTCTTCGTGGGCGCCTACCTGCTCTATGCCGGTGTCTTCTTCTTCGGCCAGCGGCGACTCATGTATCCGGGCACCTACCTGTTCGGGGCGGCGCCGGAGGACCCGACCGGCCCGGGCGTCGCGACGGCCTGGTTGGAACTGCCGTTCGGCTCTGTGGAGGCTCGGTTCCTCGCCCCCGCCCCCTCCGCGCCTGTGCCCGCGCCCGCCATCATCTTCGCCCACGGCAACGGTGAGCTCATCGATCACTGGGACGAGATGATGGCTTCGTTCACCGAACGCGGCGTGGGGGTGATGCTGGTGGAGTTTCCCGGCTACGGTCAGTCCGACGGCCGTCCTTCGCAGCGCTCCATCGTAGCAGCGTTCGAAGCCGGTGCCGATTGGCTCGCGGACCGGGATGACATCGACGGCGATCGCATCGTGGCCATGGGCCGCTCCATCGGGGGCGGAGCCGCGGCCGCGCTCACCGAGACCCGGTCCATGGCGGCCCTGGTCCTCATGTCCACGTTCACGAGCGTCCGTACGATCGCGTGGCGCAACTTCTACCTCCCACCGTTCCTCGCCCTGGATCCGTACGACAACCGGGCGGCAGTGGCAGCATTTGACGGCCCCGTTCTCGTGATCCACGGGCGCAGCGACGACCAACTGCCGTACGAGCACGGCGTGGAGTTGGCTGCCGCGTCGCCCCGGGCAGAGCTGATGACCCTGGACTGCGCCCACAACGATTGTCCGCCGTCGTGGCCTGAGTTCGTGGACGCGGTGATGGCGTTCCTCGAGCGTGAAGGCGTATTGGGGGAGGGGTCCGGTGCTTGAGGCGGAGTCCGCGCCGCTTCGCACGCCTGGAACTCGGCCAGACTGCTGAAACGGTAGGAATGCGGGGGCGAGTGCCTCACTCCGCTCGCAACGATTCCACCGGATCGGTACGAACGGCTCGCACCGCCGGGATTCCCGAGGCCGCCACCCCGACTACGAGCAACGCCACGGCGGCCAGCAGGTACGTCAACGGGTCGGCGGTGCCCACGTCGAACAGGAGCGAGCGCATGAACCGCGTGAGCCCCAGCGCGATCACTACGCCCAGCCCCAGCCCGATCGAGGTCAGCCTCCCGCCGTCCCTGAGAACGAGCCGGAGGGCGTCCGCCGGAGTCGCACCGAGGGCCATGCGAATCCCGAGCTCGTTGCGCCGCTGGGAGAACGTGTACGACACGACTCCGTAGATGCCGATCGCGGACAGCAGAAAAGCGAGCCCCGCGAACGACGCGAGCAAAAGCGCGTTGAACCGCCGCTCCGACGTCGACCCGGCAACGAGCTGGTCCATCGTGCGCACGTTGTAGACCGGCTGCTCGGGGTCCATGGCTCGAATCTCGGCCCGGACCGGTGGGATCAGTGCAACCGGATCGCCCGACGTCCGCACGACGAGCGTCGTGAAGTTGAACGTGTACTGCCACTGCGCCAGGTAGATCGTCGGCCCCACTTCGGACTCGAGCCCGCTCTGGCGCACGTCGCCGACTACACCCACGATGTCGGCCTGGAACCAATCCAGATCAACGCGACCTCCGATGGGATCGCTGTCCGACCAGAACGTCTCCGCCATCGTCTCGTTCACGACCGCGACGCGTCGGCCGCCTCGCACGTCTGACGAGTTGAAGGGCCTCCCCGCGGAGACCGGAATGCCCATCGTTTCGAAGAATGCGGGTCCAACGAGTCGCAGGTCTCCGGCCGGGCGGGTGCCCTGGTCCAGCTCCGGCATCCCCTCGATGCTGAACTCGGACCGCCGTCCCCGTTCGGCGCTCAGAGGGGGACTTCCCACTGTTGTGGCGGCCATGACGCCGGGCAGAGCGAGCACCCGGTCACGCAGCTGGTCGAAGAACGCGTTTCGCTGTTCTTGGTCCGGGTATTTTGTCACCATCGGCAACTCGAGCTGCATGGTGAGCACGCCCTCTGTCGAAAAGCCGGGATCGACACCCAGCAATCGGTCGAAACTGCGGATCAGGAGTCCAGCACCCACCAGCAGCACGAGTGACAGCGCGATCTCGGCCACGACGAGGCTCTGTGAGAGCTTCCGTGCCGCGTGGCCCGACGCGGAGCGGCCGCCGTCCTTCAACCGCTCGCTCACGTCGATCCGCGACGCCTGATAGGCCGGCGCTACGCCGAACACCACGCCCGTGGCGAGGGACAGAGCCGCTGTAAACGCCAGCACGGGCAAGCTCAGCTCGACGCCGCCCAGCAAGACCATGCGGCTCGGCCCGATGGCTACGATTCCCCTGATCACCACGACCGCAAGCACGACTCCGGCGAGCCCACCGACCGCACCGAGAAGCACACTTTCGGTCAGAAGCTGTCGGAAGACCCGCGCGCGTGGTGCACCCATGGCCACTCGTACCGCCACCTCCCGCGCTCGCCCACTTCCCCTCGTGAGCAGAAGGTTGGCCACGTTCACGCAGGCGATCAGGAGCACGAGACCCACCGCGGCGAACAGCACCAAGAGGGCCAACCGCGCTCCCTGGACGGCCTGATCGTGAAGTGAGATGACGCGAACCCCTCGTCCCTCGTCCGACTCTGGATAATCTCGGGAGAGCCGGGTGGAGATCCCCTCCATCTCCGTGGTGGCCTGGCCGACCGTGGCGTCCCCGGAGAGCCGTGCGATGACCCGCAGGTTACGCCAGGTCCGCGTCTGCATCTGGTCCTCACTGGGAGCGAGCGGGCGCCACAGGTCGACGGGCTTGTTCAGAGCCAGCGAGCCGACGGGTTGAAAGCCCGCCGGCATGATTCCCAGGACGGTGTAGGGGAACCCGTTGATGCCGATCGCTTCGCCGACAATCCCCGGGTCGGCTGAGAACTGCCGGGCCCAAAGCCCATGGCTGAGGATCGCTACCCGATGGTTTCCCACGCGGTCTTCCTCGGGGGTGAACGCACGGCCCAGTGTGGGCTGAACGCCCAGTACGTCGAAGTAGCCGGACGTGACCCGAGCCACGTTGATCCGCTCCGGCTCTACGCCACCCGTGAGGTTGACGTCCTGATTGGGGTTCTCGAAAAAGGCGGCCATCGCTTCGAAGGAGCCGGCCGACGTCGTCCAGTCCTGGAACGTCGGGTAGGATGCCAGCGCCTCGGACTGGTTCCGCGCCGGGACCGTCTCCCAGATTACGGTCAGCCGATCCGAATCGGGATACGGCAGCGGTCGGAGCAACACGGCGTGCAGGACCGAGAACATGGCCGTGTTGGCACCGATCCCCAGGGCCACGGTGAGGATGGCCACGGAAGCGAAGCCGGGGCTGCGCAGGAGCGTGCGCAGGCCGAAGCGAAGATCTCCGATCAGGGGTTGCATGAAGCTCCTGGGTGGACGTCTGAGAGTTGCCCACCTCGGGAGGTGGCCTCGTCGTGAGAACTCGTCAGCCGTCTTGGCGGTTCTCAGGCGCCGTCACGGTGTCTCGCGCTTTCGCAATCGTGACTCGGCCCAGTCGATTGGCGAAAAGGCCAGGCAAACCAAGTGCGTGCGTTTGCCGAACACCATTCCCGGCAACGTCATCACTTCGCATCCGGCATCGTTACGCAGTGCTGTGAAGAGCAGGGAGACCCCGACGAAGAGAACACTCCCCAGCTTGCCCGGCGCACCGCTCAGGACGTAGACCATCACCACGGGCGTCACGGCGATCAGGGCTCCAAGCCAGGCGTTCACGCCTCCAGCGAAGCGTATGACGACCCAGTGAACTGCCACGTAGATCGCGAACAGGCTCAGGAAGACTCCGGTTGTGACCGCGGTCAGTTCGGCTTCTCCGACCAGATGCCGCGTTGCCTCTATCACGAGGGCAACACCAACGACCATTCGCAGTACTCGACCGACCGGCCGCGCCTTGATTCCCCCATCCATCGGACCCCTCCAGCCCTTGTGTACTCTCTACTGTAAACCCTGTACCGTAGTACGGGCTCAAGGTGAGCGAGGCTCGTACTTGCGTCTGTACCACGGTACACCCTCCAGGTTGGTCCTATGAACGGCGGGATCCTCACGACGGGTCAGCTCGCCCGGGCGAGTGGCGTGGGCGTGCAAACGGTCCGGTACTACGAACGGATCGGGCTGTTGAGGAGCCCACCTAGGACGGCAGGCGGGTACCGCCAATACGATTCGTCCGACGTGCAGCGGCTTCGTTTCGTGAGGAGCGCACAAGAGCTCGGGTTCACGCTGGCCGAGATCCAGGATTTGCTTGCGCTGCGCGTAGAGCCCGGCAAGAGCTGTGCGGCGGTCGCGGATACGGCGGATCGAGCGATGGCGCGGGTCGACGACAAGGTTCGGGAGCTGAAGGCCATGCGACGCGCTCTCTCCCGCCTGCGAATTGCCTGCGACGAGCAGTCGCCAACGGGGGACTGCCCCATCTTGGAGGCCCTGGAGGACGAACAATGAGCAGACCCACGGTGGAATTGGTGTTCTTTGAAGGATGCCCCAATGCCGCCCGTGCCCGAGAGAACTTGAGCGCTGCGCTGGCCACCTCGGGGAGGCCCGCCACATGGCAAGAATGGGATACAGGAGCCGAAGCGACTCCGGAGGCGTATCGGGTCTACGGATCACCGACAGTGCTGGTCGACGGACGTGACGTCACCGGACCGGGCGGACAGAACGAGGCTATGGCTTGCCGGGCGGACGGGGCGCCGTCCGTGGCAGCGATTGTGGAGCAGCTCGGGTGATATGGTTTGTGTGTTCCCATCTCGGTCCTCGGCATCTCAAGCTGGGATGCTTGGCATGAAAGACAGCACGAAGGCCACTGCTCCTTGCATCGGGGCCGACGACTTCGATCCCGTAGGTCGCTACGTCTGGGCTACAGCCCGTCTGACGTCGACGTTGGCCAGGCTGGTGGGTGGGCCAGTCTTGCTACTCTGAAGTCGCCCTATCAACAGCCGGACGGTGCTACCATGTTGAGGGTAGTGACGCATGCGGCAGAGTTGGGGGCGGCCCGGCGATGAATCCCACACACCAAACCCGCACGGTCCTGAACGCACGTCAAAGTGACTGGGCTGCACGTCCCGCCGCTACATTCAGCGATCATCCCACGCCGGGGTGGTGAAATCGGTAAACACAGGGGACTTAAAATCCCCCGGGCGTAACGCCCTTGCGGGTTCAAGTCCCGCCCCCGGCATTGGTTCACCACGATTGGGCCTTCCGGTCGACGCGCGGAGAGGTACGGGCCATCGGCATTGCCCGCCCTCCTGACTTTGAGGCTCTCTTCACGCACAGGCTTCTCCCGACAGACGCCTGGCCCGTGTCGTGCTACGGTGTAGCAGAGGTTGGTGCGAACGGGCGTTTCGAGGCCGGAACGGACCGAAAGCGCGGGCTTTTTCGACACCCCGCCCTTTCGCGCACCCCGGAGTATGGGCAACTTCAGCCCAACAGCCGCAAGGGACGCTGATGCGTTGACCCTTCAAGGGCTGGTTCTCTTGGTAGGAGACACGGGGATTCGACACACCGCCTTCGGAATTCTGGTTTTCGGTGTTCGCGCCGTGGCAGTCGTGGCCCTGGCCGCGGCCTTCGCCGCGATGTCGCCGGGGCCAGGAGCTGGCCAGGAAATGGACCCGGACCAGGTCCTGGACTACGCCCAGCTCTACTCGACGGACGACGGCATCGGCTTCAGCAGTCTCGGCCAGGGCGCCCAGAACACGAACCTTCTCAACATCCCGATCTCGTTCTGGCTCCGCCGCTTGCCATGCTGCGGGAATCCCATCACGCCCGCCGTGGAAGACCGCACGGTCGGAGTACGGCTGCGGCTGACGAGCGTGATCGGCTTCGCCCAGTTCGACAGCATCTCGCAATTCGACATCAACACCGTCGACCTGGGAGCGATCTTCCCCGGCATCGAGGTTCTTTTCAAGACCGGTGAGCTGTCGATGCTGCGGCCGTACCTCGACGTCGGCTGGGCGGCGACCAGCTCGAACGAAACGACCCTCGTGTTCGGAGAGCTGGGTCTACGGACGGAGTTCGTCTTCCCCTGGAAGCGATGGGAGCTCGGGCTGGAGCCTCGCCTGAAGGCGTCGTATAGCTTCACCGACATCGAGAACGCGGACCTCAGTTCCTTCACCCTTTCGGCCAAGATGGACGCTCGATACCCGCTCGGATTCACCATCCGCGACCAGACGCCCGATATCGGTGTCTATTTCCAACCCACCTGGTACCCGGACGAGATCTCGTACGTGGCCGCCGACGGCGTGGAGAGATCGATCTCTTCCCAATACGAGCTCGGTGCGACGTTCGGCTTCCGGTTCCTGGCCCCGATGCTCTGCGGCCTGTTCCGGTGGCCACGCCTGGGCGTCGGGTGGGACTTCGGAGAAGGGACCGGCGGATGGCGTATTCGGATCGGGGGCGACCGCGTCACCCGACTACCCCTGCCATGACGAACCGGAGGTCGGCTCCCGCCGGCAGGAGACCCGGCTTGCGATCCCTGGCGCCCGTGCTTCTCGCCGCTTGCCTCGTAGGCCCGACGCCGGCCCGCGCCCAGACCGGGGGCTTCACAATCGGGCTCAAGGGCGGCCTCAACGTATCGACGGTGAGCATCGACGACCCCGCCCGCCCGGATGTCCAGACCGACAATCGAAGAGATTTCGTCGTGGGGGCCTACCTGCAGTGTGGCGGATTGAGCCGGTTCACGCTGCAGGGAGAGGTCGACTATTCCCAGAACGGCGCGAAGATCCAGGGCGCAGGCCCCGCCAGCGAGCTCCGTCTCGATTACCTTCGTGTTCCGGTGCTCTTCATGGTGCGCCTCGGATCCACCGACAGTCCCGTCCTCCCGATTGTGTATACCGGTCCGCAACTGGATTTCGAGACCCGTTGCCAGGTGACCACGGACGAGAACGGGGTGTCGACGAGCCTCGCCTGCAACAGTGAGGAGCTGGATTCCACCCTCGACACCAGCAGGGTCCAATTCGGGCTCGTGTTCGGGGGCGGCGTCGAGATGCCGCTGAGCAGCTTCGTCATGCAGCTCGACGCCCGCTACAACCTCGGCCTCACCAACGTGAACGGTGGGAGCGACGCGAGCACCGTTTCCCTGAAGAACCGGGGATGGTCGTTCAGTGTGGGGGTCGGCAAGCCGTTCGGGTAGCGGCGCGAGGTGGCCTTCGACCTCCGGTCGTGGCCGCGCTCATCGTCCCTTGGGTCCTGGCATCCGGAACGGGCCAGAGCCCTCCGGCGTCGGGATTCCCGGTGGCAGGAGGCCGCTCGGCACCCTGGGAGGCACGGACGTGAGGTCCAACCCCGAGGGGCCCGGCTGCACCGGAGCCGTGGTCGTCCTCATGAACGCCACGATCGCGTCGACCTCGGGCGGGGTCAGGCCCAGGGGGCGGATCGAAGGATCCCGAACCGCGCCCTCCGCCGCGAGCTCTTCGTCGCTGAAGTCCTCGTCACCGAGCCCGCCCCGGTTGTAGAACTCGACCACCTCGTGCAGCGTCCGGGCGCTTCCGCTGTGGAAATAAGGGCCGGTGAGCTCGACCATCCGGACGGTGAGGGTCCGAAAGGCGAATTTCTCGTCCGCGAATTCCACCGGATCGGCGTGGAACCGTCCGAAGTCTCCACCCTCGCCGTTCTTGCCTTCGAATCCGGGATGAATGGTCTCGTACTCGTCGGCGACCCCCTGAACGCGCATGGTGTAGTCCGAAAGCATCGGACCGCTGTGGCAGTCCCCGCACAGGCCCTTCCCGAAGAAGAGCTCGAACCCGAGCTTCTCCTGCTCGTCGAAGGCGTCGAACTCACCGGTGACGAAGCGATCGTAGCGTGAGTCGGGCGTCACGATCTCTCGCTCGTACGCTGCGAGTGCCCTCCCGATGTGCCCGATCGCGACATCCTCCGCAGATGCGATTTCGCCGGCGAAGGCCTGGGCGAAGCGTGCGACGTACTCCGGTAGATCCCGAATCCTGGCGGCGACGCTGTCCTGGGCCGAATCCCCGTCGTAGGCGTCTCCCGCCATCTCGTCGCGGGACGTGATGGGAAGTATGGCCTGGGCCTCGAGGCCTTCGGTGACCCGGCCGTCGTGGAACATGAAGCTCTCCGCCCGAGGCGTGGGCGAGCCCAATCCGTTGTACGCCACGTTGAAGATGGTCGGCGCGTTCCTCGGCACGATGCCGAGCTCCGTGCCGGTCACGATCGACGGCCCGGGCACGACCCGGCCCGGTCCCAGGTCCAACTCGTCGAAGCGGGCGCCGCTTACCCCGGCGGAGAGCCTCCGTCCGTCGGCGAATCCGAAGTCGGGGTGATGACAGGTGGCGCAGGACATGTCGTTCGCTCGGGAGCGGTACGGGTCCAGGCCCGCCGCCTCCTTGATCCACGGGGCCGACTCGCCGCCGAGGATGGGATCGAAGAACAGCAGCTTGCCGAGAGCGATGCGCTCCGGGTTGTGACGGTTGTCGCCGGGGTAGGGGATGCCGGGAAGCGGTCCCAGCCCGAAAGCGCTGATGATGGAGCGGTACGCTTCGGCTGGATCCGCAAGCGGATCGGGCTCGACGGGTGACTGCGCGGGCCCGCTCGATTCGCCGTCGCAACCGGCGACGATGGTGCAGGCGAGCAGCAGGAAGCTCAGGAGCGAAGTTGCACGTCGTCGTTTCATGACCCACCTCCGGCAGAGGAGCCGGTGTTGTCGCCGGGGAGGCTGGGGCGCTCCCGCGCGCCCCGACGATGCGAACATCGTCCCTGCGCCAAACGGCCCGGAGGGGGGACATTCCTTCTGGACGGCGGCCGCCGACGCTCCTAACGTGACCATGAGCCGCACCGTCGTCCCCTCGGCGCAGGCCAAGAGCCCGCGATGGCCGCGAGCGTTTCTGTTGGGTGGAACGACGCCGACGATGCACGCTGGAAACCGGCCACTGACCCAAGTCCTGGCTGCCGAAGATCCGAGGGCCGTGGACGCCCTCGTTCCCGAGGTGTACGACGAGCTGCGCGCCATCGCCCATCGGCATCTCGCCGCCGACCGCCCGGGTCACACCCTTTCCACCACCGCTCTGGTGCACGAGGCCTACGTTCGCCTCGCGGACGCGGACCAGGTCGGTGAGCGGGGCCGGGCCTACTTCTTCGCCGCAGCGGCCCGGGCCATGCGTCGCGTCTTGGTGGACTACGCCCGACGCCGAGGCAGGTTGAAGCGAGGGGGTGGAGCGGTGCCGTTGACCCTGGAGGAGGCGGTGGTCGCCGACTCGGCCCGACGGATCGACGTGCTCGACCTCGACCAGGCGCTGATGGACCTCGGCGACCTGGCCTCCCGTCCGGCCTCGGTGGTGGAGTGTCGGTTCTTCGGAGGCCTGACCGTCGAGGATACGGCGCTGGCCCTGGGCGTGACTGCCCGCACGGTGAAGCGCGACTGGGCCTTTGCCCGTGCCTGGCTCTACGACCGCCTGGGCGGATCCGATGAGTGAGGTGCCCTGGTCCGAAGCCGCGGACCTGTTCGCCGATCTCCTCGAGGTTCCGAGGGAGGACAGGGCCACGGCGCTCGCCACCCGGACCCAGGACCCGGCGCTGCGGTCGCTGGTGGAGCGTTTGTTGGCCGCCCATGAAGCGGCCGAGCCCGACTTCCTGGAACGGCTCGACGAGGCCGTCATCGAGGGGCTGATCCGCGACGCGGACTCGGTACCGGATCGGATCGGGCCGTACCGGGTGACGGAGGAAGTGGGGCGGGGTGGGATGGGGGCGGTGTACCGCGCCGAACGGGCCGACGGCGTCTACGACCAGACCGTCGCCATCAAGATGCTGAAGCGGGGAATGGACTCGGAGGCCGTCCTGGGTCGGTTCCTCCGGGAGCGGCAGATCCTCGCCGGCCTGGAGCACCCGAACATCGCCCGTCTGCTCGACGGGGGCATCGCCCCGGACGGGCGTCCGTACCTGGTGATGGAGTTCGTCGATGGGGTACCGCTGACCCGCTTCGCCGCCGACCCCACCCGTTCTCGCACCGAGCGGCTCAGGCTCTTCAGACGCGTGTGCGACGCGGTGGCCCACGCCCACCGGAACCTGGTCGTTCACCGGGACCTCAAACCGTCGAACATCCTCGTGGGCGCGGGCGGAGAGCCGAAGCTCCTGGACTTCGGGATCGCCAAGGTGCTCGAGCCGGACGCTCCGTCCGACACGACCCGGGTGGCCGACCGCATGCTCACGCCCGAGTACGCGGCTCCGGAGCAGCTGGACGGAGGGTCGATCACGACCGCCACCGACGTGTACGGCCTGGGCCTGGTGCTCCGGGACCTGGTCGCCGGCGAAGAGCCCCTGGCCCGGGACCTCCAGACGATCCTGCAGAAAGCGCTTCGGACGGAACCCGACCAGCGGTACGAGTCCGTCGACGCCCTGGGAACCGACGTTCGACGGTTCCAGGAGCGCAAGCCGATTCGAGCCCGGCCTGCGACGCTGGGGTACAGGGTCCGCCGATTCGTCCAACGCCATCCCTCGGGTGTGGCGGCCGGCGCGGTGTCGGCGGCGTTGATCGTTGGGTTCGCCGTGGTGTCGTCCGTTCAGGCGGTTCGCATTCGGGGGCAGGCCGCGGAGCTGGAGGTGGAGCGGGAACGGGCGCAGCAAGAGGCGGCGACGTCCCAGGAGGTGGCGCAGTTCCTCATCGAGCTCTTCCAGGGGTCTGATCCTCTGGAGACTCCGGGAGACACGCTCACGGCTCGAGCCCTCCTCGAACGGGGAGCCGACCGCATCGACCAGGAGCTGTCGACGGACCCGGAGCTACGGGCCCGCCTCCTCGACGTCATGGCCACCGCCCACCAGAGACTGGGCCTTCTGGCTCGGGCGGATTCTCTGGGTGTCGCCTCGGTCCTGGCCAGACGAGAAGCGTACGGGGACGACGATCCCCGACTGGCCGAGTCGTATCGGCTCCTGGGTCGGACTCGGACCCGGGCCAACGACTTCGACGCCGCGGAGGAGGCCCTCGACCAGGCGATCTTGCTGTACCCGGAGGGGAGCCTGGGACAGATCGGCGCCATGGCCGACTACGCGGCCATGCTGCACGGGCGCGGTCAGCACCGTCAGGCGAGTGAGTACGCCAAGGGTTTGGCCGAGCGATTGAGCGATCTATCCGGGGGACTGGATTCGATTCCGAGGCTGACGCTCTGGGACGTGGCCGCGGCGCTGGAGTACGCGGGAGAGTGGGAGGCGGCGCTCGAAGCCTACCGGAGGTTGACCCGACTGGAGTTGGAACGAGGCGGATCCCGCTCGGCTCGAGTCGCTCTCGGCCTCGAGAGTCAGGCGGGCGCGGCCCTCGGGCTCGAGGACCTGGTCCTGGCCGACTCACTGTTCGGCGCTGCCCTGGCCATCCGGGTCGAGACCGGCCCTGCGGACCTCGTCACTGGCAGGCTGATGATCAAGTACGGCGACGTGGCGCGCCGGGCGGGCGACCTCGAGCAGGCTGATTCCCTGATGAGGTCGGCGCTGTTCATCTACCGCGACCGCCTGGCCCCGGGGCATTCGTGGATCGGCGC
>CAJIAX010000213.1_pt1 | contig 13875 bp, 8 predicted proteins | sample 9199251 | NCBI WGS metagenome assembly CAJIAX01 (sample SAMEA7708287, study PRJEB35096) | sediment metagenome | biome: marine neritic benthic zone biome [ENVO:01000025]; feature: sediment [ENVO:00002007]; material: shallow marine sediment [ENVO:03000034] sea grass bed [ENVO_01000059] ... | reverse complement strand
GGTTGGGCGTGGTCACCTCGATCCGGGCCTTGGGACAGATTCGCAGGGGGCGGCGGGAAGAGGCGAAGCTCCGGGCGGCGGAGGCTCTCGGCCTCGGATCCGACGCGAGCACGTTTTCGGAAGAGCTGGACATCTATGATCCGGGAGACGAAACGGACTCCCGAGAATACGAACAGCGAGAAGATCAGCGATGAATGAATCGATCGGATGGGCCGTGGCCTTCAGCGCAGGGCTGCTGTCCTTCCTCTCCCCTTGTGTGCTTCCCCTCGTGCCGAGCTACCTGTCGTTCGTGACCGGGATGTCGCTGGAGGACCTGCAGGAAGGCATCGACAAGCGGGCCACGATGATCCATTCCACGCTGTTCGTCGTGGGATTCAGCGCGATCTTCATGCTGCTGGGCGCGTCCGCCTCGTTCCTGGGCCAGTTCTTCCGGCACTACGAGGTGTGGATCGCACGGATCGGCGGGGTCGTCATCATCATCCTCGGCCTCCACCTGGCCGGCGCCTTCCGCCTCACGCCGCTCATGCGTGAAAAGCGGATGCACCTCCACGACAAACCCGCGGGCTACCTGGGCACGCTGGGCGTGGGCGCCGCGTTCGGCGCTGGCTGGACACCCTGCATCGGCCCCGTGCTGGGCGCCATCCTGACCTTCGCGGCCTCGAGCGACGCGTTCTGGTCCGGCGTGGTGCTGCTGGGCGTGTACTCCCTGGGTCTCGCGGTCCCCTTCCTGGTCTCGGCCTGGGCCATGGAGAAGTTCCTCGAGGTCTTCGCCCGATTCCGCCGCTTCTTGCCGACCGTGCAGGTGGTGTCCGGCGTCCTGCTGGTGATCCTGGGCGTGCTGCTCATGACGGGGACCTTCACGATCCTGTCCACGTACCTGACCCGGTTCACACCCGACTGGATCCTCGAACGGATCTAGGCCGGCGGCGACGGGTCAATCGCCCAGGACGTCGGCTTCCATCTCCTGCTCGAGCATCTGTCTCCGGAGCAGGGTGGCGTACACGCCCTGGGCGGCCAGGAGATCGGCGTGGGTGCCCCGTTCGACGATCCGACCCTCGCCCAGGACCAGGATCAGGTCTGCGTCCATGACGGCCGACACCCGGTGGCTGATGATGAAGGACGTGCGCCCCGCCATCACCCCGCGGAGGTCCTCCAGGATCATGGCCTCGGTATGGGTGTCCACCGCGCTGAGCGCGTCGTCGAGGATCAGGATGTGGGGATCCCGCGCCACCGCCCGGGCCAGCGTGGCCCGCTGCTTCTGTCCGCCGGACAGGTTGATGCCCCGCTCGCCCAGGTAGGTCCCGTATCCATCGGGTAACCCTTCGATGGATGGGCCGAGCTGAGCGACGCCGGCGGCCCGGGTCACCGCGTCGGGTGGCTCCGATCCCTTCCGGCCCCAGGGCGCGCCAGCTTCGTGCTCGTCCGGGCGGTCGAGACCGAGTCCGATGTTTTCGGCGATGGTCGTGGAAAAGAGGAAGGCGCCCTGCGGAACGAAACCCACCCGTCGACGGAGCTCGGTGGGGTCGTACGTATCGACGGGTCTTCCCCCGACCAGGACACGACCGGAGGTGACGTCGTACAGCCGGGGGATCAGGGACACCAGCGTCGACTTGCCGGATCCGGTGCCTCCGACCACGGCCACCGTCTGGCCGGGCTCGGCCCGGAACGACACGTCCTCCAACACCAACCGCTCGGTGCCCGGGTACCGGAACGAGACGTTTTCGAAGGCCACGGCCCCGGAGATGGCCGCCGGATCGGCGGGGGCGTCGGGTGGGGCCACGCCCGGCCGCGTGTCGAAGATCTTGTTGATCCGCCCCATGGACGCCGCGCCACGCTGGAACAGGTTCACCACCCAGCCCAGGGCGATCATGGGCCAGATGAGCAGCGCCAGGTAGACCTGGAACGCCACGAAATCGCCGATGGTGATCCGACCGCTCATCACCTCCAGACCACCCAGCCAGAGCACGATGACCATGGCGCCGCCCGTCATGACCGAGAGCAGGGGGTGGAAGAGCCCCGAAGCCCGGACCAGGTGGATGTTCCGGCGCATGTACTCGGCGTTCTCGGCCTCGAAGTCCCGGGCCTGGGGCGTCTCCTGGACGTACGCCCGGACAATGCGCACGCCCGTCAGGTTCTCCTGGATCATCGTCGACACGGTGGAGAATTGCTCCTGGATCCTCTCGAAGCGCCGATGGATGACCCGGCCGAAGCTCAGCACCACCGGAGGAAGGAGCAGCATCGGAATCAGGGCGTAGCCCGTCAGTCGGGGGCTGATCCAGATCATGATCGCCAACCCGATGGCGAAGCCCACGACCGTGTTCACCGTGTACATGATGGCCGGTCCCATGGCCTGCCGAACCGCCATCGTATCCTGGGTGGCCCGGGCCATCAGATCGCCGGTTCGGGTCGAGCCGAAGAAGGGAGCGTCCAGCCGCAGCAGATGGGCGAAGAACGACTCCCGGAGATCCACTTCCATGCGTCGACTTATGCCGTTCAGGAGCTCCCGCATTCCGTACCGGCACGCTCCGCCCAACGCGGTGGCCAGCACCAGGATCCCCGCGAACGCTGCGAGCCGGGCCGCATCGGTCGACGGATCGTCCAGCGCGTCGATGGCGATCTTCAGGATGTAGGGCGCGACCTTGCCGAAGACGTTGGCCAGGACCACGAGGACCAGCCCCAGCGCCATGCCTCGCCGGTACGGTCGGAAGTAGGGGATCAGGGTCCTGAGGTGGTTCAACGGGGGCTCTCCAACAGGTCCTCGGCGATGGCGGCCAGCAACGCCGCGCCGATGGGCAGCGCACGCTCGTCGATGTCGAACCGGGGACTGTGATGCCGGCGGGGCTCTTCCAGCGCCGCCCCGAGCCAGAAGAACGTTCCCGGCGCCTCCCGTGCCAGGATGCCGAAATCCTCGGCCTCCATCATCGGGGGTGTCCACTCGACGGCATCCTCACCGAGCAGTCGAATGGCCGTATCGGCCACACGGGCCGTGACGTCCGGATCGTTCACGACCGGTGGATACCCCGCCTCGAACACCACGTTCGCCGATCCCCCGAAGGCCTCCGCCGTCGCGAACGCCGAACGGATGGCGCCCTGGAGGCGATCCCGAACGTCGGCCTCGAAGTAGCGGTACGTGCCCCGGAGGCGTACGTGGTCGGCGACGATGTTGCCGGCGGTCCCGCCCCCGATCTCACCGAAGGTGACGACCCCGGCGTCCGAGGGGGCGATGCGCCGGGACACGGCCTGTTGGGCCGCGACCAGACCCTGGGCCGCCAGGAGGATGGCGTCCACGCCGTCCTGGGGTCGAGCGCCGTGGGCGGCCCGTCCCCGCACGTCCACGTGGACCTCGGCGGCGCCCGCCATGAAGGGGCCCGCGTTCACGAACACGCGACCCAGGGGCATGTGGGCACCGACGCGCAGCCCGACGACCGCGTCGACCCCTTCCATGGCTCCGTCCTCGACCATGCGGGTCGCGCCGCTCTTGCCCTCGGCGTCGGTGGTCTCTTCCGACGGCTGGAACAGAAAGCGGACCCGCCCTCCTGGCAGCGCGCCCTCGTCGCGGCGGGCCGTGAGGAGCTCGGCCACGCCGAGCAGCCCGGCCATATGGGCGTCGTGGCCACATGCGTGCATGACCCCGGCCACGGTGGATCCGAAGTCGTGATCCGGCTCCTCGAGGATCGGCAGGGCGTCCATGTCCGCCCGCAGAGCGACACACGGCCCGGGACCGTTTTCCAGATCGGCCACGACGCCGGTGACTCCGACCCCGGTCCGGGCATCGAGTCCGAGGGTGCGAAGCGACTCGGAAACGACCTGTCCGGTCCTGTGCTCCTGGAAGGACAGCTCCGGGTGCCGGTGCAGGTCGCGGCGAACCTGGACCATCCGATCCTGGAGGGCCCGTGCGCGGTCGAGGAATGGCATGGGAGGCCGGGAAGAAGGGAGGCGCCGTGGCGCCTCGAAAGGCCCAGGGCTAGCTTTGGGAACGCGGCTCTGGGCCGCATTCTCGCGCAGTATACACGTCCCGAGGACCCGGCCACAAGCGGTCCCGTCGGGCTACCAGGAGTCCCCCTCGGATCCCCCCGATCATGCAAGATCCTCGGCTCACCGAACAACGAAATCCCCGCTCCCAGGGCCTGGACGGCCTGACGCCCCTGGAGCTGGTCCGCCTCATGAACGACGAGGATCGGGGCGTCGCCGAGGCCGTCGCCCGGGTCGAGAGCGACGTGGCCCGGGCCGTCGAGCTGGTCGTGGAGACGTTCCGAGCCGGCGGGCGGCTGTTCTACGTGGGCGCCGGCACTTCGGGCCGCCTCGGCGTGCTGGACGCGTCCGAGATGCCCCCGACGTACGGAACCGACCCGGACATGGTGCAGGGGGTGATCGCCGGAGGCTACGACGCCCTGGTTCGTTCCAAGGAGGGAGCCGAGGATCATCCCGAGGACGGTGCGGCCGCGATGGACGAACGAGGCGTGCGCGGGTCGGACTTCGTTCTCGGGATCGCCACCTCGGGGACCACGCCCTTCGTGCACGGAGCCCTTGCCCGGGCGCGGGAGCTGGGATGCCGGACCGGCTTCCTGCTCTGCACGCCACCCGGTGAAGACCTGGTCCGGACCCACGACGTTGTGATCGCGCCGCTGGTCGGGCCCGAAGTCGTGACCGGATCCACCCGGATGAAGGCGGGCACCGCGACCAAGCTGGTGCTCAACACCATCACGACCAGCGCGATGGTCCTCATGGGCAAGGTCTACGGGAACCTGATGGTCGACGTGCAGGTGAACTGCGCGAAGCTGCGGGACCGGGGCGAACGCATCCTGATCGAGACCCTGGACGTGGATCGCTCCCGGGCCGGCCAGCTCCTGGACGACGCCGACGGACACGTGAAGACGGCCCTGGTCATGGGCCTGACCGGGATGCCCGCGCCTCGTGCCCGCACGCTCCTGCGGGAGGCCGACGGACGGCTGGGCCGGGTGGTCGGCGCCCTCGACTGACGTGAAGCGATCGACCGCGGTTCTGGCCCTGGCCGTGGTCGTCGGCCAACTCCTGCTGGCGGCGGCCGTCTTCGATCCGTCGCCCCACACGGGTGGGGACAACGCCGGGTACATCACCCTGGCGTACTCGCTGCTCGAACGGGGCGCCTACCTGGACCTCCAGGACCCGGCAGAGCCGATCCACACCAAGTACCCGCCCATCTACCCGGCCGTGTTGGCGGTGGGGATGGCCATGGGTGCCCGTACCTGGGCCGCGCTCAAGTCCTTCTCCGCGGTGTTCATGACCGTGGCTCTTCTGATGTCGTTCCTGTGGGCGGCCCGGCGCCGCGGGGCACGGTTCGCCCTTCTGGTCGCCGCCATCCTGGCGGTGTCCGAGGCCTACCTGTTCCATACCCGGTGGATCCTGTCCGACCCCCTCTTTCTCATGCTGACGTGGTGCAGCATCTGGGCGTTCGGTCGGGCGGACGAGGGCGCTGGAGGCGGTGCCCCGTCCCTGGATGGCGGGGATGGGCGCGGTGCGGCCGCGGAGCCCAGGGACGCTGGGATCGACCCGGCGGGATCGACGGACCGGACGACGCCCTGGCTCGTCCTGGCCGGGGCCACCGCGATCCTGGCCTTCTTCACCCGCTCGGCCGGCCTGCCGCTGGTGCTGGCGGTCGGGATCCTCCTGGGTCTGCGGGGCCGATGGCGTCTCCTGGCCGTGTTCGCCCTGGCCTTCGCGATCCCTGCGATGCTCTGGTGGCTGCGGGCCCAGGCCGGGCCCAACTACGCCCTGGAGTTCTGGCTGGTCGATCCCTACCGGCCCGACCTGGGCACCGCCGGTCCGGCCGACCTCGTGAACCGAGTGATCGACAACGTGCGCACCTACGTGGGGCGGTGGATTCCAGGGGGGCTCATCGGACTCCGGGGTGGCCTCGTGTCGGGGATCGGCGTCGTGATGTTCGTGATCGCCGGCGGGGGATGGTGGCACCGGGTCCGGAGGCGGCCGGGTCTGGCCGAGGTGTTCGCCCTTCTCTATCTCGGCCTCATTCTCCTCTGGCCCGTCGTATGGGCCGGTGATCGATTTGCCTTGCCCCTCTATGCGTTGGTGGTGTTCTACGCCGGAGAGGTGGTGTCGGATTGGATCCGGGGTCGGGCGGTAGGCATCCAGGCACTGGCCGTGGCGGTGGCGACGCTCCCCTTCCTGGTGCCGGCCGGGGCCCTGGTGCGGGTCAGCGCCGGCGAGGCGGCCGCCTGCAGGGCGCTCGTGGCGGCGGAGGGGGCGTTCGCGTGTTACCCGGCAACCGTCCGGGAATACGTGAAAGCGGCCGAGTGGAGCGACGAACACCTGTCCGGCGATGCCCGGGTCCTGACCCGGAAGCCTCGCCTGTTCTTCGTGCTGACCGGGATCCAGGGGCGGACGGTCCCCCTCACCCGGGACGCCTCGGAGTTCCTGGACGAGGCGCTCTCATTCGGAGCGACCCACGCCGTGATGGACTACCTCGACTCCCTGGCCGGGTACTACCTGGCTCCCGTGGTCGAGGGGCGCACCGGGGCCTTCTGCTCGCTGGTCGGATTCGGAACGGTGTCCGAGACCCGGACCGAGATCTTCGGGATCCTGCGCCCCGACCAGTGGGACACGGTCAACGAAGAGCCGGCGGTGCTCGAGGGTGGCGCCCTCATGGTCAGCCTGGACATCTGCCCGGGATCCCCGCCGTCCGGCAGGGGAGATTCCGGCCCGCCGTACTCCGGACCGGAGATTCCGCTGCTGTCGCGGCTGGATCGACCCGACGGACCGGGCGCCGGTGGCGTCTAGCGGCCCGCGCCCCGTCCGTACAGGCTGGCCAACACCATCCCGAAGAAGATCTGCCCGGCCAGCGAGGGGTCCTCCGAGCGGGCGTCCAGCAGCGTCCCCAGGAACGGGATGCGCCGATGGGGGGGCAGGGATTCGAGCAGTCCTTCCAGGCCTCCCCAGGGTTCGGCGGCGTACTCCAGTGCCCCGAAGGTAGCTCCTCGCACGAGCACGGGCCCTGGCAGCCGAGGGTCCACCACGGAGGCGTAGATCATGCCCCGGGCCACGCCGGACAGCACGGGGGCCAGGGGGTCCTCCTCTTCGCGGGAGGTCGCCGGGGCCCCCAGCAGGACACCCAGCGCCATGCGGGCAACGGCCGCCGCGGCGCCGGCGGCGCCGGCCCGTGCGAGCCCAATCACGGTGGGTTTGTACCTGGCGGGCCACAGCTTGAGCGCGGCCGTGACCAGGGCACCACCGCTGGCGACGGCAGCCAGGCCCAGGGCCTTCTCGGCCAGCGGGCCGAGGGCGCCCTCCTCGGCCGGTTCGGGCCGGGTCTCAGCGGCGCGGGCAGGCAGGGTCGCGGCCCGGGTGCGGGCCCGCTCCAGGGCATGCCCGGCCCGGTACCAGATGTTTCGCTCGATCGACATGGCGGACTAGGTTCTACGGGATCACACTGGCCACGGCCCGGGTACGGCGAAGACAACCCGACGTGACGGTCCGTGGTGTCGGACCCACGGGCCCGAGCCGGCTGAAGGGTGTCCCCAACGCACGCGTTTGACAAGAAGGAAGGCTCCTACATAGGCACGCTCACCCGCTCCCTGATGCTCCTCGCCCTCGCCCTGTCCTGGAACGGGTCGTGGAGAGGCCTGGGCGCCCAGGCGCCGGACGAGGACTGGCGCACCCTGTCCACGGATCACTTCAACGTCACCTATCCGACGGAGCTCCGTGACCTGGCCACCCGGGTCGCCGATCGGGCCGAGCGGGCGTACGACGGCCTCTCCCGAACGTTCCACGAGCCCTCTGGCGCCTCCATCGACCTGGTTGTGGCCGACAACACGGACCAATCCAACGGGTTCGCCCGGGTCTCGCCGTGGAACCGCATCGTGATCTTCGCACCCCCTCCGATGGAGGGGTTCGAGCTGGCCTACTTCGACGACTGGGTCGAGCTGGTCGTCACCCACGAGATGGCCCACATCTTCCACCTGGACAGCCGCGGGTGGTTGGGCGACGTGACCAAAGCGATCTTCGGGAGGCCCCCGATCCGCTGGCCCGTCTTCCCGAACAGCGCGCTGCCCACGTGGACCCTCGAGGGACTGGCCACCTACTACGAATCCAGCCTCACCGACGCCGGGCGGGTCCGAGGCACGTTCCACGACATGGCCCTGCGGGCCGCGACCCTGGAGGGTCGGTTCGAGCAGCTCAACCAGGTCTCGGGCGAGACCCAGGTCTGGCCTGCAGGCAACCGCGGTTACATCTACGGCTCCCTGTTCTTCGACTACCTGACCCGAGAATACGGCCCGGAGCGTATGGCCGAGTTCGCCGGGGCCATGGACGGGCAGATCATCCCGTTCCGGATGAATGCCGCGGCCCGAAAGTCGTTCGGCCTCACGTTCAAGGACGCCTTCGCCACCTGGACGGAGGACCTGGACGCGCGGTACGCCGGCGTCGTGCGGGACCTGGAGAACTGGGCACCGGTCACGACCACCGAGCCGATCGCGACGAACGGACGCTGGGCCCTGTACCCCCGCGTCTCGCCGGACGGCGGCACCCTGGCGTTCGCCCGATCCGACGGACAGACCGATGCCCAGATCCACGTCGTGGACGCTGCCGGTGGCACCCAAAGGAAGCTGACGCGGGCCAACGGGGTGTCCCTGCTGGATTGGACACCGAGCGGGCAGGTTCTGTTCTCGCAAACCGAGTTCATCGATCCCTACCGGAACTACAAGGACCTCTACCTGGTGGATCCGGACGGGGGAAGGGTGCGGAGGCTGACGAAGGGGGCCAGGCTCGACTACCCGTCCGTGTCGCCCGACGGTCGGACGGCGCTGGCGGTGCAACAGGCCGACGGTCTCACCTGGATCGTGACCGTGGACCTCGAGACGGGAACGGTCGAACGGGTGCTGGATCCCGTCGACAACGTGCACTGGGCGTATCCCACATGGTCGCCGGACGGACGCTTCATCGCGGCGAGCCGATGGGAGCCGGGGGCGATGTACGACCTGGTGATCCTGGATCCGGAGGGTGAGGTGGTCGGCCAGGTGACCCGGGACCGGGCCGTCGATCTCGCGCCCACGTGGACGCCCGACGGTGGGCACGTGCTCTGGGCCTCGGACCGGACCGGAATCCCGAACATCTTCGCATCCGAGGTCGACGAGCGGGGGGCCCCCGGTGCCCTACGCCAGGTGACCAACCTCACCACGGGAGCGTCCTATCCCGAGGTGGACCCGGCCGAACAGTGGCTCTACATGTCCACCTATCATGCAGACGGCTGGCACGTCGAGCGCGCACCCTACGATCCCGACGCCTGGTTCGAACCGGCGCCCACCGATCCCCGCTTCCTCACTGGCGGCGACCCCGGTGCCTCCGGATACGAGAACCGGATCGAGGGGCAGGAACGGGGCTACAACGCCTTTCCGTCGCTGTGGCCGCGCTACTGGGAGCCGAGCTACCGCCAGGGTGAAACGACGGCGGGCGTCCAGGTCCTGGGACCCGCCTTCGGCCTCCAGACCACGGCCCAGGACCTGGTGGGACGCCACGCCCTGACCGCCGCGCTGCGCTACGAGCCCAAGGGCTCCCGGTTCCAGGGCGGAGTCGGCTACACCTTCTTCGGCCTCGGCAATCCCGCGTTGAGCGTGGCCGCCGAGCAGAGCTACTCCTCGTTCGGCACCACCGTCACAAACCCGGTGGAGGAGGGACAGCCGCCGCCTCCGTCCCGGAACGTCTTCTTCGTGGAGCGGGAACGGGAGATCACCGGCCAGGTCACGCTGGTCCGTCGTCGCATGCGCAACTCCATCACCCTGGGCCTGGGCGCGTCCTACGTGTGGGAGTCCCAGGAGCTGCTGAACGATCAGCTGGAGCCGGACTCGATCTTCGTGCCGACCCGGCCCGACCGTGGACTCCCCCAGGTCAACGCGACCGTCGGTTTCAACACCAGCCGGATCCACCCGTTCTCGATCAGCCGGGAGGACGGCGTGAGCGGATTCGTGCGCGGGCGCCGGCGTTGGGACGCGACGGTCCCCGACTCCCTGTCCGGGTCGGTGAACGACCGGAGCTGGGTCGACGTCACCGGAGAGCTTCGCCTGTACAAGGGCGTCAACCTGCCGGGCTTCTCGAACCACGTTCTGGCCGTCCGGGCCAGCGGCGGCAGTGCGTGGGAAAGCGGGGCGGGGCCCGGCTTCTACAGCGTCGGCGGGGCGTCCGGGCAGACCGAGCGGATCACCGGGTTGGAGCTCCTCGAGGGGAATCAGCTCCTGTTCCCCGTCCGTGGGTACGACCCTGGTGTGCGCAGCGGCGCCCGGGCCTGGACTGCGTCAGCGGAGTACCGTTTTCCTCTCGTCCGCATCAACCGGGCTCTGGGCGACTTTCCCCTGTACTTCGACTGGATGGCCGGTAGTCTCTTCTTCGACGCGGGCAACGCGTGGGGTCCGTCGGACAGCGCTCTCGGGTTCGAGAATCCCCAGGGCGACGCCGTCGCCTCCACGGGCGCCGAGCTCCTGCTCAACGGGCTCCCGTTCTGGACGACGGAGACGGCGTTGCGCACGGGTGTGGCGGTCCCCCTCGTGGACGGCACCGGGGTTCGGGTCTACCTCCGTCTCGGCGTCGCGTTCTGACGCCGTTGCCCGACCCCGAGTCCTCCCAATCTCCAGGCCCCGGAAACCCGCTGGGCGCCTGACGTTTTCGTGCATCGGCGGCCCCGTCCAGCCCGGATCGTCGGAACCCCATCGAACCAGCAAATTAACCCTTGCACACAACATCTTGTGGCATTACTATGGACGTCCCTCAACATGTCGTGGTGTGGCGCTGCCACTTATCCACATATAGAGCATAAAGCAACGGCGGTGGTTTTCGCCGTTTTTCAACGAAACCCCGGTCGGTTTTCCACGACTTTTCCACACACGCGACTGCGCCCCCACGGAGAAACACGCCATGATCCCTCGTCGTGAGCCCCGCGACGTCCCCGAGCCCTTCGTATTCGACGACGTGCTCCCCGACGACCTGCCTGCCGCCACCCTCAGCGACAACGCCCGCATCGTGCTGGGCAAGCGCTACCTCAAGAAGGACGAGGAGGGCAACCCGGTGGAAGAGCCGGAGCTGATGTTCTGGCGTGTGGCCCGGGTCATCGCCGAGGCGGATCGGGCCCACGGGGCGTCGGACGCGGCGATCGACGAGGCGGCGCGTCAGTTCTTCGAGCTCATGACCACCGGGCAGTTCGAGCCGAACTCGCCGACCCTCATGAACGCCGGCCGCCCCCTGGGGCAGCTGTCCGCGTGCTTCGTGCTTCCCGTGGACGACTCCTTGTCGAACGGCAAGAGCGGCATCTACGACACGCTCAAGGCCATGGCCCTCGTGCACCAGTCGGGCGGAGGCACGGGTTTCAGCTTCTCGCGGCTACGGCCGTCAGGCGACACCGTGCGCTCCACCATGGGCGTGGCGTCCGGACCGGTCTCGTTCATGAAGCTGTACGACGCCAGCACCGAGGTGGTGAAGCAGGGCGGAACCCGCCGCGGCGCGAACATGGGCATCCTCCGGGTCGATAATCCGGACATCCGGGACTTCATCACGTGCAAGGACGACACGTCCCAGGTCACGAACTTCAACATCAGCGTGGCCATCACGGACGCGTTCATGGAGGCGGTGAAGGCGGACAGCGACTACGACCTGATCAGTCCCCGGGACGGCACGGTGATTGGTCAGGAGAACGCCCGGGAGATCTTCGACATGATCGTGCACGGCGCCTGGAAGACGGGCGAGCCCGGCACGTTCTTCATCGACCGGGCCAATGAATACAACCCGGTTCCGCACCTGGGCGACTACGAAGCCACCAACCCCTGCGGCGAGCAGCCGCTGCTTCCCTACGACGTCTGCAACCTGGGCAGCATCAACCTGGGCAAGTTCGTCAAGGAAGGGGGGCCCTTCGAGCGGCCCGAAGACGGGATCGACTGGGACGGCCTCCGGCGGGTCACGCACCTGGCCACCCACTTCCTGGACAACGTGATCGACGCCAACCGGTATCCCCTTCCGGAAATCACGGACCTGGCCCAACGCATCCGCCGCATCGGGCTTGGCATCATGGGCTGGGCCGACCTGCTGGTGAAGCTGGGCGTGCCCTACAACTCCGCCGAGGGGGTGGAGCTGGGCCGGGTCGTCATGGAGTTCGTCAACGAGGAATCCCGCAACGCATCCGAGCGCTTGGCCCAGAGCCGGGGCGTCTTCCCCGAGTGGCCCTGGTCGATCTGGGGACCCGAGGAGACGGCACCCCGGAAGTCTGACCGGGACCGGATCCGACCGCTCCGTCGGCTGCGCAACTGCAACCTGACCACCGTAGCGCCCACCGGCACGATCTCCATCTTCGCCGGATGCTCGGGCGGCATCGAGCCGTTGTTCGCTATCGCGTTCATGCGGAACCAGGCCGGCGTCATGATGCCCGACGTCAACCCCGACTTCGTGCGGGTGGCGAAGGAAGGTGGTTGGTACTCCGAGGAGCTCATGGAGCGGATCGCCGAAGAGGGGCACATCCACTTCGACGAAGTGCCGACAGAGGTACAGCGAGTGTTCGTCACGTCCCACGACATCTCGCCGGAGTGGCACGTGCGCATGCAGGCGGCCTTCCAGGAGCACACGGACTCCGCCATCTCCAAGACGACGAACTTCGCCAACGAGGCCACCGAGGACGAAGTCCGGGCCATCTACGAGCTGGCTTTCGACCTCAACTGCAAGGGCGTGACCGTCTACCGGGACGGCTCCCGGCCCATGCAGGTCCTGTCCACCGGCAAGACCAGCAAGCAGGAGGACTCGGCCGCCGTCGAGGCCGAGGCGGCCGTCCGGGCCGAGCTGGAGCAGCAGCTCGCCGACACCCGGGAAGAGCTCCACAACCTGCGCATCGAGCTCGAGTCCCGGGACCGCCATGTGGTGGAGCTCGATCGAGACGCCGCGGCGTCCCGACACAAGCGGCAGCGGCCGGCCATGCTCCGGGGGCGGACCATCAAGATGGCGTCGCCCCTGGGCGACATCTACGTCACGATCAACGAGGACGAGTCCGGGCGGGCGTTCGAGATGTTCTGCACGCTGGGCAAGGCCGGCGGCGCTGCCACGGCCGACGCCGAGGCCATCGGTCGGTTGATCTCGCTGGCCCTGCGCTCCGGCGTGTCCCTGCTCTCCATCAAGGAGCAGCTCCGGGGCATCTCGTCCGACCGGGCGGTGGGCGTCGGGCCCAGCAAGGTCCTGTCGGCGCCGGACGCCATCGGCCAGGCCATCGAGCGATACCTGGAGGAAAAAGAAGGGGTGCAGGAAGACATCTTCCAGCCCGCTCCCCAGGTGTTGGCCAGCGGCACCCAGGCCCAGCCGGCGGCGTCCACCGGATCCGGCGCCAATCCCCACTTCTTCGGCAGCTGCCCGGAGTGCGGGGCGGGGCAGCTGGCCTTCGTGGAGGGGTGTGTGAAGTGTCATATCTGCGGTTATTCCGAATGCGGCTGATTTGAGCGCGCATAGGCGGCGCAGCTCGGCGTTGGGCTGCGGACTCGGCTCGTTGCGGCGTACTGGAGTACGCCTCACTCGCTCGCCTTGCCCGCCTTGATCTGCACCACCTCTGCACGCTCAAATCGGTAGGTGGTGGCGGCCGTCCCAGGGGGGGCGGCCGCTGCTCGTTGGGGGTGGTGCTCGGCTCGGTGCGGCGTATTTCAATACGCCTCGCTCGCTCGCCTTGCCCGCCTTGATCTGCACCACTCTGGGCGCTTCAACGGTAGTGGTGGCGGCCGTCCCAGGGGGGGCGGCCGCTGTTGGGTTGGGATCTGTACTCAGCTCGCTGCGTCGTACTGAAGTACGCCTCGCTCGCTCGCGCTGATCTGTGCTCGCGCCTATCGCCCCGGAGCGCTTGAGCAAGCACGCGCTCGGGTCGGTGGGAGGGCT
>CAJIAX010000119.1_pt1 | contig 13969 bp, 8 predicted proteins | sample 9199251 | NCBI WGS metagenome assembly CAJIAX01 (sample SAMEA7708287, study PRJEB35096) | sediment metagenome | biome: marine neritic benthic zone biome [ENVO:01000025]; feature: sediment [ENVO:00002007]; material: shallow marine sediment [ENVO:03000034] sea grass bed [ENVO_01000059] ... | reverse complement strand
CGTAACCAGCACAGGCGCGTCCAGCTCGCTACCCATGGATCCGGTGGCGGTGAACTTCGATCTGCCCTTCCGTACCGAGGTCACGGCCGGCGTGGATGGCGCCGAGATCCCCCAGGCAGACTTCCGTGTGGTCACGCCTGGCTATTTCGAGACCATGCAAGTGGATCTGGTGGCCGGCCGGTTCCTCGACGCCACCGACGACGACCGGTCGCCCGCCGTGGTGCTCATCAACCGAGCCATGGCCGAGGAACACTGGCCGGGCCAGTCCCCAGTGGGCCGCCGCCTGGAGACCGTGTTCGGAGGCTGGTCCTGGTACGAGATCGTGGGCGTGGTGGAGAACACGCGCTACTACGGGCCCGCCAGTGAACCTCGTGCGGAGATGTATGTGGCCCAGGCACAGTCGTCCTTCACGGCAATGACGATCATCGCCCGTACGGCCGGCGACCCCGAGGCTCTGGTCCCGGGGGTTCGCAACGCGTTCCAACAAGTGGATCCCCTCCAGCCGCCACAGAGCGTCTTCCCGGTGCCGGACCTGGTAGGCGCCTCCATCGCCGCGGAACGGTTCTACGCGACTCTTCTGGGTGCCTTCGCCCTGGTGGCCATGCTACTGGCGGCTGCGGGGGTGTACGGGGTGCTCAGCTACTGGGTGAGCCAACGAACCCAGGAGATCGGTGTGCGGCTGGCGCTGGGGGCGGGGCGTGGGCAGGTGCTGGGACTGGTGGTGGGGAGCGGCATGGTGGTGGCAGGCGCCGGCATCGCCCTGGGTTTGCTGGGGGTGGTCGCGACCACCCGGTTCCTTTCCAGCATGTTGTTCGGCGTGCGTGCGCTGGATCCGGTGACCCTGGCTGGAGTGGCCCTGGCTCTGGGGCTGACGGCGTTGGTGGCTTGCCTTGCACCGGGGGTGCGGGCCAGCCGGCTCGATCCGGTGCGGGCGCTGAGGGAGGAGTAGGCGGGGCTGCCGGTGGGGCACGCTCCCTACCGGGTGCCCGTCTCCAGAATCCAGGACGAGATCAGTTCCAGAGCCGCTGGAGACATGGTCTCTTCGATGCTCATGTATTCGGTGGGTGCCCCGGTCCGTGACGTCTGGAAGAGGTGGTTCAGGCCGGGAAGCTCCACCACGGTCACGCGCTGGTTCCCGCCCTCGGCAAGCGCGTCCTCGATCGCCACCAGGTTCTCGCGCGGGGGCACCTGCAGATCCTTCTCGCCGTTGATGGCCAGCACGGGAACGTCGACAGCCTGGAGCGTCGGAACCGGGTCGTAGGTGATGAAGAACCGGAACCACGGTGTCAGGAGCTGGGTGATCTGATTCTGGGCGTATTCGTCCCGGTCGCCCACGACGCCCAGGGCGGCCAGCTCGTCGTCCGTCGCTTCGGCGAAGAAGCGTTGGAACACCCGGGTCATCTCCTCGCGCGCCTCGGCGTCGTCCTCCGTGGTCTTCATGATGGCAAACAACTCGGACTGGGCCGTGCGGTTCAGGTCCACGAGGCGCCTCGGCGTACCGCCTGCCGTGGCGATCAGCTCCGCCTGGAGGTAGAGGATCTCTTCTCCGGTGATGCCGGGGCCGGCCAGCAGGGCGATGAACGCCACGTCGTCCGATCCGTTGGCCACCAGTGGCGCGATCAGTCCGCCCTCGCTGTGGCCGACCACGCCGATCCGCTCGGTGTCGACGTTGGGCCTGGACGCCAGGAACGTTACGCCGGCTTCGGCGTCGTCCGCGAAGTCCGCGGACGTGGCCGAACCGAAGTCACCCGTGGATTCACCCACGCCTCGGTCGTCGTAGCGGAGCACCGCGATGCCCTGACGGGTCAGGTGATCGGCGAGCACGAGGAAGGGGCGGTGGCCGAAGACCGTCTCGTCCCGGTCCTGGGGGCCGGAGCCCGACACCAGCACCACGGCCGGAAAGGGACCCTCACCCTCGGGGAGGGTGAGGGTGCCGGCCAGATCGATGCCCGCGTCCGCGTTCGGGAAGGTCACGTCCTCCGCCCGGTAGGGCAGGGGCTCGGTCGGTTCCTGGGGCCGGGACGGCGCTTCGGGCTCTTCGTCGGTTCGGGTGATGGTCAAGGGCAACTGGTTCGGCCCCTGGGTCCAGGTGCCTACGATGCTCTCGCCGTCCTCCGAGAGCTGGCCCTCGAAGCCGCCCCCGACTGCGGGCACCGCCAGCGAAACCGTGCCGTCCACCAGCGTGGCCTCGGTGATGGGGATCCCGTTCGCACCCTGGTCGATGCTGTCCATGGTGCCCGAGACCGTGCCGTCGTCTGCGGCACTCAGATGGACCAGCAGACGAAGCTGCTGCCCGCCTGCGTCCAGCGTCCCCAGCCAGTCGCCGACCAGGGTCGACGCGTCCTGGGCGCCCAGCGGCGCGGCCAGGGGCAGAATCAGGCTTGCGGCCAGAAGCACCGTCGGCCCGACGGCGCGGATTGTTCCTGCCATGTCTTCCTCCGTACTCGAAAGGGTCTGCACAGTATGGCATGTCCGCCGAGTACGGAGGAAGGGCGCGGGACCTTCAACGGACGGCCCGACCTCGGGTCCGCAGGGCCACGGTGCCGTCACCCGTGGTGGCTTCGAGCACCGCACCGCCTTCGTTCAGGGTGCCGCTGATGCGGTCGTCCGAAATGCGTCCGCGCAGGCTGACGTCCTGGTCGATCTCCAGGTCCTCGCCCTCCAGCACGACGTCGGCGCCGTACCCTGCCGGGACCCAGATCTGGATGTCGCCGTCGCCGGTGCGGAGGCGCACGTCGGCGTCGTCCAAGATCTCGACGTTGAGGTCGCCGTCGCCGCTCCGGGCTTCGAGGGACCCACCGGAAAACGCCACGTCCACATCGCCGTCACTGGACTGGAGGGTCGCGACGTCCGCCTCGATGCGGTCGACTTCCACGTCACCGTCGGAGGTCTGGATGCGGGCTTCCGGACCCGAGAGTCGTCCGGCGATGATGTCGCCGTCCGAGGTATGGATCTGGACGTCTCCGGCGATGTCGCCCACCACGATGTCGCCATCGGATGAGCGAAGGTCGGCATCCCCCGAGAAGTCGGAGATCTCGATGTCGCCGTCCGACGTGCGGAGATGTAGGTCCGACCCCTCCGGGGCGCTGATCCAGACCGTGATACCGGCCCATCGGCCGCGGCTCCAGAAGTTCGAACCCATGTCGGGGTCGTCGGCCTGGATCCGGACGGAGGAGCCGGACGCGCTGGCTTCGAAGTCCATCGCCTCGAAGTACGCTCGGACGTCTTCTGGATCGTCGCCGTGCCCCGTCACCCGTACCTCGACCCCGTCGCCGCGCCGGCTCTCGACCCGGAGGTCGGCGTCGGCCAACTCCGCGTCGACGCGAACCGCGGACGGGACGTCGAAGGTCTGCGCGAACAACTCCACGCCCCGTTCCTGGGAGGCGGCGCTTCGTGGAACAACCGCGGCGGCCACGGAGAGGGCCAAAGCGATCGGGACGGATCGGAAGAAATGCGTGGACTGGGTCATGGCAGTACAGCTCCGAAGGGTACGGTCGGATCCGTCCGGTCGACGATCCGTCACGAGGTTGGACGGGTCCCCGGGGACCCGGGTTGGAACCCCGTGCCCCGATCGGGCTTGCCATATGCTCCCGTGGCGCGGATCGTGGCGGCGGTCGAAGGACCGGCACCCACGCGGGGTGCCCGTCGGGCCACACCCTGGGGAAAGGCACCCACCCATGCTCCGCCTCGCCTTGATCGGGCTCCTGATCGTGACCGCGCCACGAGGGGCTCGGTCCCAGGACGTGGCCGAGACGCCTCGGCCTGCCGGCGCGGAATGGGACGCGCCGCCGTTCGTGTTCGACACGATCGCGCCCGGCGTCTACCAGGCCCGCGGGACGGCCGCGATGGTGGTCGGATCGAACGCCACCATCGTCGAGGGCCCAGACGATCTCCTGGTGGTGGATTCCCACATGACCCCGGCCGCCGCCTGGGCCCTGGCCCGGGAGGTGCGCGCCGTGACCGACAAGCCCATCCGGACCGTGGTCAACACCCACTTCCACTTCGACCACGCCGGCGGCAATCAGGTCTACCCGGACCACGTCGAGATCATCGGCCACGAGTTCACGCGGAAGATGATCGAGTCCGGCTACGCCTTCGACGGGCGGAGCTACCACTCCTTCCTCGACCCCCTGCCGGATGGCATCGCGCGTCTGCGCGCGGCCATCGACACGATGAGCGACACCGGGGCCCGGGCCACCGTCCAGAGCCAGCTCGCGATCCAGGAACGGTTCGCAGCGGCCGATGCGGCCATCGTGGCCACGCCGCCCACCGTCACGCTCTCCGAGCGCATGACCTTGTACCGAGGTGATCGGGAAATCCAGCTGATCTTCCTCGGCCGTGGCCACACCGGGGGCGACGTCGTGGTCTACCTGCCTGCCGAAAAGATCCTGATCACCGGAGACCTCCTCCTGCCCGGCGTGCCGTTCATGGGAGACGCCTACGTCCAGGATTGGCCCCGCACGCTCAGAGCCCTCAAGTCCCTGGACGCCGAGGTCTTCGTGCCCGGGCACGGAGAAGCGACGACCGACATGGCCACCGTCGACCACCTGATCGATCTGCTGGCGGATCTCTGGGAGCAGGCCGAGGAGCTCCACGCCCGGGGCGTCTCGCCGGACGAGGCGATGGACCGGATCGACCTCAGCGGGCACTCGGCCCACTATCAGAATCCGCAATCCGCCGTGAACCGTTTGACCGTCCAGCGCATGTACGACGTAATGAACGGAGACGAAGAAGGGCACGAACACACGGGATCCGGGAATTGAGCCGGCGGTGCGCGGTTGCGGGTCTGACGCTGCTGCTTGCCTCGGCGGGGGCCCTGCACGGTCAGGCGCCAGACGAGTGGGAGCAGGCGCTGTCCGGCCTTCAGTGGCGGTCCGTCGGCCCGGCGGACATGGGCGGGCGCACCGTGGACATCGCCGCGATCCCGGGTGACCCCTCCACGGTGTACATGGCCACGGCTTCCGGCGGGCTGTGGAAGACCACGGACGGCGGCACGACCTGGCGCTCGGTCTTCGAGGACGGGGGCACGCTTTCCCTGGGCGCCGTGGCATTGGCCCCGTCCGATCACAACGTGCTGTATCTGGGGACGGGCGAGAACAACCCGCGGAACAGCACGTCGATCGGTGACGGCGTCTACCGCTCCAGGGACGCGGGTGAGACCTGGGTACACGTAGGGCTGGAGGGCACCGAGCGTGTCGGCCGTATCCGGGTCGACCCCGGAGACCCCGATCGTCTGTACGTCGCCGCCCTCGGACACGCCTGGGGCGAGGGGCCGGACCGAGGTGTGTATCGCAGCCTCGACGGAGGCGACACCTGGGAGCAGGCCCTCTATGTCGACGAGAACACGGGGGCCGCCGATCTGGCCATCCACCCCGGCAACCCACGGATCCTGTACGCGGCCCTGTGGGACTATCGGCGTCAGCCTTGGACGTTCCGTAGCGGGGGACCCGGGTCCGGCATCTTCCGATCCAGGGACGGTGGCGACAGCTGGCAACGGTTGACGGGTCCGGACGGCATGCCCGGCCTGCCCGAAGGAGAGCTCGGTCGGATCGGCCTCGGGGTCAGCCCGGCGGATCCGGACGTGGTCTATGCCATGATCGAGTCGGAGGATCCCGGTGTGGTCTGGCGCAGCGACGACGGGGGCGACACCTGGCGGGTCGTGTCGAGTCACGCGTCGATCAACAGCCGACCGTTCTACTACACCGACGTCCGGGTCGACCCGAGCAACGCCAATCGCCTGTTCTCGTTGAACAGCGGCCTGTGGCGCTCCATCGACGGAGCCCGGACCTGGCAGCGGATCGCCCGCAATATCCACGGGGACCACCACGCGCTGTGGATCGACCCCAGGGACCCGGACCGTCTGATCAACGGCAACGATGGGGGCTTCCACTTCTCCCACGACGGTGGTGACACCTGGGATTTCGTGAACACCGTGCCCCTATCCCAGTTCTACCAGATCGGCGCGGACATGCAGGATCCCTACACGGTCTGCGGCGGGCTGCAGGACAACGACGTCTGGTGCGGGCCCAGCCGCACGACCAGCGTGACTGGTAGCCTGAACGGCTACTGGTACGAGATCATGGGGCCCGGTGACGGCATGTACGTGCAGATCGATCCCACCGACCCCACCACGATCTACACGAACACCCAAGCCGGGGCGATCTACAAGGTGGACCGGTCCACGGGCGAAGCTCGGTCGATCGATCCGTACGCCGTACCCCTGAGCGGCGGGCCGGCGGAGGACCATCCCTACCGGTTCAACTGGAACGCACCCATCCACATGTCCCCCCACGACCCCGGTACGGTCTACTTCGGGGGCAACGTGCTGTTTCGGACCACGGACGGCGGACAGACCTGGGACGAGATCAGCCCGGACCTGAGCAACGCCGATCCTGCCCGGCTCGGCGTTTCGGGAGGGCTCACCCCGGACAACACCGGTGCGGAGTACCACGCCAGCATCTACACCGTCGCCGAGTCCCCCGTGGAGCCCGGTGTCATCTGGGTGGGAACCGACGACGGCAACCTCCAGCTGACCCGGGACGGTGGAGAGAGCTGGACCGAGCTGTCAGACCGACTCGCGGGCCTTCCCGATGGTGCCTGGGTGTCCCGTGTGGAGGCTTCGAGGGCCGCCGGGGGCACCGCCTACGCCGCCTTCGATCGGCACCGGCAGGACGACATGGCCCCGTACGTCTTCAAGACGACGGATTACGGTGCGACCTGGACGAACATCACGGACAACCTCCCGACTCCCGGCTATGTGCACGTGGTGCGCGAGGACCCGAGGAACCCGGATCTGATCTACGTGGGGACCGAGCTGGGCGTATGGGCCTCCTGGACAGGGGGTGGGGACTGGGTGTCCCTGCGACTGCAGCTGCCGCCGGTGGCGGTCCGAGACCTCATGGTGCACCCAAGGGACAACGACCTGATCCTCGGGACCCACGGCAGGGGGATCTGGATCCTGGACGACGTGTCGGTGCTCCAGCAGCTTCCGGACGGTCTCGCTCAACCGGTCCACCTTTTCGGCGTGCGGGAGGCCACCCGGTATGAGCCGTGGGCCCGCCGGTTCCGTTTCGATATCGGATCCCGGGTCTTCGTAGGAGAGAATCCTCCGTACGGGGCGATCCTCCGATACCGGGCCCCGGACGGCGAGGCGAGCGATGAGGAGGGCGCGCCTACGGGGGAAGGCCCCGGCGAGGGCCCCACGGAACCGTCGGGGCAGGCCGAGGAAGGCTCGAGCCCCCGCATCGTGGTTCTCGGTGCGGCCGGCGACACGGTCACTCGGATCGCCGCGACTTCGGGGGAGGGGATCCAGACCGTCGCCTGGGACCTCCGGTACGACACGCTGTCGGTTCCCGAAGGACCCGGCGGAGAGGCGGCCTTCCGGTTCTCGCTGACGCCTCCACGGGTCCCGCCTGGCACGTACACGGCAAGGCTCGAAGCGGAAGGCGACATATCAGAGGCGCCGGTACGAGTCCGGCTCGATCCCCGGGTTTCGATCGACCCGGTCGACCTGGACGCCCAACATGCAGCCCTCGTCAGGCTGTTTCGTCTGGGCCAGGACGGCGTCGACGCGGTGCGGACCCTGGACCGGGCCATCCACCAACTCGAGGCGTGGACCGAGCGGCTGGACGCCGGCGGGCCGCACGAAGAGTTGGCGGACTCGGGTCGCGCCGTTGCGGAGCGCTTGGAGGCGCTTCGAGGCGAGCTGGTCCGGCCTGCGGACGTGGCGAGCTACTCCGGAGGTGCCCGCCTGCTGGGCCGGATCTCGGCGCTTGCCTCGGACATCGGCCGTGCCACCCATCCGCCCACGGCCGTCCAGGCGGAATGGATCGAGCGGCACGAAGCGACCTTCAGCGACATCCGGGGCCGACTCGACGGGGAGCTCGCCGGTGGGGTCGCCACCTTCAACCGGGGGGTCGAGGAAGCGGGAGTCCGGCCGGTGGGGCCCCGGTAGAGGGGCTCAGGGCCGCGTCAGGCCGTCGGTTGCGTGGCCGGCTCTCCCGCCGGTCGTAGGGTCTCCAGGTACTGCGAGAGCACCTCGAGGCTCTGTTGCAGCACGGCCACGCTCTGCGCTGTCTTGGCCATGCCCAGGATTCCCTCCACGCTGGCCAACAGGAACGTCGCCACCTGGTTCGCGTCGATGTCCTGCCCCACGGTCCCGGCTTCCTGGCCGCGGACGAGGGCATAGGCGACAGTGCTGCGCCACCGATTGAAGAGCTTCTGGATGTGCTGCCGAAACTCCTCGTCCACCGGACTCATCTCCAGGGCGAGGTTGTTCAGTGGACACCCCAGCATCACTTCTTCTTCCGGCGACTCCGCGATGTTGTCCCTGAAAAGGGTCTGGAGAGCGGTGATCGGATCCGCCGTGTCGGTCAGCGCATTCATCCACCGCTGGGACATGTAGCCGCTGACCACCTCTTCGATGACGGCGTGACCCAGGGCCGCCTTGCTGGGGAAGTGGTGGTAGAGCGCGCCCTTTGTGACCCCGGTTTCCCTGAGAATGGCGTCGAGGCTCGCTGCCTGGAACCCCCGCCGGTAGATCTCCCAGAACGCCGCCTCCAACAATGTGTCGCGTGTCGCTGCCGGGTTCCTCCTGGCCATCATGGCAGAGCCCTCTCGGTACGGCGTCGAGGAACATACATACCAATCAGTATGTACGGTCCGTTCAGGGCCGTCAACCGCTGGCTCGGGCTTGACGGAACAGGCCCGCGTCTCCCTTATGGAATCGAAGGTGCGGTGCCGCGCCGGGGCCCTGTCCCGGCGCCCCGCCAGGTTCTGTCTCGCGAGGAACGTCCCATGCCCAAGCTGTCGAAGATCGTGGCCGGCGTCGATTTCAGCCATCGGTCTCATCAGGCCGTTTCGTGGGCGGTCCAATACCTGGCGCCCGAAGCCGAATTCGTGCTAGTCCACGCGATGGAAATGCCGGTTCCCCCGAGCTTCCTCGGCGAAAGCACCGGTCAGCACGTGATCGCCGACGAGCTCCAGAAGTCGATCCGCGAGGACATGGACGCGCTGGCTGGGCGGCTCGAGGGCGCTCGCCATCAGGTCGAGTTCCCCATCGGACGGGCTTCAACCGCACTGAGCGAGGTCGCGGAGCGGGAGCACGCGGACGTGATTCTCGTGGGGCCCCACGGCGAGCGAGGAGGGATCGAAGGACTCCTCGGCAGCACCGCGGAGCGGGTCCTGGCCGAGTCGACCATCCCGGTCCTGTTGGCCGCCGGCGAATTCACGTGGGCGCCCCAGCGGATCCTGGTCGCCATCGACGACACGTCCATGCGCCACGGCGTGCTGGAGTGGGCGAAGTTCTTTGGCGATCGCTTTGGGGCCAGCGTCCGGGCGTTCCACTGCCTGGACTCGCGACTCTTCGGGCGCATGCGGATCGTCTCGTCGGCCGGTCGCGTCGACGAGATGGTGCGAGAAGCGCAGACGGAGGGCGTCGAGTGGGTGCGTGCCCAACTCCGGAACGCGGGCCTGCCGGACGGCGAGGAGAACGCCGTCGTGTCCGTCGGGGCGCCGGCGCACGCGATCAGCGACCTCGCCTGCAACGGATGCGACCTCCTGATCATCGGATCGAGGAGGGAAGGCACCGCGAAGCGCATCTTCCTGGGCAGCGTGGCCAAGAAGGTCATCCGCTCGACGTGCGTCCCGGTCTTGATGGTGCCGGTCAAGGACTAGATCGGGCAGACAAAGCCTGCCGGAGCCCCGCTCCGGATCGTGCCCAGCCGCCCGTCCCCGTTTCGGTCCCGCCCGGCCCGGTGGGGATCGCACTCGACTCGCGCCCGGTGCATCCGCCCGCCTGGCCCCCCAGATTGAGGAACCACGTCCGCACAGAGGATAAACGTCAGGCGGCTGGGCGCCGCCTGACGTTCGCTCGCGGTGGGCAAGGGGGTCCGGCGCTGGGCGCCGGTTCTGCTGGTGGGCCGCTCGGGTCGAACCTCGGCGCTTCGCTGGAGGTTCGGTGGACGGTTGAGATGGCGGCCAGACCACCGCGCAGGACGCACCACCGTTAATGCGGTGGACGGGTAAGCACCTCGGCCGTGCCCGAGAGGATAAACGTCATGCGGCTAGGCGCCGCCTGACGTTCGCTCGCGGTGGGTGTGGTGGCCCGGCGCGGTGCGCCGGATCTGCTTGTGGGCCGCTCGGGTCGAACCTCGCTCACTTCGTTCGCTTGAGGTTCGATCCGACCTGGGGCGTATTCGAGAGCCCCCTCTACGTACGGCAAGAGCCCCTTGCCGCGATGGCCAAGGGGCTCTCGAATACGCCCGAGAGGATTCGAACCTCTGACCTTCGCCTCCGGAGGGCGACGCTCTATCCAGCTGAGCTACGGGCGCGCACTGTGGGGTCCTGGGACCCTGTCTGCGACTCGACGACGTAAGCCGAGTTCTGTCCGCCCCGAGGGGCGTGAGGATCATTTCTCTAGGACCGCCGTCGCCGGCGGCCTCCAGCAGCCTACCCGGAACTCGAATGGAGCGGGCAACTCCTCGTTCCCTATTTGGCCTTGCTTCGGGTGGGGTTTGCCATGCGGCCGCTGTTACCAGAAGCCCGGTGCGCTCTTACCGCACCCTTTCACCCTTGCCTGTGCTCCGTCGCCGGAGCCATCGGCGGTCTGCTCTCTGCTGCACTTTCCGTCACCCGGGCGTTTCCGCCCGGGCGCCCGGGCGTTACCCGGCACCCTGCCCTGCGAAGCTCGGACTTTCCTCCGACGACACCCCGAAGCGGGATTCGCCGGCGATCCTCATCGTCCAGTCGCGAGGGAGTCAAAGCTAAACCGGGCGGTTTGGAAGGTAAAGGGCGGGACCGGGCCCTGGCTGTCCCGGGCCGAGGGTGCCGACTACCTTGGCGGTCGGGAAAACGACTCCTTCTTCCTTGGGCCTGAACATGCGTTCCGACGTCTTCACATTTGCCTCCCGCGTCGTGCTGTTTCTCCTGCTGGCATTGGTGGTGCCTCCGGAGGCCGAGGCCCAGGGAGAGACCACGGTGGTCTACCTGGTACGGCATGCCGAAAAGGTGGACGACAGCGCCGATCCACCCCTTTCTCCGGAAGGAGAGGCCAGGGCGATGCTCCTGGCCATGATGCTGTCCGACGCCGGCATCACGCGGGTGATGAGCAGCGACTACATCCGGACCCGCAGAACGGCCCAGCCCGTGGCCGGCAGCCTCGGATTGAGCGTGGAGATCTACGATCCCAGGGATTTGCCGGGGCTCGTGGAGATGATTCAGAAATACCCGGGTCGCTACCTGATCTCGGGACACAGCAACACGACCCCGGCAATGGTGGAGCTGCTGGGTGGTGATCCGGGCGAACCGATCCGGGAAGCCGACGAGTACGATCGCCTGTACGTGGTGACGCTGGACGACGACGGCACATCGACGGTCCTGCTCCGGTACGGCGCCTCCGGGTCACACTGACGGAGCGCTCCGCCTCGATGACTCCCTGGCAGCACCCGTCGGGCGCAGAAGTACCCGAGGTCACGGCCGATCAGATGCGGAGCGTGGACCGGGTGATGACGGAGGAGTACGCCGTGCAACTCCTGCAGATGATGGAGCTCGCGGGGCGACACCTGGCGGTCTTGGTTCGGACCCGCTTCCTGCGCGAGACGCTGGGGGGCGCCCGGATCATGGTTCTGGCCGGGACCGGTGGAAACGGGGGTGGAGTGTTGGCAGCGGCCCGCCGACTCAGTGGCTGGGGTGCCCGGGTGCGCATCGTGACGGCGGTGGACTCCGAGTCGATCCGCGGCGCCACCGGACATCAGCTGGAGACGCTCAGACGGCTGGGCGTGCCCTCGTCGTCCTGGGACCGGGCCCGCTCGATCCGCACGCCGGACCTGATTCTCGATGGTGTGATCGGATACGGGCTGCGCGGGCCGCCCAGGGCCGGAGCCGCAGCGATGATCGGGTGGGTCAACGGCGTCTCGGCTCCGGTCGTGTCCCTGGACGTGCCGTCCGGGTTGGACGCCACCACCGGCGAAGCTGCGGACCCGACGGTGCTCGCCGCTGCCACGGTGACGCTCGGGCTTCCGAAGGTGGGCCTGGGCGTGTCGGGCGCGGGCCCCCACGTTGGCGAGCTCTATCTGGCCGACATCGGGATTCCGCCGGCGGCCTATGAGACCGTGGGCGTGAACGTGGGTCCCGTTTTCGAAGATGAGGACCTGATCCACCTGCGCCGGCGCGCCTGAACCGAGGGAAGAACCCGCACCGGGCCCCGGCGTGCGCCCGGCGGATCGTCCCCTTGGCCTCCCAGGGCCCAGGCGTCTGGCGACGAGGTGGCAACAGCCGGGACCCCGATCCGCGTCAGAGAAACCAAACCTCGGCGGGAGGTATGGGTGCAGCATCGGAGCACGGGAAGCGATATCGCGGTTCGGATCGGCGTGGGTGCCGCCGTGGCGACCTGCGTGCTCACCGGCGCTTTCGTGGACCTGGGCCTCGCGCCGTTCGTGGACGGCGGGCTGGACGTGGCCTGGAGTCGCGACGTCATGACCTCCTCCACGGCCCAGTCCGAGGCGTTGGCGGCGCTGCTGTCGCTGGCCCGAGGTGTCGCAGTGGCCGGGACCCTCGTCTCCGTGCTGACGGTCGTCGTCCTGCTGTTGGCCCGAGCGTCCGGGGCCATCCCGGAAGCGGCCACCCGGGCGGCTCTCGGCGCGACGCCCAGAACCCTCGCCCGGTGGATGGTCGGCCGGCAGCTTGGCGGGCTCGGTCCCTGGCTGGTGGCGGGACCGGCGGCAGGGGTTTTGCTCACGCTCGGTGTCCGAGCGTCGTGGCCCGGAGGCCCGGCGGGGGCCCTCGGCCCAAGGACGGCGGTCTGGGTGTTCGCGGCGGTTCTGGCCGTGAGCGGGCTGGTCGCGGTCTGCGCTCTTCTTCCGCTGGCGGGTGGTTCGGATCTGCGCACACGAATGGGATCGGGCCGGGCGGTCCTGGCCCGCTATCCGGCGGGTCTTCGTTGGCTTCTTCCCATGGCGCAACTTTCGGTCACGGGCGGACTGTTGACCCTGGCGGTGCTGCTCGCCGGTCAAGGCAGATCGCCACGATCCGATCCTTGGCCACCGGACCCCGGCACCTTGGTGGTGGTGCCTCTCGCACTTGAGGGCAGCCCGGCCGAGCGCCTTGCCGACTTCGACTACGCCGTCGACCTGCTCCGGAAAGGCGGCTCGGATCCCGTAGCCGCGGCAACGCCGGGCGCCTTCCTGGGCCTGGGCCCGAAGGACCTGGCGATCGCGGACTGCGGACAGTGCTACATCGGCGGAATGTTGGTCCGACTCCAGGGCGAACACGTGCGGCACCATGCGGTGTCGCCAGACACGTTTCGCACCCTGGGCATCCCCGTGGTCGAGGGCCGGGAGTTCCGGGACTCCGACGACGCGACCGCCACCCCGGTGGCAGTGGTCAACCGTGCGTTCGTCCTGACGTCGTTCCACGACGGGGGCCCCGTCGGGCGGCATGTGCGGTTGGGCACAAGCCTGGACGCCTGGTACGAGATCGTGGGAGTGGTGGACGACGAGACGCTCGGCGAGGCCATCGGGGGAAACCGGGATCCGGCGGTCTACCTGTCCACCCTTCAACATCCCCCGTCGGCGGTGGACCTGTTCGTCTCGGACACGGCCGCCACCGCCCTTGCCGCCAACGCCGTGGATCTTCCCGTCTACCTGGCGGGCCAGGCCCTCCCTCTGCGCTGGCTCGGCGGCATCCTGGTCGGGCTCGGCGCCTGGGCAACGGTCGTCTCTCTCCTGGGGACGCTGGCCGTGATGATCTTCGTCGCGTCCCGGCGCCGGCGGGAGCTGGCTCTGCGTGCGGCGCTGGGTGCCGGGCATGGATCCCTGATGGCTCGAACGATCGGGGAGACGGCCCGGGTCCTGGCAGCCGGAGTCGTCGGGGGTGCCTGGGTCACGACGGCGCTTCTGGCGCTGGTCTTCAGCGTCGATCAGACCGTGCACGAAGGGGCCGTGCCCGTCGGATCGGCCGTCCTCGTGGGGCT
>CAJIAX010000134.1_pt1 | contig 14139 bp, 10 predicted proteins | sample 9199251 | NCBI WGS metagenome assembly CAJIAX01 (sample SAMEA7708287, study PRJEB35096) | sediment metagenome | biome: marine neritic benthic zone biome [ENVO:01000025]; feature: sediment [ENVO:00002007]; material: shallow marine sediment [ENVO:03000034] sea grass bed [ENVO_01000059] ... | reverse complement strand
GGTTCAAGCTCTCGGCCCAGCACATCGAGGAGGACCTGGACTTCGCGCTGGACGTGGGGTGCGACTACGTCATCCTGGACGGCCGCGGCGGGGGCACCGGGGCCGCGCCGAACATCTTCAAGAACAACATCTCCGTGCCCACGATTCCCGCCCTGGCCCGTGCGCGTCGCCACCTGGACCGGTCGGGTCGATCCGACGTCACCCTGATCATCACGGGTGGCCTGCGCACCGAGTCCGACTTCGTGAAGGCTCTGGCCCTGGGCGCCGACGGCATCGCCATCTCCAATTCGGCGATCCAGGCCATCGGGTGCCTGGGCATGCGGGCCTGCAACACGGACAACTGCCCGGTGGGCATCGCCACCCAGAAGCCGAACCTCGTGTCTCGGCTGATCGTGGAAGAGTCGGCGAAGCGTCTGGACAACTTCCTACGGGCCACCGTCGGGTTCATGCAGGTTCTGGCCCGCGCCTGTGGTCATGATCACCTGAGCGGGTTCTCGCTGGACGATCTCGAGACGTGGGACCGGGACATGGCCTACCTCACGGGCGTTCGCTACGGCGGAGTGACGCCTTTGTAGGTCTTCGCTTATCGCAGCAGGAACCCGTCCCGGAACGCGTCCAGCGGGTCCAGCCATAGCTCGTTGCGGCCGACGATGTCGGCGGTGCCCTCGACTTCGGGCACTACGGCGTCGTATGGGCCGAAGCGGATCTCCTCCACCACCCGGCCGGTGAACCGGCTTCCGAGGATGCTCTCGACGGTCAGGGGGTCGCCCACGCCCACGTCCCCCCGGGCGTGGTGGATGGCCATGCGACCGCTGACGCCGGTCCCGGTGGGCGACCGGTCCACCTCGCCCTCGGCGAAGACACACACGTTGCGGCTGTGGGTGTCCGGCGTATGGGCCGATCCCACGAAGATGGTGCCGTAGAGGAAGCCCAGGTCCGGCTCGAACGGATGCTCGATGGTCCGCTGTGCCATCACGGCCCGCTTGATGGCCGTGCCCCGCTCGATCAACAGGCCGTGGTCCTTCGGCGTCAGGCTCACCCCGGCGGCCTCGGCGGGCACGTAGGCGTAGAATGCTCCGCCGAAAGCCAGGTCGTACGGAATCGTGCCCAGCCCGTCCACCTCGACGGTCTGGTCCAGCGCGACGACGAAGGACGGAACGTTGCGGAAGGCCACGCGCTGGACCCGGTCCCCGACCAGGTGGGCTCGGGCCTCCACGAAGCCCGCCGGCGTGTCGATGCCGACCCGGGTGACGGGGCCCTGGACCGGCAGCACGCCCGTCTCCAGCAGCACGGTGGTCACCGCGATGATGCCGTGGCCACACATGGAGCTGAATCCCTCGTTGTGGAGGAACAGCACCCCCAGGTCGGCCTCCGGCGTGACCGGCGGCACCACCAGGCACCCGTACATGTCCGCATGGCCCCGGGGCTCCCACATGAGGGCGGTTCGCAGGTGATCCAGGTGCTCCTTCGCGTAGCGCCGTCGCTCGAGGATGGTGGTTCCGGGCAGCTCGGGGAATCCGTCCACGATGACCCGAAGGGGCTCGCCCCCGGTGTGGGCGTCGATGGCCGTGATTCGCAGCCAGTCGTCGGGGGGCGACCACGTGAGGGCGTTCTGCAGATTCATGGATCTCTCTCGGCAGGAGCGTGAGTCGAGAAGGTGGGGAGGTGGGGCCGGCCGGTCCAGCGCCGCGACGTCTTGCCTGGGGCCGGCGCGGGGGTACGTTGGCCTGGACCCCGAGCATCATCCTGGAGGAACCCATGCGGCCGACCATCCGTCCCATCGCCCAACTCGCCCTCTGCGCCCTCGTGACCGTCGGCGCGTTCGCCCCGGCGTCGGCGGCCGGTCAGACCACGCCTACGGAGCGGGAGGCCGCCGCGGACGTCCTGGCCGAGATCGACGCCCTCCAGGAGCGCATCGACCCTCGTGGCCAGGCCCTGGCGAGGGTGGCCCGGGACGACGCGGACCGGGACGCCATCATGGACCGGGTCCAGGAGCTCTGGCTCGACGAGATGATGGCCCTGAGCAACCACATCGGGAATCACCCGGAGGTGGGCTGGGCCGAGTACGAGACGGTCGACACGCTGGCCGAGGTGCTCCGGTCCTACGGGTTCGCCGTGGAGATGGGGGTGGCGGACCTGGAGACGGCGTTCGTGGGGTCGTGGACCTCGCCGGCGGGGGCCGCCGGACCCACGCTGGGCATCATCGTCGAGTACGACGCGCTGCGGGGCACCGACGAGCCGTTCCACGGATGCCAGCACAACGCCCAGAGCCCGGTGGGCTACGCCGTGGCTCGGGCCCTCCGGGAGTACATGGAGCGGGAGGGCGTGGCCGGACGCATCCACGTCTTCGGAACGCCTGCGGAAGAGGTGGGCCCGCCCGCCAAGACGATCATGTACGATGCGGGTGTCTTCGACGGCACCGACGTGCTGATCCGGAGCCACGGCACCGACCAGACGGCCCGGGGCAGGGCCGGATTCGGCGTGTGCTGCCTCAACATCGACGAGGTGAAGTACACCTTCCGGGGTCGCCCGGCCCACCAGCGCGCCTCCTGGCATGGCCGCAACGCCCTGTCGGCCGCGGTCCAGTTCTACACGGCCGTCGACCACCTCCGCCCCACGTTCCGGCCCGAGGCGTCGATCCAGGGCGTCATTCCCGAAGGCGGCGTGGCGCCCAACGTGGTCCCGGACCGGACGGTGGTGGACTACTACATCCGCTATCCGGACGAGGTCTACCTGGCTCACATGACCCGGATGATCGACAACGCCGCCCGGGCGGCCGCCTTGGCCACCGGTACCGAGGTCGAAATCGACCGCTACGGCGAGTACCGGGACGGCATCACTGTGGGAAGCCTGGAAGAGCTGTGGTTCGCGTATGCCGAGAAGCTCGGCGCGCCCATGATCAACCCCGAGCCCCAGCGCCCGGCCGGCTACGAAGAAACAGGCTACGTCACCCGGGGCATCCCAGGCGTCGGAGTCAGCGTGTACAGCTCCTCGGCGGCCGGCCATTCGTACGAGCGCTGGCTGGACTCCATGGAGGACGTGGGCCACACCGCGTTCTCCCTGGACGCCCGGATCATGGCCGCGGTGCTGTACGACTTCCTCGTGGACGAGTCGCTACGCGACACGGTGAAGGAGGAGCACGGCATGATGGCGGGGCTGATGGAGCAATACCTCGACAATCTCGAGCGGGTCTACGGCGACGAGACGGCGGAGAGCGGGCAGGGGCGGTAGAATTCGTGCCGGGGCGGTGGACTTGTGCCGTCTCACGGCGGGGGTCCTTCCGAGGGCGCGCGCCTCGGCGGGGCGTCGGTGCCGGCGTCAGTAGTTCTCGAAACCGCCCCGGAGCTCGCCGTTCTTGAACATGAAGACGCCCTCGAGCCACGCGCCGCCCGCCAGGGGGGCGTTGTCCGAGCTGGCGATGACGAACTGAACGGTCGGATCGACCTCCAGCGTGAACTGCACCCAGAATTCCTGGTTGGGTCCCTCGTCGTCCGGTGAGTCGTAGGCGTCCGCGGAGGCACCGTTCAAGAGCTCGACCACCTTGCCGTTGTAGTAGCCCTGGCTGCGCAGCGGGTCGAACGAATCGAGCTGGAAGTTGGGGTTGGACGTAGCGTTCGGGTACTGGTGGTTGTCCGCGTAGAAGGTGTTGAACGCGGTGTGCAGCGCTTTTCCCTCCGTTGTGACCGCGGCGATCTTCGCCTTGACCGTGGCCTTCTGGTACCACGCCAGTGCCACCGAGGCCAGGATCGCGATGATCACGACCGCCACCAGGAGCTCGATCAGCGTGAAGCCGGAGCCCGGCCTCGCGGATGTGCCGGTTCTGCTCATCAGTTGCGTTCCCCCGTTGGGTCCGGGGGAGGAGAGGCGCAGCTATCGTGCCCGAGCCCGGGAGGCGGAGGTCGGGTCCTCGCCCCGTAGACAGGGTTCGCCACCCCCGCCTGCACCCTCTAACGGGTTGGAAAACAACCGTTTAGACCATTTGGTGTGAAGTGGTGTCACATAGAGAGCCCAGCTCCGGGCCCGGGGGTGCTACGTCCCGGAGGGGCGGTGATCGAGGGACCGGGCCGAGCGCGCGACAACACAACCGGTCCGGGTGAATTCTGCGCCAATCGTTGCAGACTCCACGTGGCGGCTGCGCGACGGAGTCGAGGGCGACCTGAACGCCTTCGACTGACGTGAGGAGCGCCTCAAGACGGGGTCAGGACCCCGGCGCGTCGCTGACCCAGGTGTTGTTGTCCCGGTCCGCGTCCGGGAACCGACCCTCGGGGTCGATCTCCACGCGAACGATGCGACCTACGTCGGCGGGGAGCCGGATCTCGACGGTCGTATCGCCGTTGACCCACGGGTCGACGCCGAACTGTCGCTCCACGATCCCGCCCTGGGTGGTCTCGATGCGCACGAGGAGCGGCATGGGCGCCCGGCCCAGGTCTTCGACCGTGATCAGCGGTCCGGCGTCGGTGTGCTCGACCGAGGCGACGGCCTGGTCCATGAGCCAGGTCTCGTAGTACCAGGCCTTCCAGAACCAGTCGAGATCCTGCCCGGCCTCGCGCTCGAACGTGTTGAAGAGGTCCCAGGGGCTGGGGTGCTTGAAGGCCCAGTCGGCGATGAAGCTCCGATACGCCCGCTCGAAGGTTTCGGGACCGAGCAGGCCCCGGAGGGTGACCAGGAGCGTCGCGGGCTTGGGATACGAGGCCGTGCCGTACTGGAAGCCCGGGCCGTAGCGGTCTCCGTGGGTCATGAGGGGCATCTCGAGACCGGTTCGAGCCGCCTCGAGGTAGTTGTCCCGCTCGATGGCATGGGCGTTCACGCCAGGCCAGTAGTCGGGCCGGCCCTGGTCCTCGAGGAACGTCGTGGAACCCTCGTCCATCCAGGCGTACCGGCGCTCGTTGGTGCCCACGATCATGGGGATCCACATGTGGGCGATCTCGTGGGACGTGACGTTGTAGAGGTTCTCGGGGGGCTGCCCGTCGTACGATCCGATCAGCGTCAGCATGGGAAACTCCATGCCTCCGCCGATGATGTCCGCCCCCTCGACCGAGGTCATGTGGGGCCAGGGATAGGCGTAGCCCGTGTAGCGGGAGTGATGCTCGATGGCGTGTTTCCCGAACAGGGCCTGGCCCTCCCACCGGGGCGCCCGGTGCTGGCGCCAGAACGAGTGGATCATGACCCGGTCTTCGGTTCCGTCGCCGTCCCGGTCTGGCACCACGGCGCTGGTGGCGTCCCAGGTCTGCACGTTGGACGCGGTGAAGGTGAAGTCACGGACCGATTCGGCTTCGAACCGGTAGGTCAGCCACCCCGATTCGGGGGACGTGGTCACCGACCCGGCCGCCAGCTCGTCCGGCGAGGCGATCCGGACCACCTGGTCGCTGGCCGCCGCTTCGTCCAGCCGGGCCCGTACGGTTTCGCTGAACACCTCGTCCGGGTTCTGGAGGTCTCCCGTAGCCATCACCGTCCACCCGGTGGGCACTTCCAGGCTCACGACGTAGTCGCCGAAGCCGTCGTAGAACTCGGCGTTGCCCATGTAAGGCTCGGCGTCCCAGCCCACGAGGTCGTCGAACACCACGGGACGGGGGAACCAGTAGGCGACGAAGTACATCTCCCGGTCCGAATGGCCCATGCGGCCCGCACCGTTCTGGGGTACGAGGAAGCTCCAGTCCACCTCGATGATCGCCGTGCCGCCGGGGGCAATGGCCTGTGGCGGGCGCACCCCCATCAGGGTGCCGTCGGTCAGGTAGGCCGGACCCTGGGACATGGCGCCCTCCTGCAACTCCATGCCGTCGACCACGACCCGCTGCAGCTGGACACCCCCGGTCACCTCCTGGGCCTCGTTCCGCACCGAACCCGGCGCGTGCAGGTTCTGATAGAGGTTCAGGATGAGCAGCTGGAGCCCCACCGGGCTGCGGTTCTCGTATTAGATCCGGGCGCTGGCCGTGACCTCGCCGGTGGACGGATCGAGACGAGCGTCGATCTGGGTGCGCGTGTAGGGCTGCCAGTACGACGGTCCGGGTCGGCCGTCGTCGCTCCGGGTGCCCCGGGCCACCGCGCCCTGGAAGTAGGGTGGCGGTACGAGCGGGCCCGACACGGGCCGGGCCGCGGGGGCTTCGAGCAGGGGAATGGGCGCGGATTGGCCGTCGGCCCCACTGGGCACCAGGCACACCAGGGCGGCGGCCAGGGAAAGGAGCGGGAGCGGACGGCGGCGAGGCCGGATTCGGACCTGATCCACGCGGAATCCTCCTGGAGGTGGACGTGTATGCGAAAGCTCAGACCCGAGGGCGTCCGGCAGGTTCCTGGGCCGCGGGGAACCCTTCCAGGGGCGAGTGGGTTGACCCGAGGCCGCGTCATCCGCCTCGAAGCGGTCCTGATGCCGTCGTCGTGGGGTGCACCGCTCCGGGGCCGCCTACGGGCCGGATCGGGGCGTGATCCGAGGTTGCGGATCCATCCGGTCTGAGTCGATCGTAGGTGGCCGCTCCCGCGAACCCCGACCCACACCAGGAAGGCCGACAGCGCCGTGTCGCTCTCGCACGAAGAAATCCACCGGTACAGCCGCCACCTGATCATGCCCGAAGTGGGCATGCACGGTCAGAAGAAGCTGAAGGCGGCCAGCGTCCTGATGATTGGTGCTGGCGGGCTCGGCTCGCCCCTCGGCCTGTACCTGGCCGCCGCCGGTGTCGGCCGGATCGGAATCGTGGACTTTGACGTGGTGGACACCACGAACCTGCAGCGGCAGCTGTTGCACGGAACCCGGGACGTGGGTCGGAGCAAGCTGGAATCGGCCCGGGAGCGGCTGCTCGACGTGAACCCCCATGTGACGGTCGAAACCCACGAGACCCGGCTCACCAGCGAGAACGCCCTGGAGCTGTTCGCCGGATACGACGTGATCGTGGACGGCACCGACAACTTCCCGACGCGCTACCTGGTCAACGACGCCTGCGTGCTCCTGGGTAAGCCCAACGTCTACGGATCCATCTTCCGATTCGAGGGGCAGGCGTCGGTCTTCTGGGCCGAGAAGGGCCCCTGCTATCGGTGCCTGTTCCGGGAGCCGCCTCCGCCGGGTCTGGTCCCGCGCTGCGCGGAGGGAGGGGTGCTGGGGGTCCTGCCGGGGATCATCGGGTCGATTCAGGCCCTGGAGACCATCAAGCTGATCCTGGGGAGCGGGGACTCGCTGGTCGGGCGGCTCCTGCTCCTCGACGCCCTGGGCATGGAGTGGCGGGAGCTGAAGCTACGCAAGGACCCGAACTGTCCGGCCTGTGGCGAGAACCCCACCGTGACCGAGCTGATCGACTACGAGGAGTTCTGTGGGGTGCCCGCGTTCGAAGACGCGCGAAGCGATGAAGAAGATGCGGTGCCGTTCATCACGGCCCCCGATCTGAAGTCCCGTCTGGATCGTGGCGATCGCCTCGGCATCATCGACGTCCGTGAGCCCCACGAATGGGACATCGCGAACCTGGGGCCCCAGGGGGCACGGTTGATTCCCCTGGGGGACCTGACCGCCCGGATGAACGAGCTGGACACGGCTCAGGAGCTGGTCCTCGTGTGCCGGTCCGGACGGCGCAGCGCCCAGGCCGTGCTGCAGCTACAGGAGGCCGGATTCAAGAAGCTCCTCAACCTGGACGGGGGCATGCTGGCCTGGTCCGAGCGCGTGGATCCGGACATCCCGAAGTACTAGGGGTAGCAGGGACTCCGGACTCGCCGGGCCCAGCAGCCTACCGGCCCAGCAGCATACGGACCCAGCAGCCACCAGAGGTGACGGATACTATGGCACCCAGGTCGTGTGCTGACTGGCGGTCACCCTCGGCTTGGGCTCCGGCCGGGAGGCCGGTTCGCCCACGTTGATGATCGCCACGATGCGTTCGCCGTCGGGGAGGCCGACCGCGGCCCGGGCCCGGGGATCGTCCATGACCGCCCCGCTCTTGATGTGGGTGCCCAATCCGCTGGCTTCCGCGGCCAGGCTCAGGTTCTGGATACCCATGAAGGCGGCGGCGTAGTCTTCTTCCCGGATCTCGGGGTTCTGGTCCTGGACGAGGGCGACCGCGATCATGCAGGGAAGGGCCGCGTGGATGGAGGCCACCTTCTCGATCACGGCCGCGGCCGCGTCGGGATCCTCCACCCGCTTGGCCTTCCGAGCCCCCAGCGCGGCCCCGTAGGCCCACCTCGCTTCGGGCCCGAGGACGTAGAAACGCCAGGGTTCGGTCATGCGGTGGTTCGGGGCCAGGACCACGGTCTCCAGCAGGGCTTCTATCTGGTCACGGGTCGGCTCCCGATCGGTGAATTCCTTGATCGATCGGCGGTTTCTGATGGTGTCGTCTATGGACATTCTGTCGTTCTCTCGTCGCGTTCGAGTGTTCTCGGTCTCGTCGCCGGACCTGGACCGGAGCCCCGTGCCCGGGGGGTTGCGCAGCGGGGCGTCGACCTCATGACACCGGCCGACTCTCCAGCCGGTATTCGTCGAACCACCCCAGGATGTACTGGATCTTGGCGATCAGGTTGCTGGAGCGGGCCGCGATCCCGTGGCTGGCGTCCGGGATCCGCACCATCGTGCTCTCGACGCCCTGGATCTGCAGGGCGCCGTAGTACTGCTCGGTCTCCGACATGGGCGTCCGGTAATCCACCTCGCCCGTGATCAGCAGGGTCGGCGTCGTGACGTTACCCACCCTGGAAATGGGGCTCCGGGCCATGTAGTGGGCTTCGTGCTCCCACGGCGGACCCGGGAACCAGTACTTGTAGAAGAACGCGGGCCCGTCCGCGTTCAGGACGAAGCTGTACCAGTTGATCACGGGCTTCTGGACGGCCGCGGCGCGGAAGCGGTCCGTGTTGCCCACGATCCAGGCGCTCAAGACGCCGCCGCCGCTCCCGCCCGTGACGAACAGGTTGGATTCGTCCACGTAGCCCTGCGCCAGGACCGCGTCCACGCCGGACATCAGGTCGTCGTAGTCCTGACCCGGGTAGTTGTGGTGGATCAGGTTGCCGAACTCCTGGCCGTAGCTGGTGCTGCCCCGGGGATTGGTGTAGAAGACCACGTAGCCCGCCGCCGCGTAGAGCTGGATCTCCGCCGCGAAGCGGTCCCCGTAGTTCGCGAACGGACCCCCGTGGATCTCGAGGATCAGCGGGTAGCGCTCGGACGGGTCGAAGCCCGGCGGCTTGACGATCCAGCCCTGGACCGGACGTCCGTCGTAGGACGATTCCCACCAGAGCTCCTCGACCTGGCCCATGGTCTTGTGTCCCAGCAGGTCCTGGTTGAGGTCCGTGAGACGGCGCGGCTCGCCCCCCTCTTCCACCACCGCCACGTCGGCGGGGTGCTCGGGCGTGCCCAGGGTGTAGGCCAGACGGCCCGACTCGGCCAGCGAGAACTGACCGCCGCCGTAGGGCCGGCCCAGGGACAGCCCGCCCACGTCACCGGTGATGTCCGTGATGGCGCCGTCCAGGGAGACGTGGGCCAGCTTGGTGTTGCCTTCGTCGTCGTACTGGAAGTAAAGGCCCTGTCCGTCGGACGCCCAACGGGCCCCGTTCACGTCCCGGTCCAGGCCGTCTGTGATCGAGCGGGATCCGGACCCGTCGGCGCCCATCACATACAGCCTGGTGACCTGATAGCCCTGGTGCTCGTCGTCGAAGCCGACGTAGGCGATCCTGCTGCCATCCGGCGAAACCACCGGACCGGCGTCCGGGCCGTACCGGTCGGTGAGCTGGGTCAGGGTGCCGTCGTCGATGGAGATCCGGAACACCTCGGAGTTGAGGGGCTGGGTCCGGGCGCCGTCTTCATGACGGTTGGCCGCGAACACCAGACTCGCGCCGTCCGGGGTCCAGCGGGGCACGCCCCCCTGGTTGTACGGCCCGCTCGTGACCTGCCGCGGGGTGCCTCCGTCGGCGGGCAAGACGAAGAGGTGGGTGTACCCCTCGTCGGTGTAGCCGGCACCGTCGGCCCGGTAGTTCATCGCGTCGATGACGGTGATCGCCGGTCCCCAATCCGCGCCTTCGGGCTGAGCCGGCATTTCCGCGACCAGGTCGCCCTCGTCCTCGGCGACGAACATCGAGAAGGCCAGCCACTGGCCGTCGGGCGACCAGGACAGGCCCCCGGGCCCCCGGGTCAGGTTGGTGAGCTGGGCTTCCTGGCCCGTGTCCATCCAGCGCACGAACACCTGGGTGCGGCCGTCCGTCGTCGAGACGTAGGCCAGCCGGTCGCCGTCCGGGGACCATCGGGGCTGAGAGAAGCTGGCCGTCCCCGTGGTCAGGGGCCGGTGGTTCGAACCGTCGGCGTCCAGGATCCACAGCGACGTGCGGGAGCCGTCGGTCATGATGTCCGCCCCGGTGCGCACGTAGACGACCTGCGTACCGTCGGGGCTGATCTGGGGATCGACGGCCCGCTCCAGCTCGAAGACGTCGGCGGGCGTGAAGAGGTCCGGCGCATCCTGGGCCAGGACGGGCGGCGCGGCGATGAGCGCACCGACCAGCGCCAGGGGAGCTGCGTGGGTTCCCAGGGACATGGAACGGTCTCCAGAGGGTGATCCGCGTGAGATGGCCGGGCGAAGATCACCCGGCGGGGTGTGGCGCGCAAACGTGCGTGCGTCCGCTAGGCGTCAAGGTCGAGAGGGCACTGCTTGCCCAGAGACGCTCCGGTGCTCACTCTTGGACCCGCGGGTCTCTACCGAGAGACGTCGAAGGCACGTACGCTCCCACCGACGGAGGTCGTTCATGATCGCCTGGCTCGTTCCCGTGAGCATGTTCTGGTTGGTCGCTGCCCTGTACCTCGGAGGATTCGATCTGGAGATCGAAGGGGGCGGGGGAGTCCAGCAGTTCCTTGGGTTGATCTTGAGCTTCGTCCTGTTCGTCGTGGTCTTCCGGGTGCTGGGCATGGCCCTGGGCGGTGCGCTCGGAGCGAGCATCGGTGGCATCGTCTTGCCCTCGATCCTCACCGTGGCCTTGCTGCCGGTCATCACCCGGGTGGGATTCCGTCCCCTGGGGGTCAAGATCACCAAGGGGCACGCCGCGCACTGATCCGATCGGTCCGCCGGCCGACCCGAACAAAACCCTCGCGCCCGAGCGCGCGAGGCGCCATCTTGAGAGTGTGAAGCGCTCGCAGCCGCGCCCGCGGCTGGCACCTTCAGAGCGCTGCCCGCACCGAGCACCATCCTGCGCGGGCCCTGCATTCCGGCAGGGTCCTTGTGATTCTCTTTCCCCCCCATGGGAGAGAAGCAGATGGTACGGCTCGATGCCTTGGGCGCGATCTCGATCGCGCTGCTGATCGTTCTTCCGCATCCCAACGACGACCTGCCGGGTGTAGAGCCCGTGGTCACCAACGACCCGGGGGTGCCTGCCGGCACGCTGTCCCGGGGCGTCCTGACGGTGTCCCTCGAGGTCCGGGAAGGTGCATGGCAGGACCCCGTGTCCGGAGCGCGTACGCCCCAGGCGGTGTTCGCGTTCAGCGCGGACGGGGGACGGCTCGCGGTTCCGGGGCCGGTGTTGCGGGTCCCGGCCGGGACCCGGATCCGGGCCACCGTCCGGAACTCCACGGACCATGCCCTCATGTTGCACGGGCTCGAAGCGGCCCAGCGCAGCCCCGAGGAAGCTGTCCTCCTTCCGCCGGGCTCCACGCGCCGGTTGAACTTCCAGGCCCCGCCTGCGGGCACCCACGTGTACCGGGGCGTGACCGTCAGCGCTCCCCAGGGCGCCGCCGGGAAGGACGCTACCCTGACAGGCCTGTTGATCGTGGACGGGCCGCCTGCCGCCACACCGAGCGGGAGCGACGGCCGTTGAAGGCTCCTGCTTCGACGGCAGACCCCTCTTTCGACGACTTCAGGATCTACGAAAAAGCCCCGCGGCCGCCCGTTGTGGGCGACCGCAGGGACCCATCGTCTCTTGGCGGGGCGAGCCCGGCGGCTCAGCCGCCTGAGGCCGTGTCCACCAGATTATTCTGGGGGTTGCGGTCCACGAGCTTGTTGAACGGATCGATACCGGCCTGACGGGGCTCCTCGTCGACCACCAGCTCGATGACGGACGTGGTGTCGGTGACCCGGTGCCGCTCCACGGCCAGCACCTTTCCTTCCGGCGGATCGTCCTCGCCCCGTTCGCCGAACACGCCCACGTCGATCCAGTCGTCCACGGGAATCTCGGTTTCTTCTCCAGCCCCGTCGGCCCGGTACTTGTGGGACTCGAACGCCACGCGCACCACGTACTTGCCGTCGTCCCGCTGCGTGTACGTGGCCTCGGTGGCCTGGTTCTCGTACAACGTGATGGTCTCGAAGAGGTCTTCGAGCAGGTAGGCATACTGCTCCGGCACCGCGTCGTCGACGTAGTCGAGGAACTCCAGGGTGGTGGTGTAGGGGGGCTCCCGGAAGCGCACGTCGGCCACGTACCGGGCCAGGGCGTCGTTCAGGGCATCTTCACCGACGTAGTCCTGTAGCGCGTACATGACCAGGCTGCCCTTGCGGTAGTGGATGTACGGCTGGCCCTCCACCCGCATGAGCGGCATCTCCTCGATGCGCTCTCCACCCCGGCCCCTCAGGTACGAGTCGAGCTCGTAGCGGAGGAAGCGCTTCATCATCTCCTCGCCGTACTCCTGCTTCATGAGCATGAGCGCCGAGTACTGCGCCATGGTCTCAGAGGTGACGGTCGCGCCCTGGACGCCGGCACCGATGACCTGGTGGGCCCACCACTGGTGCGCCAGCTCGTGGGCGGTGACGTAGGTCACGTAGTCGATCTCGTCCGGATCGTCGAGCTTCGCGATGAACCCGATGCCCTCGGAATAGGGAATCGTGTTGGGGAACGCTTCCGCGAAGGAGCTGAAACGGGGGAACTCCAGGATCCGGAATTGCTTGTGCTGGTACGGCCCGAACGCCTCGGTGAAGTACTCGAGACCCTTCTTCGTGGCCTCGATCATCTTGTCGACGTTGTAGGGGTGTTCGGGGTGGTAGTAGACCGCGATGTCCACGTCCTGCCACGTGTCGGTCTTCACCGCCCAACGGGCCGACAGATACGCGTGATAGGCCAGGATCGGGGCGTCCATCGTGTAGTGGAAGTACCGCCGTCCGTCCTCTTCCCACTCCCGCTGCAGGTATCCCGGAGCCAGGGCGATCTGGTCCGCGCTCGTGCTCACCGTGGCCTCGTAGGTCACCCAGTCCGCCTCGGTGCCCAGCATGTGGTACTGCCAGGCCTCGGTGTCCTCCAGCTCGGGGAAGCGCTGCACCGGCGGCAGGCCCCGCCTGCGTCGTTCATTGGGATCCTGGAGCTCTCCGCCCCGGTTGTAACCGATGTGGGGGTAGAACCCGCCCGAGTTGATGAACGTGCCGTTCTCGACCACCCGGACGTTGAAGCCGTTGTTCTTGAAGCCGGGATTCCGGATGGCCAGGGCGAAGTCCATGTCCAGCTCGTCGCCGGGCTGCATGGGCTGGGCGAAGCGCCAGATGTAGTAGCCCACCTCCTGGTCGTCGGTCTCCAGGGTGGCGCCCGGGATGTTCATCTCCACGATGTCACTGCGTCCGCCCACCGTCAGGTGGAGGGCGTCGATGGGCACGTCGTGGGGGTTCCGGAGCCCGTAGGTGCCCCGGATGTCCACCGCCCGGTCCTCGGGGAAGATGTCCACCTCGGTAGTGATGGCCGTGATCTTGGGCTGGGGGATGCCCTCGTATTGCTTGTAGTCCTGTTCGAAGCGGGCGGCCCGGTCCTCGGCCACGTTCCCCGGCGTGTAGTCGTTGAGGATGTTGGTGTTGTAGTAGATCCAGCCGCCGGTCACGATCGTCGCGATCGCCAGCGTCCAGGTCACGGCCACCGTGGGTCCGGCGAACCGTCCCCGGGCCAGGGCCATGCGCGTGCGCCAGCCGGTCTCTTTTCCCCGGTTCCAGAACAGGTGCACGGTCACCAGCATGAGGCCCGCCACCAGTGACCAGAACGCCATGAACCACATGAAGGGAATCACCCGGAATCCGAACCCGTTCATGTCCGAGTACTGGAGACTGGGAGCGGAGCCGAAGTAGGCGAGATTGTGGTCGAAGTGAAGAGCGCTAAGGATCGGTGCAAGAACGAAATACAGTACGATCAGGAAATAGCCGACGAACTTGTTGTTCGTCATCACCTGGAAGAACAGCGCCAGCACCGCGATCAGCATGAACTGGATGCCGGGCGCCAGGATCCCGCCCCTGAAGTAGAGCC
>CAJIAX010000346.1_pt1 | contig 14424 bp, 12 predicted proteins | sample 9199251 | NCBI WGS metagenome assembly CAJIAX01 (sample SAMEA7708287, study PRJEB35096) | sediment metagenome | biome: marine neritic benthic zone biome [ENVO:01000025]; feature: sediment [ENVO:00002007]; material: shallow marine sediment [ENVO:03000034] sea grass bed [ENVO_01000059] ... | reverse complement strand
CTTATCGCCCCCGAGAGTTCACATCGACGGGGCGGTTTGGCACCTCGATGTCGGCTTATCGCATCCTGGGGCTGGAGAAGGTCCCAAGGGTCGGGCTGTTCGCCCGTTAAAGCGGTACATGAGCTGGGTTTAGAACGTCGTGAGACAGTTCGGTCTGTATCCGTCGTGGGCGTCGGAGTGTTGAGGAGATCCGTTCCTAGTACGAGAGGACCGGAATGGACTGACCGCTCGTGTACCGGTTGTCCCGCCAGGGGCATCGCCGGGTAGCGACGTCGGGAAGGGATAACCGCTGAAAGCATCTAAGTGGGAAGCCCACTCCAAGATGAACACTCCCAGTCCCTAGAGGACTCTAAAGGGTCGTGCGAGACTAGCACGTTGATAGGCGGTAGGTGGAAGCGTGGCGACACGTGAAGCCGAGCCGTACTAATTACCCGTGTGGCTTGACCAGCTTTTTCTTCTATCGGCCGCACACCAGGCCACTCTTTTCTCTCTGTACCACGATTCTATCCGGCCGCGGCACTATGTACCCGATAGTGACGCGCAGCGGAGTCACCACCCCCGCGAAGCACTCGCGACTGTCCCGTCCAGGGGCCGCGCAGCGTGGATGCAGGGGTAGGCGGGCGACGGAGTCGGCGCCGAGGCGTACCGAAAGGTACGTCGCAGGCGACGCGACAGAGCCCAACGACGCCCTGCGCCACGATCCGCGGCCCATAGAATTTGGTTGGTGGTTATTGCGCGGAGGCCACACCCGTTCCCATCTCGAACACGGCCGTTAAGCTCCGTCGCGCGGATGGTACTGCCGGGGCAGCCTGGTGGGAGAGTACGTCGCTGCCAGCCATTTCTATCGACGCCCCCGATCGCACATGCGGTCGGGGGCGTTTCTGTTGTATATACCTGTATATATCGCCCCCCCGAGTACAATCCCCACCAGGCGCCCGCCGCAAAGCGGCCAGCCGACCGCTACAAGAGTCCCCGACCTACCACACAACACCCACCATGCCCAGGGGCCGCGTAGCTTGGATGCAGGGGTAGGCGGGCGACGGAGTCGGCGCCGAGGCGTACCGAAAGGTACGTCGCAGGCGACGCGACAGAGCCCAACGCCCCCCTGCGCCAAGATCCGCGGCCCTGTGCAAAATGTCAGATATCGCCCCTCCCGATCGTTCCTCCCACACAAATCAACCCCAATCCCCTGCGCCCGGTTGCGCGTGTCCGCCGCCCGCCGTGATCTTTCAGCCCATGGTCTCGACACCGGCTCCCCCCGCTGACTCGGCCTGGACGACCCGCTCCGGATACGTTGCCCTCGTGGGCCGCCCGAACGCGGGGAAATCCACGCTCATGAACGCCCTCGTGGGCGACAAGCTGAGCATCGTGACGCCCAAGGCCCAGACCACCTGGCAACGGGTCACCGGCATCGTCACGTCCGACTCGGCCCAGATGGTCTTCTTCGACACGCCGGGTTTGCTCTCGGCGCAGGACCTGCTACAGCAGTCCATGCTCGGAGAGGCGATGGCGGCGCTGGAAGACGCCGACGTCGTTCTGGTGGTGCTGGACCCAAGTCGGCCCACGAAGGAACACACGAAACAGGCGCTGATCGACGCGCTCGCGACCTCTCGCGCCCCGCGCATCGCGGCCATCAACAAGGTGGACGTGGCACCCCAACGAGCAGTGGAGGACGCCGCCGCGTTCGCCCGGGACGCGTTGCACGCCGACCCGATTCTCGTGTCCGCCCTGACCGGAGAAGGCCTGGACGCCCTGCTGCCGGTCCTCGAGGCCCAGCTTCCTCCGGGTCCATTCCTCTATCCGGCCGACGAGATCGCCACCGAACCCGTCCGCTTCTTCGTGGCCGAGCTCATCCGAGAAACGGTCATCGAGCAGTTCCGGCAGGAGATCCCGTACTCGGTGTTCGTCCAGGTGGAAGAGTTCAGGGAGAGCCAGGATCCCGTCTACATCGGCGCCAGCATCTACGTGGAGCGCAATTCCCAGAAGGGCATACTCGTCGGAGACAAGGGCCGATCGATCAAGCGAATCGGCCAGACCGCCCGGAAGAAGATCGAGGCGTTCCTCGACACGCCGGTCTATCTGGACCTGTGGGTGAAGCACCTCGCCAACTGGCGGCGCAAGCGCGGGCATCTGAAGCGCCTGGGATTCAGGGTACCCGACGAGCATGAAACGCGCGCTGACCGCTAGGAGGCTGCTGGTCAGCGCGGTCTGCGCCTTCTCGCTCCAGGGCACGCCGACGGTGGCCCAGGAGACCGTGGCGACCGAGGGCGCCCTCTTTCTCCTGCTGCCCATCGGCGCCCAGGGCGTCGCCATGGGCCGGGCCATGACCGCCGTGACCACCCAGGAGGGAGCCTTCTGGAATCCGGCGGGCTTGGCCAGGCTCGACGAGGGACGATTCCTGGTGTACCGCGGCGATCAGCTCGCCGGAACTTCCACGGCGTTCTCCCTGCTCTTCACGCCGGAATCCATCGGTACCTTCGGCCTGTCCTACCAGCTGCTGGACATCGGCGAGCAGGACCTCACCGACGGGCAGGGCAACGTCCTGGGACGGATCGGCGTGCGGAACCACCTGGGCGTCGCTTCTTTCGCCACGAGCCTGTTCTCGAAGCTCGAGGTGGGACTCAACTTCAAGTTCGTCCAGTTCCGGGTCAGCTGCTCGGGCCAATGCAGCGACGGAGGGGTGACCGCCACCACGTACGCCCTGGACATGGGGGTACAGTCGACCCCCCTGGAGTCGGTTCCGCTGCGGCTCGGTGCGATGATCGCGAACTTGGGCCCCGCGCTTCAGGTCATCAACGCCGCCCAGGCCGACCCGCTTCCGACCCGCGTGCGGATCGCCGGGGGGTACGAGGTGCTGGGCCATTTCGTCGAAGAGGACAACCTGGACCTCTGGTTGAACGTCGAGATGGAGGACCGAGCCCGGGACCTGGGGTCCCCTTCGTTCTACTTCGGTGGCGAATTCCGAGCCGGGACGACAGGATCCATCTACGTTCGTGCGGGGTATGTGGCGAGCAATCTGGAGCAGGTCAGTGGCGCCGCTGTCGGCGCGGGTCTCCGCTACCAGAGCTTCGACGTGGCAATTGCCAGATCCCTGGCCGACTCGGGACTCGAGAGCGACACCGAGCCGGTCCACATCACTTTTGCGGTTCTGTTCTAGAAGGCGGCAGGCAGTGCTCCCCACACCCGGCCTGTACAGCGGCATCGCGGGACCCGCAGTCGCGGTCACCGCGCTCATGGTCCTGTTTCCGGCCTCGGCCTCGGGGCAGGGGGACCCCTTCTCATCCGTGTCCCACCCGGCCGAGCTCTGCGTTCGCCCTCTCCTGCTCGGCCCGGCCGATCCCGTTCCGCAACTCACGGCCAGCCGCTCCGAGTCCGGCGCCGACCCGTACGAGGTGGAGCTGAGGACGGACGGGGCCCTGTGCCGGGTCGTGACAGCCGACACCGACCTCCAGGAACCGGATGCATCCACGGTGTCGCCGGGCACGGCGGCCCTGTACTCGGCGCTCCTTCCCGGGATGGGGCAGCGCTACCTGGGCCAGGCCCGGTGGCCCGTCTACCTGGGCATCGAGGTCTGGGCCTGGATCCAGTTCTTCGACGAGCGGGCCGAGGGCAACGAGCTACAGGAGGAGTACCGGGACCTGGCCTGGTCGGTGGCCCGGCGCGTGTCTTCCGGCCAGCGCGAGGACGGCGACTTCGAGTACTACGAGGCGCTGACCAAGTTCAAGGAGTCCGGCGCCTGGGATCAGGACCCCCAGCGATCCGGCATCCAGCCCGAAACGGACCCGACGACCTTCAACGGGGTCATCTGGAACCTGGCCCAGGAGATCTTCTTTCCCCCGGACGCCGAGGGCCCGATCCCCGAGGAGTCGCCGGCCTATCGGAACGCCCTCGAGTACTACAGGGACCGGAGCATCGAACCCGGGTTCGCATGGAGCTGGACCGAGAACGAGCTCCAGCAGTCGGTCTACGGAGACATCATCGAGCAGAGCGACGAGACGTTGCGGAATTCGACGACCATGGCCGGCGTCATCATCGCGAACCACGTGGTCAGCGCGGTCGACGCCCTGATCTCGGCGCGGCTCCGGATCGCCGACCCGGATGCCCTTGCCATCCAGGTCGTGCCCTTCCCGGATGGGACCCGAGACTGGGGTCTCGTGATCCGCGTGACTCCGTAGGCGGACATGGCCAAGAAGAAACTGCCCAGCGACGCACGGATCCTGGAAGCGCTGAGGCGGTCGAAGCGAGGCCCCCTCAAGGCCAAGGAGCTGGCCCGGTCCCTGGACGTCGGTACCAACGAGTACAAGGGGTTCAAGAACCGGTTGCAGGCCCTGGAGCGACAGGGCGCCGTGTACCGGGTCAAGGGTCAGCGCTACGCGGTCCCGGACAAGATCAACCTCGGCCTTGGACTGCTGAGCGTGGTGCGGTCCGGGGACGGTTTCGTCGATCTGGACGAAGGCCCGGGCTCGGTCTTCGTGCCGGCCCCGCTGCTCGGCACCGCTATGGACGGCGACCGGGTGGTGGTTCGCATCGAGGGCCACCCCCGAGGACGGAGCCCGGAAGGGCGGGTCATCAAGGTCCTGGACCGAGCCCACCCGACGGTTGTGGGTACCTTCCGCCGCTCTCGGAAGTTCGGGTCCATCCGCCCCCAGGCGCCCCGGGACCTGGACGAGGTGCTGATTCCGGACGGCGACGAAGGCGACGCGCGAGACGGTGACGTCGTGGTGGTACGGATCACCAACTTCGGGGACCGTCGCATGGCCACCGTAGGCATCGTGGAAACGGTGCTGGGCCGACAGGGAGAGCCCGGCGTCGATGTGCTCACGATCATCCACGGGCACGGCCTGGCGACCGACTTTCCCCCGGCCGTCTCCGAGGCGGCGACGGCGGCGGCCCGGGACCGGCCTGGCGAAGAAGGGCACGCCGACCGCGTCGACCGCACCGACCTCCTGGTGTTCACCATCGATCCGTCGGACGCGAAGGACCACGACGACGCCCTGTCCGCCACGAGCCTGGGCGAAGGCCTGGTCGAAGTCGGGATCCACATCGCCGACGTTTCCTGGTTCGTGGAACGAGGGGGCGTGATCGACCTCGAGGCCCTGGGCAGGGGCACGAGCGTCTATCTGGTCGATCGGGTCATTCCCATGCTGCCCCACGCCCTCTCCAGCGACGCGTGCTCGCTGGTGCCCGAGCAGACCCGCTTCGCGCTGTCGCTGTTCGCGGCTCTGGACGGCCAGGGCCGGGTGCGCTCCTACCGGTTCGAGCGCACCCAGATCCGGTCTCGCCACCGGCTGGCGTACGAGCAGGCGGCGGAGGTCCTCCAGGGCGACGGAGCCATCGACCCGGAAACGGACGAGGCCCTCCGCACCCTCGATCGACTGGCCGGCAAGCTGCGCGCCCGTCGACGGAAGAAGGGCGCCCTGGACTTCGACCTCCCCGAGTCCCGCGTCATCCTCGACGATCAGGGGCTTCCGGAGGACATCCAGAGAGTCGTCCGACTCCCCAGCCACATGCTGGTCGAGGAGTTCATGCTGCTGGCCAACCAGATCGTCGCGAAGGAAGGCGTGAACAAGAAGCTCCCGCTGCTCTACCGGGTCCATGATCCGCCGAGTCCCGACCGGATGCGGGTGGTCCGGGAGCTCCTGGAAGCGCTCGGTCGTCCGCTCCCGAAGGGGGCCGTCGGACCGAAGGCGCTACAGCGGATTCTCGACGGTGTCCGGGGTGGTCCCGCCGAGCGCCTCGTCTCGACCACGATCCTCCGTTCCATGAGCCGAGCCCACTACTCGACCCACAACGGGGGACACTTCGGGTTGGCGACGCGGGCGTACGCTCACTTTACGTCCCCCATAAGACGATACCCTGACTTACAGGTGCATCGCGTCATCGTGCGCGCGCTGGTCGAGAAGAAGCCGGTGCCCGAGTCGTGGGGCGGACCCGCGCTCCAGACCGTGGCCGACCAGGCGAGCCAGCGCGAGCGGTTGGCGGACGAAGCGCAGCGGGACAGTGTGGCGCTGAAGAAGATCGAGTTCATGGAAAGGCACCTGGGGGACGAGCTCGAAGGCACGATCGCGGGCGTGACCGCGTTCGGGTTCTTCGTGGTGCTCCAACGGTACGATGTGGAGGGACTTGTGCACGTGAACAGCCTTCGGGACGACTACTACGTCTTCCGTCAGGATCTCCAGGCGCTGGTCGGGGAGCGGAGCCGACGCACGTTCCAGCTCGGGGACCCCGTGCGGATCCGGGTTTCGCGCGTGGACAAGGAAGAACGGCAGGTGGATTTCATTCTCCTCGAAGACACCGGGGGCAGCCGGAGTTTGACACCTCGGCGAAGCCGGAAGTAACCTCATGAACCTGCGAGAATCCTGCTGATTCATCCTCCGATGGCATCCGAGAGCACGGTGGCCTACTTCGGGCCGGGTCGACCAGAACCGCCCGAGCTCGTAACCCGGTTCAGCGCCGAAAAGGGCCTCCGGATTCACCCGGTGGACTCCGCCGAGCACGTCCTGTCGTTGATGAACCGCAGGTTCCCGGCGTGCATCGTCGTGGACGCCACCGCGGCTCCCGAAGAAGCCCTCCGCCTGTGCTGCACGATCAAGCAGGACGCCTTCACCGCGATCGTCCCGGTGGTCGTGTTCGTCGATGGAGGGGGCAACGAGCTGTCCGTTCGTGCCCTCGAAGCCGGCGCCGACGAGGTCGTGGCGTCGGACGTGTCCGCAGGCGAGCAGTGGCATCGGTTGTTGATGGTGCTGCGCCGCGCCGCGCGGGACGTCAGCGTCCATCCGTCCACGAGGCTTCCCGGCACCGTCCAGATCGAACGGGACATCGCGAAGCGGTTGCACGACGAAGCCGGCTTCGCGACCTGCTACGCAGACCTGGACCACTTCAAGGAGTTCAACGACCGGTACGGATACAACAACGGAGACCGGGTGATCATGCTCCTGGCCCGGATCCTCCGTGATATCGTCCGGGCCCTCTCGCCGGACGGTTTCGTCGGGCACATCGGCGGAGACGACTTCATCTTCAATGTTCCGCTGGCGAGCATGGAACGATGCTGTGACGAGATCGTGGAGCTCTTCGACGAGCTGATCCCGTACCAGTACAGCGCCGAGGACCGGCGGGCGGGCTATTTCCTGGGCAAGGACCGCCGGGGCAGCATCCACCGGATCCCGCTCATGACCCTCTCGATCGGGGTCGTGACCAACCGACTGATGTCCTTCACACACACGGCTCAAGTCAGCGCCCGAGCCGCCGAAATGAAGAACTACGCCAAGACCCTTCCCGGCACCGTCTACGTCGTGGACCGCCGCCAGACCTCGTCCGGAGATCCGAAGGACGGACAGGGGCTGCGAGCCAGCGACATACTTCCGGTTCGCCGCAGAGGACTGGAGTTCTGAGGAACCATGACCGAAACAACCAGCATCTTCCACGTCGAATGCCCGTCCTGCCTCACGTCCTTCCCGGTGGATCCGGCGAAGGTACCGGACGGCGGGGTGCTCGCCCGGTGCTCCGAGTGCGCGGGGGTCTTCCGCGTCGAGACGCCAGCCCCGGTGGTGCCCACGGGCCGGACCGAGTGGACCGCCCCGACGCCGGCCCCGCCGGTACCCGAGGCCCAGCCGGGCGCAGCGACCCCAGCGGTCCCAGAAGCTCCGCCGGCCGCGGCGGAGCCTCTGAGCGCCGATCCGACGCCGGCTCCCGAAGCGGCGGTCGAGACCCCGGTGGCTCCCGCACACGAGCCCTTCTCCCTCGACACCCTGCACGCACCGTCGTCCGCTCCGGCGACGAGCGCTCAGGAGCCCGAGCCGGCAACCGACGATCTGGGCCTCCCGCAGGTGGATCCGATCGGGGCCGTCCCGCCGGCTCCAGCGGCGGAGCCCGCACCTGAGACGCCCACGTTCGGCAAGCGCGACCCCAAGGAAAAGGCGCGACGGCTGGCCCGCGTGTTGGTGTCCGACATGATCACCTACAACGCCGACCGGCACACGCGTGCCCTGGCCAACGGGACGCTGGAAGCCGACTTCGAAGAGGAAATCAAGAAGTCGTGGGCCGAGTACGTGGACCAGGTCGGCACCGAGATCGCCGAATCCACCCCGTTCTTCACCGACGCGTTGAACGAGATCCTGGCCCAGGGGAAGCCCCTGTTCTAGAGGGCTGCCGAAGAAGGGGAACGCCCTCCAGGGCGTTGATGCCCGCACCCGGCGCGGGTATATTCGAATCGTAGCTTCCAGCACGGAAGCGGCAGGAAGGGGCCGTTCCAGGACGGCCCCTTTCGTGCATCATCCCCGAGTCGTCCCGAGGTCGGCAACGATGAACAACGAGCTCCGTCAGCAGCTCGACGACATGCGGTCCAGGATCTCCGAACTCCGGGGGTATCTTTGACGTCGAGAACCGCACAGCCCGCCTAGGCGAGCTCGAGGCCGCCATGACCGAGGCCGGGTTCTGGGACGACCAGGACCGGGCCAAGGGCGTCATTGCCGAAGCCAACGACATCAAGGGCTGGATCGTGCCCTGGAACGCCCTGTCCAACAAGGGCGAGGAGCTCGTCGAGCTGGCCGAGCTCCTGTCCGAGGAGTCGGACGAAGAGGTGGAAGCGGAGTGGGCCAGGGAGCTCGCGACGATGCGAACCGAGTTGGACGCCATCGAGCTCCGCACGATGCTCAGCGGCCCCGACGACCACCGCGACGCCATCCTGACCATCCATCCGGGCGCCGGCGGCACGGAGTCGCAGGACTGGGCGGAAATGCTGGTCCGGATGTACACCCGTTGGGGAGAACGCCGGGGGTTCAACGTGACCGTGCTCGACCTGCAGCCCGGCGAAGAGGCGGGCCTGAAGAGCGCCACGATCGAGCTCAAGGGCGACCACGCGTACGGCTACCTCCGGGCGGAAAAGGGCGTGCACCGCCTGGTCCGCATCTCGCCGTTCGACTCCCAGGCCCGGCGGCACACGGCGTTCGCCAGTGTCTTCGTGTATCCGGTGGTGGACGATGCCATCGAGATCGACATCGATCCCTCGGACTTGAGGGTGGACACGTTCCGGGCGTCCGGAGCCGGCGGGCAGCACGTCAACAAGACCGACTCGGCCATCCGGATCACCCACGAGCCCACGGGCATCGTGGTGTCGTGTCAGCAGGAACGGTCCCAGCACAAGAACCGCGCGACGGCCATGAAGATGTTGAAGGCCGCGCTGTATCAACGCGCCCTGGAAGAGAAGGAAAGGGAACGGGCCGCCCTCGAGGCGACCAAGGCGCCGATCGAGTGGGGGAGCCAGATCCGCTCCTACGTGTTCCAGCCGTACACCATGGTCAACGACCACCGTACCGAGGTGAAGGTCACCGACGTGCAGAAGGTGATGGACGGAGATCTCGATCCCTTCATCGAGGGTTTTCTCAAGAAGTTCGGGGCCGAGACCGCGGCCTGACCGAATCGACCGTAGAGAGACGATGTCAGACGATCAGACCACCCAGGACGCCAGCGCGTCCACCGTGCAGCCGGAGAGTGAGCTCAGTCAGGTTCTCCGGATCCGGCGCGAGAAGCTCCAACGACTGGTGGACGAGGGCACGACGCCCTTCGCGTACGCCTACGACCGGAGCGCCACCGCGCCCGAGGCCGTCGCCGCCGTCGAAGCCGCCGAAGAAGCGAAGTCTCTTGCCGAAGACGGGTTCGGAGACACCGTGCGGGTGGCGGGCCGCCTCGTCAGCTACCGGGGGCACGGCAAGAGCGCGTTCGCCCATCTCGAGGACGGTCACGGCAAGATCCAGGTCTACTTCCGGAAGAACGTGTTGGGTGACGAGGCGTACGACCGCCTCGAGCTGCTCGACCTGGGCGACTGGATCGGTGTGGAGGGCGTCCTGTTTCGCACCCGACGGGGCGAGGTGACGGTCGAGGTGCGGGAATGGGAGCTCCTGGCCAAGTCGCTCCGACCTCTTCCGATGGGCAAGACCGAGCTCGACGCGGGAACCGGCCAGCAGGTGGTCCACAGCGGATTCGCCGACCAGGAGACCCGGTACCGTCAGCGCTACGCGGACCTGGCCGTCCACCCCGAGGTCCGGGACATCTTCCGCACCCGGGCAGCCGCCATCACGGCCATGCGGAGCTACATGGACGCCGAGGGATTCCTCGAGGTGGAGACCCCCACCCTCCAGCCCCTATACGGGGGCGCTGCCGCCAAGCCGTTCGTCACCCACCACAACGCCCTGGACCGCCAGCTCTACCTGCGCATCGCCGACGAGCTGTACCTGAAGCGGCTGATCGTGGGTGGGTTCGAGCGTGTGTACGAGATCTGCAAGGACTTCCGGAACGAAGGGATCGACCGCACCCATTTCCCCGAGTTCACCATGCTCGAGTTCTACGAAGCATTCGCGGACTACGAGGGCATGATGGAGCGAATCCAGGACCTGCTGGTCCATGTCGTCGGCACCGTGACCGGAGGACTCGAGATCACCTACCAGGGCACGGCTCTCTCTTTCGAGCCTCCGTTCGGTCGGATCTCGTTCATGGACGCTCTCAACGAGGCGCTGGGGGGGGACGGGCTCGAGGTGTCCATCGACGAGCTGAAGCAACGCGCCCGGGCGCTGAAGATCGGAGACCTCGACGGAGCGGGCAGGGGCCGCCTGCTGGACAAGCTCTTCGGCGAGCTGGTGGAGCCGGAGCTGATCCAACCTACGTTCGTGATGGATCACCCCCGGGAGCTGAGCCCCTTGGCCAAGCCCCACCGTTCCCGTCCTGGCGTCACGGAGCGCTTCGAGCTGTACGTCATGGGCAAGGAGGTGGCCAACGCCTTCAGCGAGCTGAACGACCCCATCGACCAGAGGGGTCGGTTCGAAGCCCAGGTCGCGCTCCGGGAGGCGGGGGACGACGAGGCCCACGGCGTCGACGAGGACTACCTCCGTGCCATGGAATACGGCATGCCACCCACCGGGGGCCTGGGCATGGGAGTCGATCGGCTGATCATGCTGCTCACCGACCAGTCGTCCATCCGGGACGTCATCCTGTTCCCCACGCTGCGGAACTGAGGGTCGGGCCGGCAGGGATTGTCCACGTCTCCGTCCGGTGTCGGATCCTCCGGCCCGCGAAGGCGTACCAAGGCGCATGAAAGCCCTCGACTGGTTCATCGCCCGACGCTACCTGGGCTCGCGCAAGCGGGGCCGGCTGCTGTCGTTCATCACCTGGATCGCTCTCGGGGGCGTCACCGTCGGGGTGTGCGCGTTGATCGTCGTCATCGGCGTGATGACCGGCATGCAGAACGACCTCCGGGACAAGATCCTCGGAACGTCTCCCCACGTGGTCGTGCTCCAGCACGGCAGCTCGCTTCGCATGGACGACTGGGAGCAGGTCCTGGACACGGTCCGGGCCGTGGACGGCGTCGTTTCGGCGTCCCCCTTCGTGCTGACCAACGTCTCCATCTACCGCAGGGGCTACTCCCAGCCGGCGGACCTCTACGGGATCGCTCTCGACAGCCAGGGGGGCGAAGCTGTCACCGAGATGGAGCAAGCGGTGCGCGAGGGAGAAAGCAGCCTCACCGGGCCGACGGAGTCCGGCCTTCCGCCCCTGATCATGGGCGCACGATTGGCCGAGCGCATGCAGGTGTTCGAGGGTGACACCCTGACGCTGATCGCGTTCGAGAACATCTCCGTTTCCGCCATGGGCACGCCGACCCCCGCCATGCGACAATTCGAAGTGGCGGGCACGTTCGAGACGGGGATGTACGACTACGACATGAACAACCTGTACGCCTCGTTGGCCGACGTGCAGGAGATTCTGGCCGAGGACGAGGCGAACCGGGTGTCGGGCATCGGCGTGCGGACCGAAGATCCGTGGCAGGCCACGGAGATGGCCGGCGACATCCTGCACCGCCTGGGCGTGTACCCGTACTTCGCCGAGAGCTGGATCACGAACAACCGATCCCTGTTCAGCGCCCTGAAGCTGGAAAAGCTGGCCATGGGACTGATCCTGTTCCTGATCGTCCTGGTGGCGGCGTTCAACATCGTCAGCACGCTGGTCATGGTCGTCGTGGACCGTACGCGGGAGATCGGGATCCTCAAGTCCATGGGCATGACCAGCCGACAGGTCCTCCGGATCTTCATGCTCCAGGGCATGTGGATCGGACTGATCGGCACGGCGGTCGGTACGACGCTGGGGCTCGTGATCTCGTGGCTGCTCGACCGGTACCAGCTGATCCGGATTCCCCCGGACATCTACTTCGTGGACCGACTGCCGGTGGATCTGAACCCGAGTGACGTGCTGCTCATCGTGGCGGCGAGCGTGTTGGTGGCGTTCGCTGCAACGATCTACCCGGCACGGCAGGCGGCCCGGCTGCTTCCGGTGGAGGCCATTCGTCATGAGTAACGGAAGCGCGGCACCCCTCGAGGCGATCGGCCTTGCGAAGACCTTCGAAACGGCGGCTGGAGACGGTGAACTCCGGGTACTCCAGGGGGTAGATTTGCGCGTCGAATCCGGAGAGGCCGTGGCGATCATCGGCCAGAGCGGGGCGGGGAAATCCACGCTGCTCAATCTCCTGGGTGCGCTGGATCGGCCCACTGCGGGCGAGGTGCTCGTGGGTGGAGATCCGATCTCGTCCCTGGACCAGGACGAATTGGCCCGGGTCCGCAATCGGCACATCGGATTCGTGTTTCAGTTTCACCACCTCCTGAAAGACTTCACCGCGCTCGAGAACGTGATGATGCCCTGTCTAGTGGGCGGCGAGCCTCGTGACGCGGTTCGAGCCCGGGCCGAAGAGTTGTTGACCGCCGTCGGCATGAGCCACCGGCTGAGCCACAAGCCGGCCCAGCTGTCGGGGGGCGAGCAACAGCGGGTGGCCGTTGCCCGGGCCATCGCCAACCGGCCCCTGGTCCTGCTGGCCGACGAGCCCTCGGGGAATCTCGACGGACCGACGAGCGAGCAGCTGCACGACGTCCTGTTCCGGCTCAAGGAGGACCGGCACCTTTCCATGGTCGTGGTTACCCACAACCAGGAGCTGGCGGAGCGCTGCGACCGGATCCTGCACATGCGCACCGGTCAGTTGCACGACGTGTCGCTCGTGGCCCCTGGAGAGCGTTATGGCTGAGCGGTGCGAGCGATGCGGCAAGGCCGACGCGGTGGTCAACCTGACCACCATCGTCAGCGACGAGATGAAGACCGAGCACCTGTGTGAGGCGTGCGCCGCCGAAAAGGGCCTCGAGTCCGGCAAGGTGCCCGACACCTTCCCGCTGACCGACTTCCTGGCCCAGATGGGCGAGGAGCCCATCGCCGGGATGGCCACGTCCCAGGATACGGTCAACTGCACGTTCTGCGGCCTGTCCTTCGCCGGCTTTCGGGAATCCGGCCGTCTCGGATGCCCGCACTGCTATTCGACCTTCGAAACCCACCTCCGGGGCCTGCTGCGCCGGATCCACGGCGCCACCCAGCACATCGGCAAGGTCTACCTGCCGCCCGACCCGTCCCAGAACGAACGGGAGAAGCGGCTCGAGGGTCTGCGCCGGAAGCTCTCGAGGGCCGTGGACTCCGAAGACTTCGAGCGGGCCGCCCAGCTGCGGGACCAGATCCGCGCCCTCGAGCCGGTCACCTAGGGAAGAGTCCATGGACCTGGCGACCATTCCCGACTCGGGCCTGGGCTGGCTCGACGCGAGCGGCGACCATTCGGACATCGTCCTGTCCACCCGGGTCCGGCTGGCTCGGAATCTCCAGGGGCAGGCGTTCGGTCCCCGCGCCCGGGTCAACGACCGGGAAGCCGTGCTGAAGCAGGTCAAGCAGGCCACGGAAAAGCTGGACATGTTGCAGGGCGCGACCCTGGCCGAGCTCCCGACCATGAATCGGCGCACCCGGCAGATTCTCCTGGAGCGCCGGCTCATCTCACGGGAGCTGGCCGGCGCGAAGGACGCCACGCCCCACCGGGCCACGGCGGTGGTCCTGGCCTCCCCGGCGCCCATCAGCATCATGGTCAACGAAGAGGACCACCTCCGGCTCCAGAGCCTGGTCTCCGGACTCCGGTTCCAGTCGGCCTGGAGCATCGTGGACCGCCTCGACGAGGAGCTGGGGCAGGACCTGCCGTACGCCTATCACAACGAGTTCGGCTTCCTGACCAGCTGTCCGACCAACGTGGGCTCGGGGCTGCGGGCGTCCGTCTTCATGCACCTCCCCGGGCTCCGTGTATACACGCTCAACAAAATGATGATTTTCACGCAGCCGGCGCACCTCGAGCAGGCTGCTGGTCGTGACCTTCCCCCGTCAGAAAGTGATGCGCACCGGGCTGCGTTCGTCCGCCGTATCCTCGACGCCGAGGGCAGGGTGACTCCGGAATCGAACGGAGGCGACGCTCCCCCCGACGTTGGGACCGAAGGCCTTCCGAAGGGACGATGAACTACAACTTCACCGACCGCGTACGGAAGGTGCTGGCTATGGCTCGTGAGGAGGCCATCCGGCTCCAGCACGACT
>CAJIAX010000073.1_pt1 | contig 14574 bp, 8 predicted proteins | sample 9199251 | NCBI WGS metagenome assembly CAJIAX01 (sample SAMEA7708287, study PRJEB35096) | sediment metagenome | biome: marine neritic benthic zone biome [ENVO:01000025]; feature: sediment [ENVO:00002007]; material: shallow marine sediment [ENVO:03000034] sea grass bed [ENVO_01000059] ... | reverse complement strand
GGTACAGGGGGCTGGGCCAGGCCGCGTTCCACGCGTCCCACGTGTCCATTGCCTCGATGGCGAGGTCCGTGTAGAACTCGTCGGAGCCGTAGTCCATACGGATCACCTTCGAGATGTCCGTGGATGAGGCGTCGGGGTGAGGCAGGGGCCCCGGATCCAGCAGTTGGACCCGATACCCCCGCCCTGCGAGCTCCAGGGCAGAGCCGGCACCGAAGGCTCCTCCGCCCACCACGATCACTGAACCCCGGGAAATCATGGAATCGACGTTCGCTCCGTTCAGGCCCCCGAGCGGGCGCTCGTCATGAGCGATCCGTCGGCGGTACGGGTACTGTCGGCGTCCGACGTCGCGGCCGCGCTGCCCATCGAGGACGCCATACTGGCCCAGAAGGACGCCTTCGCACAATTGGCCAACGCCGAGGCCGACATCCCGCCCCGGACCATCATGGCGACGCCCTCCTGCACCAGCCTGTTCATGCCCGGCTATCTGGCCCGGACCCGGGCCCTGGGCCTGAAAGCCGTTTCCGTCGCTCCCGGCAACGCCACACGGGGACTCCCCACGGTGCCCGGCGCCGTCCTCCTCCTGGACCCCGACACCGGATGCCCGGCGGCGCTCATGGACGCGGCCTACATGACCGCAGTGCGCACGGCGGCCGGATCGGCTCTGGCTGCGGACTACCTGGCGGATGACGAGGCCCGCGTGCTGACCGTGTTCGGCGCCGGGGCACAGGCTCGCCAGCACATACGGGCCATGCGGGCGGTGCGTCCGATCGACGAAGTCCGGATCGTCTCCCGCCGACCCGAGGGGGCCCGGGCCCTGGCAGCGGAGCTCGACGGCGTCGACGCGGCGGCCTGGACAGACCCTGCTGCCGCCGTCCGAGGCGCCGATCTCGTCGTCGCGGCCACGAACAGCGCCGAGCCCGTGTTTCCCGGAGCGGAGGTCGGAGCAGGCAGCCATGTCACCGCTGTGGGTGCCTATACGCCGGAAACCCGCGAGGTGGACGAAGACGTGGTGGTCCGCGCTCGAGTCGTGGTGGACACCCGGGAAGGGGCGTTGGAAGAAGCGGGAGACCTCTTGATCCCCCATCGAGCCGGCCTTCTTCGCGAGGAGTTCATCGACGCCGATCTGGGCCAGCTGGTGACGGGGCAACGGCTGCCGGGACGGGAGGGGAGAGCGATCAGCTTCTACAAGTCGGTCGGCACGGCCGCTCAGGATCTGGCCACCGCGCACCACGTCTTTCGGGAGGCCGAAGCCCGGGGTCTGGGGACGGTCGTTCCGTTGTAGTCCCACCGACGCCCGGGTGGTAGAATAGAGGACCCGGATCGACCCGGGCTCCGTCTCCCGTAGTCAGGCACGCGATCCGTTCGTCATGCCCAATCCGGACGACTTCGCAACCGCACTTGCCCGGGTGTTCGAGCTGTTGGCCGAGCACCCCCTCCACCACCCGTCCGTCCGCGTGGCGCTGGCCGAGACGATGGCCACCGTCGAGTCCGCAGGGGCGCGCACGTGGCAGGTCGGGGCCGAGGGCCTCGAATCGTCCGGGGGGGTGGTGGCGGGCACCCGGCGCCTGGCCCAGGCACTGGAGCGTACGGGGGTCGTGTCGGTGGAAATCGATCCGGGGGTCACGAGCGAGGAGTTGGAGCGGTTTCTCGCCGACGCGCGCCGCGGCGTCGAGGAGGACGGTGGCCACGACGACCCGCGGGAATCCGGGCCGGCTGCCAGTGGCGTGCCGGTGGGCCCATCGAACGGTGCGGCCGAGCCGCCGACGGGCGCCGCACCGGAACCCTCGACCACGGACGTCCCGGAGGGAGCACCGACCCGAGATCTCAGTCCCGCCCTGGCCCGGTCGGTGACGGCACTGTTCGCGGGCTCGGTCGGCCTCCAGGCGACCAGCCGTCCGGCCTCCCTCGCCAACGGAGCGGCGGACGCCGAGGCCCACCCGTCCTCGGTCGAGGAAGAGGAGCTGGACGGGCCGGAGACCTTCGCGGAGGCCGTCTCCCGGTTCGCCGAGTCTCCCGACGCCCGTTGGGTCGACGTCGTCCTGGAGACGGCAGCGGCAGAGGACCCGGATACGATCGCGGCTGCGGTGGAGCGTCTGGCGCTCGAGGCCGTCGCCGGATCGAGGGATCCCCGGGTGACGCTGGCGCGGCGCCTGAGTGGTCCCCGGGTCCTTCGCCAGCTCGCGGGCCGAATGGCGGCGTCCCGTGACCCGACCCGGCGCAGCGAGCTCATCCGTGTGGCCGTGCTGTTGGATGTCGCCATGGCCCGGGCGCTTGGGACGGCCCTCAGCGAGGCCAGGGACCGGAGCGCTCGCCGGTGCTACATGGACGCCCTGGTGGCCTTCGGCCCCAGTGGCCTGGAGACGGTCCAGACCCTGCTCCGGGATGCTCGGTGGTTCGTGGTTCGAAACGGCGTTCGCCTGCTTCCGGACGTCGCCGGGCGCAGTGCAGTGGACGAGCTGGCCGGAGTGCTTTCCCATCCGGACCCCCGGGTGCGGCGCGAGGGAGTGACGGCCCTGTCCCGGCTCGAGGAAGACCGGTGCGCCACTTTGGTGAGCGGGATGCTGGTCGACGGGGACCCGGACGTGCGCTCGGCAGCCGCCGTGGCCATGGGTGTCCTGGGCGGCCCGGAAGCGGGTCCCGCGCTGTCCCGTCGGTTGGACGAAGAACGGGACGCCGACGTCACGGTCAACCTGATTCGGGCCCTGAGCCGGGTTGGACACACGGACGCTGTCCCCCAGTTGGAGCGGCGGACCGCCTCTCGGCTCTTCTCTCGTGTCCCGAAGCCGGTGAAGATCGCGGCGCTCCGGGCCCTCTGGTCGTTGGGGACGCCGCCTGCACGGAGCGCCGTCATGCAGGCCCTGGACGATCGGGATCCCGAGGTCCGGGGTTCGGTCCGGGCCCTCCTCGGAGGGCGCTGATGCGACGTTACACCGGGTCGATGGCCTGTCGAAGCCCTCGCAGGAACCGAATACCCTCCAGGGCGAAGTTCAGTCCCATGCGGAGTCCGTGGACCCGGGAGTGAGCGAACAGACCGGTGATGAACGCCGTGACGTCGGCCCCGGGAGGGAAGGCTGCCTCCAACCGAAGGGCTTCGGTATACGGGATCAGCTGGTCCTGGAGCCCATGGATCAGCCGGACCGGGACCTGGACCCGGGGCAGGTGGGAGATCAGGTCGACGTGCGGGGACTTCCGACCGGCGGCCTCGGCGAGACCCACCGCCATGGCGTCGGCCTCGGCGCTGTCAGACACGGTGCCTCCAGTGGGGGCGAAGAGCTCCAGGAGCGACCGGTCTGACGGGGGGAGCTCTGCCTTCAGCGCCTCCTTGAGGGGCTCGTAGGCCGGGTCCAGCGCCGACAGACCCCGGTCTCCCGCTTCCGAAGCGAGACGGTGGAGGGCTCCGGCGACCCGGTCGGCGTCCTGGTACCCCGGAACGTCCGTCAGATAGTTCGCGCCCACGATCCAACGGCCGTAGGGGTCGGGTTGGAGCGACTCCACCTTGCCCTGCCATTCGTGGCGTCCGCTGAACTGGAATCGGAAGGTGCGCGTCAGGTCGCAGTATCCACCGAATCCGACCACTGCGGCCAGGTGTCCTTCGAGCCGGGGGTCGGTGGCCGCCACGATGGCCAGCGGCGCGCCGAAGCTGAAGCCGATCAGGCCGGTTCGCCCGGGCGTGGTCTCGGGCCGTTGATCGAGGGCCAGAACCGCCGCCTGAATGGTGGGCACGGTGCGATCCGGATCCAGGCGAAGCTCACGCCATTCGGGAATCTCGGGAATGAGAACGGCGGCCCCGGTGCTCGCCAGGGACGTGGCGAACCGAATCAGGCTGGGGTGTGCTCGACCCGGGCGCGTTATGCCGTGGAGCACGACCCAACCTGGAAGCTCGCGCCCCTCGCCCGCGGGGAGATACAGCGTGGCCGGGATCGGATCACCCGCTCGGTCCACCGTGAGCTCGAGCCGGTCGACCGCGCTGCGACCGCCTACCCAGACACGGCCGAAGCGTGCGGTCCGGGCCCACCCGTCGATCCATCGTTTCATGGCGGCCAACGTACGGCCTCGGCTTGCGCGACAGCCAGGCACCGGGACATTGAAGGCATGAGACGACGCGACTTCCTGGCCATGGTGGGCGGCGGCGCACTGGCCTGGCCCCGGGCGCTCGAGGCCCTGGATCGGCGCCTGCGTGCCGGCGGTGGGGCGGACGACGAGCCGTTCTGGCGCTTCGTCGCCGACCAGTTCAGCATCCCCGAGACGCGGATCTACTTGAACAACGGGACCCTGGGCCCGGCGCCGCGGGTGGTCCTGGACGCAACGTTCGAGCATGAGCGCCGGGTGGCCGCGACGTTCCCGCCGGGCGTGCACTGGGACGACCTGAAGATGGCCCTGTCGGAGGTCCTGGGCGGGGACACGGACGGCTGGGTGTTCCCCAGGAACACCACGGAGGGCGTGAGCTTCGTCGCGAATGGCCTTTCGCTGGGCCCGGGCGACGAGATCCTCACGACCGATCACGAGCACATCGGCGGGGTCTCGGCCTGGGAGCTGACCGCGGCTCGCCGTGGTGTCCGGCTCACCCGGGTGTCCCTCCCCGTCCCCCCGGCCACGTCGGCCGAGCTCCTGGACCCGATCCTCGATGCGGTGACCCCGGAAACCCGGGTCGTGGCCGTCTCCCACGTGACGTTCACGACCGGCGCCGTTCTGCCTGTGGCCGAGCTCGCCCGAAGGCTGGACGGGACGGACGCGATCCTGGTCGTAGACGGGGCGCACCCACCGGGCATGCTCCGGGTGGACCTGGACCAGTTGGGCGGCGACTTCTACGCGTCGTCCCCCCACAAGTGGCTGCTGGCGCCCCAGGGCAACGGCATCCTCTATCTCGCGCCTCGGTGGAGGGAGCGGCTGTGGCCCACGGTGGCTTCGGGGGGATGGGAAGACCGCTCCATGGGCGCCCAACGCCTGAACCACCTGGGCACGTTCGACGAGTCGAGGCTCGCGGGCCTCCTGGCGGCGGTCCGATTCCACCAGATCCTCGGCCCGGCCCGGGTCGAGGCCCGGATCCGGTATCTCCGGCGGGACCTGGAAGCGGGACTCGCTGGAGTGCCAGGGCTTTTCCTGGTGTCTCCGGGCGTGACGGAACTCCAGAGCGGGATGGTCTCGTTCGGAATACAGGGGATGGACATGCTCACGCTGCAGCGTCACCTGGCTCGCGAAGCCAACGTGCGCACGCGGGTGATCGGAGAGTATGGCTATGGCTGGATGCGCCTCTCGACCCACGTCTACAATCTGCCGGAGCAACTGCAGCGCACCGTGGAACTGGTGGATGCGGCGGCCCGTCGCGGGCTGCCCGACAGCGGAACACCCTGATGGGAGAACCGTACCACCCTTGCTGACAGGTTTGTCAGAAGGGAGCGTATGGTTGTAGGTCCGGCGTCGCTCCAGTCCTCTGTCCCGCCACACGCGCTGTACATGTCGCGAGTCGCTACCGCGCAGTTATTCGCGTGGATTCTGTCCACCGCTTTGCTGGCGCCCGCTATCGCCGAAGGGCAATCTACGGGCTTCGAGCAGCGTCCGGCCGGCTGGACCGCCGAGATGACCATCGGCACCCGCATCCCCACCACGCTCTACAACGAGTTCATCATCCGGCGTCAGGGACCCGACTCCATCGTCAAGACGCGATGGGAAGAGATCTCGGGTGCCGGATGGGACACCCGGCTGGGCATGCGGTACAACCCCGAGGGCGGCGTGGGCTTCTTCTTCGCCGGGTTCGTGGGCGGGGCCAACACCACGGCCACCTTCCTGGGTGGCATCGTGCCGCCCGAGGAGATTCCCCGGAGCGTCCGCTTCAGCGGGTTCGACTTCGGCGTCACCATGAAGCTCATGGATTGGGCGCAGGGTCGCGGGGTCCTGGACTACCACATCGGCGGGGTCTTCCAACGATCGGTGATCGACCTCCAGCCCGGACATCGGGACGCCCTGACCTACTTCGAACACATCACCCCCACCGACATCGATTGGGACACCCGGACCACCACGGCCTTCGGCCTCAACCTCGGGGCCTCCGTTCGAGCGCCGTTGGGCGAACGGTGGGCGTGGCGGGTCACCTTCAAAGACATGATCGTGCCCACGAACACCACGGAGCTCGCCGAGCAGGAGCAGCGCGACATCAACACGTTCTCGGGTGAGCGGGTGTCCGTCCAGATGAACCGGTACACGACCCACAACCTGGCCCTCGAGTTCGGGGTGGAGTACACGCTTTCGTGGGGTAGGCAACGTCGGGACGTCGTGCGCCGGGTGCCGGAGTCGGCCGAAGACGCCGACGTGGATGCCGCCGTAACCAACGCCATGCGGCTCGCCGCGGACGGAGACACGGCGTCGGCGATCGCCGCCCTGGAGCATCGCACCAGCGTGGAGCCCAGGGACGCCTACGCCTGGCGCGAGCTCGCGTTGCTCAAGGCCAACCGGGGCGAAATCGATCCGACCGCCAGACCCGAGGCGCTGGCGACCCTGGAACGGGCCCTGAACATGAACCCCGGGGACACGGAGCTGCTCCGGGCGTACGGGCGGCTGCGGGGCCTGACGGAAAGAGCCGGAACCACCCCGGACGCCGTCGCCGTCGCCCCGGTGGAGATGTCCAGCATCTCGGTGGTCGCCCAGGAAGACGGGAGCATCCGGGCGGCCTGGGCCACCCGCGGACTGACCCAGGCTTCCGACGGACGCTACCGGTACGAGGCCGCGATCGAGGTCTTCGACACGAATGGTATCCCGGTGCCACTGCGCCCAGGATTGGCGCCCCTCCACGACGGAGAGGACGAGAGCCTGCTCATGCTGGGCGACGGGGAATCCCTGCCCATGTCCCTGTCCGTGGACTTCTTCCTCGCTGAACCCGAACCCGGGATCTATACTGTGCGGATTCGCATGACCGATCTCGAGACCTCGGCACGCCAGGAGGCGACCCAGGGGTTCGAGATTCCCTGAGGGAGACCCGCCGCCGCGGCTCCTCTCCCGTTTCCTCGAACCACCTCGATGACGGACTACCGACCCCCGTACGGCTGGGCAGCCGTGTCTGCCGGTGCGCTCCTGGGCATCTACCTGGTGACGCTCGCCCCGAGCACGGCGTTCTGGGATACGAGCGAGTACATCGCCACCGGCCACATCCTGGGCATTCCCCATCCTCCTGGGAACCCGCTGTTCGTGGTGATCGCCCGGGTCTGGAGCGTGCTGCTCGCCCCGTTCGGGCTCCCGGTGGCCGTGCGGATCAACGTGTTCGCGGCCCTGACGAGCGCGACATCGTTCTTCTTCTTCTTCCTGATCGCGCACCGGGTTCTGTTCGGACTTGTTAGCGACGAGCGGGTCCGTCGCGCCGGCGCGTTCGCCGCCGTCCTGATCGGCGCCACCGCGTACACCGTGTGGAACCAGTCCACGGTCAACGAGAAGGTCTACACGGTGAGCGTGCTGGTCATCGCCGCGTCGACATGGCTGGTGATCCGGTGGCGTGACCTGCGGGGCACCGAACAGGGCACGAGGGCGTTGCTGGGGGCCGCCTACCTGATGGTGCTGGGCTCCACCAACCACCTGATGTCCCTGTTGCCCCTTCCCGCCATCGGGGTGTTCGTGCTGATGTCCGGTCCCGGAGTGCTCTTCCGGCGGGACCTGTGGGTTCGCCTCGTGCCCCTGGTGGTGATCGGACTTTCGTTCAACCTGTTCCTGCCGATTCGGGCGGCCCAGCGTCCCGTGATCAACGAGGGCGACCCGGTCTGCGCCACGTCCCAGGGAGCCCTCGTCGCGGTGTTCAGTCAGGGTCGGGCCGGCTGTCCGGCCCTGGCGGGCACGCTGACCCGGGAACAGTACGCGAAGCCTCCGCTGTCCCAGCGTCAGGCGCCCTTGTCCGACCAGTTGCTCAACTACGTCCAGTACTTCGACTGGCAGTGGGCTCGCGGGCTGCACCCGGGCGAGACCCCAGGTGGGCCCCGGACCCCGATCACGCTTTTGTTCCTTGGCCTCGCCGTGATCGGGTTGTACGCCGTCTGGCGATCCGATCGGGCCCTCTTCGCGCTGCTGGGGACGTTGCTCGTAACCCTGTCCCTGGCCCTGGTCTTCTATCTGAACTTCAAGTTCGGGTATTCGATCAACCCGGAGATCGAGGACCGTCTGCTCCACGAGGTCCGTGAGCGGGACTATTTCTTCGTAGCCAGCTTCGCCTTGTGGGGCGTCCTGTGCGGCCTGGGACTGACCCTGATCTGGATCCGGGCCGCCGAACGCCTGGCTGGATCGCGTCCGTTCCTGGCGTCGGCGCCCTTGCTGATCCTGGCCCTGCTTCCCCTGACCTTGAACGCGTCCTGGGCGAAGCGCTCCGGCGACTACGCGGCCCGGGACTGGGCGTACAACCTGCTCGTCGGGGTCGAGCCCTACGGGGTGCTCTTCACCAACGGCGACAACGACACATTCCCGCTGTGGTACTTGCAGGAGGTCGAGGGCATCCGCCGCGACGTCACCGTCGTCGTGGTTCAGTACCTCTACACGGACTGGTATCCGCGACAGCTCCAGGAGTTGTCCAGCCCAGGGCGGCAGCGGCCGTATGAAGAGGTGGTCCCCGGTCTGTATCCGGTGCCCGCGTCCGTTCCGTCGACGCCCATCGTGGCCGCCGACCCGGCCCGGTTGGACGCCATCGCCGGTGGACAGATCTCGGCCGACTTCACGGTGCCGATGCGGGATGTGGCGGTGGCCTATCCGACGGGAACCTATCTCGACCGGGCCCAGCAGCTGGCCTTGACCATCATCCACGACAGCATCCAGGAAAGGCCGGTCTATTTCGCCAGCACCACGGGCTTCATGGGTCAGCTCGGGCTCTCGGACTGGGGGATTCGGCAGGGGCTCGCGTCGAAGCTGGTCCCCCGGGCTCCGGAAGAGGCGCCGCCTCCGGGGGCGGTGCGTATCACCGACCGGTATGGCGGCGAGCTGTTCGACTACCGCCGGACTCGACGGCTGGTGGACGAGATCTTCTCGTACCGTGGACTCCGGGACCGAGACGTGTGGGCGGACCGCTCCACGCTGAACATCCCCTGGCACTTCTACGTGCTCTACGTTCAGCTCGCCGACGCCGCGATCCAGCTCGGTGAAGCCGAGCAGAGCGATACGGTCCAGTCCCTTCTCGAACAGGCGGAGGGATTCCTGATCACCGCCAGGGGCGGACGCAGGGGCCTGGTCGAGGAGGCCGCTCCTTGACGGGGCTCGGGACGTGCCGATGACCCGACGCTGACGGAGTCGCCTGCACCGTGAACTGTCCCCTCACTGCACCCACGCTCGTTCTGACCGCCGCGGCCCTCTTCGCCGGGATCCCACCGGCGTCGGCCCAGGAGACCGGGAGCATTCTCGGCCGGGTCGTGTCCGCGGATTCGGGTGAACCCCTGGAGGGCGCCGTCCTGGAGGTCCTGGACTCGAACCCCAGAACCCTCTCGAACGAAGACGGCCGTTTCCTGCTCATCGGCGTCCAGCCCGGCGACCGGTCCGTGCGTGTCACCCTAATCGGCTACCAGCAGCTCACCTTGGACGGTGTCTTCGTGCGGGTCGGCCGGGCGACACGCCTCGATCCCCGGCTGGCATCCCAGGCGGTCCAGGTGGAGGGCGTTACGGCGGAGGCCGACCGCATCCGTCTGATCGAGCCCGAGATCGCGGCCACCCATGACGTGGTACTCGGAAGAGAGCTCCGGGAGCTGCCGGTGGACAACGTGGAAGAGGTGGTCGAGCTCGCGCCCGGGGTGAGCGACGGGCACTTCCGCGGCGGCCGGTTCGGCCAGGAGGTGTACGTCATCGACGGCCTCGAGTTCAAGAACCAACTCGAAGCCAGCAGCAGCCAAGGGTCGGGCCTGGAGTTGCCGCCCACGTCCCTCGAGCAGCTCGAGGTCCTGGTTGGCGGACTGAGCGCCCAGTACGGCAGCGCCCTGAGCGGCGTGGTCCGGTACGTGACCCGACGAGGCAACACCGACCGCTGGCACGCGAATGGCTCCTTCCGGACCGATCATATGGCGCCGGAGGACATCTACCGGGGGTTCAGCTCGCTGAGCCTCAACGCGGGCGGGCCCCTCTCCTTCATCGGTCGAGGCGCGACCCTCTACGCCGACCTGCTGGTGCAATCGCTGGGAGATGCGGAGCCGAAAGGCCGGGGACTGGCGTGCCTGGAGCAAGGCGACGGCAACGCGGGCCTGGACGCCGCGATCCAGGAGTTGGCGCAGAATCCGGTCAGCGCGCCGCTGTACTGCCCCTATTCGGATCCGTCGATGCCCCACCAGTCGGGCGAAAAGACCCTGGGGTTCCTTCGGTTCGACACGCCCCTGAGCAGCAGCACCACGCTGACCGCGTCGCTGCTCGGCAACCGGTACCAGCGGCAGCTCTACACCCCCGAGCTCAAATACAACCCAACGGACCAGCTGGGCCAGCGGACCAAGGGGCTGCTCGGCATCGTCGCCGTCGACTGGATCAAGCAGGGGGTGTCCAGCGGGTGGCACGTCACGGGCCGGGCCAGCGTGATGCGGCTGGACCGCTACCTGGGTGCCGTGGACCCGTGGACGTTCGAGGAGCGGGGAACGATCGGCGGTGTGGGCCTGAGCGACTACCGGTTCCTCGGCGAGGACTTCGTGCGCTCCCCTATCGAAGAGCAATTGCAGGCCGGATCCGCCGTGCCGGGATACCGTGAGCCTGGCGGGTCCACCGGCTCACCGTTCGGTCCGGCCGGCGAGGGGCTGTTTTCCACGACCGGGACCACCGACATCGCCAATTGGAGCCGCTCCGAGTTCCTGGCCGGAGACCTGATCACGGAGTATCTGACGTCGGCGGGTCACCGGGTCCGGGGTGGCTTCAGCGGGAAGCTCTGGCGGATCGAGAACTACGAGCGGGTTCTGAGCTACCTGCCCGGGTCGGCGCCGAACTACACCCAGTTCTATCCCACGACCCTCAGCGGGTTCGTGGAGGTCAGCCTCGCCGCGGCCGAAGGCCTGAACGTCTACCTCGGTGGCCGGATCGAAGCGTTCCAGTCCGGCCTCGCCTTCAGCGAGGACCCCTCCGACTTCCTCGCCCCGGCCGTCGACACCGAATGGAAGACCAGCCTGCTGCCCCGCATCGGCGTGACGGGCCCCATTCCCGGAACGGACGAGCGGACCGCGTTTCGATTCAACTACGGCGTCGTATCCCAGCCGCCGGACTTCCAGTTCTTCCTGGACACCAGCATCGGTGACTCCTTGCGGACCGACATCCGTCGTCAGGGCAATCCGAACCTGACGTTCGAAAGCGGCAGTGCGTTCGAGGTGGGCCTGTCCCACCTCTTCACCGAGGGTTTCGCCGGGACGATCGTGGGCTTCCGGAAGGAGCTCGACAACCTGGTGTCGGGCAGCCTCGGCTTCGCCGGGCTGGCGCCCAACCAGTTCAACACCGGCGACTTCGGGACCGTGCAGGGTCTGGAGATCTCGGTCCGGGGGCAGTGGCGCACGGTGCGGGTCCGTGCCGGCTACGCCCTACAGAAGGCGACGGGGGTGGGCTCCACGCCCCTCGACGACGAGCCCGAGGTGGAAACCGATGCGCTCGAAGAGTTTCCCCTGGCCTTCGATCGACGCCATTCGTTCAACGCGGCCCTGTTCCTGGGGCGCTCGGCAGGGGATGCGGACAAGGCCTGGTCCCTGACGACGCTGGCCACCTATCAGAGCGGGTATCCCATCGTCCGAACCGAGACCGGGACCGACTCGGTCGCGACCGGCCCCACCAACCTGCCGTCCACGTTCCAGGTGGATGTGCGAGGCGGCTGGACGTTCGGTGCCCTACCGGGATGCGGCACCTGTGGGTGGCGGATCCTCGCCGAGGTCCGAAATCTGTTCGGCCAGGACAACGTGATCGGCGTGCGCCGGGACTCGAGGGCGGTGGGACCGCCGCTCCCGGTCGTCACGGAGTTGGCTGGGCAGGTGACCCTGACCGACCCGATTCCCCGAGAATCCCCCCGGTACAGCGCGCAAATCGACCTGGACGGAGACGGTCGCATCACCCCGAAGGAGTTCGATACTGCACGCCTCGCCGCTGCCCTCGACCGTCTCGACCCATCGCTCTATTACAGCGAGCCGCTCCAGTTTCGTCTGGGCCTGGAGGTCTTCTTTTGACGGGCCGAGGTCTCCGGGCCGGGCGCCGAGCTACCCGGTCGACCGCGCTTTTGCTGGGCGGATTGGCGCTTGCCGGCTGCCGAGAGCCGACGGCGCCCTACGAGGCCGTCGACCGGGTCGACGAGAGCATGTCCCTGCCCCGGCAATTGACCTTCTCGACCGGCGACGACCGCTCTCCGACCTGGAGCCAGGAAGGCGGCCGGGTCCTCTACGCCGCGGAGGGACTCGCCTCGTTCGTGGAGTCCGAAGGTGTCTTGCTCGAGTTGCCCGCCGAGGGCGGAGCCGCATCCACGCTGCTGCCTCTGGTTCAATTCCCCGGAGGTCCGGCGCCCTGGTTGGCCACTCCGCTGGACGGTGGCGGGGGAGCCGTGATCTGGATGGAGCTCTTCGGCGTGCGCGGCGACAATCTCTGTCCGGGCACCGTGGTCCAATGCATGCCGGAAGGGGGGACGGACGGCGTGGCTCCCAACCTCAGCGAACTCCGCCTTCACGTCGGGTCCCCGGAGTCCCCGCCTGGGCCTGACGATACGCTTCTCGCGATCCCCGTGTCCGGCGTGGCAGAGCTGCCGGCCAACGGTGGAGGCAGCCGGTTCGCCGTGGCCAACCACCCGTTCCAACAGCTCTTCAACGCGGAGCGCTCGGCGGTCTTTCGCCCGAGCCAGGAGCCAGGCGGCGATCGCATCGTATTCAGCGATGGCCTGCGGCTCCTGACCTGGCGTCCGGGAGACACCCAGGCCCAGCCCATTCCCGGAACCGAAGACGCGGTCCACGCGGCCTGGTCCCCGGACGGGCAGTGGATCGCGTTCACGTCCCTGGTCAGGGGCGAACCCGAACCCTTCGAATGTCAGCACTTCACGCCGCTGGGCCCCGTCTGCACCCAGGCACGGATCGACTACGCGATCCTGGAGCGCCGCGTCACGATCGTGCGGCCCGACGGGGGGGATCGCACCGATGTGGGTCCCGGGGACGATCCCGCCTGGGTTCCGGGCACCCAGCGCCTGGCCTTCCGGCGGGATGGCCAGATCTGGACGTCGGCCATCGACGGCTCGGACGCTCGTCTGGTCGAAGGTACCGCCGGAGGACGTGAGCCGGCTCCGTCGCCCGACGGGACCCTGCTCGCGTTCGCTCGGCTCGACCCGACCCGGATGACCCACGACATCTTCCTCGTATCGCTGGCGGGTGGGTCGTGACGGCTCGGGCGAAGGCTCGGCTCCTGCTCCTGGCCGGGTCCGCGCTGGTGCAGGGCTCCTGCGGCGACCCCGTCGTGGTCCAGGGCGACCTGCCCGGGATCATGCGCGTCGTGGCCGGGGACAGTCCGGACGACCCGGCGCCTCCGCCGGTCGCGTTGGTCGCGCCCCGGGGCGTGGCCGTGTCCCCGACGGGAGTCCTGCACGTCGTGGATTCGCCGGCCCGAGCGGTCTACGAGGTGCTCTCGTCGGGCCAGGCCCGGGCGGTCGTGGACCACGCCGCCTGCGCCGGACCGAACTGTCTGGACCGGCCCGAGGCGCTTGCGGTGACCGGCCCGGGCGAGCTCCTCGTGGCGGACCCGGGGGCCGGCATCGTGTGGCGGATCGATCCAGCGTCAGGGGACGTGACGCCGGTGGCGGGCAAGCCAGGAGCCGAGCCGGCCCGTCCGGGGGCCGTGGCCTTGGAGGTGTCGCTACAGGAACCCTCCGGCGTGGCCTCGGCGCCGGACGGTGGGGTCTACTTCTCCGAGCGAAACGCCCACCGGATCTGGCGCGTGGACCGCACGGGCGTCCTCACGGCCGTGGCGGGCGTGGGCACCGCGGGCCACCGGGATGGACCTGCGGGGCAGGCGTGGTTCCGGACGCCGGCCGGCCTGTTCCTCTCGGCAGGGGTTCTGTACGTGGCCGACCAGGGCAACCACCGGATCCGGGCCGTGGACCTGGCGGCGGAAGAGGTGAGCTCGCCGGTGGGTCGGGGCGTCGCCGCCTTCGCCGGTGACAACGGCCCCGGGGAGAACGCCGCCCTCTCGAGCCCGGAAGCCGTCGCCTTGAGCGCCGACGGGGTCTCGATGTTCGTTGCGGACAAGGGTTTCTCGAAGATGGGGTTGGGCGGCGTCGGCAAAGTCATCGGCGGGCTCTTCGTCGTCACCCTGCTGATCTCGGCGATCACCGGCGGCAATATGTTCCAGGCATGGAACGTCGCCGAGGTCACGGAGGACGCGTTCGACATTCCGACGCAGTTGACGGGCGTCATCCTGGCCGTGCTCGTGGCCGCGGTCATCATCGGCGGCATCAAGCGGATCGGCTCCGTCGCCGGCCGGCTCGTGCCGTTCATGTGCATCCTGTATCTCGTCGCGGCGCTCTACGTGCTGCTCATGAACATCGGCGAGATCCCGAGCATGCTCCTCCTCATCGTGAAGTCGGGCCTGCCGAGCTTCATGGGCGGCGAGGCGGCCTCGCCCGCCGGCGCGTTCATGGGCGGC
>CAJIAX010000176.1_pt1 | contig 14638 bp, 12 predicted proteins | sample 9199251 | NCBI WGS metagenome assembly CAJIAX01 (sample SAMEA7708287, study PRJEB35096) | sediment metagenome | biome: marine neritic benthic zone biome [ENVO:01000025]; feature: sediment [ENVO:00002007]; material: shallow marine sediment [ENVO:03000034] sea grass bed [ENVO_01000059] ... | reverse complement strand
TCGAAGCTCGGAGCCTCTTCCGGGTACTCGGGCCGGGGCGGGAGGGGCTCACGCTGGGGTGCGGGCTCGGCGTCGGCCGTCTGGGCCGCGGTTTCCGCAGGCGCCTCGCCTTCGGCGGCCGCTTCACCTTCGGCCACCACCGGTTCGCCGTTCGATGCGGGCTGGACCGCATCGCTGGATTCGACCGGAGCCGCCTGTTCCTCGGGGGCCTGGGCTTCGACCACGGCCTCCGGCGCTCCCGACTCGACAGCGGTTTCGGGGGCGGGTGCGTCGCCACCGCACGCGAACGCCGTCAGCGAGATGATCGTGGTCGCGATGCGCGTCCAGGGCTTCGACATCAATAGGCCTCGAGAGAAGGATCCACTTCCAGGCGCCACGCCAGCACGCCACCCACTAGATTCCACACGTTCTTGAACCCGAGGTGCCGCAGGAACTGAGCGGCGTTGTCGCTCCGAACACCGGATCGGCAGTAGAGCACGATCTCGGTTTCGGGTTCCAGCTCGTCGTGCCGCGTCATCAGCTCGGCCAACGGGATTCGCCGTTGGCCGGCGTCGGGCAAATCGGCAATCTCCCGTTCCCAGTGCTCCCGCACGTCGACGAGCACGGGGGTGTCGTCATCGTCCATCCGAGCCTTCAGCTCGGAGGGAGTGATCTCGGGAATCGGAGGCGGCGTTTGCCGATCCACGTACGCTCCTTTGGTCGCTTCGATCGCGACTGGGTTCTGACTACCGGTCGTCCAGCACGGGACGACCACTCTCAGGTATCGGCCCGTCGGCAAGACGCATGCACAAACATCTGTCGCGGCGCGAAACCGGCTTTGTGGCGTGCCCGCTGGAAATCCCCGCTGGCGGGTGGACCGAGGCCTGCCCCAATATAGCGTGAAGTCGCTTCGTTTCGGGCCCCGGCTGCACCGTTTCGCGACGCTCCCACGCGTACACTCGCCCGCCGAGTCCGTTCACATCGAATCCTCCTCCTTCAACACGCCCCGCACGCACATGGGCTCGTGCCACCTTACGGACCAGGACCGACGCGTGGGCATCGTCCTGCTCACCGGCATCGGGGACGTCGTTCACGGCCTTCCCGTCGCCAACGCCATCAAGGACCAGGACCCGACCCGCGAGATCGTGTGGATCGCCGAGCCCGCGCCCTCGGCAATCCTTCAAAACCACCCGTCGGTGGATCGGATCGTGACATTCCGTCGCAGGGATGGCCTGACCGGCGTCCGACGCCTCTGGCGGGACATGCGGGGCACCCGGGCGGACGTGGTCCTGAACATGCAGCGGTACATCAAGTCCGTGCCGCCCATGCTCAGCTTCTGGGCTCGCAAACGGGTAGGGATGGCGCCATCCCGCACCCGTGACGGCATCCGCGTCCTGCACACCTGCAAGACGCCGGAAGGTCCGTGGGCGCACACCCAGGACCTGTTCCTGGAGTTCCTGGACGTGCTGGGCGTGCCACGACCGGATCCGCTGGAGTGGCGCATCCGCTTCTCGTCCGAAGAAGAAGAGCGGGCCAAGGCCTTCTTCGACCCCTTCGACGACCGACCGATCGCGTCTCTCGTCGTCGGCTCGGCCAACGCCGACAAGGAGTGGCCGCTGGAGCTCCACGTTCCTCTGGTGGAGGCGCTGCACCGGGAGATGGGTTTCCGCGTGATGCTCGTTGGCGGACCGGACGCCCGGGAGCTGGAGCGGGCGCGTTGGATCCGGGACCAGGCCCAGGTACCCGTGGAGGTGGCGCTCGAGGACTCTGTGCGGAGCCTGATGTGGAAGATCCGGGGCTCCAGCCTCGTGGTCAGCCCTGATTCGGGCCCCCTTCACATCGCCCGCGCCCTCGACGTGCCGGTGGTCGGGCTCTACGGACACACGAATCCGGCCCGAGTTGGGCCGTACCGACGGTTCCAGGACCTGGTGATCGACACGTTCACGGAACCAGGCGCGGTGCCCGACCCCGCCCACTACGAGCCCAAGGGCAAGCGGATGGAACGCATCACCCCGACCGACGTGATCCATGCCGTGGGTCGAGCGGTCGATCGATACGGCGCGGGCGAACGCCGGACCTGGCGCCCGGGGGGCTAGAGCAGCGCTGCGATCCGTTCCGCCGAGCGCCGGGACGCGCCCCTGTGGCGTTCCAGGTACGCACGGCCGGCCGCTCCAGCCCGCCGACGCGCCTCGTCGTCCGTCAACCAGGTGGCGAGGATCTCCGCAAGGCCCTCCGCGTCCGACGCGACCCTCGCTGCCCCCTCCGCCTCCAACTCACCCGCGGCCCGGGAGTTCTCGTGGTGGGGCCCGAACGCGGACGGGATGCCCGCCGCCGCCGGCTCGAGGACCGAGTGGATGCCGGTCTGGTCGAAGGCACCTCCGACCACGGCGGCCGAGCCCACCGTGTACAGATCCGAGAGCACGCCGACCGAATCGACCACCACCGCCCCCGCCCCGGACAACGACCCGCGCTTGATCACATCCGAGAGTCGGCGCGCCGTCCACCCATCGGCTTCGAGAGCCACCTCGACGGCCGACACGTGCGCCGGGGTGGGTTCGTGGGGCACCACGATCAACCGCACCCCGGAAACCGCCTGCCGCACCTTCTTCATGGCGGGCACCAGCACGGCTTCGTCGGCGGGCCACGTCGACCCGGCCACCACCGTCGGAGCGGGCTGGCCGACGAACGGTCGCAGGTGGGACGAGCCCGGATCGGCGGCTCGTGACCGCGCCCAGGCCGAGTCCACTCCAGGATCTCCGGTGACAACCACCCGGTCGGGTGGCACGCCCAGCTGTGCGAAGCGGGCTCCGTCCGGATCCGCAATCGCCAGCACCTCGCGTACCCGGGCGAAGGTGGGCTCGAGGAACCAGCGTGCGGCGGGCCGGATCCGGCGGGCGTCTTCCGGTAGCGTGGCCGCGGCCAGAACGACGGGGATGTCGAGCCGTGCCGCTTCCCGGGCAACGCCCGGCCAGACTTCACGCTGGCTGAAGACGATGGCGGTCGCAGCCAGCACGTCCATCAGCCCCCGGAACGCCCCGCCGCTGTCCCACGGCAGGTAGTCGGCCACGTCGACGTCCATGCTTCGGGCCAGACCTTCAGCGGAAGGCGACGTGTGGGTGAAGACCGACTGGATGTCCGGACGCAGCTCGCGCAGGGCCGTGAGCACCGCGCGAGCCTGGAGCCCCTCGCCCACCGACGGTCCGTGAAACCAGACGAGGGGCCGTGACGGATCCCGATCCTCGGCGCACCACGCCACCAGACGGGGGCCCGCTTCCGAGCGGCCCTGCAGCGACCGGGCGAGCTTGGACGAACCTGCCCCCAGCACCGGTGTAACCGCCCGGGCAAGGGTGACGGCCGATGAGTACGCCAGATCTGGGATGGGCATGGGCGGAAGGGTAGGCGGGCGGCTGCGGACCCAGCAAGGTTCGGAGGTGCAGCCGCGCGCCAGGCGCGGCGTCGGATTCGAAGAAACCCGGGTCCCAGCCCGTAGTAGGACGGGACAACAATTCAATCAGGAGACCCATCATGGGCATGGCCTTACTCGGCGTATTCGTAATCATCGCAGGCGCGGCGATCCGGGCGGGCGCAGGCGCGGCCGGACCGCGGAAGGGCAACGTGAAGCTCGCGAGCTACGTGGCGATGGCACTCGGCTTCTTCCTCGCGATCACCAGCGCAGTCGTCGTCATCGACGTGGGCGAGGTCGGGGTGAAGCACTTCCTCGGGGCGATCGACACGACGCCGCTCCAGCAGGGTGTCCACCTAGTGAACCCCCTCGCCAGCATCGAGAAGATGTCCATCCGGGAGCAGAGCTTTCCGGTCGACGGCGGGGTCGAGAGCATCGAGGCGCAGACCAGCGAGCAGCTGAACGTGGCCCTCGAGATCGCGATCCTGTACCGCCTCGACGGTGAGAACGCGCCTGACCTGTACCAGCGCATCGGCACGGAGCGGGAGATCAAGAACCGGATCGTGCTGAACGCGGTCAGGAACGGCGTTCGGGACGCCCTGGCGACCAAGTCGATCAACGAGATCTTCTCTCCGGATCGACGAGAGGTAGCCACGGCCATGCAGGTCGAGATCCAGTCCAAGGCCGGAGACCGCATCGAGGTGTTGGACGTGTTCGTTCGGGACGTGCAGGCGCCGGAGCGGGTCCGGCAAGCCATCGAAGAGAAGCTGCAGCGCGAACAGAACGTGGCGGCGGAACGGTTCCAGACCGAGATCATCCAGGAACGGGCTCGGCAGGCGATCGAAGAAGCCAAGGGCCTGGCCGAAGCCCAGAGAATCATCTCGTCCGGACTGACGCCCGAATACCTGACCTTCCACTACATCCAGCAGCTCAGCGAGATGGGCGACGGCTCGGTCGTCTACGTGCCCACGGAGGGCGGCGTGCCCCTGATCCGGTCCCTCGAGGGAGGCCGATGATGGCGGAGGTGGGCCAACCTGCGCCCGACTTCGCCCTGGAAGACGAGAACGGCGACGTGGTCACCCTGGAGAGCCTCCGGGGATCGAGGGTGGTGCTGTTCTTCTATCCCAAGGACGACACCTCGGGCTGCACAAAGGAAGCCTGCGGCTTCAGGGACACGCTCGCTCCCATCGCGGCCGAGAACGCCAGGGTGTTCGGGATCAGTCCGGACGGCGCGGCGTCGCACCTGAAGTTCAAGGCCAAATACGACCTGAACTTCTCGCTGTTGGTTGACGCCGACCATGCAGTCGCGAGCGCATATGGCGCGTGGGGCACAAAGAAGATGTACGGGCGGGAATACGAGGGCATCCTTCGCAGCACGTTCGTCATCGACGCCGACGGGCTGGTCGAGCGGGTCTACGCGAAGGTCAAGCCGGCCGGGCACGCCGAGCAGGTCCTGGCCGACCTGAAAGGCTGAGCCTCGACGGGGCTGCAGCCACGCCGCATTCGTAACGAGAGCCGCCTCGGCGGGCACTGAGGCGAAGCCTCTTCGACCCGACGGGCCGTGGAACTTTCTTCCCGGCCCGTCGTTGCATGGGATATGGTGACTCGAGGAACGCGGAAGGATGCGGACGAGGGGGATTCGCCCCGTGCCAGCCGGCGGGGACGGCGGCTCCTGCTCGCTGGGGCCCTGGTGGTCGTGATGGGCGGCCTGGCCGCGGCCTGCTCGCCCATGTACGTGCTCCGGGCGGGCTGGGAAGAAGCCAAGATCCTCAGGGCCCGCCGACCGATTCCGGACGTGATCCTCGACCCCGCCACCGACGACGACACCCGGGGCAAGCTGACCCTGGCCATGGAAGCCCGGGACTTCGCCATCGATACCCTGGGGCTCGACGCTGGGGACTCGTACACCACCTATACCCAGCTCGACCGGGACACGCTGGCCATGATCCTTTCGGCGGCCCACCGGGACCGCTTCGAGTCGAAGACCTGGTGGTACCCGATCGTGGGCAGCTTCCCGTACAAGGGGTTCTTCGACCTGGAGGACGCCCTGAACGAGGAAGAGAAGCTGAAGGAAGAAGGCTTCGACACCTACGTCCGTCCCACGGCGGCCTTCAGCACGCTGGGGTGGTTTTCGGATCCACTCCTTTCGACGGTCGTTCGGCAGGACCAGGTCGAAGTGGTGACCACCGTGCTTCACGAGCTGTCCCACAACCACCTGTGGGTGAAGAGTCGGGCCCAATTCAACGAGAGCTTCGCCACCTTCGTCGGGCGAGTGGGCGCGGTGGAATTCTTCTGCCACCGGGCCGGGGGCGGAACGGACACCGTCAAGTGCCAGCGCGCCCGGGACCGTTGGGACGACTTCATGCGATTCAGCGTGTTCCTGGACCAGTTGCTCGAAGAGCTCCGGGACCTTTACGCCTCCGACCAGACCGTGGACCAGAAGCTCGCCGAGCGCCAGGAGATCTTCGACCGGGAGATGGAACGGTTCCGCACCGAGGTCCAGCCGGGGTTCAAGGCGGTCACCTTCGCCAGCTTCGCCAACACGCCCTTGAACAACGCCACGTTGCTGTCGCGGATGGCCTACTATCATCGGCTGCCGGACTTCCAGGCGTACCTGGACCAGCACGGGGACCTGCGCTCCGCCATCGCCGCCCTCAAGACCGGCGTGGACGGGTTGGACGACCCCTTCGACGCGCTCTCCGCCGCCCCGACCGGCTAGCGCGGCTCGGGCCCCGCCGGGCCCCACAGAGCCGCTGCAAGACGTGCCCGCTTGAACCCATTCGGTTCGCTGCCGCGTAGGTACCGAACCACCCGGCTGTGGGTTCGGCCTTCGCGTCCGTTGACTGGACCTCTCGGGTGTATAGGTTTCGCGCTTCCGGACCCACTGCGTGGGGCCGGCACGAGCGGTCCGACGGGGCCGCCCGCTCGGCGGCGAACCCAACCGTCGACGCGGACCGCCCCGATCCCCCAGGAAGGATGCCGGACGGCCCATGGCCAAAGAAAACGAGAACGCCTACTCCCCGGCGGACGTCGAGGAGAAGTGGCAACGGATCTGGGACGAGCAGGGCACCAACTCGTTCACGCGAGAAGAGCTGCTCGGCGACGCCGATCCATTCTATAACCTGATGATGTTCCCCTATCCGTCGGCCGAAGGGCTGCACGTGGGCAACATCTATGCGTTCACCGGCGCCGACGTGCACGGTCGGTACTGGCGTCTGCGGGGGAAGAACGTCTTCGAGCCCATCGGATTCGACGCGTTCGGGATCCACTCCGAGAACTTCGCGCTCAAAGTGGGCGTGCACCCGATGGACCTGATCCCATCCAACGTCGCCAACTTCACCCGGCAGCTGCGGCGGATCGGCGGCATGTTCGACTGGAAGCACACCGTCGACACCACCGATCCGGACTACTACCGGTGGACCCAGTGGGTCTTCGTGCAGCTGTTCAACGCCGGTCTGGTCGAACGGAAGGAAGCACCGGTCAACTGGTGCCCCTCCTGCAAGACGGTGCTGGCCAACGAGCAGGTGATCAGCGGTCGCTGTGAACGCTGTGACACCCCGGTCGAGCAGCGCAACATCGCCCAGTGGTTCTTCAAGATCACGAAGTACGCGCAGCGCCTGCTGGACAACCTGGACGGGCTCGACTGGTCTGAATCCACGACCAAGACGCAACGGAACTGGATCGGCCGCAGCGAGGGCGCGGAGCTGGTGTTCCCGGTGCTGCCAAAGGGCAGCGCGGTGGACGAGACGCCGGGCGACTTCACCGCTGAGCAGTTCGAGCAGGCCGTGCCCGGAACCGACTCGATCCGCGTGTATACGACCCGGCCCGACACGGTGTTCGGAGCCACGTACATGGTCCTGGCGCCCGAACACCCCTTGGTCGACGAAATCACGACCGGTGAGCAGGCCGACGCGGTGGCGACGTACCGCGAGCACGCCGCCGCCATGGACCTGGTCAGTCGTCAGAAGGCCGAAAAGGACAAGACGGGCGTGTTCACCGGGGCCTACTGCCTGAACCCGGCCACGGGCGAGGCCATCCCGGTATGGATCGCCGACTACGTGCTGATGGAATACGGTACCGGCGCCATCATGGCGGTCCCGGGCCACGACGAGCGGGACTTCGAATTCGCCACGGCACACAGCCTGCCGATCGTGCGCGTCGTGGCAGGCCCCGGCGACGACGCGGACACGCCCCTGGACGAGGCCTTCACGAACAATCAGAACGGTCGGCTGGTCAACTCGGGTCGGTTCGACGGAATGGACTACGCCTCGGGCAAGCGGTCGATCACCGACTGGTTCGCCGAGCGTGGCCTGGGCGAAGCCAAGATCAACTACCGGCTGCATGACTGGTGCATCTCCCGGCAGCGGTACTGGGGACCACCGATCCCCATCATCCACTGCGGTGACTGTGGTGCGGTGGCGGTGCCGGAAGAGGACCTGCCGGTCCTGTTGCCGCGGATCGACCACTTCGAACCCGACGACAGCGGCATCGCACCGCTGGCCCGAGCGCAGGACTGGTACGAGGTGTCGTGCCCGCAGTGTGGAGGCGACGCCCGGCGGGAGACGGACGTCAGCGACACGTTCCTGGATAGCGGCTGGTACTTCATGCGCTATCCGTCCACAGATCGTGACGACGTAGCCCTGGACCCGGACATCACCCGGAAATGGCTGCCCGTCGACACGTACATCGGTGGAAACGAACACGCCGTGCTGCACCTGATGTACTCCCGGTTCCTGACCATGGCCCTGCATGACCTGGGGCACCTGGATTTCGAGGAGCCGTACCGGAAGTTCCGGGCTCACGGACTGATCATCCGCGAGGGTGCGAAGATGTCCAAGAGCAAGGGCAACGTCATCGTTCCCGACGCCATCATCGAGCGCTGGGGCGCGGACACGTTCCGCACCTACCTGATGTTCCTGGGCCCCTATGAAGAAGGTGGCGACTACCGGGACGAGGGCATCCAGGGCCCCTACGGATTCCTGCACCGGCTGTGGGACACGGTGCATGCGGCCGCGGAAGCGGAGCCGGGCGAGCCGGATCCCGACGTCGAACGAAAGCTGCACAAGACCATTCGCCAGGTGACGGAGCAGATCCCGCAGCTGCAGTACAACACGGCCATCGCGGCCATGATGGAATTCCTGAACGCGGTGCGGGCCGGCGGCCGGACGGCCGTGCGATCCGAGGTCGAGGCGCTGGTGCCCATGGTGGCGCCGTTCGCCCCGCACATGGCCGAGGAGCTGTGGTCCACGCTGGGTCGCGACGGAAGCGTCTTCGATGGGACCAGCTGGCCGACCTTCGACGCCGAGAAGGCCAAGGACGCCTCCATCGAGATGCCGGTACAGATCAACGGCAAGGTCCGGGGGCGGGTGATGGTCGAGGTCGGCGCCGCGCAGGACGCGGTCGAAGCCCTGGCCCGGTCGGAGGACAACGTGGCTAGACACCTGGAAGGCATGACGGTGCGGCGCGTGATCCACGTACCGGATCGCTTGCTCAACTTCGTGGTCAGCCCGAATTGAACAGGCCCCCGGAGATCCTCGAGATCTCCGGGGGTTTCGAGTTACGCCCGGTGGAGCGTCGGACGAGCCGACGCCCCGGCAACCCAAAACGGAGCAGGAGCGCAGGATGGCGGAAGCCCCCCCACGGCCCGATCGCGACCTGGAACGCCTGGCCATCGACACCGTCCGTGTCCTTTCGATGGACGCGGTCCAGAAGGCGAGCTCGGGTCATCCCGGTACGCCCATGGCATTGGCGCCGGTCGGGTACGAGCTGTTCACCCGACACCTGCGACACAACCCGGCGAACCCGTCCTGGGCCGATCGCGATCGGTTCGTGCTTTCCCTGGGGCACGCCTCGATGCTCGTGTACTCCCTGCTTCATCTGACCGGGTACGACCTGAGCCTGGACGACCTGGTCGACTTCCGGCAGTGGGGATCGAAGACGGCGGGGCATCCGGAATACGGCCACACACCCGGGGTGGAGACCACCACAGGCCCCCTGGGTCAGGGCGTATCCAACTCCGTCGGGATGGCGCTCGCCGAACGTTGGATGGCGGCCTACTTCAATCGACCGGGACACGAGATCGTCGATCATTTCACGTACGCCTTCTGCTCGGACGGCGACGTGATGGAGGGCATCTCCCACGAAGCCGCCGAGATCGCCGGACACCAGAAGCTGGGCAAGCTGATCTGGGTGTTCGACGACAACCGGATCACCATCGAGGGCGACACGGACCTGGCCACCTCCACCAGCCAGCGTCTCCGCTTCGAGGGATACGGATGGCAGGTGCTGGAGGTGGGAGACGGCGAAGACCTCGGAGCCATCGACAAGGCGCTTCAAGTGGCCCGGGCCGAGACCGACAAACCCACGCTGATCGTCCTCCGCACCACCATCGCGTGGGGCAGCCCCAACATGGCCGGGACGGCCGCGACCCACGGCGCCCCGCTGGGAGACGACGAGATTGCGGCCACGAAGGCCAACCTGGGCTACCCGTCGAACGAGCCCTTCTACGTGGCTCCCCAGGCCCGGGAGGCATGGGCGTCCGCCGGTCCGCGGGGATCCACGCTCGAAGCGGAGTGGCAGGCCCGCTTCGACAGCTATGCGGCCGCGTATCCCGACCTGGCTGGACAGTTCCTCGGGTCCATGGCGGGCGAATTGCCCGAGAACTGGGACGCGGGACTGGATGAACTGGCCGCGCAGGAGGCCAAGGCGAATGCGACGCGAGGCTATTCCGGGGACGTGATCCAGGCCGTGGCGGCGGCGCTGCCCAACTTCATCGGCGGGTCCGCCGATCTGGGCGGGTCGAACAAGACCGACATCAAGGGCGGCGGCAGCCTGCTGCCCGACGCGCCGAGTGCCCGGGTGATCCACTTCGGTGTACGGGAGCACGCCATGGGCGGGATCATGAACGGCATGGCCCTGCACGGCGGAGTTCTGCCGTTCGGCGGCACGTTCCTGATCTTCAGCGACTACATGCGTCCGTCCATCCGCCTGGCTGCGATGATGGGGCTGCCGGTCCGGTACGTGTTCACCCACGACAGCATCGGTCTGGGCGAGGACGGGCCCACCCACCAGCCCATCGAGCAGCTGGCGGCGCTGCGGGCCATTCCAGGCCTCCTGGACCTGCGTCCCGCCGACATGGCGGAGACCATCGAAGCCTGGCGAGCCGCCGTCGACCGCACTAACGGGCCCGCCTTCCTGGCGCTGTCTCGACAGAAGGTCGCAGTGCTGGACCGAAGCCGGCTCGGGTCGGCGGCCGGGCTGCACAAGGGTGCCTACGTGCTGGCCGAGGCAAGCGGTGGGGGCACCGCCGACGCCATCCTCATCGCCAGCGGCGCCGAGGTGGGGCTGGCCCTGGACGCCCGGGACGAGCTCGAAGGCCGAGGCATCGGCACCCGAGTGGTCAGCATGCCGAGCTGGGCCCTGTTCGCCGCCCAGGACGCGGCCTACAAAGAAGCCGTTCTACCTCCGTCCATTGCAGTCCGGGTGTCGGTCGAAGCCGGATCGTCCATGGGTTGGATGCGGTGGACCGGCACCGGTGGAGCCAGCGTGGCCATCGACCACTTCGGCGCGTCCGCCCCGGCTGAGCGGCTGTTCGAGGAATTCGGATTCAACGTGTCCAATGTCGTAGCGGTGACAGAAGGCCTGCTGACGACGGCTCGGAGCGGTGCTCCGGCGTAGGCTCAGGCCCTCTTCGGGCTCCCCGCGCCAAGGTTGGGAGCACGCTCGCCAGAACCCGCATGGAGGTCGGCGGCCGGGGGGCGATACCCGGCTGTAATTCCACCGCTCCGACTGCCGTACCTGTACTCGTGAGATCCCCGGAATCGGGGCCCTCGGCCGGGAACCCGGCGCGGAGGTCCACCGATTCCGTAGGAGAATCGGGATTCCCGATTCGGGTACGGCGTATGGCTGGGAGGTGGGAGTCCTCTGGGGGCCTCAGGTGACAGGAACCCCTAGCCGGCCGACGGCTGCGTCCCCGTGGGGGGAGGCGTTGGCAAGAAGCTCAGGCGAAGGTTCGGCCCGCCGTGGTCGATGCGAGCGGTCAAGGGGAAGGGGGACTCTCACCTCGAACCCCATGTCACCGGAGAACGGACGCTCGCGGACACGGCTCGGGTTCGAGCGGAAAGTCATGCGTCGTGCCCGTCCGGGATGCCGATCTGCGCCCCGGTTATTCCTCCATCGACGAGGCGTCTCGGGCCAGCGCCATCAAGGCCTCCGCCGAAACCTCGCCCACCAGCGCCTGCTCCACGTCGGGCGACGCCCAGGTGATAACCGAGGGAGCACCCGTGCCCGTGCCCAGGTCTCGACCTCGAACGGGGGGGCGATCCACTCCGCCGTTGCTGGGCACCACGTAGTGCGAGATCACCTCGCCGTGGCGCTTGTACACGATCATTGCGCCCCTGCGTCCTTCGAGCAGGCAGATCTCGGCCCGCTCGATCTCCAGGTCTTCGGAGCGTAGCGGGGCAAAGGCCTGTCCCAGCTCCCGAGTCAGGAACCGGGTCACTTCCGCCGGATCGGAAGTCTCGATGTGATCCTCGCCGACCGCTCGCCGCAGGTAGTCCTCGACGAACATGGCGTCGTCATCGGTCGAGGCCCGTGGCGACGCCAGGACAAACGCGCCACCCAGGACGCTCACGATCAACGCGGCTGCCGCGACGCTGGGCGTGATCCAACGGCGCTTCCAGGCGACGTCCCGGTGCGGCTTGGCGACTCCGCCTCCAGCCCGCTCCCGGGCCAGGGTGTCGAAGACCCGCTCCTTCACGTTCCGGGGTGCCCGGGTCGCTCGGATCCGATCGTAGCATTCGAGCAGGGCCCGGTCCTGGGCGAAGTATTCCTGGCACTCGGCGCACCCCTCGATGTGCCGCCGTGCTTCGGCGACGGCGCTATCGGCCAGGCGGGGCCGTTCCGGAGGCCAGAGGGCCGCGCGAGTCTCGAAACAATCGCTCACGTCAGGCACCCGCCTTCCTGCGGCGGACGCCTGGGCCGTTACGGCCCAGGACGGCACTCACGAGGGTGTGGCGGAACCGGAGCAGGTCGGCCAGGGTCTCCCGATCGACCTTCATGACCCCAGCCGCGTCGTCGTACGACCACCGGCGTAGCAGCACCAGCCACAGGGCCGCCCTGGCCGCGTGGGGCACCGAGCCCGCCGCTCGGTTCAACCCCCGGGCGTCGAGCTCCTCGAAGACCCGAGCGTCGAACGAGCCGGGTCGGCTGCCCGGGTCGGACGGACGAATCGCCTCCTGGTCCGGAGCCCGAGTCATGTGGGTGGCCACGAGCTTGCCCTCCAGCCAGCGGCCCAGGTCGTCCTCGGCGTCGACCGTCCCGTACAGGTGGAACGAGCGTGCGAGGGCCGAGACGAGGAGGGACTCGGCGTCTCCCTCCCGGCCGCCACTGAGGAACAGCGCCCCCTGGTAGAGTCCGTCCAGCTCGCGCGTGGCGAGCTCTTCGAATGTGTGCGGCATCGCTCGTCCTGTCTCCAGCTTCCCGTGCGTCCGGGGTTTCTGCGTCTTCAAACGGGCTAATACGGACATCGCCGGAAAAGTTCGCGGTCCCGTCCGCCCCCTTTTCCGGACCCGGACCGCCGGCTAGAGTACGGTCCCCGTTTTACTGAACCTCCGGGAGACGACCCATGCGCCGATTGACCGCACTCTGGCTCTTGATGCTCGCTCCGTCCCTGGCCGCCCAGGAGTGGCCCGAGGGATGGGAAAGTCGCCTGGACCGACCCGGAGACGCATCGGGCGTGGCCTTCGTGACGATGGATCCGGGATGGCACGTCACGACCGGACCGGCGACAATTCTCTACCACGCCGACAACACGGCGTCGGGCGACTACACGGTTTCGGCCGAGATCTTCATGTTCGACCCGGAGGGCCGTCGCGAGGCGTTCGGCGTGTTCGTCGGAGGCTCCGACCTGCAGGGCGACAACCAGGCATACACGTACTTCCTCATCCGTGACGGCGGCCAGTTCCTGGTCAAGCGGCGTCACGGCGCCGAGACGTCCGACGTGGTCGGCTGGACCGCCAACGACGCGATTCACTCCTTCGCCGATCGGGACGAAGGCGAAGCCAGCGTGCTCAACGCCCTGGCCATCCGGGTCGCGGGCGACATGGTCCATTTCATGGTCAACGGAACCGAGGTGGCCACGGCTCCCGCGGCCGACATGGCGCTGAACGGCATCGTGGGCCTGCGCGTGAATCACCGCCTGAACCTCCACGTCTCGAGCCTGGAGATCGAGGGTGGGGGCGGGGATCGCTAGGACCTCTCGCTCCGCTGTTCGTGCCACGGTCGGCGCCCTGGCGCTGGCCGTGGCCGCCTGCGGCCAGGACAGCGGTCGCACATCGGTGTATTCGGCCGGATCGGAGGGGTTGAGGGGATCCGTCTTCACCCAGCCCCTTCCCCGTCCGGAGTTCTCGTTTCCGGACACCGAGGGTCAGCCCTACGACTTCGTGCCTCGCACCGAGGGAAAGCTGACCCTCCTCTTCTTTGGATTCACAACCTGTCCCGACGTGTGCCCGGTGCACATGTCCGCGCTCGCCGCGGCCCTGGCCGAACTTCCGATCGATGAGCGCCTCGGGGTGGAAGTGGTGTTCGTTACCGTCGACCCGGAGAGGGACACACCGGATCGGATCCGGGCCTGGCTCGACGGCTTCTCGCCGGACTTCGTCGGGCTCAGGCCAACGCTCGAGCAGGCCAACGCGGTGCTCGCCGAGATGCTGATCGGCGGAGCCAGTCACGTGCCGAGGGAGGACGGCGACGGCGACTACGACGTGATCCATCCGGCGGCCGTGTTCGCCTTCTCGCCGGACGGGCCCGCCCGGGTCCGATATGGGTTCGGCACTCGCCACGCCGACTGGTCCCACGACCTGCCCATTCTGCTGGAGCCGTAGCCGCCCATGCAGTGGTGGTGCGTGGCGGGGCAGGAACCCTGGAGCTGGGCGTGGCGCCCGTATCCCGGCGTGTGGGCCCTGATCGTTCTGCTGGTCCTGTGGCACCGACGGATCGTACGGGCCGCATATCCGGACGGGGTTCCCGCAAGCGGACGGCAGAGGGCGTACTTCGCCGCCGGCGTCTTTTGCCTTTGGCTCGGGCTGGATTGGCCATTGGGCGCATTGGGGGCGTCCTATCTGGCCAGCATCCACATGGTGCAGTTCCTGCTCATCGGCCTCGTCGCGCCCGTCTTCCTCCTGATGGGCACGCCTCCCGACGCCTTCGCCGGGCTCTCGGACCGCCCCCGCCTGCTGAGGGCGGTCGAAGGCGTGA
>CAJIAX010000274.1_pt1 | contig 14865 bp, 11 predicted proteins | sample 9199251 | NCBI WGS metagenome assembly CAJIAX01 (sample SAMEA7708287, study PRJEB35096) | sediment metagenome | biome: marine neritic benthic zone biome [ENVO:01000025]; feature: sediment [ENVO:00002007]; material: shallow marine sediment [ENVO:03000034] sea grass bed [ENVO_01000059] ... | reverse complement strand
TGGTCTCACCCTCCACCAACTCCATGACCAGGAACGGTCGGCCGTCGTCGGTGGCGCCCCCATCGAGCAGCGTTGCGATGTTCGGGTGTGCCAGACCCGACAGGATCTGTCGTTCCGTCAGGAAGCGGCGGACCAGGTTCTCCGTATCGAGACCACGCCGGAGCACCTTGAGTGCCACCCGGCGGTCGAAGGCGCCGTCCGCACGCTCGGCCTCGTAGACCGTGGCCATGCCTCCCCGACCGAGTTCTGCCAGCACCCGGTATCGGCCCACACGGTCGCCGGGCCCCAGACCTCGAGCGTCTGAGTCACGGATCTCGGTCAGTGCGGAACGGACGCACGCGCGGCTCGGAGCGTTCAGCTCTTCCGGCCCGCGTTTGCCTTGAGCCCGTAGGAGGGCGGCGACAGCGTCGGCAAGGGCCTGGTCGTCGCCGCAGGCTTCCGCGAGAAAACGGTCGCGCTCCGGCTGGGGAACGTCGAGGACCCGGTCGAACATTGCGTCGACCTCGTCCCAACGGTCCCAGGTCACCCGATACGGGTTCGCCAACTCCCGGTTCTCCTTGGTGTGAACGCTCTTCCGGAATCAGGTCGTGTGCGAGTCCTCCGCCGACCCATCGCTCTCGAAGTCCAGTGCTTGCGCCAGATACGCCCGGGCGCGGGCCCACTCTCGCTCCACCGTTCTTGTGGAGGTATTCAACGCATTGGCCGTTTCCTCCACGGACATTCCGCCGAAGTATCGGCATTCGAAGACCCGTGACATGCGCTCGTTGCGACTCTCGAGCCGTTGGAGCACTTCTTCCACCACCAACAGGTCCGCCGCGTCGGCTTGAATCGCCGCCATCTCGTCGCGAAGCGGCACCTTGATCCTCATGCCGCCCCGCTTCACCGTCCGCTGCCGGCGAGCGGCGTCGATCAGGACGTGACGCATCGCCCGTGAGCAGAAAGCGAAAAACTGGGCTCTTCCCCGCCAATCCCACTCCTGGACCCCGGCCAACCGCAGGTAGGCCTCGTGGACCAGGACGGTCGTATCGAGGACGCCGTCCCGGGTGCCAAGCTCGAGGTGGTGATGCGCCATCTCCTTGAGCTCGTCGTAGACCAGCTCCATGAGCCGGTCGAATGCGCCGTCTTCGCCCACGCTCCACGCCTGCACCAGCCGGGTGACTTCGCTTTGGGAGTCTGCCATTGGCGCGGGGTCAACGGGTGGGAGCAGGGCTGAATCGATCGGTGGCATCGTCAGCGGCGCGCCTGGCGATCGTCTCGGCACGGGCGGGTGGAGTGCCAACATAGGACGGCAACCGGGCGTAGGGAAAACCCGGGGGCGCCCATCCGGTGGCGGCCCGAGGTCCCAGTCTTCGTTCGATGGTGTCGGCAGCACTACGTCCCTGGCTCGGTGCCAGGCCCACGGATCACGGAGGTGCGTCGATGGCCGGCGTCACGGTCGACTCATGAGCCGAACGTCTCATCACCCACACGCCACAACGCTTCTGGCGGTCCCGCTCCTCGTTCTTCTGGGCTGCGGCCGCAACGAGCCCGACTCCATCCAGATCGATGGAGAGCCGCCGGTGGAAGCCACGATCGTTATGGAGCAGTGCCGAACCCCTCAACTGGGTGACGGCGCGGGGCAGCCGTTCGCCTGGGTCGCGGTCGGGGGGCTTCCGGAGGGTTTTCGACCCTCTGTCGCCGAGGTCACCCGTCCCGAGGGAGGCACGGACACGCTACTGGCGCCGGTGGTCGTTGCGGAAAACGGGGAGGCACTGCTTCAGGTGCCCATCCATCCCTCGTTCGAGCGAACCGGAGGGCCCGTCACCATCCGGATTTATGCAGAGGATCACTCCTGCGATCCGGTCCCCTTCATCGTCTCGGAGCTGGATGCGGCTCCCGGAACCCTGGTCGAGACCACGAACCTGCTGCGAGCGGCCATGGATCTGATGGTCGCCGGCCCGGAGTCGGTCACGGGCCCGGGTCTGACCGAGGACCTGGCCGAAGCACCGGAGAATCTGTCCGTCCTGACAATTCCGGCACTCTGGGCGATTCCGGACCTGGAGGAACTGGAGGCCCTGGTGGACTCCACCGTGGCGGCGGGGGAAGACGAGATGAGCGACGCCATCGCCGCCCGGCTCGAGCTCCCTGAGCGCATGCGGGAGTTCGCCGCCCTGGTCCTGGCCGCCCAGCAGGTCAGTGGCGACATGACCGTTGGGGCCGCGGTACGGCGGGCGGCGGGTCAGCCTGGTGGAGCTGCCGACCAGCTCGGTCATTCCGGGACCTCGAACGCCGCTCCTGGAAGCGCACCAGCCCCGGCGGCTTCCCATTCCCTTCCCGGTTCCGCCCTCGGGTACCAGCCTGCCAGCGGGGGCCTGCCCGTGGGATTCGCGTCCACGCGGATCGCCACGCGCCGGTCGGCGCTCTCGCCGCCGGTTGCCCGGGGAGGCGGCGGCGATCGTCCCTCCAGGTCCGCGTTCTCCTCGTCCGCGAGCCAGACCGCCGGCGCATGCTCCGAGGATCAGTTCAACCTGTTCGACATCGGCGACCCGGCCTTCCTCGACACATTGATGCGCATCCAACACTACTCCGAGCGCTTTCAGCGGGGCGCAACGGACCAGCCGGACCGTTCGGCGTCGGGCATGTTCTTCGGAGACGTAGGCGTCCTGGTGGCGCACCTGCCACTGCGTGGCCCCGCGGAACGGGCCGCCAAGATGTGGAAGTCCTTTTCCAAGGTGGTCCTCACCTCGACCCAGGGGTTTAGCGAGCTTCTGCCTTCGGACATGGAGTTGTCGGTCGTCGCGTCGCCGGCCGTATTCGCTGAGGACTCAGAGGCGAACGGACGCTGGACAGCCGGCGCCATGGCCACGAGCAGGGGGATGCGGCTGACGCGGGAGATTGTCGCCTCGGTCATGACCGAGGCGTTGTCGCGCGGGCTCGACGATGCGTCGCTGGGGGACCCGCTCCGCGAGATGTTCACGCCTCCCACACCGGATGGAGAGTTCTGGGAACAGGTCATCGATGAGGCCACCGAACGTCTCGGGAAGGACCTCGACAGCGCCGCCAAGAAGGAAGCGACGGACGCTCTCAAGAGCCTGCTCGACGCCCTCGGCGCCGAAGAGGGGCCGGATTGGTTCGACATTCCGCCCGGCTGCTGGACGCTGCCCGACATGCTGGCAGGCGGCGGCGCGGGCGGCGCGGCCGCAGGGGACCTGCAGGCCCCGCCTCTCCTCGAACGGCCTGATCTCGAGGGACCCGGTGTCCGCTGGAGCAGTCCCGAAGTGGACATTCCCCGGGTCTATCAGCCCGCTGCTGCCGCCGCCTCGACGATCCGGGTACGGACGGTGGAGGACTACCGGTTGCGGCTGGAGATCCCGACGGACAACCCGATCCTGAACCTCGGGGGCGTCGACCAGTTCAACATCGGCACGACCTATGCCTTCGGCGGCGAACAGTCCGTCGGCTCGACCCGTGTCGAGGTCCGGGCGATCGACATCCATGTCGAGCCGTCCGTCGTCCGCATCGAGCCCGGCCAGCCAGTGCCCTTCACGGCCAGGATCCGCAACGCCATGGATACCCATGTGGAGTGGCGAGCGACCGCCGGAACGTTCGTGGACCTCGTGTCCCACCAGGAGGGCGAGTTTTGCCCTCCCGGGAGCATGGGCCCCGAAGGGCGACATGAAGCAACCCTGGTCACGGAAGGGGTTCCTCTCAGTGAGTATCCGATCCTGGTCGAGGTCGTGAGCATGTCCAACTGCGGCATCCGCACCGGCGATGCACCGGACCGGAAGGGCACGGCCGCCGTGCAGATCGAAGCTCCGGTCATGCTCATCAGTCCGCCCCAGGTATGCCTCGCGCCTGGGGAAACCATGCAGTTCCGGGCCGAGTTCCTGGGCGGCGGCGGTCGGGTGCGATGGTCGAAAACCGGGGGCCGTATCGATCGGGACGGGCTGTACGAGGCCCCCGGTTCCTCCGGTACCTATGAAGTCACGGCGACGTCTACCGACGACTCCTCGGTCAGCGCCACGTCCGTAGTGCGGGTCGGCACCGACTGCTGCGCCTTCAGCGCCATGGTCTCCGCCGGTCCGAGATCGGGTCTTCACGGCGGAACCGCCACCGTTTTCGGTCCGACCGTGATCCTATCCGACGCTGAGGGGGGTTGGGAGTTGACGGTTGTGATTCCCGCCTTCGAAGAGGGTGAGTACGATACCCGCGTCGCCGTCGTGGCCGACTTCCCGCACCCGTACGAAGCGGGCCAAACCGTGGCCGTGCCAGCCGACGCGCCCGATGGCGAGCCGTCGGCCCCCGCCACGCTACGCATCGATCACGCGGAAGGCGACTTCAGAATCGGTCGGGGCGAGGGGTCCATCCAGGGTCGCGTACAAGGTCGCGCGGGCTGGCGTGACCGTAACGGCGGCGACGTCTACTTCAACGTCGATGCGTGGTTCAGAGCCGTGAAGTTTGCCGTCGGCCCCAACAGCCCCTATGAGGCCTGCCGCGGTGGATGGGGACTAGACAGCTCGGCGGAGCTGATGCGACAACTGGAGGGACAGAACCCCTAGGGCTTGGTGGGGCTGCCAGGGCGCAGCGTTCTCGGCCCTGGAGCATCCGACGCTCGATCGCCGCCCAGCCGCCCCCTACCGGATCTCCACGTACCGTGCCAACCGCTCCACCTCGCCGTCGTCCACGTACTTCGCCATCTCCCTGCGGAACTGGGCCATGGCCTCGTACGGGCGGTACTCCTCGAACTCGTGCACCATGCGGTCGCCGACGCCCGGGATGCTCAGGATGGCCTCCTCGGACGCGGTGTTCAGGTCGATGCGCACGTAGACGTACTGGGCCAGGCGGGCCAACTCGTCATCGTCGACGTACTTGGCGATCTCGCGGTGGAACTGGGCCAGTGCCACGTAGGGGCGGTATTCCTCGAACTCGTGCTGCATCCGGTTCCCCACCCCGGGGATCAGCAGGATCTCTTCGTCGCTCACGTCGTTGAGATCGATGGGCACCCACATGGCAGCGTAGACGTCGTCCCAGCCGTCTTCGGACACGTGGGCAGCAACCACCTCATGGAGGTCCGCCATGCGCAGGAACGGCCGGCCGTCTTCGATGGCTGCCACGGCGTCCGCGGACAATCCGGGCACGCCGGCCAGCTCGTCGGTCTCGGCCAGGTTCGGGTTCACGAGCCCAAGGTTCTCGCCCACCTGGCTGGCGACGGGGGAAGCCGCGAGGGCCAGGGCCGCCAAGGCGGTCAGGAGTGCGTGTCGGTTCTTCATGGGGTGATACCTCCGCTACGCGGGCTCAGCCGTCGAGCCCGCCGGGTTGAGGGACGGATGTCGGTATGTGATCAGGAGCCCGAGCAGTCCGAGCTGGGCCATCGCCCCGGGTGCCAGGGCAGGCATGGCTCCCGTGAGGGAATCCCAGAACAGATCGGTGCCCCCAGCCCCGGGCCTCAGCTCGAGCTCGAATTCCACGTTCGACGCCACATGGAGATAGATGCCGATTCCCGCGGCGATCACGTAGGCCCCGGACACGAGCCGAAGCGCACGGACCGAGCCCGGCGACGGAGCCCGGAGGGCCCACGTCCCCACGCCCAACCCGATGGCCAGCAGGGCCAGGGGGGTCCACTGCCACGGGTCTTCGTAGTGGCCGAGCAGGAACAAGTCCAGGGCGATATAGACCGTTCCCAGCAGCAGCAGATACGAGGCGAGGCGACGCCAGTCCAAATGCGACCTATTGTCTTAGATGAAAATGGTTCTCATCTAAGTATGGTAGGCGGGCAGTAGGAGGGGGGCAAGCCCTCAGTACCCCCCCACCGACGCCCTCGCCCGCTCCAGCACGTAGGCCTGGATCGCCCGCACCTCTTCCGCATTCAGGCGGTCGGCGAAGCCGGGCATGCCCAGGCTCCCACGCACGCCCCCGAGCACGATGTTCTCGAACTGTCCGTGGACGGCGGCTTCGGTGCGTCGGAGATCCGGGGTGATTCCCCCGCTGACGGCCTCGAGCCCGTGGCAGCTTATGCAGTTGTCGCCGTAGAGCTCCTCGCCGGCAGTCACCTCGGCGGGCGTGGTGGCCAGCTCGAAGGTGGGGGCTTCGATGGGCGGAAGCGGGGGCACCGGCGGTGGGAGTTCGGCGCTGCCGTCCAGTCGGAAGACCAGCAGTCGGCCAGGCCCCGTCTTGCCGACGCCCAGACCCCCATTGAAGAGCACCTCGGGTCCACCCCAACCGGCCAGCACCGCCAGATACTGGGTACCATCCACCGTGAACGTCATGGGCGCCGCGGCGATTCCGGTCTCGTGCTCGAACTCCCAAAGGACTTCGCCGTCGGTGGCCCGGTACGCCCGGAGGCGCCCATCGGCCCGGCCCTGGAAGATCAGCCCCGACGCCGCGGACAGGGTCCCGCCACTCAAGGGCTGAGGGTGCTCGACCCGCCACACTTCTTCCTGAGCCACGGGATCCCACGCCACCAGACGGCCTCGCTGCGGCATCTCCTCGCCGGTGGTGGGGCCATCATACTCGAAGTTCCCGGCGATGTTGACCCTGCGGGCGTCGTACTCCCAGTCGTCGTCCGGCGAGTGCATCTGCGAGTGCTCGTACACACTGAAATAGACCAGGCCCGTTTCCGGGTTGAAGGACATGGGATGCCAGTTGTGCGATCCGTTCGGCCCCGGCGCCACGTGGACGCCGCCCTCCAGGGCCCGTGCCGCCGGGTCCTCGATGGGGCGGCCCTCCGGCGTCAGCCCCGTGGCCCACGTCACCTCGGCGAAGGCCTCGCCCGAGATGAACTCGCCCGTGGCCCGGTCGACCACGTAGAAGAAGCCGTTCTTCGGCGCCTGCATGATGACCTGGCGCGCCTGGCCGTCGATCTCCAGGTCGGCCAGCATGAGGGGCTGGGTGGCGGTGTAGTCCCAGTTGTCCCCGGGCGTGGTCTGGTAGTGCCAGACGTACTCACCGTCCGAGGCCCGGACGGCCAGGATCGAAGACAGGAACAGGTTGTCCCCGCCCCCTGGGCTCCGGATGCGCGAGTACCAGGGCGAGCCGTTGCCCACCCCGATGTAGACCAACTCCAGCTCGGGATCGTAGACGATGGCGTCCCACGCCGTCCCTCCGCCGCCGGCCTGCCACCAGTCACCCGACCAGGTCTCGGCCGCCCGCTCCAGCCAGTCGGTCTCCTGACCGTTGGCCGGGTCGCCGGGAACGGTGTAGGTGCGCCACACCATCTCCCCGGTTTCAGCATCGTACGCCGACACGTATCCCCGCACGCCGAACTCGGCGCCGCCGTTGCCGATCAGGACCTTCCCGTCGGCGACCCTGGGCGCACCGGTGACGGAATACGCCTTGCCCAAAGGCGTGGTCTGCACATCCCAGACGAGCTGACCGGTCTGGGCATCGACGGCTACTAGCCGGCCGTCGATCGTGCCCGCGTAAACCTTGCCCTGGTAGAAGGCCGGGCCACGGTTGACCACGTCGCAGCACACGTACCGCGAGTGCTCTCGATTGACCTGCGGGTCGTACGTCCACGCGTGCTCGCCCGTGGCCGCGTCGAAGGCGTGCAGAATGCTCCACGAGCTGGTCACGAAGAGGGTCCCGTCCACGACCAGCGGCGTGGCCTCTAGGCCCCGGATGGTGCCCATGTCCGCGTACCACGCCAGGCCCAGCCGGTCCAGGGTCGATTCGCCGATCTGGGTGAGCGGGCTGTGACGTTGCTCCTGGTACGTCCGGCCGTTGGTCAGCCAGTTGGCCTCGTCGGCGTCGGCTGCAGCCAGGCGGGCGTCGTCCACCGGTGCGGGCGCCGCCTCATCGACGGTTCCGGGACCTTCGCAGGCAACGAGAAGGGAGGTCAGACTCAACGCAAAGGCGACGACAACGCCGGATCGGGGGGCTCGGCGGGGCATGGATCACCTCCTGGAGGAGTGAGGCGACGACAATGGCCCGGGCGGCCTGACGAGGCAAGGAACCCCCCGCGTGCCCGCCCAGCCGCAAACGACGCCGGAACGCTGAGGTGTCCGGTAGCACGAAGCCCCAGGCAGGTGAGCCTGGCGCTTCGGTGTCCTACCTACGGCCGACCAGGCGGCCGCATTCGGTCACTTCACTCGCACCGTCCCGACCGGCGCCCCCAGGCCCTTCCGGGACATGTGCAGGCGGACGCCGCTGTCGTCGGCGTTCAGGGTGATCACGCCGTTCGACGAGAAGCTCGCGCCCCCCGTTGCCGGGTGGACCCTGATCTGCACGCCGACGGTCCCTTCTGCCATGGACTCGCCGCAGAGGTTGGCCGGAAATCCGGCGCCGGGAACCACGAGCACGTAGGCCTCACCGTTGCCGCCCACGTGCAGCTGACCGCTCGGGGTCGCGACGAACAGTCCTCGGATCGCTCCGAAGTACTCCGGCACCGTGCATTCGAATCCCACCTCGCCTGAAAGGAACGCTCCCAGCTGATCCGAATCGGTGTAGTGGACGCTGTTCAAGCCCGTCTCGGGATCGATGGTCAGGAGGATCAGGCCGGTGTCGGAGAAGTGGTCGACGAAGGCGCCACCGCCCTCGACACCGAACGAGGGTCCGGCGACAGCGAGTGGGGTCGGTTCGGTGGGCGCTTCGTTGCAGGCCGCGATGCCGACGAGCACGGTCAATAGGCCCGGGATTTTGTTGAGGGACATGGTCGTTCTCCTGTGTCGTTTCCGGTGGAACAGGGGCTTGGGGCCGCCGACGGGTCCCGTCAGCGAGGGGACGTCCACAGTTTGCGGCGGCGGCGTCCCCTGGACCTGACCTGACCGTGACCTGGGGTCGCGTCGCTTTCCCATCCCTTGCTGATCCCGCCCTCCCGGCTCCAGCTTCACCTCATGTCCGCCCACGAATTCGCCGCCATCTTCGCCAGCCTGGGCGCGCTCTTCCTCCTCGGCCTCCTGGCCGATCTCCTGGGTCGACACAGCCCTCTGCCCCGAGTCACGCTGTTGATCCTGGCCGGCGTCATCATCGGGCCCAGCGGCCTCGACTTGCTTCCTCAGGACGTGCGAGACTGGTTCGCTCCCATCGGAGCGATCGCGCTGAGCATGGTCGGGTTCCTGCTGGGCGGGTACTTCACCCGGGGCCACCTGGCCCGAGACGGCCGGTTCGTGATGACGTTCTCGGTCACGGTGGTGCTGGGCACGGCGGCGGTGATGGCGCTGGGACTCTGGGCCATCGGAACACCGATGGTCACGGTGCTGCTCCTGGCGGCCATGGCCACGTCCACCGCGCCCGCGGCCGTCGTCGACGTCATCGACGAGTCGGGTGCCAAAGGCCCCTTCTCGGACACGCTGCTCGGGATGGTTGCCGTGGACGATGCCTGGGGGCTCATCCTGTTCAGCGTGGTGCTCGCGGCCGCCGAGATGCTCGCAGGGGGCACGGGCGTCTCCGCGTTGACGTTCGGAGCCCGGGAGCTGCTGGGCGCGTTGGGCCTGGGGCTCGCCACCGGCCTTCCCATGGCGTTCCTGACCGGGAGGATCCGGCCCGGACGCCCCACCGCTGCGGAGGCCCTGGGATTCGTGTTCCTCAACCTGGGCCTGGCCCTGCGCTTCGAGGTGTCGTTCCTGCTGTCCGCGGTTGTCATGGGCGTCGTGGTCGCAAACGTGGCCCGTCATCACGAAGGCCCCTTTCACGAGATCGAGGGCATCGAGTGGCCGTTCCTGACCCTGTTCTTCCTTCTTGCGGGCGCGTCCCTCGAGGTGGACTCGCTGTTGGGAGTGGGGCTGCTGGGGATGGCATACGTGGCGCTCCGCATCGTCGGACGGCTGGCAGGCGGTCAGGCCGGCGCCCGGCTGGCCGGCGCCCCCAAGGGCTGGGGTCTACGGATGGGCGGGGCCCTCCTGCCCCAGGCCGGCGTGGCCCTGGGCATGGCCCTGGTGGCCGTGGGTCACTTTCCCGAACTCGCCGACACACTGCTGCCCGTGATGATCGGCGCCACGGTCATCTTCGAGCTGGTGGGGCCGGTGTTCACGCGGATGGCGCTCCGGAAGGCGGGGGAGTGCTGACGCCGCTGGGATAGACCCACGACCGCCCTTCCCCGTCACCCTCGTCCAACACCGCGAGAATCGCATGGGCGATCTTCTCGCCCCCGACGGCGTTCGGCTCGATGGGGTTCCAGTAGTCGCCTGATTCCGTACAAACCCGGCGAAGGTCGATCACGGGCACGCCCGCGTCGAAGGCGGCCTGGAAGATGGAGTCATTGAAGAGGCGGACGGCGCCACGAATGATCCGGCCCTCGGGCTCGGGGAAAGCCCCGTTGTAGATCGTGCACGCGATTGTGGGAAGTCCCGGGGACAGCACGGCGGCCAGGGCGCGCCGGTAGTCCTGCTCGAACACCTCCACCGCGTCCATCAGCTCCATCAGGGCTTCGCCAACGTTGGACGTGGGTGCCATCAGCACCGCTTCGTGTCCCAGGGCGTCGTTGCCGCCCACGCTCAGGAACAGATGGGTCGCGTCGGAGGGAAGCCGCCGCAGCTGGCGGATGACGTCGTGCGTGATCCCCCCGTCTTGCGCCAGCAGCGTCACGCGGTGTCCTGACAGGGCCTGGAGTTGGGTAGCCACATCCGGACCACCGTCCGTGTACGCACCGTTGTCGAAGACCGAGTCCCCGACGAGGACGATGTGCTTGTCGGTGTCATTTGGGATCATGCGGCCAGCCTCCAGGTTTGGCGCGCCGCGTCCGGCGTTGGCCACGCCCGACCACCCGCGACCCCGGCGTGCACGGGTAGCTCCTTACACCCGGGGGTGCCGAAGGTCCAACGCGCGTCTTGTCCCTGCTCGCCTATAGTAAATACGCGGACACCGTCCGTCCCCCCTCCTCTGAAGTCCTGATTCGGGATCCCTGATCCCGACCTGCTCGCAGCGGGAAACCATGACGCACTACCGCTTCCGTTCGCGAGACTGACCGAGCTGATCCATGATCCACCCCTGTACCCCTCCCTCCCCCGCCGACGTCGCCGGGCATTACGACGAGCTGGACGACTTCTATCGGGAGGTATGGGGCGAGCACCTGCACCACGGTCTGTGGACGACCGGGCGGGAGTCCACGGCCCGGGCGGTGCGGGCCCTGATCGACCAGGTCGTGCGGAGGGCCCAGGTCACCGCAGGCGACCGGGTCGTCGACGTGGGCATGGGCTACGGGGGCACGTCCCGGGTGCTCGCTTCGGAGTATGGGGCCCGGGTAACCGGACTCACCTTGTCGCCTCGGCAATACGCCTACGCCCGTTCGCTGGATCCGTATGCGACCAATCCCGTCTACCTGCAGCGGGACTGGCTCCACAACGACCTCTCCGGAGAATCGGCCGACGCGATCGTCTCCATCGAGTGCATCGGACACGTCACCAACAAGGTGCGCTTCTTCGAAGAGGTCCACCGGGTCCTACGGCCCGGTGGCCGGCTGGCGCTGACCGCCTGGCTGTCGGGGCCGAATCCCTCGGACCAGGAGCAACGGAAGTACCTGACGCCAATCTGCGAGGAAGGGCGGCTCGGTGGACTGGTCACCGCCGACGAGCTTCGGGCGGCTGCCCAGGAGGCGGGCCTCGTGGTGGACGGGCTCGAATGCCTGGGCGACCGTGTCCGCCGCACCTGGTCCGTCGTGGTGCGTCGTGTTCTGCGACGGGTGGCCACCCACCCACGGTATCTCCGCTTCCTCCTCGACAAGCAGGCCCGTGAGCGGGGGTTCGCCCGTTCGTTGTTCCGCATGGGTCCGGCATACCGGTCGGGTGCGCTGGACTATGGGTTACTATGGGGACGACGACCCGAGCATCCTCGCCTCCAATAGTCGACACGTCTGCCATGAACACGTCCAAGCACCAGGCCACTCCTGAGGAAACCGTTCGCCTCGACGACGAGGACCGGGTCAAAGAGATCCTGGGTCAGTCCCTCTGGAGCCTGTGGGAAGCGGTCAACAACCTCACACGCCTTCGCCCGACCCAGCACGAGCGGTACCGAGTCACGATCTTCGGCTCGGCCCGGGCAGAGCCCGGCAGCGAGGTCTATGAAGAGGTGAAGGAGCTGGCCGCCGCCCTGACCTCAATGGGGTGCGACATCATCACGGGTGGCGGCCCCGGCCTGATGGAGGCCGCCAACGAGGGTGCAGCCGAAGCCGACCCCGACGACCGAACCCGGTCCGTGGGCATTCGGGTCAGCCTGCCTTTCGAGCAGGACGCCAATCCCTTCGTCGAACAGGTCTACGAGCACGGCACGTTCTTCACGCGACTGCATCACTTCGTGCTGGCCTCGGACGCGTTCGTCGTGACCCCCGGCGGCATCGGCTCGGTGCTCGAGACCATGATGGTCTGGCAGCTGCTCCAGGTCCGGCATCTCCACGAGGTCCCCCTGATTCTCATGGGCGACATGTGGACGGGGCTCGTGGACTGGGTCGGCCGTAGCATGCTCGACTTCGACCCCCAGCTGGCCAGCCCGGAAGACGTGTCCATTCCCACGTGCGTGGCTTCGGCGGACGAAGCCGTGGCCGTGATCGCGAAGCGTCATTCGGCGTGGGTGGAAGCTCAGGCGTAGGCCGGCGCTTCTGCCGTCTCGAGCTCGAACCGATAACTAATGCAGGTGTATGAGAGCGCCCGAGCCGTCCTGCAGGAGTGAAGTGCCATGAACCGACCGCTTTCCCTTTCAGCCGTACCCGCCGTGACTACCCGCCTGCTTGCCGTAATCGCCGTCCTGGGCCTGACCATGGCCTGTGACAGCGGCACGGACGTGCTGGACAGCGGCGGCGTGTCCCTGTCGACGGTCGGCACGCCCCGGGAATTGCCCGCGGGTGCCGAGGCAGGGCAAGAGGGTCTCATCTTGACTGACGGCGAGCACACGCTGGCCATCACCCGGGTAGCGGTGGTGCTGGGCGAGGTCGAGCTGGAGCGAGTCGAGGACGACGACTGTCCCGACGACGTCGACGACGACGAGTGTGAGGAGTTCGAGACCGGGCCGTACCTGCTGGAGCTCGGCCTCAGCGGCACCGTCGAACAGATGGTGGCCATCCAGGTCCCCACCGGCCTCTATGACGAGCTCGAGTTCGAGATCGAGAAGCCCGACGACGACACGCCGGACGAACGGGCCTTCCTGGCAGATCACCCCGAGTTCGAGGACGTGAGCATCCGGGTCGAAGGCACCTTCGACGGCGAGCCTTTCCTGTTTCTCCAGGACGCCGATGAAGAACAGGAGCTCGATCTCGATCCGCCTCTGGCCGTCGAAGACGACGGCGCGCCGACCAATGTCACGCTCCGTATGGACGTCTCCACCTGGTTCGTCCGGGGGGACGGCACGCTGATCGACCCCGCCACGGCCAACGAGGGCGGACCCAACGAGTCCCGGGTCGAGCAGAACATCGAAGACTCCATCGAGGCATTCGAGGACGACGACCGGGACAACGACGACGACCACGACGAGGACGACCGGGACGGTATGTAGTCGCCTGGGGTAGGCGACTCGTGTCTGTAGGGTAGCGGCGGCCCCTCGACCGCCGCCGTCGTTCGTCGGGCGCTGGACTTTATCGTCCACTGAAGGGCAGCTTTCGGGCTCTACGTCCCGACCTTCCCCAAGCCGCCCGAGGCCGCGCCATGCGCCTGCCCCGCTTGCTCCCCGCGCTACTCCTGATCGCGGTTTCCCCTGGATCGCTGCTGGGCCAGGGTGCCGAGCCAACCCCGATTCGCCAGTCCGAAGTCACGTCAGCCACCGCCACGCCCGCGCCCCTGACCCTGAGGGACGCGGCCCGGAACGACCGCTGGTTCGGCCTGGGCGTTCGGGACGTGCGCTGGGCTCCGGACGGCGAGGGCGTGTACTTCCGCTGGAACCAGAATCCGAGCTCGGACGATCTGCCCGAGGAGGATCCGTGGTTCCTGGCTTCGGCGGACGGCGACCGGGTCGAGGAGCTGGCTCCGGAGCGTTGGCCCGCCGTGACGGGCGCCGACGTACGGTGGAACCGGGATCGGACCCGGGCCACCTGGACCGGAGGCGGCAGTCTCTACCTGTACGACGAGGAGCAGGATCGACCGCTCCGGACCCGACGAGTGGCCACGCTCCAGGCACCGGTCTCATCGCCCCGCTTCAGCTCGGCCGGTGACGCCGTAGACTTCCAGGCCGGGTCCACCCTGTACCGCTACGACATCGCGTCGGGAAGCATGTCGACAATGGCGACCGCCGCCGACCGGGGGCCGGAAAGCCGCACGGACGCCACAGAATGGCTGGAAGCCCAGCAGCAGGAGCTGTTCGAGCACGCCCGCACCCAGACGGAGCTCGACGACCGCAGAACCGCGGCCATGCGAGCCGTCCGGGGCCCCGGGCCCCAGGCGATTCCCATCGCTCCAGGCGACCGGGTGGACCAGATCCAGGTGTCCCCCGACGGCGCCTGGGTCACGTTCCGGGTGCGAACCCCGAGCAGCGACCGCCCGCCTACCCGGTATGCCGACTTCCTCGATGCCTCTGGGTACACGACCGCCCTGGAGGCGCGTTCCAAGGTGGGCGAACCCAGGGACCTGGTTCGCCTGGGCGTCGTGGCCATCGATCCGTCCGTGCCCCTGGACGACATCGAGGTTCGCTGGTTCGAGATCGAAGAGACCGGTGGCCAGAACACTGTGCCCCACGGTCCGTACTGGAGCCGCGACGGACGCCGCGCGGTGGCCCAGTTCATCGGCGAGGACCACGAAGACGTCTGGATCGCCGAGCTGGACATGGGCACCGCCTCGACCCGGGTGCTGACCCACGACCACGATGAGGCCTGGATCGGTGGTCCGCCCGTCCAGGCCAACTACCTGCAACCGGCCCTCATGGAATGGCTACCCACCGGCGATCTGGTCTTCGCCTCCGAGCGGAGCGGCTGGAGCCACCTCTACCGGCTCGCCCCGGACGGCGCGATCACGCCGTTGACCGAGGGTGCCTGGG
>CAJIAX010000070.1_pt1 | contig 14879 bp, 10 predicted proteins | sample 9199251 | NCBI WGS metagenome assembly CAJIAX01 (sample SAMEA7708287, study PRJEB35096) | sediment metagenome | biome: marine neritic benthic zone biome [ENVO:01000025]; feature: sediment [ENVO:00002007]; material: shallow marine sediment [ENVO:03000034] sea grass bed [ENVO_01000059] ... | reverse complement strand
GCACGCGATCGTGCTCGAGCAGCGGCTTGGCCCAGTAGTCCCGCAGGTACACGAGGCGGGCCGTCTTGCGGTCGCCGCCGATGGCCTGGTGGAAGGTCAGCGCCTCGGCGACGGCAAGGAACGTGGCTTCGGGATGGGTGCCCACCTCTTCGAACTTCCTGATGTCCTCGTCCCGGGCCGCCGGGGCCGCCATGAGCGGCCAGATGTCGGCGATCTGGTCCCGCTTCACGTAGAGGAGGCCGTTTCCGATGGGCGCGAACAGCCACTTGTGGAGGCTGGTGGAGTAGTTGTCGCACTCCAGGTCGCTGATCTTGAATTCGAAGTGGGCCAGAGCGTGGGCTCCGTCGATGATGACCGGGATCCCCCGCCGGCGCGCCATCGCGACCACGTCCCGCACAGGCAGGATCTGACCTGTCAGGTTGATCATGTGGCACATGAGAATCAGACGGGTGCGGTCCGTGATGGCTTCTTCGAACCTGCGAACGACCTCGGCATCGTCCTCGGCCGGCGTGGGGAGCTGAATCTGCTTGAGCACCACGCCCTCCCGACGTTCCCGCTGCCGGAACGTCGTGATCATGCGCCCGTAGTCCTGGGTGGACGTCAGGATCTCGTCGCCGGGCTCCAGATCGTGTCCGAACTGGAGGATCTGGAGGCTCTCGGACGCGTTGCGGGTGAGCGCCACCTCCTCGGTGTCCACGCCCCACTGCAACGCCATGCGCTGTCGGACGCCCTCTCGCTGCGGCTCCAGGATCTGCCACCCGTTGTAGACCGGAATCTGGTTGGCGAAGTCCAGGTGCCGCTTCATGGCGTCCAGGGCGAACGCGGGCGCCGGACTCACGCCGCCGTTGTTCAGATTGACCAAGCTGCGATCCACCGTGAAGGCCTGCTGAACGCGGATCCAGAAGTCCTCATCCGACGCCGTCCGCAGCGCGCCCCCGCCGTGGGAAGCCAGATCCGCGATGCGCGCGGGCCAATCGTCCCTGAAGCGGGGAGGAAGGACCGGTACCCCTGCGGCCATGGCGGCTGCGGGTAGACCGATGGCGCCCAGGAACTGACGGCGGCTGTGCATGGAACGATCTCCTTGCCGAGCAAAAAAACGGGTTGGGAATGGTCCACCTTACCGCCGGCGCGGCCCCCTTGTCCACTCTCCCGTGACCCGAGCGCGACGTCCCACCTCCAGCCCGACGCGTCTGGCCCGGTGCCCGGGCGATTCAAGTGTTTCCCGGGGATTCCGATACTGAGACCCATGCGCCCCGTCCGGTGAGGGGACGGGTGCGCCGTGCATCGTCCGAGTCGCTGTCCAAGGGGAGTCCAATGACCGTTGTCAGTGTGGATCACGCAGAACCGGGAATGGTCCTGGCCGCCGCCGTGACGGACCGGCAGGGGCGTCTGCTGATTCCCGAGGGCAAGGAGTTGACCGACCGCCATGTGAACGCCCTGCGCATGTGGGGCGTGACCCACGTCGATATCGAGGGTGGGGGGGACCTGAACGACGGCTACGGGGCCGTCGAGCCCGAACTGCTCCACGACGCGGAAACGTACCTGCACGGACACTTCAGCCGCACCGACATCGAACACCCCTTCGTGGCGCTCCTATTCGAATACTGCGTGACCCGCAGAGCACACCAACTCCAGAAACAGGGAGAACCGGACCATGCCGCGTAGCCCCGCCGAACTGGTGGGACGCGCCGTCTCCATCGCCTCCCCGCCCCTGATCTACCAGCGCCTCGTCGAAGTGATCAATCACCCTCGAAGCGGCGCGGCCGACATCGCCCGGGTCCTGTCCGAGGACGCGGGCCTCACCTCTCGACTGCTCAAGATCGTCAACAGCGCGCTGTTCTCGTTCCCCCAGCGGATCGAGACACCGGTTCACGCAGTCACGATCGTCGGTACGGCCCAGGTCCGGGACCTGGCCCTGGCCACGTCCGTGATGTCCATGTTCGACGGCGTCCCCGAAGATCTCGTGGACATGGAGTCCTTCTGGAGGCACAGCCTCGCCGTGGGCATCGGCGCCCGGGTGCTGGCCAGTCACCGACGGGAAGACAACATCGAGCGGTTCTTCGTGGCCGGTCTTCTCCACGACGTCGGGCGGCTGATCATCTTCATGCAGGAGAGCGAGGCGGCGAGCGAAGCGATGCGCCGCGCCGCGGAAAGCGACCAACTGCTCCACGAGGCCGAGCTCGACGTGATGGGCTACACCCACGCCCAGGTCGGGGGCGCCCTCATGGACCAGTGGAACTTCCCAGGGGCGTTCAAGGAGGCGGTGGCATACCACCACCAGCCCCAACGAGCATCCCGCTTCCCCGTCGAGACCGCCGCGGTGCACGTCGCCGACCTCATGGCCAACGCGCTGCAAGTCGGTTCGTCCGGAGCCGTCCGGGTGCCGGAGCTGCACATCGGAGCCTGGGAAGGCCTCGGGATCGACTCGAGCCTGGCCCCCGTGATCCTGGACGACATGGATCGGCAGTTCCGTGACGCCGCCCAGGCGACGCTGGGGCGGGCGGCCTGATGCACGCGCCTGCCCGGGTCATGGCGTCCCCGTTCGCACCGGCCGACGCGACGACCGACCCTCATCGTTGGCTGACCGAAGCCCTGGACGCCGTGGCCGGCCTCGGCCGAACGTTGGCCGCCGAGGTCCAGCGCGGCGGGTCCCCGGTCGAAGTCTTCGACGTGTCCCGGTCGGCGGTGCGGCGATTGGCCGACTTCGAGACCCTGGCCTTCCTCGCGTTGAGCTCGGATGGGCTGGATTTCGACCTGCAGTCGGTGGATCCCCGGAACCGATTCGACGACGCTCGCCGAGAGATCGATCACCAGGTCGGCGAAGGCACCTTCGGATGGTCCGTCTACCAGAACCGGCCGGTCATCGTGCCTGGGAAGGCACTGGGAAGCTGGGTTCTGCTCCACGTGGTCGCGACGCCGCGTCGGGTGCTCGGGATGATGGTCGGGTCGCTGGTGGGCCCCGATCCGTTCATCCCCGATGTCTGCCAGAAGGCGCTCTCGGTTCTGCTGCTGAACGCGGCCAGCGTCATGGAGACGGGTCTGCTCCACAACGAGCTGGACGCCCACAACCGTGACCTGGAAGCGCGGATTCGGGCCCGCACCAACGAGCTGCGCCTGTCCGAGGAAGCGGCCAGGGCAGCGAACCGGGCCAAGAGCGACTTCCTGGCCAACATGAGTCACGAGATCCGCACGCCCATCAACGGGATCGTGGGGATGAACAGCCTGATGCTCGAGGGTGCTCTGGACTCGGAGCAGCGGGAACAGTCCGAGACCATCCAGCGATCGGCGGACAGCCTTCTGGCCATCATCAACGACATCCTGGACTTCTCGAAGATCGAAGCCGGACATCTGGATCTCGATCGGGTTTCGTACGACCTCAAGGTGGCGGTAGAGGACGTCACGGAGCTGCTCAGCGCCAAGGCGTCGGCGAAGGGACTGGAACTGGTGGTCACGTACAGTCCGGAGGCCCCTCGCCGAATGTTCGGCGACCCTGGGCGCATGCGGCAGATCCTGACCAACCTGGTCGGAAACGCGATCAAGTTCACGGAAGCGGGCGAGATCGTCGTCGAGGTGACCTGGAACACCGGTGGACCGGACCGGCCCCACTTCGTGGTCTCCGTCCGAGACACCGGAATCGGGATCTCCGAGGAGAAGCTGGAACGGGTGTTCGAAAAGTTCACCCAGGCCGATGCGTCGACCACCCGGGTGTATGGAGGCACCGGGCTCGGGCTGTCCATCAGCCGTGAGCTGACCCGCATGATGGGCGGACGCCTTTCGGCGCACAGCCGACCGGGCGAAGGGTCCACGTTCTGGTTCACCCTGCCCGGGGACCTGGATCCGGCCAACGAGCCCGATACCGCCGAAGATCTGACCGGCTACCGCTTCCTCGTGGTGGCCCCGAACCCGTCCGTGGCCTCCAGCGTGGCCGATCCGATCGCCGCCCGGAGTGGACGGGTCACCGTCGTTCCGTCTTCCGTAAAGCTTGGCAGCCTGGCGGGGATCGATCGGTTCGAAGCCGCGTTCGTGGACATGTCCATCGGCGACGTTCTGTTGCGCCGCTTGCCCGCGCGCATCGACCCGGGGGGTCGGCACGGCACGCAGATGGTGCTGCTGGCCGCGGTGACCGAGCGGGCGGAGGCGACCGAATACGTCGGCAAGGGATACGACAGGGTGCTTCTCAAGCCGGTCCGAGAGGGTCGGATGGTCGCGTTGCTCGAGGGCGAACCCACCCGGCCGGAGTCGATCGGGGACGATGGGTCCGCCTTGCCGGCAGCGCACGTACCGTCCGAGGCCCGGCGGGCGAACCGGATTCTCCTCGCCGAGGACGATCCGGTGAACCGGGCGGTCGCCACCGGAATGCTCGACAAGCTCGGCTGCGAGGTGGTGGTGGCGCAAAACGGAGCAGAGGCCGTGGATACGCTGGCCGATGCGCCTCCCGGCACCTTCGACCTGGTCATCATGGACTGCCAGATGCCCGTCATGGACGGGTACGAGGCGACGCGTCGCCTGCGAGCCCGAGAGGCCGAAGGCGCCCCACGGGTCCCGATCATCGCTCTCAGCGCGAGTGCGCTGGAGGGAGATCGGCAACGCGGCCTGGACGCGGGGATGGACGACTACGTGACGAAGCCGATTCGCGTCGAGGACGTTCGAGCCATGCTCGACCAGTGGTTGCCCGCGGCGGAGAGCGCCGGAGGCATCCAGCCGGAGCCGGCTCCTCGCGAGACGGACTCGGATGTGTTCGACGTGGATGGCGCCCTGGCCCGGCTCGGCGGCGATCGGGACCTGCTCATGGCGGTGGCCGCGATCTTCGTCGAGGGCTGGCCCGAGCTGCGGCAACGCCTGACCGCTGCGCTTACCAGCTCGGACATTCACGAGATGTTCCAGGTTGCGCATCGGGTCAAGGGTGGGGCAGGGAACATAGGCGCTTCGGCCGTCCACGCCCTGTGCGCGGAGCTCGAGGCCCGGTGGCAAGCCGGTGACAGCACAGGGGCCGGCGAGCGGGTTTCAGAGTTGGAACGGGCTGTCGAGGCCTACATCGAGGCGTTCAGCCGCCTCCGGAGGGCATGGTCATGAACCGGAACGCACCCCAACGCATCGTGGTGGTGAACGACGATCCCGTGCAGCTCGAGGCCGTGGCCGGATTCCTCGAGGGTCGGGGCTACGACGTTCGCCGCTTCTTTACCGCCGACGCCGCCCTCCACGCCATGACCGCGGACCGGGCCCCGGACCTGATCGTCACCGACCTGCACATGCCGGGCATCGACGGTTGGAAGTTCTGCCGACTGCTCCGGTCGCCGGACTTCGCCAGCCTTGGCCAGGTCCCGATCATGGTCATGTCGGCCACGTTCTCCGGCGCCGAAGTCGAGAGCCTCACCGCAGAGTTGGGCGCCGACGCGTTCCTGCCCAGCCCGAGCCCTCCGGACACGTTGGTGGCGTACGTCGAGCAGCTGCTCGCGGGCGAGCGACCACGGGCGACACCGGGAATCCTCATCGTCGACGACGACGAAGCCCTGCGCAAGCTGCTGAGGCGGCACTTCGAGGCCAACGGCTGGCAGGTGCTGGAAGCGTCGACCGGGGGCGAGGCGATCCGTCTGTACGAGGGGCATCGACCCGCCGTCGTTTTGCTCGACTACCACCTGCCGGACGTGCCGGGCTCGGAGCTATTGAGCGCGTTGCGGCGCCCGGCAGAGTCCGCTGTCGTCATCATCATGACCGGCGACACGAACCCCCGCCTGCCCGTGGGCCTGATGCGCCAGGGCGCGGACGGGTACGTGCGGAAGCCGTTCGAGTGCCAGTACGTCCTGGACCTCGTCGCGGCCGCGCAACGGGAACGTTCTCTGCTTCGAGTGGAGGACATCCTCGAGTCGAGGACCCAGGAGCTGCGAGCCTCCGAGGCCAGATACCGGGTGCTCTTCGGATCGATCCCGGAAGGCATCCTCATCGTGGACGACTCGGGTCGGGTGCTCCAGAGCAACACCGTGGTCCAACGGTGGTTGGCCACGAGCGAGGACGATCTGCTGGGCGTCGGCATCCGCGACCTGGTTCCGACGGACCAACGCCGGGCCTTCATGGACGGGATTCAGCACGTCCTCGGACAGGGTTCGGGCGAGTTGAGCCTGAGCCTCACGCCGAGCGTGGGTGAACCGCTGGCCTGCGACATCACCCTGCGTGCCTTGGTGTTCCAGGGGTCCCCGGCGGTGCTGTGTGTCTGTCGCGACGTCACGGCCCGGAACCGGGCCACTGCCGAGCGCAGGGCACTGGAGGCCAGGATCCAGCAGGCGCAGAAGCTGGAGAGCCTCGGGGTGCTCGCGGGGGGTGTGGCCCACGACTTCAACAACCTGCTCGTGGGTATCCTTGGCAATGCCAGTCTGGCCGCCATGGACCTGCACCCCGGCGGGCCTGCCTGGGACAGCATCAAGCAGATCGAGGTGGCGGCGCGACGAGCGGCGGAGCTGACGGCTCAGATCCTCACGTACACCGGCAAGGCGAGAATCTCGAGCGAGGTCCTCGACCTGACCGACATGGTACGGGAAATGGCACAGCTGCTGGAGCCCGCGGTCGCCAGCAGAGCCGAGGTGGACTTCGACCTGCACGTGGATCCGGTGGTGCTGAAGGGCGATCCCGCTCAGTTGCGCCAGGTGGTCATGAACCTGTTGATGAACGCGTCCGATGCCCTCGAGGGCGAGCCGGGGCAGATCACGGTTCGCACCGGCGTTTTGGAAGCGGGCCGGGCGTACCTGGACCAGGGGTATCTGGGCGACGACGCCATGCCCGGTTCATTCGTGTACCTGGAGGTCCAGGACACCGGGTGCGGGATGGATGACGCCACGCGAGACCGGATGTTCGATCCGTTCTTCACGACGAAGCTCAGCGGACGGGGCCTGGGACTGGCGGCCACGCTCGGGGTGGTCAAGGGGCATGGCGGTGCGATCCACGTGTCGTCCGCCCTGGGGAGGGGCACCGTCTTCCGGGTGATGTTCCCCGCGGTGGAGGCGGCTCTGCCGGGTCCCGAGCCGGAGGTCGACGCGCCCCCGGCTTCGAGTGCCCGGGCTTCGGAGGACATCCTCGTCGTCGATGACGAGGACTCGGTCCGCAACGTGGCCGCGTCCGTGCTCAAACGCTTCGGGTATCGGGTGATCCAGGCATCGGGCGGAGAAGAGGCCCTCGAGATCCTGGCGGGAGACCGGCACTCGATCCGGGCTGTCGTGCTCGACCTGACCATGCCGGGCGTGGACGGTCGAGAGGTGCTGAAGTTCATGGCGATCAAGAGCTGGGACGTTCCCGTCGTCTTGTCCTCCGGGTACACCGAGGACGCGGTCCGGGAAGAGGTCCGGGGACACCGTGTGGCCGGATTCGTCCGCAAGCCGTACTCCCCGAACGAGCTGCTCCAGAAGGTCCAGCGCGCCGTTCAGTCGGCGCCGGACCGCCGCAGACTCGCCGGTCGGGGCTCGACAACCTGATCTCCGCATCGCTCCGGCCCGGCGACTCGACCCGCAACCAAGCCCTGCCCGCTGGAACAAACGGTCCCGTGAGGTACTAAGAGGCGCGAACCCTGTGGCGCTCGATCCGCATCCGAGCCGCCTTCCCATTCGCAGCCGCACCCAACGCCGCCTCCGGAGCGTAACACCAGTCGATGACGAGTACCTCGGACCCCTCTATTCACTGGTCGAGTCACATCCGGGCGTCCGGCCCGCGCCCGGTCGCCCGCCTGTGGGCTGCGGCCTTGCTGGCCGGGTTTCCCACGGCCCTGAGCGCCCAGGCGCCGGACAGCGTGGCTCAAGCCGCGGACAGCGCCGCTCAGGTGCCCGACAGTACGCGACAGCAGGTGTTCACGGTCAGCGGCCTCACCGTGAACGTGACCCGCTCGGTGACGACACCCGGGGGCACTGCGGGCGTCGATCTTCGCCTCGACTCCATCAACGTCGTGCCCGCTCCCACGATGGACGAGGTGCTGCGCACGATGCCCCTGATCCAGATCCGGGAGAATTCCCGGGGCGAGGCCCAACCCTCATTGCGGGGGTCTGAAGAGCGGCAGATCGCGGTCCTGGTCGATGGCGTCCCCCTCACGTACGGTTGGGACAATCGAACGGACATGTCGATCATCCCCCTGACGGCGGCGGAGAACGTGCGCCTGATCCGTGGCCTGTCCTCCGTGCTCCACGGCCCCAACGTCCTGGGCGGTGTGGTGGAGGTGGACGTGTCCAGGGGCGACCGCCCGATCTCGAAGCCTCAACCGTTCATGCTGCAGGGCGGCGTGGATCAGACCGGTTCCGCTTCGGTCGGGGCCACCGGGGGCGCCATGCTGGGGTCGAGGTGGGTCGTACGCGGCGGCGCGGGATACCGGGAGCGACAGGGTCACCCGGTCTCCGGCCGCCTCGACCTCGGCTCAGGTGGCGATCCGAGCCTTCTGATGGACGCCGACGATCTGCGCCTCAACAGCGACATCCAGCACGTGGACGGCTTCGCGACGGCCCGCTACCAGGCGGACGGGGGCAGCTGGCTGTCGTTCGGCGGCTCGGGATACACCACCGAGCGAGGCGTGCCCCCCGAGGTGAACGAGGCAGAGCCGCGCCTTTGGCGCTACCCGGATCAGAGCCGGGTCCTCGCGTCCGTCTCCGGCGGCACGGGTCTGCAGTCGACGGGTTGGGGCGAAGGCGACCTGGAGGCGAGCGTGGGTCTCGATTTCCAGCGCTTCCAGATCGATGAGTACGAATCCGCGCTCTATGACGAGGTCGTGGGGGGTGAGACCGGCGACACCCGGACCATCAGCGTTCGGCTCCTGGGCGACCACAGCGTAGGCGAGACCGGGCAGTTCCGGATGTCCGCCACCTACGGGGACGTCGCTCACGAAGAGGCGCTGTTTCCCGACAACGAGCGGTTCGACTATCGCCAGCGGCTCTGGAGCCTGGGTGCTGAGGGCGATTGGGCGGTCGGTGAATCGGGGACCACCAGCTTCAGCGGCGGCCTGGTGTTCGATGGAGCCGATACGCCCGAATCGGGAGACAAACCCCCGGTCGGAACCCTGTGGGATTGGGGCGGCCGGTTCGGTGTGTCTTCCCTGGTCGCGCCTTCGGTGCTCCTTCATGCGTCGGTGAGCCGACGGACCCGGTTCCCGTCCCTGCGGGAGCTCTATTCCGGAGCCCTGGGCCGGTTCCTTCCGAATCCGGACCTCCAGCCCGAGTCACTCGTGGGCTCCGAGCTCGGCGCGACGTTTCGGGGAACCGTCGGCGAGATCCAGGCCGTGGCGTTCCACCACCGGGTGGAGGACGGCATCGTCCGGGTCTCGGTGGACACGCCCGAAGGCGTGAAGCGGCAGCGCATCAACCAGAACAAGGTCAGGGCCACGGGCCTCGAGCTTCTGGCGTCCGGCTCCGTCCAGTGGCTGGACTTCACAGCGGATCTGACCTTGCAGCGGGTGCGCTGGATCGACGCCGAGGGCAACGACGTGCCCGCCGAGTATCAGCCCGACGTCTTCGGCAAGCTGGGCGTGGGTGGCGACCTGCCGTGGGACCTCTACTGGAACGCCACCGGCCGGGCGTTCGGATCCCAGGTCTGCACCACCACGAACGAAGAGCTGGTGGATACGCTGGAAGGGGGGGCCGCCCTGGACCTGGGACTGCGGCGGGTCTTCCGGCTCGGGCGGAGCTCCAGCGTGGGCAATGTCGATCTCCTGGCCGCCGTGGACAACGTGACCGACTCGGGATACTACGACCAGTGCGGCCTGCCCCAGCCCGGGCGCCGGTTTCGGATCCAGTTCCGGCTGTTCTGACCGACCGGCACGCCCAACCCTTCTTCCCGCGGGACCCCGGGACTACCTTGCGGGCGACCGCCCGACCTCGTCCGCCTCCGGCTTCCCAGAGATGATTCGCGTCACCTTCCTCGGTACGTCCGCCGCTCGGCCCACCGTGCGGCGCAACGTGACGGCTCTCGCCATGCAGTACGAAGGCGATTTGATGCTGTTCGACTGCGGTGAAGGCACCCAGCGCCAGATGATGCGCTACGGGACGGGATTCTCATTGGAGGACGTGTTCTTCACCCACACCCACGCCGATCACCTCCTGGGAATCACGGGCCTCGTCCGCACCCTCGGCCTCCAGGGCCGGACGGATCCTCTGCGGCTCTACGGACCCCACGGCGCCCGCAGAGTCCTGGAAGCGGCTGTCGCCCTCGGGGTCGAGCGGTCGCCGTTTCCCGTCCACATCGAAGAGATCCGGCCCGGCGAGGCCGTGGGCAGGTCCGGATACACGGTCATGCCGTTTCGCGTACGGCACGGCGCCTCGGCGCTGGGTTACGCGCTGCTGGAGGACGAACGGCTCGGCCGCTTCGATGTGAACGAGGCCCGGGCCCTGGGCGTTCCCGAGGGTCCGCTGTTCGGCCGTCTGCACCGGGGCGAGAGCATCGAGGTCGACGGGCAGACCATCACTCCGGATCAGGTGGTGGGTCCCGCTCGTCCCGGTCGCAGGGTGGTCTTCTCCGGTGACACCAGCCCGTGCCCCCAGACCGTCGAGGCGGCCCGGATGGCGGACCTCCTGATCCACGACGCCACCTTTGGCGACGAGGAGGAGACGCGGGCCCGGGACACGAACCACAGCACGGCCCGGGGGGCGGCGGGAGTGGCTCGGGAAGCCGGCGCCAAGCGCCTGATCCTGACCCACGTGTCGGCCCGCTACGCCGAGAACAGCTCGCTCCTGGAGGAGCAGGCCCGTGAGGTCTTCGCCAACACCACGGTCGCCAACGACGGCATGGTGGTCGAGATCCCCCACGAGAGCGAAGACGGCGTGGCCGAGGCATGAGCGCTTTCTTTCCGATGCCGCCGGCGTCGAGCCCCGAAGAAGGAGAGGCGACGACGCTGTTCGATCTCCACCGACAGCGGGTCTGGGCGGAGCGTCGCTGGCAGGTGCGGGCGGCCCAGTTCCGCGCCCTGGCGCTGGCCGAATCCATCTTCGCTGGCCGGGTGTCGGCGCAGCTCTCCGGCACCCGGCTGGAAGGGCCGTTCCGGGGCTTGCTGCACCTGGAAGTGCCCTTCGAGTCCCTGGAGGACCACCTGGAGCGGGAGCAGCGGTTCACGGCCGTCGCGGGACGGGACCCGGTCCTGGCCCGGTCGCCGTTCGTCTTCGTGTTCTCGGCGGCGGGCGCGCGTTGACGTTCGGGATCGTGGGTCTCGGACTCATGGGTGGCTCCCTGGCAAGGGATCTGAACGGGCGCCTGGAACCGGTGCGGGTCGTCGGGTGGGACGCGAACCCCACCCATATGGAGGCGGCGGTGGCGATCGGTGCCATCGACGAATCGGCTCCGGACGCGGCCACGCTGGCCCGGTCGGCCGACGTCCTGGTCTATGCCACCCCCATCGGCGCGACCCTGGCGCTTCTGGAGGCCCACGCCCCCCTCTGGGGGCCGGACACACTGGTCATGGACGTGGCGTCGCTCAAGCGGCCCGTGCAGGACACGGTCCAGGCGCTGGGTGTCGGCGATCATTGGATCGGCGCCCACCCCATGGTCGGCGGCGAACGCAGTGGGTTCGATGCCTCGAGGGACAAGCTGTACCGGGGCGGCACGGTCTGGCTCACGAGCGCCCCGGTGAACGGCTTGGAGCCCGTTGAGCAGACCCTCCGTCCGGCCCATCGTCACGCCGAACGGGCGGAACGCTTCTGGACCTCGGTCGGCGCGCTGCCCCGGTGGACCGACGCGGCGGACCACGACCGCCGCATGATCCTGGCCAGCCATTTGCCCCAGCTCGTTGCCAACGCACTGGCGGCAACCGTGGCCGAACGGGGGTTGAGCCGGTCCGACCTGGGCAAGGGCGGCATGGACATGACCCGACTCGCCGGTAGCTCGCCGGAGGTGTGGGCGCCCCTGTTCTCGGTCTCCGCCCTGGAGCTCGCGGCTGCCTTGCGCTCGGCCGGCGGGCAACTCGGGCTGCTGGCAGACGCGCTGGAGGCCGGGGACGTGCCCAGGGTCGCCGACCTCATGGCCAGGACCCGGAGCTGGAAGGAGGGTGGTGCGTGGAGCTGAGGGTGCCGGGAGACAAGTCGATCTCCCAGCGGGGGCTGATTATGGCGTCCCTGGCCCGGGGCAGGAGTCGCCTGCGAGGTCTCCTCACCAGCGAGGATCCATGCTCCACAGCCGGGGTCCTCCGAGCCCTGGGTGTGTCGATCTCTCCCCTCCGGGAAGACGAGGTGATCGTCGACGGGCGGGGGTTGCGAGACCTGGAGACCACCGCGGCCGGGCCTCTGGACTGCGGCAACAGTGGCACCTGTGCCCGGCTGATGATGGGTGTGCTGGCCGGTCAGCGCGGGTCGGCCGAGCTGACCGGCGACGCGTCACTCCGGGGGCGGCCCATGGAGCGGGTCATCGCGCCCCTCCGGGAGATGGGCACCGCCATCGACGAAATCGAGACGCCGGGGCGGCTCCCGATTCGGATCCACGGCGGGCGCCTCGATCCGGGCACCTTCGCCACGCCCGTGGCGAGTGCCCAGGTGAAGAGTGCCCTTCTGTTCGCGGGACTCACAGGGGGAGCGCCGGTCGAGATCTCGGAGCCGGGGCGCTCCCGCGACCACACCGAGCGCATGCTGGTGTCGGTCGGCGTGCCCGTCGTGAGTCGGGCGTCCGGAAGCCGCTGGCTCGTATCGATGCCGGACCCACCCGACCGGATCGATCCCCTCGATTTGGACGTGCCTGCCGACGTCTCGTCTGCCGCGTTCTTCCTGGTCCTGGGCATCCTGGGTGGCGCCGGGCCGGAAACGGTACTCCGGGACGTTGGGGTCAACGACGGTCGGACAGGGGTGCTGCGGGCCCTGGGGCGGATGGGGGCTGAAATCGTAGTATCGTCACACGCGGACAAAGGCGGAGGTGAGCCGGTGGCGACCTTGACGGCCCGTCCCTCGGACCTTTCAGCGGTGGACATCGGCGGCGACGAGATCCCGGACCTGATCGACGAGATTCCCATCCTGGCGGTCGCGGCGGCCCGGGCCCGGGGCACGACGCGGATCAGCGGAGCCCGTGAGCTGCGGGTAAAAGAAACCGACCGCATCCACGCCCTGGCCACGAACCTGAGGGGCGTGGGCGTGCAGGTGGAGCAGTTCGACCATGGGCTCGAGATCGAAGGATCCGAAGCACCGCTGAACGGGAGCGTGCACACCTTCGGTGATCATCGGATCGCCATGGCGTTCGGTGTCCTCGGGGCGCTGAAAGGCAACACGATCCACGTGGACGACCCGGGAGCCGCGGACGTGAGCTTTCCCGGGTTCTGGACGCTCCTGGCGGAGGTGTCCGACGGTGCCTGACGCGTTGCCCGTAGTCACGATCGACGGCCCCGCAGGCTCGGGCAAATCGTCGACTGCTCAGGCCGTGGCCCGCCGGCTCGGCTTCGTGCACCTGGATTCCGGGGCCCTGTACCGGGCCATCACGTTCGCGTTGCTGGACGACGACGTCCCCCCTGAACAGTGGCCCGAGCTGACCGCCGACGACCTGGATCGATATCCGATCGCCATGTCTCCCGGTTCGCGTGGATTCTCTCTGGTCCTCAGCGGTCGGGTGCTCGGCGACGAGCTGCGCTCGCCCGAGGTGACCGCCCACGTGTCCCACGCGGCGAGCCTGCCTGCCGTGCGCGGCTGGCTGTTGGATCGACAGAGGCAGGCCGGCGTCCTCGGCGGTCTCGTCGCCGACGGACGGGACATGGGCTCCGTGGTGTTCCCGGACGCCGACGTGAAGGTGTTCCTGGTCGCCGACCTGAAGGAGCGGGCCCGCCGGCGCATCCTGCAGGACTCGGGCATCGACCCGGACGAGGCGCAAATCGATGCCGAAGCCCGCCGGATCCAGGCCCGGGACCGGGCGGATTCGGAGCGTGCCGCGTCTCCGCTGCGCCGGCCCAACGGAGCAGTGGAGCTGGACACGACCCGGCTGACCATGGACGAGCAGGTGGACAGGGTCGTGGACCTGGTTCGGGGACTTCGGGAAGGCACCTGAACCGAGGTCCCGCCCAGGGTTGACCCTTGAACGGGTCCCTTCTAGCTTTCCTCTGCTAAACCCCCGCCATTCCAACCCCTTCGGTGGATCGGTGGGGCTGGCGGCCACCGGGCCGCCGACAATTCGCGAAGGGCCTCGGCCACGTTGGAAGTGCCTGGGCCTTTCTTCTATTTACCCGAACCCGGACCGGGATTCTCCCCAGCCCGACCGGACACGAGGCCGCGCCGCTCGGCGTGGACAGTGATGATCATGAGTGAGCACCAGGAAGAACCCCGCGCCCCCGAGGATGCGGACGCCCCAGACGTCCCCCAGGACGCCCCCACCGAAGCGCCCCCCGAGATCGTGGCTGAAGAGGCTTCCGTCGAGGATTCCGGCAACGGCTCTGCGACCGAGACGGTCGTGGAGGCCGAAGCGCCAGCTCCCGAGGCCGAAGCGGCGGCTCCCGAAGCGATGGAGAATCCGTTCGCCACGGCCACGGCCACCATGGATCCGATCGCCGAAGCCGCGGCCCTCGGCATCTCGCCCGAGCTGCTGATGGACCCCTACGGCGAAGAGGATCTGGCGATCTCCAAGGCCGACTTCGAGGCGCTGCTCTCGGAGCACCAGCTCACCATCGGTGAGTTCCGGGAGGGCGAGATCGTCCAGGCCAGGGTCCTGCGGGTGACGGACTCTTCCGTCATCCTCGAGTTCGGCGGCAAGAGCGAAGGCTCGGTCGCCCTGGACGAATTCAAGGACCCCGAGACCATCGAGCCCGGACAGGAAGTCGAAGTCCTGCTCGAGAGCCTCGAGGACGACGACGGCGTCGTCGTCCTGTCCAAGAAGAAGGCCGACTTCCTGCGCGTCTGGGAGAAGATCCGCGAGGCGCACGAGGCCGACCGGCCGGTCAAGGGAACGCTGGTCCGCAAGATCAAGGG
>CAJIAX010000138.1_pt1 | contig 14891 bp, 14 predicted proteins | sample 9199251 | NCBI WGS metagenome assembly CAJIAX01 (sample SAMEA7708287, study PRJEB35096) | sediment metagenome | biome: marine neritic benthic zone biome [ENVO:01000025]; feature: sediment [ENVO:00002007]; material: shallow marine sediment [ENVO:03000034] sea grass bed [ENVO_01000059] ... | reverse complement strand
TCCAATACAACAGCTCGGTGGACCTGACCAGCATGAACGTGCGGTTCCGGTACCATTTCCGTGAAGCCACGGACCTCTGGATCGTCTACAACGAGGGCCTGAACACCGTCCGGGCCAACAACGGGCTCGATCCACGACTGCCGCTGTCGGCCGGGCGCTCGCTGATGATCAAGTACACCCACGCGTTCATCTGGTAGGGTCGATGAACCGTGCGTTCCGGGGATGCACGACACCCGTCCCCGGATTCCTAACGTTCCAGCCGGCTCGTGGACTGGACCTTCCCGACTAGTGGCTGCGGTGCACCATCTCCGAATAGGCCGACGGGTCCACCGGCTCCACGCGCAGCAGACGCCCATCCTTGACGGTTCCCCGGGCAGCCAGGTGCATGGGTTCACCCCCGCTCTGGGTGACGGTCAGCTTGTAGACGATCGTATCGCCACCCTGAGGCGTGATCTCGAGGTCAGAGACCGCCGCCCTTTTGGCCACGAGTCCCTTGGCCATTTCGGCCCACTGGGACTTGGTCATCTCGCCGTCCGCGGTGACGAAGATGCAGTCGGCGTCGAACGCGTCGTCGAAGAGGGGCTGGACCGTGTCCCAGTCCGAGGATCCGTCGACCGCCGCCAGGTATCGCTTGAATCGCTCCATTCCGTTCTCGTCTGCTGAGGGGGTGTGAGTGCGGATCGTCCCCGGGGGCTGGGAGGCCCACGGTAGGTCAGAGGCTGGTGTCTCACAAGCGTCCGCCCTCGGTGACACCCAACCGTTCGCCGGCTACGTTGCCAGCACTCCTCCCATCCCGACCACGCTCGATCCGAGGACGACATGAGAGTCATCGCCACAGGTAGCGCGCTCTTCCTGCTCCTGGCCCTGACGGCCGCGTGCGCCGTGCCCGACGAGGAGGCCGGAAGCGAGTCCGGGGTGCCCGAGGCGGAGGCCGCGACGGCAGATGCGTCACCCCAGGTGGCCGAACAGCGAGAAGCAGAGGTCGTGGCGGCCCTGCAGGGTCTGTTCGATGCCCTCGGGAGCGGAGACGGGGAGTCCCTGCGCTCACTCCTCGACCCCACCGTGGTGATGCACTTCTCAGAGACCCGGGACGGCACGACGACCTTCGGCAGCTCCACCGTGGACGACCTGGTAGCCCGCGTGACGTCGAGCGAGGCGCCGTTGATCGAACGGATGTGGGACCCGGAGGTGCGGATCGACGGTGCCCTGGCGTCGATCTGGACGCCCTACGATTTCTACGTGGGCAGTGAGCTCAGCCACTGCGGCGTCGACGTGGCCACCTTCATGGATACGCCCGACGGATGGAGGGTCGTGGCGTTGTCCTGGACCCGGCTCCAGCCCCCGGCGTGTGAGCTCCATCCGGACGGGCCGCCCTAAGCGAACCGCTCAGGTCGTCAAAGCGTTGCCTCCCCACATCCCTTTCCGCCGACTCCCGACAGACGCGGCGGCGACGCCCGTCTAGGCTTCGGGAGGGCCATCGCCCGGTGGCCGAAGCAACCGGCAGGGGGGACGGAATGAACACCTTGGTGACGACGGATTGGCTGAGCCGGCACCTGGACGACCCGGACCTGATCGTGCTCGACTGTAGCGTGCGAACCGCGTTCGACGAGCAGGGCGGGGCCCACAACTTCAGCGGCCGCTCCGACTACGAAGCGGGCCACGTTCCCACGGCCGGGTTCGCCGACCTCACGGGCGAGCTGTCCGATCCGAGCAGCCCGATCGAGTTCGCGTTGCCGTCTCCGGAGCGATTCTGCGCGGTCATGGGGGACCTGGGCGTCGGTGACGACACCCGGGTGGTCCTCTACGACAGCTGGATGGGTTGGGCCGCACGGGTATGGTGGATGCTGCGCTGGGTGGGTTTCGATCGGGCGGCCCTGTTGGACGGTGGCTTGCGGGCCTGGAGCGCTGAGGGGCGTGCCCTCTCGACGGATCCGGTCGTGCGCCTTCCCCGTCTGCTCATCCCCGACGTGCGCCCGGAGCTGATCGCCGACCGCGACGAGGTCGTGGCCGCGATGGACGACCCGTCCGTGTGCCTGGTGGATGCCATGCCCGAGGAGCACTTCCGGGGTGAGTTCACCATGTACGCCCGACCGGGCCACATCCCGGGGGCGTCCAACGTGTCCGTGATGGACCTGTTCGACGAGACGGGCCACTTCCGCCCGCTGGACGATTTGGCCGGGCGCTTCGACCCGGATCCCCACGCTCGGACCATCACCTACTGTGGAGGTGGCATCGCCGCGTCGGCCACGGCCTTCGTGCTGACCCGACTGGGGTTCGAGGACGTCGCCGTCTATACGGCATCGCTCCAGGAGTGGGCGGCCGATCCGGTCAATCCGCTGGTGTTGGGCGTCGGCTGAGGCGCGACTGGCGAGCCGAGCGCCCGGCCCATTCCCACCACCTGGATCACATGCCTGACCAGCAGCAGCCCGGCTTTGCCATAGCTCTAGGTGGAGATCGCCGCGCCGCGTCGGCGTGAATCCGAAATGGATGGGGACGGCGCCAGGAGGTTCGGGACCGCGGTTCACCGGGTCCCGAACCTCCGTTCGGCGCGGCTCAACTCTTGCCGCTCAGTTCGTCCCGCTCAATTCCGGAAGGAGGGCGTGGAACTCATCCCACGAGTCCTCGATGGACTCCCGGTTCCGATCGATCCAGGCCTGCCAGGCACCCTGGCCGTGCACGTCGATGAAGTCGCCCTGGCCCGCCCATGCAGGGCGCAACCAGCGACAGCAAGCCGCCCACGGAGGGCACGACGAAGAAGTCCGACTGGGGGCTGACGACCTCGGTGGGCTGGGAGTCCTGAGTCCTCAGGCGTTCATGTCCACCACGATCCTGCCTTTGACGCGCCCCTTCAGAATCGCCGCTCCACGCTCGGGAACCTCCGCCAGCGAAATCGTCTCGACCATGGCGTCGAGTTGACTGCTGGGCAGTTCGCTGGCCAACCGCTCCCAAGCCACCACGCGCCTGTCGTTTGGCTGCATGACGGAGTCGATGCCGAGCAGGTTGACGGCCCGCAGGATGAATGGGATCACGGTGGTGTCCAGGCCCATGCCTCCGGCGAGTCCTACCGCGGCCACCGAGGCGCCGTACTTCATCTGGGCCAGGGCTCTGGCGAGAACCGGGCCGCCGACCGCGTCAACGCACCCGGCCCACCGCTCCGATTCGAGCGGCCTTCCCCGGGTCGCCAGATCGTCCCGGGGGACGATGCTGCTGGCACCCAGGTCGCGCAGGTAGGGCTCGAGCTCCGGCCGACCCGTGACTGCCGCGACATCGTACCCGAGGTTGCCGAGGACGGCCGTGGCGACCGAGCCCACGCCGCCCGAGGCGCCCGTGACCAGGACCGGCCCCTGGTCCGGGGTCAGTCCATGATCCTCGAGGGCCATGATCGAGAGCATCGCCGTGAGGCCGGCGGTACCGATGGCCATGGCGCTCCGGGCGGCCAGGCTCTCGGGAAGGGGGACCAACCAGTCGGCTTTGACCCGGGCCCGTTGAGCGTATCCGCCCCACCAGAGCTCGCCCACGCGCCAGCCGGTCAGGACGACCCGGTCGCCAACGGCGTACCGGGAGTCTTCAGACGCCGCGACCGTGCCGGCGAAGTCGATGCCGGGCACGTGCGGATACGTGCGTACCAGGCCGCCGCCGCCGGTCAGGCACAGTCCGTCCTTGTAGTTCAGAGTGGAGTACTCGACCGCCACCTCGACGTTGCCCTCGGGCAGCTGGCTCGCGTCCAGCTGCTCGACCGCGCACGTCACAGCGCCGTCTTCGTCCTTCCGGACCACGAGGGCGTCGAAGGTCATGCCTTCTCCTCCGCGGGGCCGCCCTCGATGGCGCCGCCCGCATCCTTCCAGGCCGCGAGTCCGCCGTCCATGTGCGCCACGTTGGTCAGTCCCATGTCCTGCAGCGTCTTCGCAGCCAGCGCCGACCGCCACCCGAGATTGCAGTAGAGCACCAGGCGGTCGGCTTGGGTGAGCGCCTCGTGGTGGTAGGGGGAGTCCGGATCGATCCAGAACTCCAGCATGCCTCGTGGAACGTGGTACGATCCGGGAATCTTGCCCTCCCGTTTGACCTCGCGAACGTCTCGGAGGTCCACCACCAGCGCTCCACCGGACTGGGCGGCCGCGGCGTCTTCCACCGACAGGGTTTCGATTTCGGCCTCGGCCTGTGCAACCAACGCCTTGTATCCGGTCTTCATCGGTTTCATCGAGGGTATCCCAGACTCGAGAGCGCCGTTGCGATCTCGTCGAAGATGACTGGATCGTCGACGGTGGCCGGCATGGTCCACGGCTCGCCGTCGGCGATGTGCGCGATCGTGCCCCTGAGGATCTTGCCCGAGCGGGTCTTGGGCAGACGATCGACAACGACGGCGGACCTGAAGGCCCCTACCGGTCCGATCTTCTCCCGCACCAGGGCGATCACGTCCTCCACCACCTCGTCGGGCGTTCGAGAGGCACCCACCTGCAGCACCAGGAATCCCACGGGCACGTGGCCTTTGAGCCGATCTGCGACACCGACGCACGCACACTCCGCCACGTCCGGGTGGGACGTGAGCACCTCTTCGAAAGCACCCGTCGAGAGTCGATGACCCGCCACGTTGATGATGTCGTCGGTGCGGGCCATGACGAAGACGTATCCGTCCTCGTCGATGAAGCCGGCGTCCGCTGTCATGTAGAACCCCGGGAAACGCGAGAGGTACGTGTCGATGAACCGTCGGTCCGCATTCCACAGCGTCGGCAGTGACGACGGAGGCATGGGCAGCCGGGCCAACAGCGCGCCGATCTCGCCGGGCGGGACTGCTGTTCCGTCCGGATCCACCACGACCAGGTCCCAGCCCGGGGCCGGCCGACCCGGCGAGCCCGGCACCACGGTCGGCGTATCGATGCCAAGACAACTCGTGGCCATGGCCCATCCCGACTCGGTCTGCCACCAGTGGTCGATCACTGGAACGCCCAGCTGCACTTCCGCCCAGGCGAGCGTGTCGGGGTCGCACCGCTCTCCGGCGAGGAAGAGGGACCGGAATTCGCCCAGGTCGTAGTCGGCGATCAGCGCACCGTCGGGATCCTGTTGCCGGATGGCGCGAATCGCGGTCGGGGCGGTGAACATGCTCGCCACCCGGTGCTGAGCGATCACCCGCCAGAAGGCGCCCGCGTCCGGCGTTCCGACGGGCTTGCCTTCGTACAGGACCGTCGTGCAACCGTGAAGCAGGGGGCCGTACACGATGTAGGAGTGTCCGACCACCCAGCCCACGTCCGACGCCGCCCAGTAGACCTCGCCTGGATCCACGTCGTAGACGGCCTTCATGGTCCATTTCAGCGCGACGGCGTGGCCGCCGTTGTCCCGCACGATTCCCTTGGGCTCACCGGTCGTGCCGGAGGTATAGAGGATGTAGAGAGGGTCGGTGGCGAGCACCGGGACACATTCGTGGGGCTGGGCCAGCGCCATTTCTTCGTCCCAGTCCAGGTCTCGACCGGGCAGCAGCTCAGCCGTCGCCATCTCGCGCTGGTAGATGATGCTGGTCGGCTGGCTCGTGGCCATCTCCAGGGCCCCGTCGAGGAGCGGCTTGTACGGGATGACGCGATCGCGCTCGATCCCACAGGAGGCGGAGACCACGACCTTGGCGTCGCAGTCGTCGATGCGGGTGGCCAGCTCCTTGGATGCGAATCCTCCGAACACCACCGAGTGGACCGCACCGAGACGAGCACAGGCCAGCATGGCGACGACGGCTTGGGGGATCATCGGCATGTAGATGACCACCCGGTCGCCTCGAGCGATCCCATTGCGGCTCAAGACCCCCGCGAAGAGAGCCACCCGATCCCGCAGCTCGCGATAGCTGTAGGTCCGGGTGGTCCCGGCCACGGCGCTGTCGTAGATCAGGGCCGCCTGGTCGGCGCGTCCCCGTTCGACATGGCGGTCCAGCGCATTGAAGCAGGTGTTGAGCTGGCCCCCGACGAACCACCGGGCCGCGGGCACCGCTGACTCGTCCAGGACCTCGTCCCAGCGTCGGACCCAATCGATCTCGTTGGCGGCGGTTCCCCAGAACTCCTCGGGGTCCTCGAGTGACTGGCGATAGATGGCGTCGAACGGGGCAGTCACAGCTATGTCCTGGACCTTCGGTTGGGATGGATCTCGTGGCTGAGTCACGATGGCGCTTGAAGTAGAGAATTGTGCGGGGATCCGCAATTCTGGCCAACCCGTCTCACTGCACGCCTGGACCCTTTCCGGCCACACTCGTCTTTCTCGCCGGCTCGGTGACCACTGCGCATGCCGCCGCGGTCACTGCCCTGGTTCAGGAGCAGGAAGCCGAATTCGAAAAGACGGACGAAACCACAGCGCCGTCCGGAGACGTTCGGCGTGTGGACGCCTCAGCGCCGGACGTGGACCGTCACCTTCTGGATCGCGAGATCGTTCGAGCCGTCGAGATCCTCCTGATCGACGGCCGAAACCCGGGCCGTGTTGGCGAGAACGGACGACACGGTGACCGAGGCGAATCCGGTCACTCCCTGCGTTCGCCCTTGGGCCTTAGCGCTTCACCTCACTCCTTGCGCCGGAGCTTGTTCAGGATACGTCTCGTGGATGGTGCCCCTTCGACCCGACAGGCCAAACCGTCGTCCTGACCTTCGAGCCCGGCCACGTCCTCGCCGTCAATAAGCACGGTTGGCGAATCGTGGATGCGGTATTCGTCTGGAGTCGACTCGGCGAGCAGGTCCCATTCGATCCAATCCGCCGATCCACCGGAAGACAGGAGGGCTTGCCTCACGTTGCTCCTGGCTTCGTCGACGTGGGGGCAACCATGGAAGTAGACCAGCTCGATCCTGTGTGAGCTCATGTTTCGGCCTCCAGCCTCGGGCGGTTCGTATGCCACAACTGCAACATCGCGAAACTACCCGCCGGTTACTTGGCGTCCGCTCCGTGGATCATGCGGGTCAGCGCTGGAATCCGACCCATGCAGCGCGCGTAGGTCGCGAGCTGGCCGCGGTGGTATTCCTCGTGGGCCACCCCGTGGTGGAACCACGAATACCGGGTCGCGAACGAACCATCGAACTGCCGAATGAGCTGGAGCATGTGGATCTCACCGGCGTCGCGGAAGCGCGCGAGGCCGTCCACCAGCGTGCTCGACAGGAGCCCACGGAGCACTTCCGGCGTGCCGTCCGCCGGGATATCAGCCGCGTACTCGGCGAAGTGCCCGTCGACGGACTGGCGTTGGAAGTCGCCGTCGGAGCGGGTCAGCTCTCCGGTCATCATCCGACCGGATTGGAGGATGTGGACGACCAGCTCCCGCACACTCTGGGCGTTGGGATGGGGACGGAAGTCCCAGTCCTCGTCCGGAGTGTCCTGGACCTCGGCGACGAACCCCTGGCGGGCGAACGTCCATCCGGCAAGGGCTTCCTCCAACAGGGTCGCGGCTGGCTGGGTCACGGGTGGCTCCTTCGGTGCGTCATCGAGTGTGGATTTGATGTGCACCCTCGGGGACGTTCGAGCAAGGGGCCCGTCGATCGGGAACCCCCTTGCCCGCCCGTCCCCGAGTCACCCGCGGGGGATGCCCTACGTCGCCGGAAAGCCCGAGAACACGAACTCGTACCCGCCCGCCGCTTCGTCGTACACGGCTTCGAAGCGGGTCGGCAGCACGATGCCCGGTCCCGTACCCTCGACCTGCGGCATGTCCAGCGTGAAGGACTCGCTGGCCATGAGGAGCTCCTGGGTGATCATGGGCTCGAAGAAGATCGGGTCTTCGGCGTAGTACCCAATGACCATGGTGCCCTGGAAAGTCTCTTCACTTTCCATTTCGGACACCAGCAGGGCGTGCATCCCCATCTCGGGAACGCACAGCCCGATCAAGTTGCCGAGCTCGGGAATGTCGATGTCCGGGAGGGCGTAACCGGCCGGGACGCTTTCCGGTTTGCTCTCGTCCGAGCAGTCGATGGCGGCGATGACGTCGGCCTGCTCGATGTAGAAGTGGAAATCGAAGTGCGGGACCAGGTACGGACCCGGAGGATGTCCGTGGGACTCCCAGTAGACCTTGAGGTCGGTGATTCCGTACTGCTCCTGAACCACCTCGGGCATGGCGATCGTCGCGGCTTCCACCGGGGGCCACAGGAACGGCGCCTCGGGATCCGCGCCCTCGATGGCGGCCAGCGGGATCGTGGCTCCGACCTCGGCGATCCGGCTCCCTTCGAGCTTGGCCCACGTGCACACGGTGGCTTCGTGGACGTTGCCGCATGCTCCTTCGACCATAGCCACGGCCGGAGCTTCCTCGGCAGGCGGAGCCTCGGCTTCGGGAGCGTCTGCGCATGCGGCACAGACGACGATCAGGGCGAGGGCAATCAGCGGGCGGGGAATGCTCGGGCGTTTCATAGCCGTCTCCTTGGGGGGTGAGAATCCGGTCTGTTGCACTGAGGCCGAGGGCCGAGGAGTCGCCCTGCAAGGGGGCGTGTCCGTGTGCTTGGCGGCCTGAGTTCACCAAGGATAAGAAAGGCGGGGCATCTGACGGAAGCAAACACTTGTTCCGAGGTCCCGACGTCAGACCGAGCTCTTGGCATGGTTCCACGTCCATCCCCGCGGCGTGGCGGCCCCGGGCCCCCTCGGGAAAACGCCGGAGGGGACGCCTCCAACCTTTCGACCCTTGCACCCGTCTTTACTCTTGATAACCGACAGGTCGGTAACCGAGAGGAACGCATCGCCATGCCGAAACCCGACAACGACATGATCCGCGGAACCCTGGACATGCTCATCCTGAAGGTCGTGTCTCTCGAGGCTATGCACGGCTGGGGAATCAGCGAGCGCATCCAGCAGATGTCCGAAGAGGCCCTGCAGGTGAATCAAGGGTCTCTGTACGCGTCGCTGCATCGGCTGACGCGTCAGGGGTGGATCCGCTCGGAGTGGCGTCGCACCGAGAACAACCGCAGGGCGCGGTATTACATCCTGACGCCGGCCGGCGAGAAGCAGCTCGGCCTGGAGCACGTGCACTGGACGCGGCTGTCCGGCGCCGTCGATCAGATCATGGGAACGACGTGAGGGGGGGACGATGCGCTGGCTGACGAACCTGTGGTATCGAGTCCGGGCCGTGATGGACCGGGGTCGGATGGAGCGGGACCTGGACGAGGAGTTCGCGTTCCACCTGGAGATGGAAGCCCGGAAGTACGAGGCCCAGGGTTTGAGCGCCACGGAAGCGCGGCGCCTCGCCCATGTGAAGTTCGGCGGCGTCGAGCGACAGAAGGAGCACGCCCGGGATTCCTGGGGCGTGGGTCCGTTCCGCGACCTGGGCGGAGACCTCAGATACGCAGGGCGGCAGCTGCGTAAGAATCCGGCATTCGCCACGCTCGCGGCCCTCACCCTGGCCCTGGGAATCGGCGGGACCGTGGCGCTTGGGACGGTGGCACATGGCCTCCTGGTCCGCCCCCTGCCCGTCGTGGACGAGGGCCGACTGGTCACCTTCTGGTCGGAGTACAACTGGCGGGGCGTCGAGTTCGACTTCGTGAAGGAAACGGCTCGGGCGTATGAGGGGATCGCCGCCTGGTCCAACCAGGCCTACACCCTCCGGGCCGACGGCGCCTCGTCGTGGGTGCTGGCCACGGTGGCCTCGGCCGAGCTCTTCGACGTTCTCGGGGCGCGCCCCTTCCTCGGTCGGACCTTCGAGCAAGGCGAGGACCGGCCCGGAGCGGATCCGGTCGTCGTCCTGAGTCACGGGCTGTGGCGCCAGGAGTTCGGCGCCGATCCGGCGATCGTGGGGCAGCGGGTCTTCCTGGACGGCGAGCCGACCACCGTCATCGGCGTCATGCCCGAGCACTTCTACTTTCCCACGCCCGAGATGCGGGCATGGACGCCACTCGACCTGGACCCCGACGACCGGGGCTACCGCAACAACGGGTGGCTGGTGCTCACGGGTCGCGTGGCACCCGGCGTCACCCAGGCCCAGCTCCAGGACGACGTGGCCTCGCTGGGCAGGGCCCTCAGTGAGCGCTTCACCTACCCGGAAGCCTGGGACAAGAGCAGGAACCCGTTCGTCGTTCCCCTGAGGGAGTACCTCCTCGGCGACGTGCGCCCGGCGCTCCTGCTCCTTCTCGGGGCCGTCGGTTTGTTGCTGTTCATGGCGTGCGCCAACGTGGCCGCGCTTCTCCTCAGCCGGGCCAGTGACCGGACGGCCGAGATGGCGGTCCGGGCTGCCCTGGGTGCCGGGCGCACGCGGTTGGCACGCCAGGTCCTGACGGAGTCGGTGGTTCTGGGGCTCGTGGGCGGCGTACTGGGGCTGGTTCTGGCGGGTGCGCTCTTCGACGTGTTGGTGACCAGCCTGCCGTTGGGTGCCGGTTTCGCCGAGACGCTCTCCCTGAGCTGGAACACCCTGGCGGGGGCCCTGGGCCTTTCGGTGGTGGCCGGCGGCGCGATCTCCCTCGCACCGATTCGAAGCCTGCTCATGGGACAGCTCGCGGGCCTGGGCTCGGGCGAGCGGCGGCAAGCCGGCACGAGCGCCTCTGTCGGTCGGACCCAGGGCGTGCTCGTGGTGGCCGAGGTGCTGCTGGCCGTCGTGCTGGTCACCGGGGCCGCCCTTCTCGTTCGATCCGTCGACCGCCTCCGCTCGGTGGATCCGGGGCTCGATCCCTCGGGCGTGCTGGCCGTGGATTTGTACATCGGAGCTCAGGAGACGTCTCCCGAGCAACGGATGGCCTTCTTCGAGCAGGTCCTCCGGCGCACCGAGGCCCTGCCGGGCGTGCGGAGCGCCGGCCTGGTGAACCGGCTACCGATCCGGGACGGTGGGTTTCAGGGCAGCATCGAAATCGCGGACCGTCCGGATCTGGAGGGGCCTTCACGTCCCAACTCCGCCTACCGCGTCGTCACCCCCGAGACGTTCCTGGCCCTGGACGTCGAGGTGATCGAGGGCAGGGGGATCGAGGCCTCCGATCGAGACGGGGCGATCCCCGTGGCGGTGGTCAACGAGACGTTCGCTCGAACCATGTGGCCAGGCGAAAGCGCCGTCGGGAAGAGCATCGGCGCCACAATGGCCGGCGGGATGTTCGAGGTCGTGGGTGTGATCCGCAACGTTGCCGTGCACGACCTGGTGAGCGAGGCGCCCATGGCGGCCTACTACGCCTGGGACCAGGTGGCCGCGGGAGTGGACAGCGGCATCCTCGTGCTCGATACGGAGCTCGATCCCACGTCCCTGGCGCCCGCGGTTCGGCGAGCCGTCGCGGAGGCGGATTCCAGGGGCGTGGTCGGCGCCGTCGAGACCATGGAGCAGGTCGTGGACGCAGGCATGTCGGAGAACCTCAGGCTCCGCTTCTTCCTGGGTCTCTTTTCAGTGCTCGGCCTGGTTCTGGGCTCGGTGGGCATCTACGGCGTGGTCTCATACGCCGTCGACCGGCGCAAGGCGGAGTTCGGGATCCGCATGGCCCTGGGTGCACGGCCCGGTAGCCTCGTCCGGGACGTGGTCAAGGTCGGGATGATCCCGGTCGTTACCGGGATCGTGGCGGGTGTGGCGGTTTCGCTGGGGGTTTCGCGCCTGCTGGCGAGCTTCCTCTTCAACGTCCCACACACGGACCCCGCATCGTTCGTGGCCGCCGCGGGGATTCTGCTGTCGGCGGGGGTGCTCGCTGCGCTGGTACCGGCCGTCCGGGCGAGTCGCACCGACCCGGCCACCGCGCTGAGAGCGGAGTAGGGCGACGGGGCTGGGAACGTATGGGCACCGCCGGGCCAGCCGGCCGGTGGTGGCTCTACGCCGCCCTTCGGAGGACCCGGTCCGACAGGTGTGCCGACAACCGCAGGGCCAACCCCATGATGGTCAGGGTCGGTGGGCTCAGCGTGCCCCGGCAGAATACGGAGCTGCCCGCCACGAACAGGTTGTCGACGCCGTGCACTCGACACTGGGCGTCCACCACGCCCTCGGACGGACGCTCGCTCATCCGGGTCGTGCCCATGTGGTGCCAGTAGGTGCTGACCCGGTCGAGGATGCGTCGTTCGGTCAGCGCCGGCGCCCAGACGGGACCGGCTCCGAGGCTCCGCAGGAATCGCACGGCCGAAGTCTGGCCCACCTGGAACGCCCGGTAGTCCGCGTCCGACAGCCGCCAATCCAGCGCCGCCCTGCGATTGCCGAGGGCATCTCTCTCGTCCGAGAGCACCACCCGGGACGCCAGGTTGGGAGCCTGCTCGATCCTGTGGTTGAGCGAAAACAGCCGGGGTGACTTGCCTCGGTGGGCTCGCAGCCCGGCGGCGGCCGCGGCCGGGTCTCGCGCCACCGTCCGGACCTCGCGGAGCAGGCGTCGGGTCGAGTCCCACTCCGCGGTCAGGAGCCGTTTCATACCCCGGGCGCCCCGGGCTCGCCCGGCCAACGGAATCAGGCGAAGGAAATACTGGAGGCACTGAGCCTCGTCAGTCAGGTGTTTGGGGGCGGTCAGGAAGGCCCCGAACCCCTTGCCGCCACCCAGCACGAGCGTCTCGGGCAGCCGCTCCGGACGTTGCACCCAGAGGAAGCCGGAATCGAGGCGCGGATGGTCCATGAAGTACCGCCCGAGTAGTCCCGACTGGTTCCCGATCCCGCTGGGAAGGACATCGTTCGACGCCATGAGCAGCCGGGCGTTCTCGATGCCGTGGCAGGCCAACACGAACGCCTTCGACCGGGCGTGGAGCTGCCTCCCGTCCAGGGTTCGGATGGCGACGGAATCACAGCTCTGGCCGTCTGGCGCAAGTCCCACCCGGGTCACGTTCGCGTTCAGGACCACCCGCAACCCCCTGGCGTTCCTCAGGTCCTCTCGAAAGCGTGTCCCGAACCGGCGGGCCTCCTCGTCCAGGACGACCGAGGCGCGGATGTTCTCACCGCCCTCGAGTCCCTCGGTTCGGTGGACGCCGGCCCGGTCCTCCAGCCGGCCGAGCTCGAAGTCCTCCGGTTCGAGCCCCAGGAAGCGAGCCGCCTCCTCCGAGTACCGCAGAACGTCCTGGAACTCGACGGGCCACGAGGCCAGGGGGATGCCGGGGACGGGGGCGAAGTCCCGGGCCTCGGGCAGCTTGAGGTAGCCCGCCCACTTGTTCGTCGACCCCCCGAGCCAGCGTCCCCTGCAGGTACCCAGGTCGTGGTACGGCAAGCCCAGGAGTCGACCATCGTACAGCGCCTGGCTCTCGGCTGCCTCATCGAGTCCACCGCCCTCCAGCAACAGCACGTCCAATCCCTTTCGGGCAAGGGAAAGGGCCGTGACGATGCCGGCTGCTCCAGCGCCGATGATCGTGACGTCCGCCCTGAACGTGGTCCCGTCCGGGAGGGACCGGGCATCCAGGAAGGGGTCGGAGAAAGCGATCGCCATGCATACCGTCCGGTGTCGAGGGTCTGCCGAGTCGTATTCGAGGTGGCCGATCGTCGACAAGCAGGTTCCATGCCGGGGTTGCTTTGCGGTGGGCCGGCCCTGCCCGGGGATTGCGGGGGGGGAGGAGCGTGGCCAGACATCTGCCTGTGGGGAGAGGTGGTTTCCCCCACATCCACTTCCGCGCCCCCCCGACAGCGGCGAAGCGCTCGGAGGGTTTGCTTTTTCATACGAAGGTCATCCTCGCTGCGCCCGTGTCCGACACGGCAAAGGCGTGCCGGGCTCGTGGCGCTGAGCTCGGAGGTGCAAATGATATCGACGACCTGGCTGGGCCTGCCCCGCGGGCCCATGCTGGCGCTCGTGGCGCTGGCGCTGATCGCCGCCCGCCCGACCGGCATCGAACCGGCCCCGGTGGGACCCGACTACGGCGTGTACGTGCAACTCGTTGCCGATGCGGGATTGTCGGTGGCCGACGCCGCGACGAAGCTGGAAGAGGCCGCAGTCGCCCAGGGGTGGGAGGTCCTGGCCGTGTACGAGTGCGGCATTCCCGAAGACAAGTGCGCGTTCGGCGCTCGGGTCCTGGTCCTCTATTCGCCCAACTACGCCCGCGCAGTCATGCCATATGGGCTCCACGCCGCGTTCGCGTTGCCCCTTCGCATCGTGGTATACGAAGACGAGAACGGCGTCCACGTAGGCGCGCTCAACACCCTGAACCTGAACCGGACGATCGTCGACGAAAACGTGCCCGGAGAGTCGTGGCTCGACTGGCAGAACCGACTTGTCGCGGTGGCCGAGGTCGCGTTCCCGGGGCAGGTGGACGTCCGGGACTACGGTCAGGTCCGGAACAAGGGCCGGATCGGACGCACCATGGGCATCATGGCCGGCGGCCCGTTCATCAAGAAGATCGATCTCATGGTCGAGGTCCCCGCGGAAGGCACGTCCGTGTTGGAGGTGGCAGAACGACTGCAATCGCAGTTCGGCGGTGTTCCGGGGGATTGGGAGTGGGGGCTCGACGCCGTCTACCTGCTGTATGACGAGCGGCACGACGTGGCCGTGGTGGGTGTCGCCGGAGACCGGGTGGACGGGGACGCCTTCAAGATCGTGGGCGCCGGAGGTGACGACGACCGCAAGCAGATGGCGTGCCCGGGAATCGACCACGCGGCCGCCTTCCCGATCGAGCTGGCGGTCGTTCAGACCGGCGACGTGATCCAGGTCCAGGCGGTGGACGAGATGTACCGGATGAAGATGTTCTTCGAGGACGCCGGCAAGATCGCGTTCGCCAAGAACATGGGTATGCCGGGCTCCATCGAGGACGAGTTGCGGAAGCGGTCACAGGCCGTCTTCCCATAGCCGGACCCGACGAGGTGTCGTGAGGGGAGTCCCCGGGGCTCCCCTCGAGGGGGTGGTACCATGGACATCCATCGTCTCGAACAGGAGTTGTCGAAGCCGGACGCGTACCCGCATCCGGCCGAGGACATCGAGGTGTACCACACCCACATCTCGGTGGTGACGCTCGCGGGCCCCTTCGCGTACAAGATCAAGAAACCCGTGGACCTGGGGTTCCTCGACTTCACGTCTCTCGAACGGCGTCGGCACTTCTGCGAAGAGGAGGTGCGG